>Ga0172369_10000555_pt1 | contig 55562 bp, 40 predicted proteins | sample LakKiv25m_FD_114539 | JGI IMG/M metagenome (GOLD analysis project Ga0172369, IMG submission 114539) | Freshwater microbial communities from Kabuno Bay, South-Kivu, Congo - kab_022012_11.25m | ecosystem: Environmental > Aquatic > Freshwater > Lake | place: Democratic Republic of the Congo...
CGCAGGCCGTTCGATCTTCTTCAACGAGGAACCACCGCCGCCTGAAGAGGAAATCGCCGACGAAAGCGCCACCGACGAAGCCAAGAAGGACGGGCCGATCGACAACAGCTACGAGCCGACTGCCCTGCCCATCAAGCTCATCGGCACCATGGTCGTGACACCCGAGACGTGGTCGAGCGCCAGCGTCGAGATCGAGAAGGGCACACAGAAGGTGGTCAATGTCGGCGTGGACCTGCTGAGCGGACAGGCGGTCGTGTACGCAATTCGACGAAATTACCTTGTGTTGAAAGAGGGTGACAAGCTGACGATCGCGCCGCTGTTTGCGGCTGCACCGGCCGGGACGAACCCGGACGGTTCGCCCATCCCCAACGCGCCGCCGCGGACGCCGACCCCGCCACCGGAAAACAAGCGGCAATCCAGCAATCTGCGCAGTCCTGACAGCGAAGGTGTCAAGAAGGTGGGCGACACGTCATACCAGCTCGATCGGCCGCACATCAACGACAAGCTCAAAGATCTTGCGGCATTGGGCCAGCAGGCCCGCGTCGTACCGAACTACCACAACGGCAAGTACGAGGGCTTTCGCATGATTGGCATGCAGGGCGACAGCTTGTTCAAGAGCATCGGCTTTGAAAACGGCGACATCGTCCAGGCCATCAACGGTGACCAGATCGACAGTCCAAACAAGGCTTTGGCGCTTTATGACGCCCTCAAGAACAAGTCGCGCCTGACCGTCCTCATCGACCGCGGCGGCGTCGTCAAGACGTTGCGCTATACCATTCGCTAGTTCGCGACGTCCGGCCCCATGCCGGATGTCGCCGGAGGACCCGCGGGTCCACCACCGGAGTTCATGCCGATGTCATCCAGCAGGAAAGACCATTGGGGCGCCGCTCCATGCGCCCTTCGCCTCGGTCTGGCCGTTCACGTGGCGCTATGCGTGGCATGGCTCACGGCAAGCGCGTCGGCGCAGCAGCCCAAGCCCAGCGATCGGACGATTCCGGTCTCGGGCGGCACCGGCAAGATGGCCAGCAAGAAGACCAAGTCCCTCGACTTGAAGGCAGGCGGCGGTGCGACGGGTGTATTCAAGCGCAAGAACGCTGCCGCACTCGATCCGAGCTACGATCCGGCACAAGCCGGCAAGAAACTTAGCAAAGAGTCGCCATCCCCCGACGAGCCCAACACGCCACCGCCGCCGCCGCCTGGCCGTGGCGCAGCAAACGACGACGTCAAGAAGATCGAAGATCTGGTGACGTTCAAGTCGAATTTCGACAAGGACATCAAGTGCAAGCGCCTGCCTCTCAATGCCCGCGTGACCCTTGACTTCCAGGAAGCGCCGATCGAGTCGATCACCAAGCTCATCAGTTGCTGGATGAACCGCAACTTCGTGGTGGCGTCGCAGAAGAAAGGCGGCAAGATTACGATTCTTTCCCCCCAGCCCGTCAGCGTGTACGAAGCCTACCGCGCTTTCCTCAGTTCGCTCGCCGTCAACGGCATGTCCGTGACAAAGAAGGGAGATTTCTACCACATCGTCGATACCGCCGACGCACGCTCCTCGGGCGCAGACGTGCTCGGCCCCAAGACCGGCGTGCCGAGCGATGACAATGTCGTGACGCGCCTCGTGCGCATGAAGAACATCGACGTCAAGGATGTGGAGCCGCTGGTCGGCAAATTCAAGTCCAAGGGCGGCGATGCCTTCGTGTACACGCCGAACAACACGATCATCATCACCGACACCGGCAACAACATCCGCAGAATCATCAAGCTTCTCGCCGATGTGGATCTCCCGCTGGGAACCGAGAGGATCTGGATTCGACCGGTCCAGAACATGGATCCCACCAGCCTCGTCGAGAAGATCACGAGTGTGTTCGGCGACGGCGCCAAGGGCGGTGCAGCACCGGGTGCGGGGGCGGGTGGCGCGGGGACTGGCGCCAACTCGTCGGCCAAGGTCACGCTTTCCAAGGCCATTGCCGATGACCGTTCGGGCCAGATCATCCTGATCTGCACGCGCAACAACTACCTGAAGGTCGACGCGCTGATCCGCAAGCTCGATGTCGCCATTCCGGGCGAGGGCCAGATCCACATCCACCACCTGGAAAATGCCGACGCCGAGGACGTTGCGAGCACGCTGTCGTCGCTGTCCAGCGGTGGAGCGGCGAAAGGCGGCGCGCGAGGCGGTGCGGGCGGCGCCAAGCCGGCTGGTGGTGCGGCCAAGGGTGGCGGGTCAGCGACGCTCTTCGAAGGCGACGTGAAGATCACTGCACACAAGGCCTCGAATGCGCTGGTCATCGAGTCTTCTCTAAAAGATTACGTGAGCTTGCAGAAGGTGATCGCCGAGTTGGATCGGCGCCGCAAGCAGGTCTACGTCGAGGCCGTCATCATGGAGATTTCGACGTCCAAAAAGCGCCAGACACAGTTCGCTGCCTCGGGCGGCAAGACGTTCGATATCGGCGGCAATACGGTGCCCTTCCTGCTCGGCTTGGGCGGTCTCGGCATGGGCGGCGTCAACACCGCGCAACTCAACGCCGGTGGTCTCGCGGCTGGCTTGCAGGGCCCGCTCATGAACGTCAGCGCGGGCAATACCGGCTCGGCCGTGCCGGCAGGCGTCACGCTGTCGATTCCAGCATTCGGCTTTCTGGTTCAGGCGATCCAGGAGAATTCTGACGTCAACATCCTGTCGACGCCGCACATCCTGACCCTGAACAACGAAGAGGCGGAAATCACCGTCGGCCGCAAAGTTCCCTATCGTTCCGCGTCGATGGGCGGCATGAGTGGCGGTCTCGGCGGCATGATGGGCGGCATCCCCGGCATGGCCGGCGCGAGCAGTGCCATGGGCGCGCTCGGCAGCTTGGGCGGTTTGGGCAGCATGCTCGGCGGCATGGGCACGTCGATGGTGCAGTTCATCAACGTCGATCTCACCCTCAAGATCACGCCGCAAATCAACGAGTCCAACTTCATCAAACTCAAGATCGACGAACAGTTGGATGAGGTCGAGGGCATGGATCCCAACCTCGGACCGACAACGTCCAAGCGCAAGGTCAACAACACGGTGGTGGTGCGCGACCAGCAACCAGTGGTGATCGGCGGGCTGATTACGGATCGGGAGACGACCGGCGTCGCCAAGATTCCGATTCTCGGCGACTTGCCCCTGTTGGGCATGCTGTTCCGCAAGACCTCGAAACAAATCGAGAAAAAGAACCTGCTGCTCATCATCGTGCCGCACATCATCAAGGATCCGACGGACCTGGAGAGGATGCACGAGAACAAAATGGAGCAGATTCGCGACTTTGCCGACGAACTGGCGACGAATCACAAGGAGTACGAGGGCAAGATTGACTACCGCAAGAAGAAGGGCTTTCTGGAATCCTTGTTCCAGTCCGTCGACAAGGCCGCCGAGGAGAGAAAGCTGATTGAGAAAGCGTACTTCGACAACGCCGACGTCGACCTCGTGGGACCGCCCGATCGACATGATCTCGACTACGATCCGTTCAAGGACAAGGGCGCGAAGATCAAGGCGAATGACGAACTCGAGGACCTCGACGGCGTGGACGTGATCGATTTGCCCGCGGCTGACGCAGAGGCCAAGGAACCGGCCGCCAAGCCAGAAGCTGGCGCCAAGACTGACAAGCCGGACGTCGATGCAGGCGACAAGACCGACGCAGTACAGCCGCCTGCCAAGCCAGCTGCCAAGGCACCGACCAAGATCGCACCGGTCAAGGACAAAGCGGTCAAACCCGCAGCCAAGAAGCCTGCAGCCAAGCCAGTGCCGGGGGAGCAGCCGTAGATGATCGATCCGCGCCTGATCGGAGAAATCCTTGTTGAAGACGGGCTTTGTAGCGCGGAGGCGGTGGAGTCGGCCTTGAAGCAGCAAGCGGAGCGCGGCGGCCTCGTCGGCGAGTTGCTGGTCGGCCAGGGCTCGGTGACCAAACTGCAAGTGCTCGAAGCGCTTGGAAAGCAGCTCGGTTTGAAGGTGCACCAGAAGGTCGAGGACGACCAGATCGACGTGTCATTGGTCGGCAAACTCAGTATGGGCTATGCCAAGGAATCGGAAGTGCTGCCGATTCGGCTACATGAAGGCGTGCTGACCGTGGCAACGTCGAATCCGATGGTAACCAGCGCCTTGGACGACCTGCGCGTGCTGTTCGACGGCACGCGCTTGGAGCCGTTCCTCGTGACGCAGGACGTCCTGAACACCGCGATCAACCATGCTTTTGACCGCCGCGCCCGCGCCGATCAGGTCGTCGGCGACATGGAAAAGGGCGATAGCGGTGTTGCGGACATCGCGCTGGAACTCGAGGACGCAGCCAAGGACATTCTCGATGAAGACGACGAGGCGCCGATCATCCGGCTGGTGAATTCCGTGCTGAATCAGGCAGCCAAGGAGCGGGCCTCGGACGTGCACATCGAACCGATGGAGAAGTACGTCCTCATCCGCTTTCGCAAGGATGGCGTGCTCAAGGAGGTCGTTCGGACTTCCAAGAAGTTCCAGCCGTCGATTACCAGCCGCGTCAAGATCATGGGTAACCTCAACATCGCGGAAAAGCGCATGCCGCAGGACGGCCGCATCCGCATCAAAGTGGCCGGTCGTGACATCGATTTGCGTCTCTCGACCATCCCGACCGCCCACGGCGAGCGCATCGTGATGCGTTTGTTGGACAAGGGTTCGACGACCTTGGATCTCAAGACGCTGGGCATGCGCAAGGATGTGGTCGACGCGATGGCGCAACTGGTGCACCGCCCGAACGGCATTCTGCTCTGCACGGGTCCGACGGGTTCCGGCAAGACGACGACGCTGTACTCGGCGCTGACCAGCATCAACAACCCAGATATCAACATTTTGACCATCGAGGACCCCGTCGAATACCAATTGGAAGGCATCGGGCAGATGCAGGTCAACCCCAAGATTGACTTCACGTTTGCCAAGGGTCTGCGTGCCACGCTGCGCCAGGATCCCGATGTCGTGCTGGTCGGCGAAATCCGCGACCTGGAAACGGCTGAAATTGCAGTGCAAGCTGCGCTGACCGGCCACCTCGTGCTCTCGACCGTGCACACCAACGACGCGGCATCGACCTACACGCGTATGGTCGACATGGGAGTTGAGCCGTTTCTGCTGTCTTCCTCGATTGTTGGCATTCTGGCACAGCGCCTCATCCGTGTGCTGTGCCGCGATTGCCGCGTGCCGCACCTGCCAACCGACCTTGAGCTGGAGCAACTGGGCTTGAAGCGCAGCGATGCGCGGCTCAAGACCGCGACGTTCTACCGCGCCAAGGGGTGTCCGCAGTGTTCGATGAGCGGCTATGCGGGGCGCTCCGGGCTTCATGAACTCCTCATTCCCAATGAAGAAATCAAGCGCCTGGTCGTGTCGAAGTCCGATGCCGGTGCGATCAAGCGAGCGGCGGTGGCGGGCGGCATGGCGACGCTGCGCGACGACGGCGCCCAGAAGTGCATGGCGGGGTTCACCACGGTGGAAGAGGTGATGCGGATTGCCAATGCGGACGAAGAGGAGTGACCGCTGTGATTCGGTAGCGCGGGGGCTTGTCCCCCGCATCAACCCGGCGGGGGACGAGCCCCCGCGCTACAGAAGAAAACGTAGGTTGAATGCCTGTTTATGAGTACATCGGCAAGAATGCGGACGGGCGCTCGGTCAAGGGCGTGCTCGACGTCGACAGCGTGCGCGGCCTCAAGGCTGCACTGCGCCGCGACCGCGTGTTCCTGACCGAGTACCACGAGGCAACCGCCAAGGGCGCGAAAGCCAAGGTCAAGGCCGGTGTAAAGCAGAAAGCTGGCTCGCGCGACTTCGACCTCGAAGAACTGCTGACCCGCATTTCGCCTCAGGATCTGTCGGAAATGACGCGGCAATTGGCGACGCTCCTGAAGGCAGGCGTGCCGCTGGTCGACGCCCTGGCAGCAATCGTCGAGCAGGTGGAGAATCCCAAGCTCAAAAGGGTGCTTTCACAGGTGCGCACCCAGGTCAACGAGGGTGCGCCGTTCTGGCGCGCGCTGAGCGAGCACCCCAAGGTCTTCGAGTCGACCTACTACAACATGGCCCGGGCCGGCGAGTCGTCGGGCAACCTCGATATCGTGTTGCAACGCCTTGCGGATTTTACGGAATCGCAGGTGCGGCTGCGCAACAAGATCATTGGCGCCATCACGTATCCGGTCATCATGCTGATCATCAGTGTGCTGATCGTGACGGCGATGATGGTGTTCGTCGTTCCGCAGATCACCATGATGTTCGAAGACTTGGGCGCAGATTTGCCGTTCATTACCAAGGCCCTGATCTTCCTGTCCAAGACGATGACGGTGGGCTGGCCCGTCCTCGTGCTGGCCATCGTCGGCGCAGTCATGGCGTTCCGGCGCTGGAAGGCGACCGATTCTGGTGCCGATCGTTGGGATACGTGGCTGCTCAAGGTGCCGGTCATGGGCGATCTCATCCGCAAGATTGCGATTTCACGCTTTTCTCGCACGTTATCGACGCTGCTCAGCTCGGGCGTGCCGCTGCTGACGGCCATGGAGATCGTCGAGAACGTGGTGGCCAACCGCGTTCTGGCGCGCGTCTTGGCCGAAGCGCGCACGGCGATCCGTGAAGGCGACAGCATTTTCGGTCCTCTCAAGCGTTCCGGAGAGTTTCCGCCGATGGTCTGCCACATGATCGCCATCGGTGAACGATCGGGTGAACTCGAAAACATGCTCAAGAACGTCTCGGAGAGTTATGAGAATCAGGTCGACACCAGGGTCAACGCCCTGACATCGTTACTGGAACCGTTGATGATTGTCGGAATGGGCCTGATGGTTGCCTTGCTGGTCGCGGCGATCCTGTTGCCCATGATGAAGCTGACCCAAGCCGTGCAGCACGGCTGAGTGTGCGTGAACGGGCTGGTGCCCAAGGAGCTGAAGATGAAGCGCAAACTTTGGAACCTACTGGAAAGCTTGGATTCGCACGGACCTTGCCCGGGCACCGCAGGTTCTACACAGGCACGAAGTGCAGAACAATCGATGACGGAGGTGCCCCGCGGCACCCGGGGCATGACCCTCATCGAAATCATGGTTGTCATCGTGATCATTGGCGTGCTCGGCTCGGCGCTGGCGGTCGGCGTGTTCGGCATGCTGGGCGATGCCAAGGAGGATGCCTGCAAGGCGCAGATCCAGACTGTCGGCGGTGTGATCGAAGCATTCGAAGCGCGCAAAGGCGACTTCCCCGAGTCATTGCAGAGTCTGACGGAGGGCAAGCGCGCCAAGTTGAAGACCACGAATCTCAAGGATCCGTGGAAACAGGACCTGATCTACAGCGCCCAGGGCGACGGTTTTTCGCTGTGCTCGAACGGTGCCGACAAGAAGTCGGGCACGGAAGACGACATCTGCTACGGCGGGCGCGAGAAGTAGGGATGGAGCGGCTGGTTCCACGCAATTCGAAGGCCGGTCCTTCGACTGCGCTGTGCCAGCGCGGCGCCCAGGACGGCGACCGCAGCGCGCCGGCGGCTGCTGCTGTCGCCGGCTTTACCCTCATCGAAGTCATGGTCGTCGCCGTCGTGATCGCCGTGGTCGGCGCGGCCGTCGTGGTGGGTATCGGCAACATTCGCGGTGCTTCGGTGCAGGCCGAGGCGGGCAAGCTCGCGATCTCGGTGCGTTACCTCTACAACCTGGCCGTCCTGTCGGGCCACAACCACCGCCTGGTGATCGATTTGGATTCCGGTACTTATTGGGGCGAGGAACAGACGTCGACGGACCCATGCGAGACGTTCCTGTTGCCCGGGGAAGGCGACGCGCGGGCGTCCAAAGCGCGCAAGAAGGCGACCGACGAGGAAGAGGAGAAGAACGCTGCCAAGGGCGGGAAGGCCGGTTTTGCTGAGTCGAAATCGAAGCTTCTGGCGAAGTATCAGCTAGACAAGGGTCTGTCGTTTGCGCGCGTGATGACTTCGCACCAGCAAGAGCCAAGTGAAAAAGGTCAGGCTTACGTGTACTTCTTTCCCAATGGCACGACGGAGAACGCGCTGATCGACGTCGAGGGCGATCCGGACGACATCATGACCGTCGAGGTCAAGGCGCTGCAGGGCACGGCGAAGTTGCACAAGGAGCGGGTGACGCTGGACAGTTTCGGAGGCAAGGGCGGATGACGGCGGAACTGCAGCAGAAAGCAGGTCCTTCGCTTGTTCCGCGCACGCGCGGCGCTCAGGACGCGAACCGCGCAACGCCTTCGGCTGGCGCAGTCCGCGGCTTTACGCTGCTTGAAGTGCTGATTGCGCTTGCTATTTTGGCGTTCGCACTGACCATCATCACCGCGGGCGCGTCGTCGTCCGCGATCCTGTCCAAGCGCATCTACCGCTCGACGGTCGCGGCCCTGCTGCTGCGTGGAACTCTGCTGGATATCGAGGCAACCTATCGAAAAGACGGGTTTCCGGACAACGACGTCACGGGCAAGGACTGCGAACTGCCCAAGGTCTATGCGCGCCAATTCAAATGCCGGTATGACCTCATCGGCCTGAATCTCGATGACGGTGCGATCTCCGACATGACGACGCAGGCCAATGCCGTCCTGGCGAAAGCACAGGAAACGCTTGCGCAAACTGGCGCGCTGGACAAGCTGAACGGTGATCCGAACGCGGGCGGTGGCGCGCAAAAGCCATCCGTGTCGAGCCTCGGCGCCGCGGCCAACAGTGCGCAATCGGCGGGCCTTGACCTGGGGCAGTTGTCCAAGGGCGGCGACATGATGGGCCTCATCGGCACGATCCTGATGAGCGGCGAACAGGGGCTGAACCTGCTTTCTCTTTGCGACATCAATATTTCTGTCTTGCAGATGTCGATGGGTCTGATGATCTCGGAGCTGCTGCCGCGCATCTTGAAGCGCGCTTCGGATCGCACGCGCAAGGTCGTTTTGCACCTGAGCTGGAAGGATGAGGAAGGCGAGAAACGTCAGCTGGAAATCGAGACTTTCACGACTGCCGTGAGCCAGGAGGAAGCCGCGGCGATCCAAGCGATGAAGTTGGGCGAGAAGGTGCAGGGCGCCATCGAGTCCAAGCTGCCGCCGGGGCAGCAACCGGGCCTGCCTCCGCTGGGAGGCCAATGATGCACCGACGCGGCTTCAGCCTCATCGAAGTCTTGGTTGCCGTGTCACTTTTGGCCATGCTCGGCATCATCGTCGCGACCTCGACCGCTTCGATTCTGGGCGCCATCCAGGACACGCGCCAGATGCAGGACTACTACCACACCGCGCGCGTCGCCGTCGGCCGCATGGAGCGCGAAGTGGCGATGGCCTACATCTCGAAACACCAGGGCGAGAACCGCACCACCAAGACCGTCTTTATCGGCAAGGCGAACAGCATTCTGTTCAGTTACATCGGCCATCGGCGCATGACGCGCGAGGCCCACGAGAGCGATGAAGGCTTTGTCGAATACAAAATCGAGCGCGATTCCAAGTGCAACTGCCAAGCCCTGGTGCGGCGCGAGAAGGTGGTCATCGACGAGGCGCCGCACAAGGGCGGGCAAAGGCTGGTCCTGGCCGAAGGCGTCAAGAAGCTGACGTTTCAGTACTGGGACATGGACAAGGAGGCGTGGACATCGGATTGGCGGGTGGAGATCGACAATGTTCAGGAGGAGTTGCAAAAGAAGGCCATGAAGGCTGCCATGGGTACGGCGCTGACGGGCAACGCGGCGTTGGGCAACGTGCTGGCTGCGGCCAAGCCGGTCGAGGCGACGCACACGGCCGAGGATCTCTGGTTGCCGGCGCGGGTGCGCATCGCCATCGTGCTGGAGACTCAGGATGGCGACATGCCGTTCGAGACGCAGACGCGCATCCGCTTGCAGGAGCCGCTCGACTTCAACGGGCCGATTTCCAACAAAGCCCTTGAGAATGCCACGGGAATGAACGGCGCGTTCCCGGCGATGACGCCTCCGGGGGTGCAGTTGCCGACCGGTTCCGCAAATCCAGGTGGTGGCGGGCCGACACCGCCGCTGGGGGGCGGCCGATGAGCGCGTGGCGGCTCGCCATTCGCGACGCTTTGCAGGCGGGCGCGCGCAGTGTCGGCGCGGGCTCGAAAGGGCCCGCCGATCGCCAGCGCGGCGTCGCGCTGCTGCTGGCGCTGACGGCGATCGCCATCTTGTCGATGTTCTCGCTGGAATTCACGTATCAATCACAAGTTGCCGTGCGCACGAGCACCTACGTCGAGGCCGAGATCGAGGCGCACCTGCACGCGCGCGCTGCCGTGGAACTGGCAGGACTGGTCATCGGTTCCACGGACATCGTCGAATCGATCATCGCCAAGTACGCGACGATGCTGGGCGGCCGCAAGCCGCAGATCTCCACGGCGGCCTATGCCTGCGAGTTCGTCAACGCGTTCTGCGAAGGTAAGATGGTGCTGATGGGCCTGGAGCTGGTCAATCTGGAGGGGCGCGAGGGCGTCGGCTTGAAGCGTGGCACCTGCGGCTGCCAGAGCGGTGACGAAGACGGTCGGGTCAACATCAACCGCGTCGCGGACTTGAACCAGAAGCAGGCAGTGTTCGACACGTTGTACAAGCTGCTGGAGCGCAACGAGGGCGTTACGCAAGTGGGAGAACTTGACAAGGATATGGCGGAGTTGGCGCTCAATATCATCGACTGGGCGGACAAAGATCAGGTGCGCACAGACATCGACCCGGCGACGCGGCGGCTGGTCGAGGGCGGCGGCGCGGAAGGGTCGGCGTATCGGCGCCACGGCTACAAGTCCAAGGACGCGCCCTATGACACGACCGAGGAAGTGCGCCTGGTCGAAGGCATGACGGATCCGATGTGGTGCAAACTCAAGGATCAATTGACGGTCTATTCGACAGAAAAGCTGAACGTAAATACGGCGCCGATCGAGGTCATCAAGGCCCTCATCTGCAAGAACCTGGCGAATCCGGCCAATGAATTGGTTGCGTGCGCGCGCGGTTACCAGCAGCAGGCGTTCATCCCGGTCAACGTCGTTGGTCAGTACATGGAGACGTGCCGGGTCTTGAAGAAGATCATGTTCAGTCCGCCGTTCGCCAACACGGGAAGATTCGTGCAGTTTTTTGACAAGCTGGGGACCGTGCTGCCGGCGGACTACGCTCAAGTGCTGCAGATCAACCACGGCCGGATGCTCGACGACATCGGCACCACCGGAAAGATCGTGCGCATCTCGGCATACGGCACGAGCGGTCAGGTGCAGAAGAAGATCACGGCCTTGCTCGATACGGGGTCACAGAAGTACGTCTATTGGCGCGAGGACTGACCATCGCGGGTCTATCCGGGTGGAGTGAAGGATCTCATGGCACACAGAATCTTGGGACTCGACATCGGCAGCCGCGGCATCAAGCTTGCCATCGTCGACAAGACGTTGCGCGTGGCGGCGCTGACGGGCTGGGACGAGGAGCCGCTGGCGGCTGGCGCGGACGACGCCACCCGCAGCGACGCCCTGCGCCGGCTGCTCGCGCGCAATTCGCGGCCGGACGACGTGTTGGCCACCGGCCTGGCTGCTCAGCGCTGCCTGCACCGAACCCTGACCTTTCCGTTTCGCGACGATGCGGCGATCGCGGAGGCCGTGGGGTTCGAGCTGGAAAACCACATTCCGACGCCGCTGTCGGATCTCGTCCTTGGCCACGTCACGCTGCGCGAGAAAGATGGCGCGAGCGAAGTGCTGGCGGTGGCGGCACCGCGCGCCAAGGTCGAGCAGCACCTGGAGTTGTTGCGCAGTGCCGGCCTCGACGCGCGGCACTTGAGCTTGAACTCGCTGAGCTACGCCAGCCTCGTGCGCAGCCTGCCCGACATGGCCACCGGCACGACCATGCTGGTCGACATCGGCACGCGCACGTCAGAAGTCGTGGTCTTCGAAGCGGGTCGCACGCAGTTCTTGCGCAGCCTGTCGGTCGGTGCCGAACACATGGCCGAGCTGATGGCCGTGCACCTGCCGACGGCCGGCGCCCATGTGGCGGATCTGCTGGAGGAGCACGGCCTCCTGCTGCCACCCGGCCAAGCCCCTGATACGCCGGAGGAACGCGCGCGTCATGACGCCACGGCCGCGGCGATGGCGCCGCTGCTGCGCGAAGTGCGTCAGACGCTCGCGGCCTGGCTGCGCAAGAGCCACACGAGGCCTGACAGGCTGCTACTGACCGGCGGCATGACGCGGATGCGAGGCCTGCTCGACCACATGGAGTACAACCTCGGCATGGCCGTCGTGCCGGTGCGCTTGGGCGATTTACCGAATGTGCAACTTGCGAATGTGGAACGGCTAAGCGAGACGGGCGCGCTGGCCGTGGCGCTGGCGCTGGAAGCGGCGGATGCCCACGCCGACCAGAACGTCGACTTTCGCCAGGGCGAACTGGCGTTCGAAGGCGACTTCCAGGTGTTGAGGGCGAAGCTGCCTCAACTCGCCGCATTTGTTGTCATTGCCCTGTGTCTGCTGGGCGTGCGCACGAGCCTGACGTACCGCGCGTTGTCGACGGAAGAGAGCCAGCAGTTCACGCAAATGCAGTCGGTGTCCAAGGCGGTGACGGGCAAGGTAGCCCACAATTTCGAAGAATTGCGCAAGGAACTGGGCCGCGAGCCCAAGGTCGACATGGCGGGAATGTACCCGGACATGTCGGCTTTCAAGGTGTTGGAAGAAGTCTCGAAGATCATCGACAAGGTGACGGAACCGCCGGATTTCGTGCCGCCCGGCGGGCCGATGGACCCCGGCGTGCCGCAACTCGAAGCCCGCACGCGACCCGATCTCGGTCGGATGACCGATCCAGCGATGCTGGGCCGCCAGGGCTTTCGCAACGCGGCGGCACTGGAAAATTCCGTCGCGCAGCGGGCGCCACAGACCCAGGAAGAGGAAGACGCCGGCGACATGAGCGCGGCGCGGCACCGGCGTTTCCAGATGCCGGTGCCGCCGGCAGATCCCGGTGGCGCACTGGTGCCGCCTGCGGCCGGGCGTCCTCCATCGGCCGACGGCGCGCAAGATGGCGAAACAGCCGAGAAGGATGGGCCTTTCACGGGTCACAAGGTCGAACTGTCTGCCTTGCAGATCGAGCGCAACAACGCAACCCTGCGCGGCGATGCCGACTCGCAGGACGCTCTGCTCGCCCTGCAGCAGGCGATCGACGCCCACCGCTGCTTTGGCAAGGCGAAGTCATCGAGCGATCGCATCACGTTCGAGCGACACCGCGATTGGTTCAAGTTCACGATTCAATTCGAGATTGCCTGCCATGCACCAGACGCGGCGCGTGCCAAGGGCAAGGGCGATGGGACCGATTCGCGGGCCATCAAGGCCAAGGCCGACGACGCTGCCGACGAGGAAGAATAGGAGGGAGCCATGGTTGCCGTGATCGGCATGAAGCTGGGCCGCTTGAGTGCCACGCTCGAACGCATGAGCGACCGCGAACGCAAGATCGTGTTCGGCGGCGTCGCCATGGTCACCCTCGCCTGCCTCGGCCTCGGCTCGGTGCTCGTGTCGCGCCGGGTCAGCGCTCTGGAAGACGAGGTAACAGCAAACGAATCGTCGCTGCGCGAGATCACCGAGCTGGCGCCGACCTACCTGCAGCGCGTCGCCGAGGAAAGGGCGATCGAAGAGCAACTCGAGCGCGCTTCAAAGGAATCTTTGCAGGCGACCGTGCTGGGCATCGCCAAGACCGTCCAATTCGAGCGCAAGGACGAGGACGGCAACCCCACCACCGAGAGGCTGAGTGACACGATCAAGTTTTCCAACGCCACGGAAATCCTGGCCGAGCTGACGCACAAGCAGAAAAAGGGCGCCAAGCACACGACAAAGAAGCAGAAATCTGGCCGGCAGGTGTTTCTTGCCAGCATCGACGCCGTGTTCCAAGGTGTGCCGGATGAGGCGCTGATGCGTTTTCTGGCCAAGCTGGAGACGCACCCCGACCCCATGTTCGGCTTGACGCTCGACATCAGCCGCACCGGCACGAGCCGCGACCAGTTCCAAGCCACGATCAAGATTGGCCAATTCCGCTTTGGCAACATGGAGGACAGCGAGTGAACCGCCTGCTTGCCCATCCGCGCGTCCTGGCCACGTTGCAGTGGACGGGCTATATCTTGTTTTTCTTGATGATATTACTGCTATGTGTGCCTCTGACGTTTCCGACGCGGCAGTTGCGCGGCTTCATCGCGCGCCAGGCGCGTGCGCAGGGGTATCCGCTCGAGATCGAGGATCTGGCGCTCAAGGGTCTGGGGGGCATCGAGATCGGCGGCGTGCGCGTGACGCTGCCGGGCAAGGCGGGACAGCCGGGTGAGAACGGCGCGGTGACAGCGGACATTCCAGAGACCGAACTGAAGATTGACAAGTTGACAGCGCATGTTGCGCTACTTCCGGCCCTTTTTGGCAAGAAGATCGATGTCACCTTCGCGATCGACGCCGGCGGCGGCCACATCGAGGGCGGGCATGTCGTCAAGAAGGGCGAGATCATCGACTTCGACATCGCTAAGATCACAGACTTTTCATTGGGAGAGATGGGGTTGGGCCAGCGTGTGCTGGCGGGGCAGAAGTTGACGGGCGATCTCGACGGCAGCCTGGCCGGCAATGTCAAGGTGCATTGGGGCGGCAGCACCGAAGACATGACGGGAAGCATGGACTTGGAGATGGCGGACGCCATGCTGCGCTCGCCGGAGCTGGCGCTGGAAGGTGGCCTGAAGCTGACGGATCTGGCGATGGGCACCGTGACGATCAAGGTGCGCATGAACCTGAAGTCGCAGATCGCGATGCTGGCTGCGCAACACGGCAGCGAGAAATCGACCGTCATCCACATCGAGCAGATGGAGGCCATCGGCGATCAACTCGAACTGGTGACGGAAGAGAGTTCGCACATCCTCATTCCGCCGGGCAAGGGTGGTTGGAAAGCGGCGACCATTCAACTGCATTTTGCCTTCGCCTTGCCGGACAAGAAGGTGGCCGAAGCCAGGCAGAAGGGCGAAGCGAAGGGAGATCAGGCCGATCGGCTCAAGTGGGCTTCGATCATCACGATGGCCGGCGCCAAGCTCAAACCATTCGAGCGCGGTGGGTTCTACGGCATGACATGCAGCGGGCCGCTGGCGCGGCCGCAGTGCCGACCGGCGCTGCCGCAGGTGACCGTGGGGACCCGCGCCAAGGCGGACGCTGCGCCGCGCCCGGCCAGCGAAGAGAAATCGCCGGGCGACACCGCAAAACCGGAAGAAAAACCGCAGGAAGCAGCCCCCCCTCCCCCGACTGCGCCGCCGGTGTTCCAGCCTGTCGTGCGTCCTGAGCCAACGCCAGCGCCGGAGCCGACGCCGGCGCCCCAACCGGAAGCGCAGCCCGAGCCGCAGCCACCGCCGCCACCGCAGCCGCCGGTGCAAACGCCGCCGCCAGAGCCGCCGCTGCCGCCCGTGCGCCGCTCGCCGGGCCGTCTGCCCCAAGACGAAGGCGGCGAGGCGCAGCCGCCCGCGGAAGGCCAGTACAACGACGAACAACCGCCGGGACCCCATACGCGGCAGAACCCGAACGAGGCAGGCGAAGGCGAACAGCAGCCCGAATAGCCGCTTTGCCGCAACAGGGAGTTGAAGCGCGCGCGCTTGAGGGGTATACGCGCTCGCGGCGATGTCCATTTCCGCCCAACCGAGGAACCATGCGCGGTATCTTTACGAATGTTCTCCATGCGATCGGCGATACGCCGCTGGTCCAGCTCAACAAAGTGGTCGGGCGACACGATGCGCGCGTGTTGGCCAAGCTGGAATTCATGAATCCGGGCGGTTCAGTGAAGGACCGGATGGCGCTGCACATCGTTGAACAGGCTGAAAGGCGTGGGCTTTTGAAGCCGGGCTCGGTCATCGTCGAGAACACTTCCGGCAACACCGGCGTGGGCGTGGCGATGGCCGCGGCGGTGAAGGGCTACAAGTGCATCTTCACGATGCCGGACAAGATGAGCGAGGAAAAGGTGCGCCGTTTGAAGGCATTTGGCGCCGACGTCGTCGTCACGCCGACTGCCGTGCCGGCCGACAGCCCGGAGAGCTACTACGAAACGGCCAAGCGCATTGCGCGCGAGACGCCGCATTCGTTCATGATCAACCAGTACCACAACAAAGAGAACATCGAGGCCCATTATCTGTCAACCGGCCCCGAGATCTACGAGCAGACAGACGGAAATTTCAACGTTCTTGTCGGCGGTTTGGGCACAGGCGGCACGATGTCGGGCACGTCGAAGTTCTGCAAGGAAAAGAACCCGCGCATCCGCACCGTGGGCGTCGATCCCGAGGGTTCGATTTACTACGACATGTTCCACACGGGAAAGCAAAGCAATCCACACACCTACAAAGTCGAGGGCATCGGCGAGGACATGGTCTGCGGCGCGCTGGAATTCAGCCACATTGACGACGTGATCCAGGTCAACGACCGGGAATGCTTCCAGATGGCGCGACGGCTCACCCGCGAAGAGGGCATCTTTGCCGGCGGCAGTTCCGGCGGTGCGGTGCACGTGGCGGCCGGTCTGGCGCGCGAACTGGGCCGCAACGCGACGATCGTCGTCATCTTGCCAGATCACGGTGCGATCTACCTCTCCAAGTTCTTCAATGATGACTGGATGAAGGACAACGGCTTTTTCGAGCCGGAACCGGGCGCTGCGTCGGTGCGCGACATCCTGCGCGGCAAGAGCCATCAACTCCACACAGCGGCGCCCGGCGAGACGCTGGGCCACGTGATCCTGCGCTTGAAGCGCGAGGGCATCTCGCAGATGCCGGTGCTGGCCGAAAGCGGCGAACCGATCGGCATGGTGCACGAACTGGATCTGCTGGGCGCGATCGTCGAGGGCAGCCACAGCCGCAATGACAGCATCGAAGGGCTGTGCAAGCCGCTGGAAGGGGTGATCAATCCCGAGGCGAGCCTGGATCAGCTGCGGGCGATCTTTGCCCAGGACAATGTCGCCGTCGTGGTCAGCGACGCAAGAGTCGTCGGCATCATTACCAAGATCGACCTGATCGACTACTTGTCGCGGCGAGGTTGAGCCATGGATTGGACCGAAGCCCGCTTCGAAACGCGGGCCATCCACGCCGGTCAGGATCCGGAGCAGAAGACCGGCGCTGTCGTGGTGCCGATCTTCCAGACCTCTACGTTTGCCCAGCCGGCGCCGGGCGAGCACCTGGGCCACGAGTATTCGCGCACCTCCAACCCGACGCGTGATGCACTGCAAACCTGCCTGGCGTCTCTAGAATGGGGCACACGCGGCATGGCGTTCTCGTCCGGTCTCGCGGCGACGCATGCGGTGCTGGCCATGCTCGACGCTGGCGATCACGTCGTGGCCAATGACGACATGTACGGCGGCACCTTCCGGCAGTTCGACAAGGTCTGGCGCAGACACGGTTTGTCGTTCAGCTATGCAGACTTGCGCGACCCTGCGGCATTCGACGCGGCGTGCACGGACCAGACCAAGCTGCTCTGGCTGGAAACGCCCACCAATCCGATGCTCAAGCTCGTCGACATCGCCGAGTTGAGCCGCCGGGCTCACGCGCGTGGCATGCTGGTGGCGGTCGACAACACCTTTGCAACTCCCTATTTGCAGCAACCACTGCGCATGGGTGCGGACATCGTCGTGCATTCGACCACCAAGTACATCGGCGGTCACTCCGACGTGGTCGGCGGCGCGGTCGTCGTGCGCGACGAGGAACTGGGGGCGCGCATTGCGTTTTTGCAGAATGCCAACGGCGGTACGCCCGGTCCCTTCGACTCGTGGCTGACGCTGCGCGGCCTCAAGACGCTGGCCGTGCGCATGGATCGCCACTGCGACAACGCGGAGACGATTGCCGCATGGTTGCAGGCACATCCGCGTGTCAGGAAGGTGCACTATCCTGGGCTTGCCGACCATCCCCAGCACGAACTGGCGACCCGGCAGATGAGGCGACCGGGCGGCATGGTGACGGCGGTACTCGAGGGCAACATCGAGAACGCGCGCAAGTTTCTCTCGACCGTACACGCCTTTGCGCTCGCCGAGAGCCTTGGAGGTGTCGAGAGCCTGATCGAGCACCCTGCCATCATGACCCACGCGTCGATTCCGCCCGACCGGCGTGCCGCCATCGGCATTGATGACACGTTGGTGCGGCTTTCTGTTGGCATCGAGCACATCGAGGATCTGCTGACCGATCTGGACCAGGCTCTTCAAGCGGCTTTTGCGTGATGGAAGATCCTCTGACGCCGTGGCGCGTCTCTGCGATGAAGACGCGGCGAAAGCCGCCGCGCGCCAGAAAATGAGTCGGAAGATCGATCGCACACGCGCCGCAGGGCAGTCCTTCACAGTTGGACCCTTGACGCGGGACGCGGCCGGAAACTAGCATCCCGGCCGGCTTTGCCCCTGATCGCGTTTGCGAGAGGTTGGCCGGCATCGACAGACGCGGCACCGGGGTCCACAAGCCGGGGTCAACGCAGAGGGAACATGAGCGCTGGAAGCATCCTTGCGATCATCGGCGGCCTGTTGGCGCTCCTTGCGCCAATGTTCATGCCGTTCATCACGGTCGACGAAGAAGAGACCGTCCTGCAGAACTTCCACATCTCCACGGGCCTGGGTTCGATCGCGCTCGCGGTTGTGACCATCGCACTCGGCGCCTTCATCTTCAAGAAGCGCACGCAGGCCTTGGGCTGGGCAGTGTCGATCGTCGGTCTGGCGCAGATCGCACTGATGGCGCTGACGTACGCCAACGTCTGGAACCTGATTCCCTGCAAGGGTATGGGGATGTCGCTCTGCGATCCCGCGACGGGCGGCCTGATCGATCAGACCCTGGTGACCCTCGATTGGGGCGTGGTGGTCGTGGTGATGGCGTCGGTGTTGTCGTTCTTCGGCGGCCTGATCGTCGTCGCCTCGCACCCGGAATTCTTGAAAGAGCAGCGGTTCCTGCGGGTCATGTTGACCTGGGGTGGCCACATCGTCGTCGAAAAGGTCTTTTTCGTGCCGCGGCCGATCACGGTCGGCGAGGACAACGACAACTTCTTCCAGATCGCGGCTGGTGGTTTGACCAAGCACACGCTGCTCGCGCCCAGCGGCAAGGAGAAGTACACGCTGAGCGTACCTGCTGGCGTCAAGGCGAATGTCACAGTCGGCGGCACCACCAAGGACGCCGCCGGCTTGGGCGCCATCGAAGTCACCCACGGCGACGCGGGCGTCATCAACTTCGACAATGGCGTCGACGTCGTCTTTCAGTTCACCGGTGCAGAGACGGGTGGATTGCTGACGGGTTCGGTCGGCAAGGATGTTGGGCTTGCCGTATCGTTCTCGACGGTTGCAGCGTGCACGCTCATCCTGCTGACTGCGATGATGTCCAGCTTGAAGGCACGTCACCGCACCGAGGCGGAGGAGTCTCTCGACCAGAAGGCCAAGGAACTGATTGAGATCACCCTGGAAGACACCCAGCAGAAATCGGACGAGATCGAGCCCGAGGGCGACGAGGACGACACGACGGGCAAGAAGGCCGGCGGCGAAGAGGGCAAATTCGGCGACCCCGACAAGGATCCGAACAAGCAGAGCAAAGTCCCGAAGATGGACGGCAAGATGACCGACAAGATCGACGTCAAGAACCTGGGCATTGCCAAGGTCTTGGGCGGTCAGCAGGCGCTCACCGGCGCGCTCGGCAACATCATGGCCGGCGACACGGGCGCGCTGGACTCCAAGATGGCGGTCGCCATGTCGGGTGAAGGCAGCGAACTGGTCATCGGCCACGGCGCGGGCGGCATGGGCTTTCGCGGCACGGGCTCAGGCGGCGGCGGCGAGGGTTACGGCCGTCTGCACGGTCTCGGCGCCATCGACACGGGTGGCGGTACGGGACGCAATGCCAACTTGGGCCTTGGGCGCAAGACTGCCAAGAAGGTGGCGAAGTTGAACATTGCCAGCGGCTCGTCGACGGGCGGCTGCGACAAGGGTGACATCGCCAAGAACGTGCGCGCTCGTGCCTCAAGTCTGCGTGCCTGCTACGAAATGCAATTGATGAGCAAGCCGGATCTGGCCGGCAAGCTGACGGTGCAGTGGACGATCACGGGTGAAGGCTCCGTCACCGGCCAGAAGACCGTGGGCGACACGCTGAACAACAACACCGTGTCGGACTGCGTGCTGCGCGCGATCTCGCACATCCGCTTCGCCAAACCGGAAGCGGGCATCTGCGTGATTCAGTGGCCGTTTGTCTTCTCGCCGGGCTAGCGGGCAAGCGCTTGTGCCAAAATAGTTTGGCACTGTGCCTCTTTGCTTCTTGTCTGGTCGCCAAGCTCACCGATGCGGATTCGCGGCGACTTCTGTGCCAACGACTCGATTGAGTCTTTCCGTCACAGGCCCTAGGGCGGCTAGCGGCGAGCGCCGCCCTGGCATTCTGGGCAAACCCCAAACAAATCCATGCGGTGGCTGGTCAAGGCGAAGCCATGCCTGCGCGCGACGTCCATCTGCAAGGCCTCGATCGCCAGTTCTTCGAACTCTACGATCTTGCTGCATTGCGTGCAGATCATGTGGTCGTGGTGTTCGTGTCCGCCCTCGTCGATCTCGTAGCGTGACGTGCCGTCGCCGAAGTTGGACGCGTGCACCAGGCCGCAACGTTCCAGCAACTTGAGCGTCCGGTAGACTGTGGCGTAACCCAAGCTGGGATCGACGCGCCGCACTTCCTGATGCAACTCATCGACGTTTAAATGTCTGTGATGAAACAAGGTTTCCGCAACCAGCATGCGCTGCGGCGTCGGGCGCTGGTGTTCGCGACCGATGCGCTGGAGCACGCGATCGCGCCAGACGGAGAAGTCGAGGTCGGCCGGTCGGGACATGCTCTGCCTCCCCACGGGCGTGGTGCGTCCGGGGCATCGGACGAGCTTGCCAAAGCGTCCCGGAGTCTGGCGCAATGCCTGACAAACGGCAAGCAGCGCCGCTGCCCGCGGCTTGTCCTGCGAGCGCCCACCGTGATAGGAAGCACGCGAACCGGCGTGGCGCCGGCACGCGGACGTCTGCGCGCTCCACGCGCGCCTTGGCACGTTCGCCTCGGAGTACCATGGATATCCTCAGTCTCGCGATCCTGGCCGGCGTGTGTGGCGCCGCGGCCATCTATCTGTGGCTGGCCCTGAGCCGCACGCAGCTCGAACTCACTAATCTTCGTGAAAGTATTGGAAAAGCCGAAGGCGAGGCCGCCAAGGCGAGCGAAAGAGCCGAGGCCATGCGCAAGAAGCTCGAAGGCACCCGCGAGCAGGTCAGCAAGGAAGACAAGCAGTTGAAGGAGTCGCGCGCTGTTGCCGCCGCCGCCAAGGAAGAGGTCAAGCGTCTGCAGGCGGCGGCCAAGAGAACTGACCAGCAAATCGAAGAGTTGCACGTTGCTGCGCGCAAAGCCGAGGCGCGCATCGAGGAACTGTCGGTGATGGCGCACTTGCCGCGCAAGGCGCAGCCGGTCGTGACGGCGCCGCCCGTGGTCGTCCAAGCGGCCGAGCCTGCGCCGCCGCCCGCGCCGCGCGAGCCGATGCCGGAGGATCCGAAGATCGCGCTGCGGCGTGCGGAGTTGGAGGCTGAGCGCGAGCAGCGCCAACTTGAGGTGGCCAAAGTGCGTCAGGAGCGCGAAGTCTGGTTGGCCGAACAGCGGCAGCGCACCGATCGCGAGGATGCCGAGAGGCTGCGCAGCGAGCGCGAGCGCGTCAACCGCATGCTGTTCGAGCAGGAGCTGGAACTGCGCATTTTGCATAAGAAAGCTGAGGACAACCGCCGCGCCTACATCGTGACGATGGGTGCGCTGGATCTCGCCGAGGAAGAGCTGTATCGCTTGAAGCACGGCCGCGAGCGACCCGAGTACGATCCTTCGCGCGGCAATGCGGGTCCCAAGCCGCACGGTGTCGAAGACGACGCCGATGCGCGCCAGGATGCCGCCGCCCGCGAGGCTGAGGAGGCCGCCGCGCCAGCCGCCGATGCCGTCAGCGCCGCGACCGCCGAAGCGTAGGCGTCCTGACTACATGAGAGAACATGGAATTTCTCAGACGCGACCCGCGTTGTCGGATTCCTGCATCCTGTGACTTGCGCGTGAAATTGAAAGTCGTTATCATTCGCCTCGCCCTGCTGTGAGGCGTGCATGGATTCGTCCCCCTCTCTTGCCCTGTGCGAATCGGCCGTGCCCGTTGCCGACGTCGTCGAGCGGGCCGCGGACGCATGCATGCGGCTGACGCTGTGCGCCTTGCCTTGTGGCGTGACCGGGAAGGTCGCGAACGTGCTGCTGGGCGGCTCGCTCGGCGATCGGCTGGTGGAACTCGGGTTTACCAACGACGCACCGGTTCGCGTGCTGCGCCGCGCGCCGTTTGGCGGGCCGCTGCAACTGCAGATTCGCGAATTTGTTCTCTCGCTGCGCCGCGACCAGGCGCTTTCGATCGTCGTCGTGGTCCCGCGCGATGATGCAGCGGCCGATGCTTGAAGTCGCCCTGACAGGCAATCCAAATACCGGAAAGACGACGCTTTTCAATGCTTTGACGGGCTCGCGCGCCCATGTCGGCAACTACCCCGGCATCACCATCGAGCACCGCGATGGCGTGCATGTGGCCGGCAATGGGACGCAGTGGCGCGTCCACGATCTGCCTGGCTGCTATAGCCTGACTGCGCACAGCCCGGAAGAGGAAATCGCCCACCACGCCCTGACCGGGCGCTTGGACGAGCCAGAGTTTGACGTTGTCGTCGTGGTGCTCGACGCTGCCAACTTGTCGCGCAACCTATTGCTACTACTTCAGATCGCCGAACTGGGCAAGCCCGTGGTCGCCGCCCTGAACATGATGGACGCGGCCCGCGCATCCGGGCTTGAGATCAACCTGCTGGCGCTGCGTGCCGCGCTGCACTGCCCGTTCGTGCCGCTGATCGCACGCACGGGCGAGGGAATTCGCGCACTGGAGGATGCCGTGCACGCCGTGGCAGCGGACGCTGCCCTGGGTCGGGTGCCAGAAACCGTATGGCCCTCTGAGGTGCGCGAAGCCATGCGCGTGGCCGAACCGATTCTGCATTCTGTTGGTATCACCTGGGATTCTGCTGCTGGTACACCGCAGAATCCGGAGATCCTGTGGTGGATCGCTGCCGACCCGGAGGTGGCGGATCGGATCCTGCCCGGTCTGGGTGCGCAGTTGCTGCAAGCCCTCCCGCGCGCAGCGGATCCGCAGCGCGATGTGCGCCGCGCCATGACCGTGGCCCGCTACCGCCGCATCGACGAGATCCTGACCCGCGCGGTGCGTCGTATCGCCAATCCCCCTGAAAGCATGAGCGATCGCATCGACCGCGTCGTCCTGCATCCCGCTGGCGGCGCCCTGCTCTTCTGCATCGCGATGGCGATTCTCTTCCAGGCCGTGTTTCTCTGGGCCCAGCCCGCGATCGACGTAGTCAACTCCATGATGTCTTTTGTCTCCGATGCCATGCGCGCGCACCTTCCGGACAACCTGCTGCGCGATGTGCTCATCGATGGCGTACTGGCAGGCGTCGGCGGCACGCTGGTCTTCCTGCCTCAAATCTTGATGCTTTTCTTGGGGATCGCCCTGCTCGAAGACACCGGCTACCTGGCGCGCACCGCCTTTCTCGTCGACCGCGTCATGGCGCGCGTCGGACTGCCTGGCAAGGCGTTCGTGCCCCTGCTCAGCTCGTTTGCCTGCGCGGTGCCTGGGATCATGGCCACCCGCACGATGGGCGATCGGCGCGATCGGCTGCTGACGATCCTGGTGGCGCCGCTGATGAGCTGCTCCGCGCGACTGCCGGTCTACACTCTTGTTACCGCAGCTGTTTTTGCTGGCAGTGCGCCCGTGTTCGGCTTTCTTTCCCTGGGTGGTCTGATCGTGGCCGCCATGTACCTGCTCGGCTTTGTGCTCGCGCTGCTGTCGGCGTTCGTGATGCGCCGAACGGTCGTGCGCGGCGGTGGGGCGCCGCTGATGCTGGAAATGCCGCCCTACCGCTGGCCGAAGCCGCGCAACATCGCCCGCGCATTGTGGGATCGCGCGCGCGTCTTTCTCGTTCAGACCGGCTCGGTCATCGTGGGTCTGACGGTGGTCCTGTGGGCGCTGATGACCTTTCCGCGCATGGGCTTGGAGCCGGTCGAGCGTGCACGCCTTGAGGCCGTCGCTGAGAAGCAAACCGCCGCCGGCACGCCGGAGCGAAAGCAAGCAATGACCAACATCGACCGCCAAGACGAGCGCTTGCGCCTCGAACAAAGCGTCGCAGGCCGCATGGGCAAGCTGATTGAACCCTTGATCGCGCCTTTGGGATTCGACTGGCGCATCGGTATCGGCCTCATCGGTTCCTTTGCCGCGCGCGAAGTACTGGTGCCGATCATGGGCCAGGTGTACGGCCGCGGCAGCCAGGCCGACATCGACGACCGCTACGCAGGCGACGTCGGCCAGACCATGGCCAACGCCGGCAGCCTGACGCCGCTGCGCGGTGTCAGCCTCATGGTTTTCTTTGCGATTGCCATGCAATGCCTGAGCACGGTCGCCACAGTGCGCCGCGAAACCGGCAACTGGCGCTGGCCCGTGCTTGCCATCGTCTACCTCAACAGTCTCGCCTGGATCGTGTCGATGGCGGTCTACCAGGGCGGCCGTGCCCTGGGCTGGAGCTGATGCCATGACCTGGGATGCCGTTGCCGCCGGGGTGATCGTCGCTGGAGCGCTAGCACTCTTGCGCTGGGCGGCCTTGCGCGGCAGTTGCGCATCGTGTCCCACAAGCAAAGCGACGGCGGCCGCGCAGGCCCGCAGCGCCAGTAGCACGTGTGTTCGAAAACGCGCGGATCAACTGAGCTTATCCGGCTGTTCCTGTTCGAGCGCCGCCAAGGCCGCCGCGAAGGCTGCCTCGTAGGTGCCGCCGCGCAGTTGCGTGTCCTCTGCCGCCGTCAGCGCCGCACGAAAGCGCGGCCCGGGTGCATGGCCAAGTTCGAGGAGACGATCTCCTGTAATCATGGGCTTGGGCCACCAGTTGTCGCGTGTGCTGCCGGCCCGCAGCAGGCGCAGGCTGCGCAGGCCTTGCAGCCTGGCGGGCTCGCGGGTGGCCGCCAGCAGCAGCAGCAGTGCCGCGTCGGCGTCCGGCTGGCGCAAGAGGCGCACCAGAGGCGGGCCTGGCGCTTTGCCAGCAGGCGCCCAGGGCTGCAGGGCACGCGCGAGGCCCCAGATGTCGCGCAGGTGCCCGCCATCGGCGTTGGACAGGCGCCACTGCCGCGCCAGATCGTCGGGACTGAGGCGGTCCCGCAGCGGCCACCACAAGGTCGCAACGGCAAGCGGCAACCGCACACGCGTCTCCGGCTCAAGAGCATAGGGGTGCGGCTGCGCCACGGCGCCCGGCAGTTCGCGCAGCAGCGCGTGAAAGCGCGCGCGACAGGCTGCAAGTTGCGGATCGGCGGTGCAAAGCTCCGGCCAGAGCGTCGCCGCAAGGCCGAGATCATCCAGCAGAGTCAGCGCAAGGACCGCATCGCACCCCGTCAGCATCAGGCCCAGCTCGCCCGCAATACGCTCTGCGGACACGCGCAACAGGCTGGGGGCGGCGGCGCGAATCGCCTGCGCCGTAAGTGGTTCCACCGCAAGGCCGAAACGCGAGGCGAAACGGGCCGCTCGCACGAGGCGCAGCGCATCCTCCTCGAAGCGGCGCACCGGATCGCCGATCGCCCGCAGCACGCGCGCCTGCAGGTCCGCCAACCCCGCCACCCAGTCGACCACGAGACACTGCTCTGCCGGCTGGCCATCTGGCGTCAGCGGATCGAGCAGGAGACCGTTCAAGGTAAAGTCGCGGCGCAACACGTCTTCGCGGGCATCCGTGAAGCGCACGGTATCGGGCCTGCGGCCGTCCGAATGGCCCACTTCAGCGCGGTAGGTCGCGACTTCCGTCTCGATGAACTCGCCGCCATGCAATGCCGGCAGGCGCACGCGCACGACGCCAAAAGCCACGCCGACTTCCACAACGTGACGAAACAACGCGCAGGTCTCGCCAGGCGACGCACTCGTGGCAACGTCGTAGTCCTTCGGGTCGAGGCCCAGAACCAGATCTCTTACACAACCGCCCACGAGATAAGCGGAATGCCCAGCAGCGCGCAAGGTCCGCACGACCTCGACAGCCGCCTGGCACGCCTCTGATGTGTGCAAGCGAATGTGGGCCACGGCATCCATGGGCGCAGCATAGTCCCGCTAACCGGGCCGGCAAGACCCGGGAAAACGCGGTTGGACCTGCCCGGCCTGGCCAGCTATACTAGGGGGTCGTGTTTTCGCCTGCTTGACGGCCGGGCGCAGAACCAGCGTACAGACCGAGGGTTGGCCGCGGCGCGCAGTTTCCAGGTTTCAAGCCGCCTCTACGCCCGCCGGTCTGCACCTCGTGCGCCCCGTGTCCCCGGAGTCAGTCCGATGCATCGTCCGTTTTCTTCGTTCTTACCCGCGGTTGGCGTTGTCCTGCTGGCGCTGCCGACCTTTGTGGTCGGTTGCGGCAACGGCACGACCTCGCAGAGCCCACACGCGGACGCCACGGTCGACGTCGCTGCGGATGCAACTGGTCAAATTGACACACAAATCATCAAGATCCCCACGATCACCGTCGACCTGGACGTCGCGCCGAGTGCCGGCAATGCGCCGCTCGACGTCACGTTCACTGCCAAGATCGGGGGCGTGGACAAGACCGAAGTGTTTGTTACGTGGGACTTTGGCGACGGCTTGGATCAGACATTCGATCTCGGTAGCCCGGACGGCGCCAACGGCGATGTGGTGCAGCACAAGTACAACAGCAAGGGTGATTACTCGGTCAAAGTCGAGGTGACGTGGCGCAAGAACCCCAAGAAAGCCCGGGCAGAAGCGACAGGCAGCGTCCAGGTCAAAGATCCCGCTTTGCTGTCGATCAGCACCGCCACCCTGTTGTCCTCGGAAGTCGTGGGGATTGGCGACGATGTGACATTGACTTTCACTATCGCCAACGACGGCGACGAGATCACCGTCCCGTTCGACACGGCGGTCTACCTGTCGCTCGACGACACCATCGACACCGCCAGCGACATTGTCGCGTTCACGCTCCACACGCCCAGCATGCCCAGCGGCAAGGACACGCAGGCAATCATCGACTTTGGCGCGGCGACGGGGTCCGGCAAGGGCAAGCCGCTCTCGTTCCAGATTCCACCCAAGACGCCCAACGGGACGTACTACGTGTTCGTGCGCGTCGACGCGGGCAACGTCTTGAATGAGCTGAATAAATTGGACAACGACACCAAGTGCACAAGCCAGGTCCAGGTCGACAGCAAGGTGTCGGCGAAGCCCGACCTCGTCATCGAGGCGCCGGTGTTCAGCAGCACGACGACCTATTCGCCCGGTGACGCGCTCGGCTACAGCCACTCGGTCAGCAACATCGGCGCGGGCGAGTCGAAACTGACGAAATTTGGCGTATTTATCTCCAAGGACGACAAACTGGACTACGACCCGCAGAAGGCGGCGGATGATCCGTCACAAGTCGACAAGATGCTGACACAGCTCGCGAATTCGACGCTGCAGAAGATCGAGCCCGAGTCGAAGTTTCCGCTGTTCTACAGCGTGGCATTGCCCAATGTGCCGGACGGCGAGTACCACATCATTGCCAAAGTGGATTTGTTCGACTCCGTGGCGGAGAGCGATGAAACGAACAACGTCGCGATCAATCCAAACGTATTGACAGTCAAGCAGTTCGTCAAGCAGGGCGTCGATCTGGCGCTGCTCGGCATGACGGTCAAGCCCAAGGGCACCTACCTGGGCGGTTCGATCAGCGTCGATTGGCACGTCAAGAACAAGGGCACGTCGCCCACGCCCATCTTTCCCGCCAAGGTTTTCTTCTGCCAAAACAAGGCATTCTCAGCGGCGATGTGCACCGCAAACCCGAAGAGCTTCAATATCGCGCCGTTGGCGCCGGGAGAGGAGAAAAACGGCAGTGAAATCGTAGCGATTGCCAACACGACGCCGGTGCAGAAGTGGTTTGTCTACCTGCAACTCGATCCGGAGTACAAGATCGCCGAACTCGACGAGTCCAACAACATGGGCCTGTACGAGAACCTCATCATCACGGCGCAGGCCAATGTCGATATCTGGCCTGAAAACATCGGCTTTCATCCGGACAACGTGGCAGCCGGCGGGCAGATCAAAGTCAGCTACACCGTGCACAACGACGGGACGACGGGCTCGGGCGCTTCGATGACGTACTACGCGCTGTCGACGGACAAGGCGTGTTCGGCCGCGGGCGCCGCCTCCGGCGCCGACGTCGTGGTCAAGAAGGTGAGTTTTGGCGGTGTCGACGGGCTGGATTCCGTACAAATTACTGAAACTGTTCCGATTCCGCAGGCACTCGATCATGCCGTGTCGCAGTACTACGTGTGCGTCATCCTCGATGCGGAAAACAACATTCCCAAAGACACCAACAAGGGCAACAATTCCACGATCTCCGCCACCATGATCACCGTCGGCAACCCGCAGGGCGGCTGTTTCGAGGACGGCTGGGATCTCGGCGGCAAGTCCAACGACACGTTCGAGACCGCGGCCGCGCTGCCGGCGGGCAAGCCGAACTTCGGCTCGTGCGGCAACGACGACTGGTGGAAAGTCGCGGTCAAGAAAGGCCAATCCGTGATGGTGGCCCTGCAGATCACGCCCGGTTCATGGATGCTGCCCGTTGCCCCCGACCTCGACATCGATCTGGTGGCGCCGGACGGCACGACGGTGCTCGATTCCGTGAAACTCCAGAGTACATACAAGAAGGTGGCGTCGCTGACAGTGGCCGCAGCTGGTCACTACCTGATCCACGTGTACCCGCACATCGCTTCGGCCAAGGCGCAATACACCCTCGTGTCGTCGATTGCGCCGCCGGTGCCGGGCGTCGATCTGACCGCCAACGCTCTCAACGTCGGGCCCTCCGCGACCTTCCCAGGCGCCCTCATCAAGACCAAGGTCAAGCTGAGCAACCTGGGCGACAAGGCAGCGTCTCCATTCGCGGTTCGCTATGTGCTGTCGAGTGACACGACGGTGAGCGCGGACGACACCGAATTGAAAGTGTCGACGGTCGCGACTGGCCTGGGGGCCAGCGAAACGATGGAGCAATCCGAGGCACTGGTCCTGCCGGTCGTTGCGGGTGGCACTTGGTATGTCGGCGTCACCGTGGACACGGCTGGCATCGTGGCCGAGGTCGACGAGTCCAACAACCTTGCGATCTCCAACCCGATTCAACTGAACAAGCAAGTATCCTGCAACACGGACGCCTTCAGCGGCAACCATACCGTAGACGACGCGGCGCCGTTGGCCGCCGCGACAGCAAGTTATGCAAGCCTCAATGTCTGCCCCGGCCTTGAGGACTGGTTCCAGATCGAACTGCCCAAGGGCAAAGCCTTTTCCGCCAAGTTGAACTGGAAGTACCAGCCCGGCAAGGGTCTGGTCGGCATCCAGGTCGTCGACGCCAGCAAGACCGGCGTGGTAGCGGGTTCCGCGAATGCGCAGAAGACGTTGGCGACGATTCCGTACCTGCAGACCGGTGGCACGTATTACATCCACACGTATGTGCTGCCAGAAACGGGATCGGCCATTCCCTATGATTACTCGATGGATATCACGGTCGGCGAGCCCGATCCCACCGATGTCTGTCTGGCCGACTACTATGAGGCAAACAACAGCGCGACGTCGAATCCGGAGCTGGGCTGCGGGCTTGCGAACCTGACGCTATGCCTGGGCGACGAGGACTGGTTCCACCTCAACATGGCCAAGGACGAGACGGTCAACTTGGACTTCAACCATGCGGGTCAGGCATTCCAGCTCAAGATCTTCTCGAATCCGAATCTCGCGCCCATCAAAACGCTGAGCGGAAACGGCAAGTTCGACTTCGTGGCCCCGGCGGATGGCGCCTACTTGTTGCAGGTGTCGCACAAGTCGCCATCGACCAAGCCAAGCACATTCGCCTACACGCTCAAGATCGATGGCGGAAAAGGCACGGATCTAATTGCGCAATTCCAGAGCGTGTTTCCGCAGAGCGTGGTGCAGGGCGAGGACCTCTACGTCACGGTCCAGCTGAGCAACGAATGCAAGGATCCGGCGGGCTCATTCCAGTACGGCTACTATTTCTCTGATGACAACAAGCTGGATACGGGTGACAAGTTGCTGAGTTTGCGGCCGTTGGCCGGCCTCGAAGGCAAGACCAAGGTGAGCGTGGACGACAAGGCGATGATCCCAGTCGATGCCAAGCCTGGGCCGGCGTATGTGCTGGTCATGGCAGACGCGATGCAGCAGGTTGCCGAGAGCCAGGAGCTGAACAACACCGACGCTGCGCCGATCCAGGTGATCGAGCTGTGCCTGGCGGATACGCTCGAACCCAACGGCGCGCCGCAGATCGCCGCGCCGCTGCCGATGGGCAAGACGTCGGATCTGTCGCTGTGTCCGTACGAATTGGACTGGCTCAAGGTCGAGTTGCTGCAGGGCGAGACGTTGACGGTGACAGCGCAATTCGATCAGACCAAGGGAGACCTGGACTTGCGGCTGTACAAGGTCGGCAAGTTCGCGGTGCCCGTGGCTGTTGCATCGACGAAGAAGGCGCCGGAGCAGATCATCTACACGGCCGACGAGAGCACGACCTACTACTTGCGCATCAATGGTTTTGCTGGCGACGCGAATGCGTATTCGCTGCAAGCGTGCAAGCGCTTTGGCGGATCGTGCGTCGAATGCGTGACGGACCAGGACTGCGCCATCGGACTTGCCTGCGGTGCAACGACGACGACGTGCGGCGTCAAGACGTGCGATCCCCTGAGCCCGACGATGTGCGCGGACGGCAACGCGTGCACACTGGACGTGTGCGGCGCCGACCTGACCTGCAGCAACCTGCCGGCAACAGGCACCTTGTGCGACGATGGCAACGCGTGCACGCTGGCAGAAAGCTGCAACAGTACAAGCACTTGCACCACTCCCACCCAGACCAGTGTGTTGGGCTTGCTGAGCGAGGTGACCGCGACCAGCATGGGCGCAGCAGTGACCTTGACCGATGATGGCGGATTCGTCTTGGCCGGTTCGCGCGCCCACGACGGCGGCGCCCTCGGCGGCTACCTGGCACGCTTTGACGCCAAGGGCGTGCTATTGTGGGAGAAATCCTATAGTGAAGGCGAAGGCGGCTGCAGCCTGTACGGCGCCATTGTCCTGCCCGGCGCAGGCGAGTTGGTCGCGGTCGGATCTGGAGCAGTTCCAGGTAGTTCCGGCGTACTTGGTGGCTGGTACCTGCGGGTGAGCCTCATCGACGGCAGCGTCATCGTCTCCAAGCTGATCGGCGACGGCAGCAAGGCTGCGCAATTGCGAGCGGTCGTATCGCTCGGCGACGGTTGGGTCGCGGCCGCTGGCAGCGCCACCGACCCGGCGGCGACCAACAACGGTCAGGACGGCTGGCTGACACGCTTGGATGGCGACGGCAACGCATTGTGGGCCACGCACGCTGGCGGCGCAGGCAATGACGCGTTTTTCGCGATCGCCCGCCTCGACACGGGCGAATTGGTGGCAGTGGGTGCCGACGAAGTGCCCGACTCGCCGACACATGGACTCTACCTGCGCATCCAAGCCGATGGAACACAAGCGCAAATTGGCAGCATCGCCAACGGCACTGGGCACACCATCTTCTACGCGGTGGCGCAAACGCCGACCAGTGTCGTTGTGGGCGGCGCAACGGATGCGGGGCAGCCGGGCATGGTGCCGCCAGCCTGGGAAGGCTACGTGGTCCGCGTCGGGCCAGCGGGCACGGCGCTGGCAGGCGGAACGGTACCGTCGACGACGCCGCAAGCGCCGGGCTATAGCGGCACGAAGACTTCAGCGATCTACGCGCTGGCCGCCTTGCCGGACGGCACATTTGCCGCCGCCGGCACGACCGGAGGCACTGCCGAAGCAACGGCACTGATGGACGCGGCGGTTTGGACTTTTGACGCTTCCGCCGTGATGACAGAAATGTACACGTATGGCAAGGGCGCCAAGGATGCCTTGCGCGCCTTGGTGCCGTGGCGCTACGGCTGGCTTGGCTACGGCTCTCTGGCGGAAGGCGAAGTCGCCTCGAACGGCCTGCAGGTCCGGATCTCGCCGCCGACGCCGACCTGCGAGGACAAGAACCCTTGTACTTCCGACGCTTGCAACGCAGACACCGGCTGCGTCTTTGCGCCCGTTGCCGACGGCACGACGTGCGGCAACGCCCAGCTGTGCGTCGGCGGTGTGTGCCAGTAGCCCTCAGCGAATGCAGAGCAACCCATGGCCAAACCAACTGCCAGGACGCGGACTTTTGCGCGACCGCGACTTGCCACGCCCCAGGGTGTCGAGCAGGATGCGGCGGATCGGCTGTGGCTGATCGGCGCAGCAGCCGAAGCTGCCTACGATTTCGAGACGGCGCGGGAGTCGTATTTGGCCGCGGCGCGGCGGGCAGACGCCCAGCAGAGTCTGGACTATGTCGAGCGTTATGCAGCATTTCTCGTGCAGCGCTTCGGTCAGTTTGCCGAAGTCGCGGCGTGGCTCGATGACCCGGACTTTCAACCGCCGCTGGATCCGTCCACGCCGACGGCCATGGCGCTGTGCCACAATCTGGCGCGCGCAGCACTGGAGGTGGGCCATCCGCGTGCCGAGAAGCTGGATGCAGACCTTGCGGCGCTGGGCGATCCAGATAGCCTGGTGCGCACCGGACAGCGTCTTGCACAGCGCGGACAGAACGAAGCGGCGCTTGCCTTGCTGGAACGGCATGCCAGCCGGCTGCCGGCCGTCGGTGCCGGCGTGCACTTGTTGGAGACCCTGCGCAGCGAGGCAGCGAAGCGAAGCGCCACGGTGTTCGCGCCGGTAGAGGAAGCCCTCGCTGCGCGCGACGCGACGGCAGCGCGCGCGGCTCTGGAGCTGCTGCGCGCGACGTGGGAAGCCACGGGCCCATTCCAGTCCGCACAAGCGCGTGTGCACGCGGCGCAAGCTCAAGCGGTGGCGAGTGAATTGCGGCGCCAGATCGAACAGGGTCTGGACGCAAACGATCTGGCGGCTGCGCGCGACTCGGCGCGTTCGCTCTGTGCCCTGCAGGTCGCGACAGAGGCAGATCGGAATACGCTGACGTCCCTTGTGCGCATGGAACGCGAGGCGGCTCTGGCGGATCGCGTGGCTGCGATCCAGGCGGCGCAGGGCGACGCGGGCAAGCTAGCGGAAATGGCAAACCTTTGCGACGGGTTTGGGACGGCGGCCGCGGTGCCGTTCGCAGCAACCGAGCTTGGTACCCTCTGGGCCACCGTGCAGGAAGCGGCCAGTGCTGGAACGCCGGTGGCGGGTCGGACCCGCGATCTGCTGGCGCTGCACGAACTGCGCGTCGCGTTGGGGTCGGGCGAGGAGGCTCGCATCGAGGCGGATCTGAAACTGATCCCAAGTGACTGGGACCGATTGGGTTCGCCACAGAGGGCAAAGTCGTTTGTCGGTGCGAGGCGCGAGGCCATGGCCCGAACGGTTGCTGCTCAAGCGCTGCGCACCGTGCGCGAGCGACTCGCCGCGGGCGACATCGAGGGAGCCACGCAAGATCTGGCGGCACTGCCCGCGCCGCCCGCGAGCCTCAGCGGTGAAGCCAAGCAGTTGCGAAACCAGATTCAACTCGCCAGACAGGCGCAGGCGCGACGCCAGAGGCTGGAGGCCGAGCTTGCACAAGCACTGGCTGGGGAAGACTTTTTTGCGGCGCGCCGCACATTGACCGAGCTGACGCCGCTCCTGCATCAGGACGCCGCCGGCACGATCGATCGCGAAATCGACGCAGCGGCGGCGCCAGCATTGGCTGCGCGCGCCATGCCACCGGGTTCGCAGAAGCTGGCCGATGCCGCGCTCGTCGCCGGCATCGGCCTTGGCCGCCTCATCCTGGCGCAAGACGCCGTCTGGATGGCCGTCAACCTCGAGACCGGGGGCCTGCAACCGTACGCGCTGCCGGCGGCCTGGCCGTTGTCGACCCAAGGCCATGCGCGGCTTGGGGAAGTGGCTGACGAGATCCGCGTGGTAGGCCTGAGCAACAGGCGGCTTGCGGTCTTTGCGCAACGGCCCGGACAGGCACCCAGAGTCGTTGCCGCAGCCGGCCTTGCCGACCTGCTGCGCGGCGATGAACTGCTGATCGGCTCAGCCCTGCAACCGGACGCCGCGCGCTATTGCCTGCTGAGCCGTTCTTCGCGACGGCCAGGCAACTCCACGTGGACGCGCATCGACGCCGCGAACCTAGCCATCGTCGATTCCCGTCGCACGCAGCCCGCACTGGCGAGCGTGTGCGGGATCGCTGGCCTGCCGAATCGCACGTTGATCGCGACGACACTGCGCGAGCGACAGACGGGCGGCTGGGCCGTCGCACTGGCCGATGATCGCGGCGAACCGTTGCAACTCCTGACCGACCAAGACGTTGGCGAAGCGATTGCGGGCCTGCGCGAAGCCGTGGCGTGGCCAGCTCAAGATAGGATTTATGCAAGCTTTTCCGTATTCGATCCCTTCGACACAGCGAAGGTTCATGCCGAGCCATCGCTGCTCGTCCTGCGTTCGGGCCGCGTCACCTTCGCCTCGAGCGATCTGCGCCGCCGTTTCGCGCCCGCCGATCGCATCGCCATCGATCACGCCTGGACCTTGGACCCCGCGGCGGGAAAGCTCTGGTTTGCCGCGCTTTCGACCGACGAGACCGCTCCGGGCGCTTTCCTGCTGGGCGTCGACGCACGCACCTTGCGGCCCGACAAGCCGGTGGCGTTGACGGGCGTGCGGCGCGTGCTCTCGCTGCTGCCGACAACCGGCGGCGCCGCGGCGCTGTGCCGCCAGGAGGCGGGCGGCTACGCCCTGGTGCGCGCACAGATGACGCCCGACGGTCTTTCATTGACGACGCACAAGCTGCCGCTGTAGCCTACTGCCCCTCGCACGCCGACTTGGTTCAGGATGTCCGGCCGTGCGCAGCCAAAAGGAGCACCCATGGGTCGTGGCAGCCAGTCTCGCAAAATGCGCCGCATCGTTTCGCGCAACAAGAAGCTCGCGCGCATCAAGCGCCGCATCAGCGCCAGCCGGGCCGCGCAGCCGCGCACGCGCGCAGCTCGCTGATTCAACAATCGATTTTCCAGGTGCACCATGAGCCCGACAGAGGCATGCATCTTCTGTCGCATTGCGCGCGGCGAGCTGGGCGTGGCGTTCTTGTACGAGGACGCAGACATCGTGGCATTTGCGGATACGTCGCCCCAAGCTCCGGTGCATGTTCTCGTCATTCCGCGACGGCACATCCCTTCGCTCGGCGCCTCGGGGCCGGAGGATGACGCCGTGATCGGGCGTCTTCTTGTTGCCGTGCGCGAGATTGCGCGCGTCTTGGGGGTCGCCGAAGCGGGCTATCGCACCGTCCTCAACACCGGCGCGGACGCTGGCCAGAGCGTCCACCACCTGCACGCGCACGTGCTCGCAGGCCGGCGCCTGCACTGGCCACCGGGCTAGCCGATGGTGCGCCTGCGTCGCGAAATCGAAGGGGTTCGTCCGAACCGGGCGATTCCGATGCCGTCCTACAGCCTGGATGCTGCGGCGTCGGGCGCTGTGCTGCCCGCATTGGACCGCTGGCTACAAGGCTGCGAACCGGGGCGCACCTTGCTCGCAGGCGGCGTGCGCCAGGAACTCGCCATCGCGCTGGCTCAGGCCGGCCATTGGGTGACGGTCAGTGATCTCGATGCGGATCAACTGGATCAGCTGCATGCTCGCCTGACGCCAAGCGAGGCTGGGCGGCTGACCCTCGTCGATCGCGGCTATGGCGATGCGGCATTCGCGCCATCTTCTTTCGATCTCGTCGTGATCTTCGATGCCATGCACACGTACTTCGAGCCCGCCTGGCTGGTGAACAAGGCCGCGCGCGAACTCAAGCCCGACGGCATGTTGGCCGCACGCGTCCTGACGCGAGGCAGCGCGGCGCCCCTGCAGCCGTGGAGCGAAACGGTCCATCCCGATTCACACGTCGACCGATCCGCCGCACGCGCCGCGCAGCGGGGTCTGGCTGGCGTCGAGACCCTGCTGCGTTCCAAAGCGGCACCCGCACTGTGCACGCCGGCTGCGACCGACGCAGTTGAACGCGGTGCCCACTTCTGCGCGCAGCGCTTTGCCACGGATCTCACGCAAGTGCTGGCATGGTACAACGGCGCGCTGACCCTCGAGAAGGCGTTCGTGGGTCATAGCTTGCGCCTGCAGGCAGCCGACGCCTTGTTCGGCTTGCGCCACGTTGCCCACGAGGCGCTCCTGGCCGCGCTGCAACATCTGCCGCCGTCCGCAACGTCGCAGGACCTGAACCGACCAGATGCCCGCGTCGTCGGGCTGGTGGCGCGCAAGCGGCTCGGGGCAGCCAGCGTGCATTGACCGGCTACGGGTGCGGGCATAGGCTGCCCTGGCGGCAGATCGGTATCGCCTCGAGGTGCGGGTGTTCGGCATCGGTGGTCCAGAGCTCATCATCATCGTCTTGGTGGCGCTGCTGTTCGTCGGCCCCGAGAAGGTGCCGACCGTGGTCAAGACCGTCAGCGGCGGCTTGCGCGACTTGCGGCGGATGGCCAACCTCGCACAGACGGAACTCATCTCGACGGTTGATGATTTGGTGCGAGAGGTCGAGAAGCCCATGGCGGCCAAGCCGTTGCCGCCGCCACCGCCGGCACGGGGTCCGGCCGGCCCCGATTTGCTGGCCGAACCGTTGCTCATCAAGCGCCGCGCCGATGTCTCAGCCGATGCCGCGCCCCCACCCGAAGACGCGCCGGCCGACCCAGAACCATCTGAAACGACTGGCAGCGGATCGGCGTCAGCGGCCGCCTCGACCAACGCTGATGTGGTAGTCGCGGCCAACGACGCCGCGCCAGTCGCCCCGCCATGGCCGGTCGCGGCCCCGATTCTTTCCGGTTGGAATTCAGGTACTCAGCCGCGAACTGCGCCGCTGCGGCAGTCCCCGGGACCCGCCGAACCGGCAGACGACGAACCCCCGCGAGACGCATGAGCGCCCAAGACCCGCCCGATACCCACAGCGCCATGCCCTTTCTCGCCCACCTGGGCGAGCTGCGCACGCGCGCCTTTCGGGCAACTCTGTCTGTTTTCGGCGGCTTCTTCGCCGCGTGGGGCTACCACGTCGAGTTGTACGCCTGGCTGAGCGCACCGGTGCGCCATGCCCTCTCCGACAACAACCTGTTTTCAATCAAGGCACTACAGATCACCGAGAGCATCGAAGTCTACATGAAGCTCTCGCTCGTTGGTGGCCTGTTCCTGGCAAGTCCCTTTGTCTTCTATCAGATCTGGGCTTTCATCGCCCCCGGCCTTCTGACCAAAGAACGCCGCATGCTGACGCCCATCGTCGCCGGTTCAGTCAGCTGTTTCGTGCTCGGTGCCGCGTTCTGCTACCTGGTCGTGCTGCCGTTCATGACGGACTTCCTCATCAAACTCACGATCGAAGCGCCTGGCATGACCTTCGAGCCCACTTTGTCCAGTACGGTGTCGTTTTCATTGCTGATGCTGCTGTCCTTCGGCACCGTTTTCGAACTGCCCCTTTTCATGTATGTGCTCGCCGCCATGGGACTTGTCACGGCGCGCGGCTTTCTCGGCTTCTACCGCTATTGGATCGTCATCGCCTTCATCCTCGGCGCCGTGCTGACCCCGACCCCCGACCCCATCAACCAATCGCTCATGAGTGCCCCCCTCGTTGTCCTCTACGGCGTCGGCTGTCTCATCGCATGGATCGTGCAGCGGGAACCCGGTCGTCGTCTGCCGCGCCGGGCCATCGTGGCTGTCGCGTTGGTGCTGCTGGTGCTGGCGGGTTCCGGCGTGGCATTGGCGCTGCGCGGTGCGGAACGCGGGGCGCTGGACGACGTGCCCGCGGACGTGCAGCAGATCCTTGGCGTCCACGAAGCGAGCCTGGCGCGCTGGCATCAGCAGGCGGCACCGAACTCGGCTGCAGCGCAAGGACTTGCGCCGCTGGGGCTGGTCGAGAGCCTGCACATTCGACCGCTCGCGGTACCGCTCGTGCTGCTGGCCCGCTTTGACGATGGCGTCGTGGTGCTGACGGAAGTCCCGGACGCGGCGGCGGTGGTGCGCAAGCTTGCGCTTCGCTTCCAATCTTCGGCGGTTCCGGCGCCGAGTGGCCTGTCAACCTGGTTCCGGCCTGAGCAAGGGAGGCCGCCCTGGCGCGCGGTCGCGGCGAGCAAACGCGTGCTCTGGCTGGGCACCGACGGCGGTCTGGCCCACCTTTCCGCCGTGCGCCAGGGCCGCGCGCCGGCGCTGGCCGCCGATCCACAACTCGCTGACAGGGTTGCGACATTGCGCGGCGCGGGCCCGCTGTGGAGCCTTGCCCCCACGGCCAAGGGCGTCGCCGGGTGGCTGCCAGGCGGCGCGATGGGCCAGAATGTGCGTTCGGCTGCCGCGGTGCTGGCGCGCGATCGTGCCGAGCTGGCGCTGAGTTATGAGTGCCGCGGACCCGACTCCGCCATATCCCTGCGCGATCGGCTCGACGCCTGGATGGCGGATTCGCGCCGGTTGCCGCGGTCTGCCAGCGGCGGCTCTGCGCCAGTCGTGGCGGATCGCCTCCGCGATCTCGCGCTGTTGGTCGCGCGCACGGCAGAATCGACGGCCCGGTTGGCGACGCCCGGCACCCAAGATCACCAAGAGTTGTCCCGTGCCGCGGCCGAAGCGGCCCACTTGGCGCGCGAACTGGCCAACGCGCCCCAGCCGGCGCGACTGCAAGCGGAACCGGCCACGGACGTCCTGACGACGCTGGTGCAACCGCCAGCACTGGCCCACGCCGAGTCGAGTCAAGGCCACGTAACTTGGACGATTCAGGGCGAGTTGCCGCGGCTGCTGGACGCTCTGGTCGCGCCGGCATCCGCCGTCGCGGTGCCGACGATGGTGGGGTCGCCCGATGCAGTCAAAGGCAAGGCGCCGGCTGCGGTTGCGCCCGTGCCGGTTGTCCGCTGAACGTCAACCGTTCGGATGCGTCGCGTACCAGGCCACAGCGCGCCGCAGCCCTTCACCCAGATCGACCGCGGCGCCATAGCCCAGGTCGCGGCGCGCTGCGCCGATGTCCGCGAGGCTGTCGTGAATATCGCCGGGACGCGGTGCAGCGAGCGTCGCGGCGAGATCCGCGCCCAGCGCCGTGTTGATCAGCGCCACCAGATCCAGCAACGAATAGCGCTTGCCGCACGCTATGTTGTAGACATTGCCGGGAGCATTCACCGCGTCGAGTGCCTTCAAGTTGGCCTCGACGACATTGTCGATGAAGCAGAAGTCCCGTGTCACGCTGCCGTCGCCAAATATGACGGGCGCGCGCCCCGCCTGCATCTGCGTGATGAACTTCGGAATGACGGCCGCGTACTCGCTCGACGGCGACTGCCGCGGGCCAAATACGTTGAAATAGCGAAGCGCCACGCACGGCAATTCGTACAGACGCGTCCACACGCGGCAGTACATTTCCGCCATCAGTTTCTGCACGCCGTACGGACTGATCGGCGCCGGAGTCATGGTCTCGATCTTCGGCAACGCCGCCGACTCGCCGTATGCGCTCGAGGACGCCGCGTAGACCAACCGCTTGACACCCGCCTGCCGGGCGCCCTGCAGCACCCGCAAGGTCCCGTCGACGTTGACGTCATGTGATGTTTCCGGGTCCTCGATGGACCGCGCCACGGACGGCACGGCGGCCTGGTGCAGCACGAAGTCGGCGCCGGCAAAGGCGCGCGCGATGGTGGTCGTATCGCGAATGTCGCCTTCGATCAGCTCGATCCGTTCTTCGATTCCTTCGAGATTCTGGCGTCTTCCCGTCGAGAAGTTGTCCAGCACGACGACATCGTCGCCGCGCCCGACCAGCGCATGGGCGAGGTTCGAACCGATGAAGCCGGCGCCTCCAGTGATGACGATTCGCGACATGGTCTATTGGTTCATTCCGTCGAGAAACGCCTGATTTGTCTCGTACTTGCGAATCTTGTCGAGCAGGAACTCCATCGAGTCGATGACGTTGAGCGGATGCAGCAGCTGACGCAGCAACCAGACGCGGTTCAAGGTACGTTCGTCGAACAGCAGATCCTCTTTGCGCGTTCCGGACTTGTTGATGTCCAGGCAGGGGTAGATGCGCTTTTCCATGAGCTTGCGGTCGAGGTGGATCTCGCAGTTGCCGGTGCCCTTGAACTCTTCGAAGATGACTTCATCCATGCGCGAACCCGTATCGATCAGCGCAGTTCCGATGATGGTCAGCGAGCCGCCTTCCTCGATGTTGCGCGCGGCGCCGAAAAAGCGCTTGGGCTTGTGCAGCGCGTTCGAGTCGACGCCGCCGGACAGGATCTTGCCGGACGGCGGCACGACCGTGTTGTAGGCGCGCGCCAGACGGGTGATGGAGTCGAGCAGGATGACGACGTCGCGGCCGTGCTCGACCAGGCGCTTGGCTTTTTCGATCACCATTTCCGCGACTTGCACATGGCGGCTCGCCGGCTCATCGAACGTCGAGCTGACGACCTCGCCCTGCACGGTGCGCTGCATGTCGGTCACTTCCTCCGGGCGCTCGTCGATGAGCAGCACGATGAGGTAGACCTCCTTGTGGTTCGCGGCAACAGCGTGGGCAATCTCCTGCAAAAGCACGGTCTTACCGGTACGCGGCGGGGCAACGATAAGGGTCCGTTGGCCCTTGCCTTGAGGGCACAGCAGATCGACGACGCGCGTCGTGTAGCTCTTGGGCGTGTACTCCAGCCGCAGGCGCTCCGTGGGGTAGAGCGGCGTCAGGTTGTCGAACAGGATCTTGTGCTTGGCGCGCTCAGGGTCCTCGAAGTTGATCTCGTCGACCTTGAGCAGGGCAAAGTAGCGCTCGCCTTCTTTGGGCGGCCGAATCTCGCCGGACACCGTATCGCCGTTGCGCAGACCGAAACGGCGAATTTGCGAAGGGCTGACGTAGATGTCGTCGGAACCAGGGAAGTAATTGTAGTCGGGTGAACGCAGGAAGCCATAGCCATCCGGCAGCACCTGCACGACGCCTTCCGAATAGATCGCGCCTTCGCGACTCGTCTGGGCCTGCAGCAGCGCGAAGATGAGATCTTGACGGTGCAGGCTGGCTGCCTCCTCGATGCCGAGGTCATTGGCGAGGTTGACCAGTTCGGCCATCTTCATGTGCTTCAAGTCGTTCAAATTCATGAAATCACCGAGGGTAGGCGGACGTCGTTGTGCCCCAGGCTGCTGCGGTCAATGGACGTCTGGGTCAGTTGTCGCTGCGCGGATGAACGTAGAGGGCTCCCAGAACGGGACCAGGACACAGAAGGGGGGGCAGTCGCTCGGGCAACGCGCGCTCGAAGCGCGTGGGTTCAAAGCTCCGCAAAGTCTTGGCAGACGCGTGGTCTGTTCGACGAGTCTTCTCAGACACAGGGCTGCGATTCGAGCGAATGCATAGCTGCGGTAAGAATGGGTGTAGCACAGGGGGCAAGCTCCGTCAAGCACGCTGGCAATCGACCTGCGCCTCCATCAAGGCCTTTGCAGCAGGCTGCAGTCAAACGACTGGATGAAGTCGAGGTTGGCGGGCTCGAAGCCACCGGGATCCTCCGCGCTGTGCCAGGCAACATGACGGCGGAATGCTTCGGCGACCGCTTGCTCGCTGGCGCCGTTCACACAGCGCTCGATGATGCCGACAACCATGCCGGTTCGGTGCATGCCGCCGCCACAGTGGACCAGCAGGTTGCCTGTCGGGGCGGCGCCGCCGGGGTGCAAAAGGTCGTTCACGGTCTCGGCTACGGCTTGCATCGCCCTGCGCCGCGTCTCTGCATTGTCGGTCTCGCGCAGATCTTCGCGCCATTGCATCTGAGCCGCGCCTGGATCGCGCGCAGAACGATACGTTCCGTGAACGGCCTGCAGCATCTGGCGCTCCGCCGCCTCAAGGTGCTCGGTCGGCATCGGTCCAGCGTAGAGGTTGACCGCGTGCCGTACCCCTCCCGCGTGCACGAGGCTGTCCACGCAGGAACCAGGGTCCTGCGGCCTCGGAGTGAACCCCGTGCGAAACAGCAGGATTGGCCTGCCATCGGCGCTGCGGATGCTGCGCAGCGGGACCACGCCCAGGTTGTTGTGGTCGCCGTCCAAGAGGCCCACCAGTACCAGACGCCAGAACACGAGATCTGTCGCGATCTTGCGCGCCACGTCAGCCTGCCGTCCGTCCAACTCGACGCCACTATTCGCAAATGATTCAAGCAGTTCCACTGCGGCGGCCTTGGCATCTGCGCGCAGCGTCGTGCTCCAGGTGACCGAGGTATTGCAGCGGATCGAAGCAGGATCGATGCCGGTGGCTGCCAATGCCGATTGCTCCCCGGCACCGAGATCGGTTCGCGCAGCGGCAGGCGCCGCGGGTGCAGTGGTGCTGCGTGCCGCACCGCAGGCGCAGAGCCAAGCAAGCAGGACGGGGACGGCAATCAGCGTGCGCGACATGCCGGAGAGCACAACACGAATCGTGCCGCGGCGGCAAGCCCCGCGCCAGGGGCAATGGCCCAGGGCTGTTCGTTGTGCTAGCTTGCCGTGCACGCCGCACTGCGGCCGTGGCAGGACGTTCATGTGTCAGCGCCCCGTCGTCTTCTTGTTCGACATTGATGGCACATTGCTGTCCAGCGGTGGCGCCGGGCGCCGCGCCGTGGAGCGGGCATTCGACGAATGCTGCGGTAGAATCGACGCTTGCGACAGCTTCTCGATGGCCGGCATGACCGACCGCGCCATCGTGCGCGCCGGTTTGCGCGCCATCGGCTCTGACGATTCGCCCCAAGACATCGACCGCGTACTGGGCACGTACCTTGCGTTGCTGGCAGATGAAATCGGACGCGCCACCGACTATCGCCTGCACGACGGCGTGCGCGAAGCGCTCGATTTCGCTGCGCGTCTGCCGAGCAGCGCGGTGGGCCTCGGCACTGGCAACGTTTGCCCTGGCGCAGCCATCAAGCTCGGGCGCGCCGGCATCTACGATCGTTTTGCCTTTGGCGGCTTTGGCTGCGATGCGGAGGATCGGGCCGCGCTCCTGGCCGTCGGCGCCGAGCGCGGCGCAAGCCTGCTTGGCTGCACGCGAAGCGAGTGCCGTTTCGTCGTCATCGGCGACACACCCAAGGACATCGCAGCGGCGCACGCCATCGGCGCGCAGGCCATCGCGGTGGCGACAGGGCCGCATCAGCTCGACGAGTTGCTGTCATGCAAGCCTCGGTATGCTTTTGCGAATCTTGCGGCGGATGGCGCACTTGCGGCGTTGGTCGGCTAGGAGTGTGTCGGACTGTCGTTCGCCAACGCTCCGTCGCTGTTGTTGTTCGGGGCCAAGTGCGGCAATGACTTCCATCCTGCAGCCCGTCGCGCTCGCCCGTGTCAAGCCCAGGCTCCGCGGTGTCTCGCACGAAGGTGCCTTCTATGTCAGCCTGCTGGCTGGCACGCTGCTGACCTGGAGTGGCCCGCCTGGAACGCGCCTGTCTCTGGCCACCTACGCCACCTGCCTCAGCGCCATGCTCGGCATCTCCGCGCTGTACCACCGGCCGACCTGGCTGCCTGGCGCACGTGCCCGGATGCGCCGCCTCGACCACGCCGGCATCTACCTGCAAGTCGCTGGAACCTATACACCTCTATGCCAGCTCGCCCTCGGCGGCGCTCGCGGCACCCGCCTCTTGTGGATCATGTGGGCCGTCGCGGCGATCGGCATCGCCAAGTCCGCCGTCTGGGCACACGCGCCCAAGTTCCTCAATGCCGGCCTCTATGTCGCCATGGGCTGGGCCATGATGGTGCAATGGCCCGCCGTGCGCGCCGCCTTGAGCGCCACCGACATCGCGCTGCTGTTCACCGGCGGCGGCCTGTACACCGTCGGCGCGCTCATCTACGCGAAACGCTGGCCCGATCCCGTGCCCGCCGTCTTTGGCTACCACGAGATCTTCCATGTGCTGGTGGTCCTCGCCGCGATCTGCCACTTCGCAATGGTCAGCAGAATCGCGGGTATTTTCGGCTGATTCGGCTACGGCACGCGTGGGTCCATCGCATCGATGTCGGCCAGCAGTTGCTTGGCGTGCACGCCAGGGTCGACATCGCGGTACACCCTAGCCACCTTTCCCTGGCGATCCAGCAGGAAAGTCACGCGCTTGGCCATGCCGAGCGTAGTCGGCACGCCAAAGGCGTCAATCCAGCGGTGCTCCGTGTCCGCCAGCAGCGGAAACGTCAACTTGTATTCCTTGGCGAATTCCGACTTGGACGCCACGTCGTCGCCAGAAACGCCGTACACGTGGACGCCCGCGTGTTCGAACAGGTTCCAGACGTCGCGAATGGCACAGGCTTCCTTGGTGCAGCCCGGGGTCGCGTCCTTGGGATAGAAGTAGACGACACAAAAGCCGCCGCGCGACTCATGCAGGTGATGTTCCTTGCCATTCTGGTCCAGGGCCACCAGATCTGGCAGTTCCGCGCCGACAGACAGCAGGCCGTCTTTGTCCGTAGGTCCCGCGGCAGCGTGCTGACGTCCGCCACAGGCACTGAGGGCAACTGCTGCAATCGAAAGAAGTTTACTCACGGGCATGGCGACCTCGCTAACTGGATTGGGTGATCAGGTTGCCCCCATCGTAGCGCCGCTGCGCCCGGACGTCACGCGCCGTGGCCGTGGCGTCGCATCCCTCCCCTCAACTTGCAGAATCGATTGCAGGTTCCGGAGCTACTGGCGCGCCAGGACGGCCGCCAGCGCCTGGCCCGTGTAACTGTGCAGGACTTGTGCCACCGCTTCCGGCGTGCCTTGTGCGACGAGCCGCCCGCCGCCTTGACCGCCTTCCGGTCCCAAATCCAGCACATGATCTGCGACTTTCACCAGATCCATGTGGTGTTCGATGCACACAACCGTGTTGCCCTTGTCGCACAGCCGCTGCAGCACCTCGATCAGCTTGCCGACATCGTCGTAGTGCAATCCCGTCGTCGGTTCGTCCAGCACATACAAGGTCTTGCCCGTACCCGGCCGCGCCAGTTCGCGCGCCAGCTTGATGCGCTGCGCTTCCCCTCCCGACAGCGTCGTCGACGGCTGGCCCAGCGCCACGTAGCCCAGGCCGACCTCTTGCAATGTGCCGAGCACGCGCTTCAAAGCGGGATAATGCGCGAACAAATCCAGCGCCTCTTCCACTGTCAGATCCAGCACATCTGCGATATTCTTGCCCTTGAAACGCACGGCCAGCGTCGCTTCATTGAAACGTCTTCCCTTGCAGATTTCGCACGGCACATAGACGTCGGCGAGAAAGTGCATTTCGATCTTGAGCATGCCGTCGCCGTGGCAGTGCTCGCAGCGGCCGCCTTTGACATTGAACGAGAACCGCCCGGGCCCGTAGCCGGCCGTGCGCGATTCGGGCAACTCGGCAAAGATGTTGCGAATCAGGTCCCACAGCTTGGTGTACGTCGCCGGATTCGAGCGCGGCGTGCGGCCGATCGGCTGCTGGTCGACTTCGATCACCTTGTCGAACAGATCGATGCCCTGGATGCCCGCATGCGGCCCCACCGGCCGCCGCGAACCGCCCAGGGCGTTGCTGAGCGCCGGCAGCAGAATATCGTGAATCAACGAAGACTTGCCCGCTCCCGACACACCCGTCACCGCCACGAAACAGCCCGTCGGGAGATCGACGTCCAGATCCAACAGGTTGTGACTGCGTGCCCCGCGAATCGCGAGCCAACCCTTGGGTTTACGGCGCCTCTTGGGTAGTTCGATGCGTGCCCGCCCGGCCAGATAGGCACCCGTACGCGAGTGCGGGTTTGCCATGATCTCTCGGAGATTCCCTTGTGCGACAACCTCGCCGCCGTGACGCCCCGCACCCGGCCCGAAATCGACCAGATGATCCGCCGCACGCAGCGTGTCGTCGTCGTGCTCGACCACGAGAACGGTGTTGCCGAGATCGCGCAAGTGCATCAATGTCTTGACCAATCGCTGGCTGTCGCGCGGGTGCAGGCCGATGCTCGGCTCATCGAGGATGTAGAGCACGCCCGTCAACTCGGAACCGACCTGACTTGCCAAACGAATCCGCTGACTTTCACCACCGGACAAGGTCGCTCCACCGCGGCCCAGGCTGAGATACTCCAGACCCACGGCCTCCAAGAACCCGAGACGCGAGGCGATCTCCTTCTTCACTTCTGCAGCGATCTTCGCGTCGTTTCCCGAAAGTGGCACGGCCAGCAGCCACGCGTGCAACGCGCCGACCGGCATCGACGTCAGGTCGGGCAGCGACTTGCCCGCGATCCGCACCGCCCGCATCTCGGGCTTGAGCCGCAGCCCGTGACAGTCCGGGCAATCCGCCTGCACGAAAAAGCCCTGATATTGTTCGCGCATCTGCTCGCTGCTCGTCTCGCGCCAGCGCCGCTGCAGCTGGGGAATCGCACCCTCGAAGCGCGACGCCCACTGACCTGAGCCATGCTTGCCCTGCCATTCGATCTGGATGCGCTGATCACTGCCGAACAGCAACAGATTCTGGTGTTCTGTCTGGAGCTTGTGCCACGGCACATCCAATGGCACGCCGAACTGCTCGTGCACGCCCTCGATGACGCGCCATGCCCAGGTGTTCTCGGGCCCGCCCCAAGACGCAACCGCGCCTTGCCGCAGCGTCTTGCGCACATCCGGCACCATGGCGTTGGGGTCGACCTGCATGGCAAAGCCCAGGCCGGTGCAGGCCTCGCAGGCGCCCAACGGGCTGTTGAACGAGAAGGCCAGCGGCGTCAACTCCGCAAAACTACGCTGGCAAGCGTCGCAGGCCAGGGCCTGGCTGAAGGTCTGTTCGCGCCACGGTGCCGGCGCACCAGGTGGCGTGTCGGACACACTCACGGTCACGCGGCCTTGCCCGCGCTTGAGGGCCGTCTCGATGCTGTCGGTCAGCCGGCGCCGCTCCGATGCGCGCACCACCGCACGATCGACCACCAGATCCACGTCATGCTTGCGCTTTTTGTCCAGCGCAGTCTCCGCCGTCAGTTCGAGCACGGTGCCGTCGACCCGCGCGCGCACGAAACCGGACTTGAGCGCCTCGGAAAACACGTCTTGGAACGTACCCTTGCGCTGGCGATCGAGGGGCGCCAGCACGAGGATGCGCGTCCCCTCGGGCAGCGCCAGCAGGCTCTCGACGATCTGGGCTGGCTCCTGGCTGCCCACGCGGGCGCCGCAGCCCGGGCAGTGCTGCTGGCCGATGCGCGCGAAAAGCACGCGCAGGTAATCGTAGATCTCGGTAATCGTCCCGACCGTCGAGCGCGGATTCGATCCGGCCGCCTTCTGCTCGATGGCAATCGTCGGCGACAGCCCGCTCAGCTTGTCGTAGATCGGTTTGTCCATCTGACCGAGAAACTGGCGCGCATACGACGACAGCGACTCGACATAACGCCGCTGTCCTTCTGCGAAAAGCGTGTCAAAGGCCAGGCTGCTCTTGCCCGAACCCGATACACCCGTAAAGACGATCAGCTTGTGCTTGGGCAGCCGCAGCGTGACGTGTTTCAGGTTGTGCTGCGCTGCGCCGACGATGACCAGCTCGTCGCGAGGATGATGATTCTGCAGGTCGTTTTCAAGCATGGTGGGCTCGGCTGGCGGCATCGAGGATGTGGTGCCAGTCTAGCCAATACTGAACAGATGTCCAGCGTCGATCAGCAACCGGGAATCGGCAGGTGCGTGCAGTTGCCGGTCCACGGCGTGCAAGCGTCGAATGTGCACGCATTGTTGTCGTTGCAGTCCTTGGCGGCATGCAGGCAACTGCCGTCGCTGGCGCTGCACGAGTCGGCGGTGCACTGGTTGCCGTCGCTACAAGTCTTCTGGTTGCCAGCGCAGACGCCGCCGGAGCAGTGATCGTTGCTGGTGCACAAGTTGTTGTCGCTGCACTGCGCCTGCCACTGCAGGTTCTGGTGGGTGCAAGTGCCGCTCTGCTGGCTGCAGTTGTCCGTCGTGCACACGTTATTGTCACTGCAGTCTTTTTGCGCGCCGCTCACGCAACTGCCGGCAAAGCACGTGTCGCCGCCGGTGCACGCGTTGTTGTCCGAGCAGCTGGTGCCCGGCGTCGCCTGACCGATCGCGCAAGTGCCGGACGCGCAAACGTACGGTGTGCACAGGTTGGCCGCCTTCGGGCAATCGGCTGCTGTCGTGCAGGCGCCACCGCAGCCTTGGATGGTCTGGTGCTGGCAGTTGCCGCTGTTGGGACTGCAACTGTCCGCTGTGCAAGGCTTGCCGTCATCGCAGGACTTCGCGGTGCCGGTGCACACGCCAGCCGCGCAGGCGTCGTTGCTGGTGCAAGGGCTGCCGTCGTAGCACTGCCCCCCGGTCGTGCCGCTGTGCAAGCAGTTGCCCGTCGCCGCCTCGCAGCTGTCGCTGGTGCAGGTGTTCTGGTCGCTGCAATTCTTCTGGTTGCCGCCCAAGCACTTGCCGCTCTGGCAGTAGTCGGACGCCGTGCAAGGCAGGCCGTCGTCACACGCCGTCTGGTTCTGCACGTTCTGCACCACGCACTTCTTGAGCATTTGCGAGCACACATTCGTCGTGCACGCGTTGCCGGTCGCCGGGCAATCGGCGTTGCTCGTGCAGTTGCCGCCGCAGCCAGCAATCGGCGCAAACACGCACTGACCGCTGGCCTGATCGCAGCTGTCGGCTGTGCACGCATTGCCGTCGTTGCAGTTCTTGGCGTTGCCCGCATGGCAACTGCCTTGTTGGCAATAGTCGTTTGTCGTGCAAGGGTTGCCATCGCTGCAGCTGTTGCCGCCGCCCTGGTTCTGGAACACGCAGTTGCCGCTCTGCGGACTGCAGTAGTCAAACGTGCAGGCATTGCCGTCATCGCAGACCTTGGTGCCGGTGCCGATGCACGTGCCGGCCTGGCAGGTGCTGGCGGACGTGCACGCGTTGTTGTCGTTGCACGTCGTGCCGTCCGCGACACTCGCCCCCGTGCACTGCTTGGTGGTCAAGTCGCAGCTCGACGATGCGCAGGTGTTTTGCGGTGCCGGGCAGTCGGCGTTGCTGGCGCAATAGCCGCCGCAACCGGGAATGCCCTGGAAGCTGCAATTGCCGCTCTGCTTGTTGCAACTGTCTGCCGTGCAAGGGTTGTTGTCGCTGCACACTTTGACGGCGCCTGGGACGCAGGCTCCCGCGGCGCAGACGTCCGGCAGCGTGCACGGGTCGCCGTCGCTGCAGGCCGCTGTGTTGGGCGCGAACGCACAGGTTCCGGTCGCCACATCACAGCTGTCGGTGGTGCAGAGCTGGCCGTCATTGCACGTCTTGAACGCCGTGCCCTGGCACACGCCGCCAAAACAGATGTCGGTGGCACTGCATGCGTTCTTGTCGTTGCAGGGCGTCAAGTTGGTGGCAGCCTTGGACGCACATGCAGCCTTGTTGCTGTCGCAGTAATTGATCAGACAGGGATCCGTCGAAGCGGCGCAATCGCTGTCGGTCTTGCAGGTGCTGGCGCAACCGGCGATCGCGGTGAACACGCAGGTCCCACTCGCCTTGTCGCAGGAATCGGCCGTGCATGGATTGAAATCGTTGCAAGGCTTGGCACTGCCACCCACGCACGCGCCGGCCGAACAGAAGTCGCCTACCGTGCAGGCATTCTGATCGTTGCAGACCGTGGCGTTTGTGGCCGAGAACACGCAAGCGCCCGTCGCTGCCTGGCAGGTGTCCGCGGTGCATGGATTGGCGTCGTCGCAGACCTTCTGCGTGCCACCGGTGCAAGTGCCGAAGTTCGAGCAGGTCTGCCCACTGACGCAGGCGTTGTTCGTGCTGCAAGCGGTGCCTGCCGGCGCCGGCATCGCCGTGCACTTGAGCGTCGCCGCACTGCACACGCCCAGTTGGCAGCCACCTAGGACATTGGGGCAATCCGAGTTGGCCAGGCAGTTGCCGCCGCAGCCGATGATTGGTTTGAAGATGCATGCACCGGTCGTCGGATCGCAAGAGTCGGCGGTGCAGGACACGTTGTCATTGCAGATCTTGGTCAACGCGCCCGGCTGGCACTTGCCGGCCAGGCAGGTCTCGCCGCTGGTGCAAACGTTGTTGTCGTTGCAGGTCGATGTGTTGTTGGCAAAGAGGCAACCCTGGGTTGCATCGCAGGTGTCGGTCGTGCACCCATTGGCGTCATCGCAGGTCTTGGCCGAGCCGGCGACGCACGTTCCCGCGCTGCAGGCATCGCCTGTGGTGCACACGTTGCCGTCTTCGCAAGCCAAGGTGTTGGTTGCGTGCGTGCAACCGCCCTTGGCGTCGCAACCGTCGCTGGTGCACGCGTTGGCGTCGTCGCATTGCGCAGCGACGCCCACGCACACGCCGTCCTGGCAGGTGTCGACCGACGTGCACGCCGAACCGTCGTTGCAAGACGCGCTGCTGGCCGCGTAGACGCAGCCCTTGAGTGCATCGCAGCTGTCGTCCGTACAAGGGTTGTTGTCGCCGCACACGATGGCGGCACCGCCGGTGCAGGTGCCGGACTTGCAGCTGTCGTTGGCCGTGCACGCCGAGCCATCGTCGCACGGCTGTCCCTGCGCGACCGCTGCCATGGCGCAAGCGCCGGTCGCTTTGGCGCACACATTCTCGCTGCACGCCGTATTGGCGTCAGCCGCGCAGGTCACGATGGTTGCCGGATCGATCTGGCAGGTACTGCCCTGGCAAATCAGCGTGCCGTTGCACAAATCGCCGTCTTCCTTGGCGGCGCAATCGGCAGTCTTCTGGCACTGGCACGTCGAACTGCCCGCCACGCAGGTGCCACCGGCGCAGGTGTCGCCGGTCGTGCACGCGTTGCCGTCGCTGCAGGACGCCGTGTTGTCGACGTGCACACAACCGCTCTTTTCGGCGCAGGAATCATCTGTGCACACGTTGTCGTCGTTGCAGTCGAGGGCTGCCGCGCCGGCGCAGGCGCCTGCAGTGCACACGTCGCCGATGGTACAGGCATTGCCATCGTCACACGGCACGCTGGCCGCGGCCGTCGGCGCATGGGCGCAGCCCTTCTTGGCATCGCAAGTATCTTGCGTACATGGGTTCTGGTCGTCGCAGGACAGCGGAGCGCCCGCGCACGCGCCCGCGACGCACTCGTCATTGCCCGTGCAGACCTGCCCGTCATCGCAGGCGCCGGACTGTGCGCCGTGCAGGCAATTGCCTGTCGCCGCGTCACAGCTGTCAGCCGTGCACGGACTTCCGTCGTCGCAGACCTTGGTTGAGCCGGCAGCGCAGGCCTTGTCGGCGCACGCATCTGGCCCAGTGCACGCGTTGCCGTCGTCGCAAGCGCTGACGTTGGCGGAAAAGACGCAACCGCTCGCCGGGTCGCAGGCATCGTCGGTGCACGGGTTCTGGTCGTTGCAGGTCACGCCCGCGCCACCGCAAACGCCGCTCGCGCACGCCTCGAATTGTGTGCACGCATTGCCGTCGTCACAGGCGGTACCATCCGCCGCGAGGCTGGCGGCACAGGCGCCGGTCGCTGCGTCGCACGCCGCGATGTGGCAGGCTTGGGTGGCAATGCAGACAACGGCTTGTCCAGTCGCGCACTTGCCAGCCTGGCAGTTGTCGCCGATGCTGCAAAGGTCACCGTCCTCACACGCCGTGCCGTCCAGGGCGAGATCGACCGTGCAGCCCTTCTGCACGTCACAACCATCTACCGTACAAGCATTTCCATCATCGCAGACGGTGGCCGCGCCGACACAGACGCCCTGCGCGCAGGCGTCCGCATCTGTGCACGCATCGCCGTCGTTGCAGGACCCAGCAACGGGGGTGTGGCCGCACAGTCCAGTGACCGGGTCGCAAGCGTCCGTCGTGCAAACGTTCTTGTCGTCACAGCCACTGCCGATCTCGCTGGCGCAGGTGCCGGCCAGGCAGATGCCCGTGGCGCAGAAGACACCGGACGGGCTGCAGGTCTGGCCGTCTGCGCTGGGGTGCGAGCAGCCGGCCGTGCCGCCACAGGCATCCGTGGTGCAAGGATTGCCGTCCTCGCACAGGCTGCCGTCGTCGGTCTGGCCGTTGCAGTCGTTGTCCAGGCCGTCGCACACCTCGGCACTGGGCTTGGGCGCGTCGCAGGTGCTGAGACCCGCGGCAGTGCAGGTGCGCTTGCCCGTGCAACTGCCGGCAGCTGCGACAGTAGAGCAACCCGTCGAGAGCCCGGCCGCGATCGCTGGCGCGGAACACGCGCATTCGCCGGGGATCGTGCCGACCTGACCGGTGGCGGTCGGGGGCACGCAGGCCAGAACTGCGTTCGGACTCTGGATCTGCGCGCAGACGTAACCGGCCGGACAGGCGCCCGTGCAGAGGCTGGCGCAAAAGTTGCCGTCGTTGCCGTGCGCAGCGCACACGCTGCCCGCGCCGCAATCGGCGTCGGTGTTGCACGGATCGCACAAGGTGGCGGCGGCTGTCACATCGCCCGCACCATCGACAGCCGTGGTTTCGGCAGAATCGCCTGATTGGTCGGCAACTTGCAGGTCGGTCGCCTCGCCATCGGGCGTGTCCGGCAGCAACGCGGCGTCCCCGGCATCGACAGCCGCCACGTCGTTGTCCGGCGCCTGGTCCGCCAGCAGCGCGTCGATGACGTCGGCAGCCGCGCCGAGATCCGCGCCGAGGTCGCCGCCGGGACCCTTGGCGTCGAGCGCGGCGGGGGGTCCAGCGACGGCCGAGTCCTCGCCGCAAGCGCCGAGCGCGAGCAGCAGAGCTGCCATGGCGCAGCGAACACCAACCACACGCGCCGAGTGCCGGGCTGACAAGCCGTGATCCAGAACGTTCATCTAAGTCCCCCCCTTACAGCACGAAGCCTGCGCGAACGCGGCGGCATGTCGGCCAATCCCCATGGACCGATACCAGTCCGACCCAGGGGACCATGCAGCGCCGTCACTGTCCAGATGTCTATTGAATACGAGGACGCAATTGCAACGTTCCTCACAAATCATGACCGGTCTGCGCGCGGCGCGCGGCGTCCGGCACGGCGACATTCGCCCGCTGCGGGGCCTGATTGGCGGGAGGAGCCGACGGCACAGGGTCGGTCGCACCTATCCTGGTGACAAGAGCACAGGCTGGTGCGGGAGGAGACCATGCGCAGGCCAAGAAACCTTCAAGTCATTGAAGTAGGCGAAGGTTGGGTGGTTCGTCACGAAGGTGAACTGCCGATCCTGTCGATGCATGACGACGAGCAGGACGCCGTGGACATGGCGCTGACGATGGCCAGCCAGGAAGGCACCAAGGTCTACGTCCAAGGGCGCGATGGGAGGTTTCGGTTGTTGGGGAATCACGTGGCGCGTCAGCAGCATCGGTAGGGGGGGCGCCCGAACGCGATCCCGAGCCCGAGCCCAGGATCGCGGCCGTCAAGCAGCCCACCGCCCTCCAGCGCTCCGGCCAGGGCTTCCAACTGCGCCGGCTGCAAGTCCGCCGCCAGGCCCGGCAGCCCCGCCGCGTGAATGCTCTTTGCCATCGCGCGCAGCCACTCGGCCTCGGTCGGCTCGGCGCCGGTTGCCACGACAAGGAACAGGTGGCGCTTGTCGCTCTTGCCGAGCGGATGCGCACCATCGACGAGGCTCTCCAGCCGAGCCAGCTTTCGCTTGGCCAGCTTGCGGTTGCGCGCGAACTCGCTCTGCGACGAACGCTCGCCGGTCAGCGTAGCGCGCCGGCCATCGCGAAGTCCCAGTGCTCGACCAGCTGCGCGCGCACGGAGGCAGCAGTGATGTCCGCGGGAAAGAACGCGAACTGTCCGCGGGTCACCATGGCGTTGTCGATGCGGATGCCGTGGCGCAGCTCGGCGTAGGTGACCGGGCGATCGAGGACGATGCCTTCGGTGGCAGGAGTAGAGGGCGGAGTGGTGGTCTTCATGAGCTTTTTCCCAAACGGCCTTGAGCGGCCAAGCTGTGGAGTTGAGCATATGTGGAGTTTCGGGTGTTGGGAGATTTCTTGGTTGTCCTTTCTTGAGAGGGCAGAAGCGCCCGGCAAGAGTGCGCGGAAGCGACGACAAATCTGAGATCGAGCGATCACCTGTAGGACCCGCATCTGAAGATACGGGCAACACATGCCAAGCCTCTTCGAGGCTGGGAGAGAGACCGGCCAGCCTGCTTTGGCAGGCTTCGCTGTCGTTGCCCGGTGCTTGAGCACCGGGTGCCACGGATCGACGCAACTCTGCTTGTTCCTACCAAGTTGGCGTCCGGCCCGCCGATCATCCCTACCCACGACCGTGTCAGATATACGCTCGCCGGCGCCAGCGGCGCAGCCGCGGACCAGCGGGCGCCGACGTCTGGCTCGCCGCAACGCCCGGTGGCGGTCCCAACCGTGGGCCGCCAGCGGGAACGCCGCCCCTTCACCGCCGAGCCAGCGAGAACAACATCCCACGAATCCGGTCGAGCTGCGCATCCAGCGAATCCACCCGCGCCGCATCCACCAACCCAAGCGCCGCCAGCAGCGCCAGCCCGGCACCGGCCTCCGCCGCCGAGCCACGCGCCACCGTGAGCAAGTTCCGCCGGTCGCCGGCGGTGCGATTGAGCCCTTCGGTCGTATTGAGCACGACGCTGATGAGCGCCCGCTTGACCTGGTCAGCCAATTCGCCATGGCCCCGCGGCAGCGTCTGCACCAAAGCAATCCCTTGGCGCGCCGCCTCGCGAGCCAGTTGTTCGACAATCAACATGAAGTGTCTCCCTATGTTCGAGGTGCCGGTGATTCAGCACACTTTGCCAGCGGCATGGCGCACGGAGGCAGTCAACGGCGCGACGAAGGAGCGGCGAAGCGAACCGTTGACGGCCGAGTACGGCATGCCAGGCTATGGAAGTCCTGAGAGAGGAAAGGGAGTTCGGAAGGCAGCCGGATCCCGAGCGCGGTCCCGAACCCGAGCCCGAGCCCGAACCCGAGCCCGAGCCCGAGCCCGAGCCCGCTCCGAAGCCTGCCGTCAGTCTTGCACTGCATCGCCATCGGCGCGGACCACGCTCCGGCACCAAGCCACGGCAACCTGAGCGTCGCGCTCGGCCCTGGCCGCCACGCTGCGCGGAAACTCGCGGCCCGGAGTTGGGTACCGCCGCCCGACGCCTTAGTCGGCAAGACCTTCGCAGGCCGCGAGCACTGCCTCGGGCAGCGCGCCCACTGGCAGGACGGCTTGCGCCAACACCGTCAGGTCGTGGCTGCGCGGCTGCGGCAGAGCCCAAGCGGCCAGCACCGCCTTGAGCGCCTTCTCCGCTGCCTGCTGCCCGTGAAAGCACGCCAAGCCCAGCAACTCCGGTGGGGCATCGCCCTGCGCCACGATCCACGCCAGGACCGTGGCGTCGGCTTGGGCCAGCGCCAGCCAGGGCTCAGCCGCCGCCGCGTCAGGCCGCGTCATGCAGGATCCTTCCGGTTTCGCTGGCAGCTTGCACGACACTGCCGCGCACACGCCGCATGGCGGTCCACTCGCGCGGAGTGACGACCACGAGATCGAGGCTCACGTCGACGCCGCGCAGGGCCCTGCGAATGCGGCCGGACGGCGGCTCGTCCGCGCGCACATCCGGCGCGATGACCAGCAGATCGTAATCGCTGTCCGGTCTCGCAGTCTCCGACGCTCGAGATCCGAACAGGACGATGCGCGCGCGCGGATGCACGGAGAGGATGCGCTGGACGATTTCACGCAGGACCAGGCTCTCGTCCATCGGCTGTTTCCGCCGCGACGGGTGTCGCAGGCATCATGGTAGCGCCGCACGGGGTCACGGATCCAAACTGGCTGAAAAGTGACCGCCACCCGGAATTTTACTCCGGGCGGCGGGTTGTCTTCCTTGGGGAAGTCGAAAACCTCAAGGAGTTCAACATGAAGCTGTATTTCACAA
>Ga0172369_10000559_pt1 | contig 55481 bp, 61 predicted proteins | sample LakKiv25m_FD_114539 | JGI IMG/M metagenome (GOLD analysis project Ga0172369, IMG submission 114539) | Freshwater microbial communities from Kabuno Bay, South-Kivu, Congo - kab_022012_11.25m | ecosystem: Environmental > Aquatic > Freshwater > Lake | place: Democratic Republic of the Congo...
GCTCGCGCACGTCTTGGGCTGTTTTAGGCCTGCCACGTTTAGCCGCTGGATGAGCGCGTTTGTCACCGGATACCCATTTGCGAAAGGTAGAGTAGTTGACTATATTAATAAACCGCTTAATGTCCGCGCCTAAAGCCAAGCCAAACTTAAGCAACCGTTGCTTTTCCTCATGGGTGAGGCTGATGCGCTTACCGGTCTTAGCGCGTAGAATCTGGTTCTCAACCTTGAGATACTCAATCTGCCGGATAAGCTTACTATGCACCATTTTTCCGAGCATTCCTAAAAACTCTTGAAAAACGCCCTGGTTCGTGCTATAAGTGTCTGTGTAGTTCATAGTTATATCTCCTCATGTTGGGCCTAAAACAGCCCGGTCTCTTAATATTTGCACCCCTCTAGAAGCTTCAAAAGGCCCAAAAGCCAAAAGCGCAAAAAAATTTATTTTAAAAGCTCAATTTTTCGCCCTAATTTTTGCACAGGAAGGTACAAAACCAATCCCAATCATCCCCTCAATGAGTATCTAGAGTGGGATAAATAATTTGTTTAGCTTAAACAATGCTTAATAGAATTGTAAAATTATGGCAGGAGGCAAAAAATATGGCACGGAAACCCCAAGCTAAGCTTAAATCCGTCAAGGTTACGTTTAAAACGCCTCTGATAGAGGTTGAAGGCAATTGGGAAGCAGATGAAAATGAACAAAAGGCAGCATGGGAGTTATATGTGGAATTAATAACTCGCATAGCGGTAGCGGAGCTTAAGCCTGAAGAAGGATTATTGCGGGAAGCCCTATCTTCACTTTACTCTCTTTTTACTGAAACCAGGAAGATTCTTAGGAATTATGGACCATCTATCGCCCAGCCGAAAGGAAAAGGGGATTTGTCTTTTGGGTTCCTGGCTATCGGCGTTTTAAATTCCGCCCTAAGACCAGTTTTAGCTTATTGGCATCCAGTTTTATTAGAATATGAACATGCACGAAAAGAAGGGATTTCTGCTGTTGAGCATGAACGAGCTTGGGGGAGAAATAAGGAGTTGCGCAATGATTTAAACAAATTGAGAGATACTTTAAAAGTTTATTCACTTATTTTGGCTGAAGTTGCAGGTATTCCGCCTATTGAAGTTAAGAGGTAGATATGTCATATTTTAACCCTTATGAGTCTCTTCTGGCGAAAGCTATTAGAGAAGCAGCTGAGAAAGAGGCTCGCGAAAAAGCTTTAATAAATTTGCTTGGCTTGTCTAATCCTTCTGGATTATCACCAACAATTTTGGGAGATACTAGGAGAAAAGTTTTTGTTTCATATCATCATGGTGATGAAGTAGAGGTAAAAAATTTTATAAAACATTGGACCGAGACTAATAAGGTTTTCATCCCAAGAATGTTAGGAGTTAGCAATGATGATGACTTTATCGATAGCGATGATCCTGATTACGTAATGTCTCAAATTAGAGACAAATATCTGCAAGATACAAGCGTCACTTTAGTTCTTATTGGTTCGTGTACGCATAGTAGGAGATATGTGGATTGGGAAATAAAAGCGACTTTGCGGCAAGGAGCTAATTCGCTCCCCAGTGGGCTAATGGCTATTATATTACCGTCAAAAGGTACAAACGCACATTTGCCGGAACGTTTATTAGACAATTGGAATAGTCAACACAAAGAGTGCTATGCTAGATATTATGTTGCTCCTACTACCGTGAGCCAATTAAAAAGTTGTATTGAAGATGCTTTTCAGTCAAGGACTGTTCGAGCGAAATATATAAAAAATAGCTCCGATATGATGAAATATAATGCTAAGTGTAAAGTTTGTGGTATTACGCACTAAAAAAGCCTGTTGAGGCTTTCTACCCCTTGGACTTTTCGCTCTTTGATGCGGCAAAATTTGCCCGCACCAAATTTTGCCGGAGCCAAGCGTAGTTGTGGGGCGGGCGTGCCCGCACCACGCCCGCCCCAAAGGTTTTAGAGTGTTGCCCGCAAAAGGCGGGGCAAAGCGCCGTCCCTGTAGTCTTTAGCTTGTATCAGGCGCTGCGGCCTTGCTCGGTTCTTTTCTAACTTCGTACTTGTTTCTCAAATTAGATAATCTCCACTACATTTTTAATTTTTATGCTATAATATTTCAAAATGTTACTAATTGTCCGTTCCAAAATAGATTCGGAAACCCGCAAGAAGATAGCTGAAGATTTAAAAGGCTACATAAAAATAGTAGTTGATGTCCGGCGTAATGTCTTAGCTGCTGGCGGAGAAAAGCACGTAGATGGTGAGCGTCTTCTGCTAGAGGATGGCAGCCGGCAGGAAGATCTTTGGGGAGCGGGTTTAGATTTGGAAACGGGCGAGATGGATTTTGATTCCCTGATTAATTTAAGGCCCACACAGAATAGAAGCCGTGAGATTTTGGACGAAGAAATACGTAAGAAAGCTGAAGCGTTAATTCAATCTTTATTGAAGGATTAGCAGAATGAATGCCAGGGAAATAATCTTAAATATTGCTGTAAATTTAGGACGATTGTGCCGCTTCGCCATGGAAGGCCGCAAAGAGCGAGTTGAACAATTTCTAACCCAAACTGAAGGATACTTAAAGGACTTGGAATCCGCCCCGAAATCAAACCGTTTCATACCCACTTATGAATGGTTCAGGAGTGACTTTGAGCGTCTATCTCATGATGTTCATATGAATGCCGATTGGGCAGAATCTATGCTCACCTGGGCGAACATTTTGACCCATCGAGCCTCATTAGTATAACAAAATGTCGGAAAATTAAAAATGTAGTGTAGTGCTGGACGAAGCGAGGACGCACGCCACGACCCGGATTTTTTTGATATTTTTCGAATAAGGTTGTTCCTATGAAGAATATATATTATTTCCTATTATTAGTAATTTTCCTGTTTGGGTGTGCTACAAAAATGGCTTATCTGAATACGCAAAAGCCGCCTGAGGATGTCAAGAAAGATAAAGCTGATTGTCAGGCGGTAGTTGATTCATCTGATTTTAAAGACGCCAGTCTCAGGCAGAACAAATTCAATCAGTGTATGAAGGAAAAAGGGTATGAGGTGGTCTCGGAAAAAAAGGCTGAGAAGATCCAGGGATTCAAGGAGCTCTGGATAAAACCCGAAACAGATTTTAAGGTTTACGAAGTAATCTTTATTGATAAGACAGATTTAAGCCAGCTGAAAGTTGATATGCATCTTCCCGGCGCCAAGGCAAACGAAACAACTATAAATAATCTTGGCGAGGAGATGTTAAAGCGTTTCTCAAATGCTTTGAGCGCTGTAATGCCGGTTGTTTCGGATCAGAAAAATGCGGCAGAGAAAAAGATTCTTTATCTCAGCTTGAAATTGACTAAGACTGCTCAGGCTAATATCGGCGCTAGCGTGGCATTACAGATAGTGGGGCAATTTACGCCTTCTTTCGTGCCTTTGCCCGACCCTCCGGTAGGCACGTATTCTTTTGAAGGAGTAGTTACTGATTATCCTAGTAGAGAGAAATTGATCATTATTTCAGATGAGTGTGTGGAGGATAAAAATGCTTCTTTGGCCGGATTTGAGAATTACGAGAAATGGAAGCACGCCTATAATATCATGGACTATTGGGCAGATCATCTGGCGGCGTTACTTGCTAAAGAGCGCGGCTTAAAATACAAGTCTAAGCTAGGGTTTAAATTAATTGATTTTTAGAAAGATGAAATCGTGGCATAGCGGCTGAGCTATTCTTTCCTACCAAGAGGAACACCATATCTTCGCCGAACGATTCGGCGTGAATTTTGAAAGCGGGAGGGTTGCATGAAAAGGATTTTTGGTATTGCTTTCATAATATGTTTATTTGCCAGACAGGTTTGCGCGCAGACAGTTGCATTGCAGGTCCTTGAAAAGTTCTTTGCGCCGGATAAGATCACGGTTTATATCGCCAAGAAGATCATCACCATGGGAGATGATCAACCGTTAGCTACGGCAGTTGCGGTGGAGAAAAACCGGATCGTGGCAGTGGGCAGCCTTGCCGAGGTAAAAAAAGCCCTTGCCGGCAAAAATTACCGGATTGACAAGCGCTTTGCCGGGAAAATCATCCTGCCGGGATTGATTGATCCGCATCTCCACCTCTGGCTCTTTGCCCTGGTTGCGCCGGCGCATTTTATCACTCCTGACGACTGGGATCTGCCCTGGGCTAAGGTCAAAGGCCTTGCCGGACACGACGCTTACATAAATAAACTGCGCGAAACCGAGAAATCGCTCAAAGATCCCAAAGAATGGCTTTTTACCTGGGGTTACCACCAGTATTTCCACGGTTCACTTTCACGCGCGGACCTGGACGCGGTTTCCTCAACCCGGCCGATTGTGGTGTGGCATCGCTCGGTCCACGAATTCTATTTTAATACTGCCGCGGTCAATGCCATGAAGATCACGGAAGAGGCGCTGAGAGGACACGGACATGCCAGTGAGCAGACGGATCTCAAGAACGGGCATTTCTGGGAGGAGGGGATATCGTTGATAGTGAAGCCGCTTTATCCGCATTTGGCTTCGCCAATCCGGTTTGCCCGCGGTCTGGAGATGTGCAAACGGTATGTAAGTGCCAGCGGCCTGACTACTACCACCGACCCCGGGATTATGCTTCCTAACTCGGCCATGGAATTGATGAAGCTGGTATTCGATAACGACAGCACGTCCTTCCGGAATTTATTGATTCCCAGCGGCGAGGTAATCTGTAATAAATACGGCCTGGCCAAGGCACTTAAGGAAACAGAAAAAGTTTACCTGGGAGGCGGGCACCGGATTTATTATTTACCCAGGCAGATCAAGCTTTATTGCGACGGCGCCGCCTTTTCTCAAGACATGCAGTTGAAGGACGGTTATCTCGACGGCCACCAAGGCCAATGGATCCAGACTCCGCAGGAGTTGGAAGACGATGCCAGGCTATACTGGAACGCGGGTTACCAGATCCGTATCCATGTTAACGGCGATTTAGGTAATGATGTGAGCATCGGGATCCTGGAAAAATTGATGAAGGAAAATCCCCGCCAGGACCATCGTTTTTCGTTGGAACACTACTGTGTTTCCGAGCCCGGCCAGGCTATCCGGCTCCACAAGCTGGGTGGGATTGCCAGCGTCAATCCTTATTATGTCCATGTCCTGGCAGACAGGTATTCAGAAGTCGGCCTGGGGCCACAGCGGGCACAGTATATGGTCCGCTGTAATTCTCTGTTGCGTAACGATATTCCTTTATCATTGCATTCGGATACGCCGATGGTGCCGGCCAGACCGCTTACCCTGGCCTGGTGCGCGGTGAACCGCCTGACTATGTCTGGCAAGGTCGCGGGGCCGGAGGAAAGGATAAGCACCAAAGACGCGCTGAAGGCTATTACTATCAACGCCGCTTTTACTTTACAGAAAGAACATGAAATCGGCAGTATTTCTGCCGGTAAGATCGCTGATTTCACTATTCTCGAACAGGACCCGCTGGCGGTTGATCCGAAACAATTAAAGGATATCCGGGTCTGGGGAAATGTCTTTGAAGGCAAGATTTACCAGAACAAGTATAAGAACGAAGCCGGCATGTATTCGCAGGCTGATATAGGCAGGCTGGAGGTTGATCCGGCTGTTGTTAACGCGCAGGGCAAAGACGGCTATCATGACGATGCCTGCGCCGCCAACCAGATTTTGCAGCAGGTAGCAAGAGGCCAGGAAGAGAATTCTCCGAAGTAAGTCTTAAATATCCCGGCAATTTATTATAAATATGAGTGCAATGAATAGGCATTTGCGTTGGTGCCCGGCTTCTGCCGGGAAAACGAATGAGGGGGTTTCATAGAAAAATGGAGTTGGTAAAATGAAGTTATTGCTTATTTCTTCAAGTCCGCATAGAGAGAAGAGTAACACCTTGGTTTTGGCTAAAGAGGTTTTAAGGGGTTGCGCTAACGAGTCCGGCAATTCTGGAATAATTAATTTATGTGATTTAAATATAGGTTTTTGCCGGCATTGCGAGGAATGTCACAGGAAGATTCTGCATTGTTCGGTGACGGATAGCGTGTCCGGAATCCTCCATAAAATGCTTGAGGCAAATGGTATAATTTTGGCATCACCTAATTATATAAACCAAGTTACTGCTTCGATGAAGGCGCTTTTTGACCGCTCCGCTCATTTTATCCACTGTAAGCGGCTATTGGGTAAATATATTGCAGGAGTTGTTTCTTCAGGAAGCGGATATGATAATCCGGTTTTGGATTATATTAAGTTCTATGGGCATACCTGCGGAGCCCAATATTCAGGAGGCGTGTCTTCTGGCCTGCCGCTGAGCAAAGAAAAAATGGAAGAAGCCTACAGCTTAGGTGTTAAGTTTGCTTCAGACATCAAAGGGGAAAAGGCATATCCTGAACAGATAGCGCAAATTGAGAGAGGCAAGCGTCATTTTGGAGAAATAATCAAGAAAAGAAAGAATGACTGGACGCAAGAGTATCAGTATTGGCAAGATAAAGGTTGGATATAACTAGAAAATTTGGGTTAGCTTAAAATTTTGTAATTCCCCCCTAAAAATTGCGGCAGTTTTTTCCTTCGATGCGCTCGCCTGCTGAAGATGACGGTTCGTTTGTTCAGGATCTCGAGGGAGTAATATCTCTAAACCCCGAATAGCCAATCTTACATTGACCCAAGTATGTTATTATAGTAAAATATATCTATCCCAATGAGGTGGCAGGACGGGGTTTAAATAGGTTAAATCTTGGCGATGCGGTGGTATATAAGGGAGGTATGAATGTGTCTGATAAAGATGAAAAGAATAGGATTGCTATGTGCCGTATTCATGGCAGTATTTTATTTATTTTTTGTTTTAGGCAATTCATACGCGCAAGACCAGGCGCGGGTTGAAGCAAAAGATGCGGCGATGCAAGAGGCGCTATCTGAAGATTCGCCGGCAATTTCTAAGTATCGTCAGGAATTAAGAAAGACAATTGTTGTTAAGGAGGAATATTTCCCTCAAGAATTGGATTCTTATGTGCGTTATATTGGTACTCGTGGGGCAGGCAGCCAGTCCGGAAAAGTGGGGATCGTTGACTCCTCAGCAGAATATAGTTATGAGATCAAGGCTTTTGGTAAAGTACCGGTTCAATTTGCGATAGCTTCCAGGTATATCGATATAGATAATACTACTGCTGTTAAGTTGCCTGCCCATTTAACTTCTGCTGGTTTCGGCGTGGAAACCACGTTACCATTTTTTAATTTCGATAAAACTTATCTTACTATAGGAGTTGCTCCGTCATTCTTCTCTGATAACTGGAATTTTCGTACCGCGTCTTTTAGCCTTATGCAACGTTATTTCTTGATTTATCAACCAAATGAAAAATGGGTCTTTGTCTGCGGGGTAGATTACTACCCGCGTTTTCGAGAGCCGGTTTCTCCGATTTTAGGTTTTATCTATAAGCCAAATGATAGGCTTGCTTTTAGTTTAGTTCCGGGAACCCCGGAAATTTCTTATTTACTAAACGATAAACTTACGGTTTTTATCCAGGGTGATTCAAGCAATAATGAATATAGAGTTACTAAAGATAATCTGAAGAATGTGGTATTGAATTATAACGAAACTCACTTAGGCACGGGCTTAAGATATAAATGGAATAAGCATGTTACAGGATCCCTTGTTGTTGGCGGGGTGTTTAACCGTTCTATCGAGTATCGCCAGGACAGTTTAGGCAAGGTTGTGATTAAGGATGGCTTCTATACTGAATTCCGTTTAGTCATGGCAATGTAATTTTTATCAAGGAATAAATATACGTTATTTAACTCTTAAAGTGAGGCCGTTTTTATCCGTAATTTCAGCGCTCGCAGTCTTGCTGGTTGTTTTTAATTATGGGCTTAGGGTAATTGCCTGCACCGGGCATTCCTCAGCCGCTCGCTGACCGCATTCGTACGCATTTTGAGAACCGGATTCTTATATACCACTGCCGTATCATCTTCCATCCTAAATACTGCATGGCAGGTCAGGGGAGGTTAAACATACAGTTTTCAAGGTTGTCGGTAATAAGTATATTCTAAAAATTAAGATCCTACCTAAAATAATTAGCTATGCATAATCAAAAGAAAACCGCATTCAAACTTATCTTGCTTTTTGGTTTGGTGAGCCTTTTTGGGGATATGGTCTATGAGGGGGCGCGCAGCGTTAATGGGCCGTACCTTAAGACCCTCGGTGCAAATGCGGCGATCGTAGGTTTAGTTGCTGGGCTTGCTGAGTTCTTAGGTTATGCAGTGCGTTTGTTTTCAGGATATTTTGCGGATAAGACAAAAGCCTATTGGCTGTTTACTTTCTTAGGCTATGGTTTGTTAGTTAGCGTCCCGTTACTTTCACTTGCCGGCATTTGGCAAATAGCAGTTATTTTCATTATCATAGAGAGGCTAGGTAAGGCTTTACGTAGCCCGGCAAAAGATACTATCCTTTCGCAAGCTACCAAGCAGGTAGGCACAGGTTTTGGTTTTGCTATAGCTGAGGTGCTTGATCAAATAGGTGCAATTACTGGGCCGCTTATTTTTACTGTGCTTTTTGTGTTTTTAGGCAAAGGCTCAAGAAGCCTAGCTGATTATCAACATGGATATGCCTTGCTTTGGGTCCCTTTGGCTTTAGTCTTACTTTGTATTTTCTTTGCGTATCGCGCTGTTCCTGATCCTCAAATTTTAGAAAGCTCAGTAATTAAAAATCCGGAAGCAGATAAATTAAGTAAAGTTTTTTGGATATATACGGTTTTTACTTTTATTACCACTCTTGGTTTTGCTAATTTTGCGCTCATTGGCTATCATTTTAAAGCCAGACAAGTGATGACCGATGCGCAGATTCCGTTATTTTATGCAATAGCTATGGGAGTTGATGCTCTAGCAGCGATTGTTATTGGCAAGACCTATGATATCTTTAAAGTCAAACGTAGTAATGAAAAAGCAGGCCTGCTAACTTTACTTGCTATCCCAGCCTTTTCGCTATTTATACCAATTCTTGTTTTTTCTTCAAAGTTTTCTTTGTGTTTAGCCGGCGCAATTATCTGGGGGATTGTTATGGGGGCGCATGAAACAGTGATGAAATCTGCGATTGCTGATCTTACGCCTTTAAAGAAAAGAGGCACGGGTTACGGAATATTTAATACAGTATATGGACTGGCTATTTTTATCGGGAGTGCTTTTACCGGGTTACTTTATGAATACTCTATAGCCGCGGTGATAATTATCAGCATTGCGGTTGAATTAGCGGCCATTCCGGTGTTTTTCATTATGCGTCAGGAGGCTTTAAAGTAATATCGACTGGTGCAAAAAAATATAAGTAGACAAAAAGTCACGCTTAATCTGTCAAAGAGTTACGTCATTTCTAGTTAAAAAATACCGGACAAAACGGACAAATTACGCGAGGAATTGCCTTTCTAAACAGCTGAATTTCCTTGATAATCGCTCTATCCAACCCTATAATACAATAAAGAGAGGTTTTCCCTCGGCTCATACGAGAGCGACCCTTAATATTTTTTGCCCCGTTTTCAACCAGATAGCGCCGGGGGTAGCTATAAGTAAATACTAAAGTTCTGCTCTTTAACACAGGGTTCGAGCCGAAATTTTGGAAATAATCTCGCTACGCGTCGTAATTTGCCTATAAAAGTTTTTGGGATTTTCCGCAGATCCCAAAAATTTTTATTGTCCCCCCTTTGGCGGGACCCGCTGCGAGGCAAACACTAATTCTTAGCGTAAACAGTCGGCAATTTTCTAAAGGAGGTGTGAAATGAAAAGGGTGTTATCCGTGGTTGCAGTGGCTATCCTCTTAATGGGTATGTATGGATGCGTTGCTTTGCTGGCTGGTGGGGCAGCGGGGGCAGGCACTGCCGTGTGGCTTTCCGATAAGCTGACACAACAATTTAATGCTTCATATGAAAGGACCATAAGAGCTACTGAGAATGCTTTAGATTCGCTTAAACTAGGAATTAAAAAACAGGCAAAAGAAGAAAACGTTACTCAGTTCAGAAGTGAATATACCGATGGTAAAGAGATTTGGATTGATATCCGCAAGATTACCGACACGTCTACAAAAGTTGAGGTTCGTGTGGGCGTTATCAGCCCAGACAAGACAGCAGCAGAGAAGATTTTGAGTAGAATAAAGAGATATTTATAGCAAAAACAGGTTCAAAAGTAAAGAAAGGGGCAAAGTACGCCCCTGATGCCTGCGGGAGAACTGTTACAGTGGATAATGAGTGCTGCTGTGATCCTTGTAATATTACCTACTGCGCCAGTTTTGAATGTCAGGCAAGTACCAAAGCGGTAGAAAAATTGGTTTCACTTGGGTACAGCAACGTCCTCGACTATAAAGGAGGGCTCAAGGATTATAAAGAAGCCAGGCTGCCTGTGGAGGGGAGTTTGTATAAGAAAACGGTAAAGGTGAAGTCAAATTGTTGCGGTTAACGCCTGCTAGGCAGGTAAGCAGATATGCTTAATCTTAAATCCATAAAAATCCAGCTCATACTTTATCTGGCATGTTTTGCTTTATTTCTTGCAGTAAGGGATAAAGATTGGACATTTTTGCTTGCTGTTTTCACCTGCGTTATTTCCGCTTTAACAATAGAAACACTCGTTTTATATCTTAAGACGAAGAAGTTTCAAATTACGGAAAGCTCAATTATCACAGGGTTGATTATAGGTTACGTACTCTCAAGCGATGAGGTGTGGTGGAAACTTGTGTTTGTTTCTTTTTTGGCTATTTTTTCCAAGTATTTAATCCGCTTGCAAAAGAAGCACATCTTTAACCCGGCAGCTTTCGGTATATTTTTGACACTTGTACTACTGGGGGGATCAACTCAATGGAGAGCAACGTACGTTTGGTATATTTTGGTCCCCTTCGGCATTTATTTCGCCCATCGGTTCAAGAAGATGGAAGTTGTTATCGGATATGCGATTATTTCTTTAGCGCTATTTGGAACGCAGGCGCTCTTATTAAGGGTTCCCTTGGGGAATATATTCGGCTACTTTAGTTATTTCTATATTTTTGTTATGGTTATTGAGCCGAAGACAAGCCCGTTAAGGCCTCTGGGGAAATATCTTTTTGGAGCAGGTGTAGCCGCGCTGATTTTTATTTTGACAGAAGCAAGGGTAAGCTTTGACGCGGAACTTTTGAGTTTATTGGTTATGAACGCTACAGTGCCCTTCTTAAATAAAATACCCCTAAAAATAGGAGGTCTGGTATGAAAAAAATAGCATTATTTACACTATTTTTAATTTTTTTTGTAGTTGCGTCCACGGCCTACGCCCATCCGCCATCCGATATCAAGATTACCTTTGACCCGGAAACAAAAATGCTTCAGGCAGTAATTATTCACAATACGAGTAATCCAGTCAATCATTACATTAAAAAGGTCGATCTAGGATTAAATGGCAAAGAAATCATCAAGCATGTTATTTCAAGGGAGGATAATAACGAAAGTCAGACAGTCAGATATCTTATTCCTGATGCCAAAGACGGCGACATAATTTCCGTGGAAGGGTATTGTAGCGTCAGCGGAAAATTGAAGAAAGAAATTAAGGCAGGAAGCGGAGAATAGATAAAGAATACGCATGCGTTACGCTGGGATATTAATACTCTTTTTGGCCTTAGTTTTACTAACAGGAGGAAAATGGAAGCCGGAGGAGACAAACCTAAAAAGATTCCCATCGACCAGAAAACGCTACTGTATTAATGCCCTTGCCTTAAAACTGGTGAAGGTTTCTTGTCAAGCCTGAAGAAAGCCTAAGACGGGTAGATTATATGCTAAAGACAAAAATAATCTGTACTCTTGGACCGGCGTCAGCCAGCGAGACGGTAGTAAGAAAGATGCTGCTCGCCGGAATGGATGTCGCGCGCCTTAACTTTTCGCACGGCAGTATGCAAGAGTTATCCCGTAGGGTAAGCCTAGTCCGTAGCCTGAATGCGAAATATGGCAGGCGAATGAACATTCTCGGTGACCTGCAGGGTCATCGTATCAGAATAGGCAGCCTTACTCAGCCGATAGCGCTTAAAAAACGCCAGATAGCCTGGCTTATCCAAAAGGATATAAAAGGCGCAGTTGGAACAATCCCTTTTGACTATGGAGGACCTCTTCGGGATATAAAAAATGGCCGGCATATATTCATTGATGACGGAAATATTGACCTTGAGGTGATAGGACATTATAAAGGCAAGCTGAAGACAAGAGTGATAATCGGAGGGTTGCTTAAAGAGCATAAGGGAGTGAATATCCCGGAAGCTAAGCTTGAGTTCGGGGGCATAAGCGCAAAGGATAAGCAGGATATATATTTTTGCGAAAAGCACGGGGTCGAATATATCGCCCAGTCGTTCGTGCGCACGAAGAAGGATATACTAGATGTAAGAAGGCTTCTTAGAGGAGGCTCGCGGTGTCGGGTTATCGCCAAGATTGAGAATAGGGAGGGTGTAAAGAATATTGACGGGATAATCGGGGTTTCTGACGGCATAATGATCGCGCGCGGAGATATGGGGGTATCATTGCCCATATACGAGATTCCTGTCATCCAGAAGATGATTATTAAGAAATGTAACCGCGCAGGCAAGTTTGTTATTACCGCGACACAGATGCTTGAGAGTATGACTGAGAATCTCAGGCCTACCCGCGCTGAGGTGACGGACGTTGCCAACGCCATAATAGACGGCACCGACTTTGTCATGCTTTCGGCGGAATCGGCCGTGGGAAAATATCCGGTTGAGACAGTTGCTATGATGAATGATATAATAAAGTTTACGGAAGGGTATTTAAAGGAAGCTAAGGGCGGGGTGCCTTCGGGGAACGTCCTACTAGAGAAAACTTTAAAATAATGTAATGAAGAGAACGCAAAAAGAATACATGGTCTACGATAAGGACATGGATGACTCAATAGCCGAGCTTGCCAAGCTTTGTTCTTCTGCCGGCAGCGAATACCTACCTCAGGAAATACTTACTACCTGTGTTAAGCTGGGAATCGAGCCTTCTTCTGCTTTGAAAGAGGAAATGAAGAGGGGAGAATACCCGGATCTTCCGCGTTTGGTGATGAAGTCCGATCTGCACGATTACGGCCGACTCTTTGAGCTGATCCATATTATTAACGAAGACCATAATCCATAGAAATAAGGGACGTTTCTAATTTCCTCTCCCTAAAAATTGCGGAAGTTTTTAAAAAGATAGCGCTAGGCGAAGCGCGGAGTGGGGCAGCTGGCCTGGATCATTCGGGGTTTATAAGCTATTTCTAAAGATTAATTCGTCTTTAAGTTCTCAAGCCAATTTAGGGAGGAGAAAATTTAAATGAAGAGAGAGATTAAGAAAAGCATAAGTTATCTTGTTTTTCTCTGTGTTTTGAGTACGGTTGCCTACGCGCTTCTTTTTGATTTTATTAAAGTTAGCATAAGCCCGCTTTTAGGAGTATTTATCCTGATGTGGTGCCCGGCGCTCTCTGCGTTTATTACGCAATTGATTTACGAGCAGAATCTGCGCGGCTTTGGTTGGGGCTTGGGAAAATTATACTGGTATTTAATGAGTTATCTCCTGCCTGCAATCAGCGGGATCCTGGCTTACGGGTTTATCTGGATAACCGGATTAGGCCGGATTAATGATAGTTATCAGTTTAATTTCTTTCATTTCGCAATCTTCGGAATGATCCTTCATGTCGCCTTTGCAGCGGGAGAAGAGATCGGCTGGCGGGGTTTTCTGGTTCCGAACCTGTTCCGGGCAATAGGTTTCACCAAAACATGCTTTATAAGCGGCATTATCTGGGCAGTGTGGCATTTCCCTTTGATTTTATCAGGCAAATACCTGACTAATATTCCGGTTGCAGCAAGTCTCGCGCAGTTAGTGATTGTAATGCTGGCCATGACTTTTATGATCAACTGGATACGGCTCAGATCAGGGAGCGTATGGACAGCGGTATTATTGCACGCAAGTCACAACCTTTATATGCAGAATCTTTTTGATCCGATGACAACGCTTGCTGGTTTGCTTGCGCGGTATTTTTCAGGGGAAAGCGGGTTCGCGCTGATTGCGGTATATAGCGTGATAGGATTTATCTTGTGGAGGAAAAGGGCCAGCCTGCAGATCGCCTAGTATGTTGGGGTAGCCGGATTTCTTATTATTTTTTAATATTTGTTTCTTCGGCGGCTGTGCTTATTGCAGCTTTGTATTTTGATTTTTTAAAATAAAGGAGGTTCTTATGGAGAGAAAAAATGCCGTTACGCTCAAAGGTAATCCAGTGACCTTAGTAGGAGATGAGGTGAAGGTTGGCCAGAAGGCCAGTGACTTTAAGGTGCTTGCGTATGACCTGACAGAGAAGACACTTAATGATTTTAAGGGGAAAATTAAACTTATTGCCTCTGTTCCTTCGTTGGATACTCCTGTCTGTGATTTGCAGATTAAGCGTTTTAATGATGAAGCTTCAAATATATCAAAAGACGTGGTTATAATATTTATAAGCATGGACCTGCCTTTTGCGCAAAAGAGGTTTTGCCAGGAGTTCGGGATAAACAAAATAAAAACTTTTTCTGACCATAGAGACGCTGATTTCGCTGTCAAGTATGGAGTCTTAATTAAAGAGCTGAGGTTGTTAGCCAGGGCGATATTTCTGATTGATAAAGATGATAGTATCAGATATGTGGAGTATGTCAAAGAAGTAGGTACGCCCCCCAATTACAAAGCTGCCCTGGATGCTATAAAAAATACAGTAAGCTAATCGCATATTTTCTTGCGAAGTCACAATAAAACACCTATAATAAGTATGCGACAGCGCAGGTTTTTATGCCGGGCCAATTTTACTGGCAATAGCTTAACGCTATGGCTATTTTCTAAAATTAACCCATATCATTACCGCAATCCTAAGCTACCGATAGATTCGGGCGCCATTTTTGGTTTTTGACTTTCGGAGAAGAATGAAAGAAGATAACTATTTTGCCATTAGGAAAATAGCATTTTGGCTGTTTGCGATAGCGTTTATCTTTTTAAGCCTTCCTATCTTATTCTATTCCTTAGGATATAAATTCGATATCAAAGCAAAGAAATTTATCAAAACCGGGACGATTTCGATTAAGACATATCCTGCTGGCGCCCAGGTTTATTTAAATGACAAGAGGCTGGAGAAAACAACGCCCTGTATTATATCCGAACTTTCTCCCGGTACCTATACTATTGCTTTGGAAAAAGATAACTTTTATCTTTATAAGACGTTTGTAGAGCTTAAGCCTTCGTTTGTAGCCGAGCTGGAGGTAGTTTTTTTTCCTAAAATCAAAGACCTGAAAAAAATCGATTTCGCTTTCAATGTCTACAAATTTTTCTTCATAAAGTATGTTTTTAAGGAAAAAATGGTTATTTTTTCCGATCAAGGGATTTTTCTCTCGGACAAGGATTTTAAAAACCTGGAGAAACTATCCGCGTATGATTTAGGAATTAAGGCAGCGGGTAAATTGTTGGGTGTGTTAGAGGAGGAAGATAAATTGTTATTTTGGAATACGGACAGTATCTGGATGTTAGATATAGCACAAATTGACGATCACCCGGAAGCCGTTCCCGTTATTGTGTATGAAGCCGAAGAATACCTCGAGAATGTTTTTCTGGGTATTCGTAACAAATATATCATTGTCCAGGATGGGCTGGATATCAACGTATTCGAGATAAATAATAATCATGCCGTCTTTCCGATAATGAAGTTGAAGGGTCCCGCTTCGGAAGTTTTTTATGATTCTGCGTTGGAGACCCTCTATGCCAAAGAAAAGACACCACACTCTGGTTCCTACTCTATTTTTAGAGCTGAATTTTTCCCGTCTTTCCTAGAAAAATTGAAAAATGAATAGATTTTTTGAGATACTTCCAGGCGCAATAAGTTGGTGTATTATCCTCGGTTTGTTATTATTCATATTTTTCAGCCCCCTTGTTGCCGCGGTGATTTTAATCGTTTTTCTTCTTTATTGGATTTTCCGGCTGCTCTATATGAGCGTATTGCTGGTAGTGGCGCATTCCCGGATGAACTCCCGTAAAAGGACACCTTGGTTGAAACTTTGTAAGGAGGTTAAAGCAGATTTAAAATACGAAGAAATAATGCACGTCGTCCTTTATCCCACCTACAAAGAGCCGCCCCAGGTCTTAAATGACAGCCTAAACGCCCTTGTTGGGATAAACTATCCAAAGGATAAGGTTATGGTGATTTTGGCCGGAGAAGAAAGGGAGGAGGGGGTTTTTAGCAAATTAGAAGGAATATCGCGTCATTTTAAAAGTTATTTCAAGGATATCATGGTATTTATGCACCCTAAGAATATTCCCGGTGAACTCGCGGGTAAAGGCGCCAATGCAACATATTCTGCCCGGAAAGTGAAAGAACTTCTGGAGAAAAACGGGGTTGATTTAGATTGCGTTATTATCTCCGTGTTTGACGCCGACACCTGCCCGGATAAGAATTATTTTGCCTGCCTTACTTACCATTTTTTGTCTAATCCCAATAGATATCAGACCAGTTTTCAACCGTTGCCCATATACAGTAATAATATTTATAAAGTTTCCGCCTTGGCGCGGGTTATTGAGATAGGCTCTACTTTCTGGCAGTTGATAGAAAGTATGAGATATGAAAAATTTGTTACTTTTTCTTCACATAGCATGAGTTTTAAAACATTAGTGGAAGTCGGTTATTGGCCGGTAGATTTAGTTTCGGACGATTCCTTGATTTTTTGGAAATGTTTCCTTAAGTTTAACGGTAAATATTCGACTTACCCACTGGAGGCCCCCGTGTATATGGATATTGCGGCGGGCAAAAATATTTTTGAGACTATCGCCATACAGTATAAGCAAAAAAGGCGCTGGGCCTGGGGAGTGGAGAATTTTGTTTTTGTGGGTATGGCATTTCTGCGAAACAAAAGGATTCCCTGGGAGGTGAAATTCCGCAAGCTCTACCAACTGTTGGATAACCATGTTAACTGGGCTACTTGGGCGATCATCATAACCTTTATGACTCCTCTGATTCTTTATTGGGGCAAGGTAGAGGCAAAACAGGCGCTAGTACTTTTCAATCTTTCCTATCTTAACGGCGTCATATTTAATTCCTTATCCCTTATTGCCATCTTAAGTATTTTTATCAGCTGGCAATTTTTACCTCCCCGGCCTAAAAAGGTTTCGAAATCTTTTTATATTGTTTTTGTTTTACAATGGCTCATGCTTCCTTTTATTTCAGCGGTTCTGGGTTCTGCTCCCGCTTTAGACGCGCAGACCCGTTTGATGTTTAAACGGTATATGGGATTTTATCGCACTCCTAAAAGAGGGCAAGATTAAGACAGATTAATAAGGATATAATTGCTGCATGTTTTTTTCACGCGTAATAATCCAAGCGTTCAGCGTGCTGGTAGCGGGTGTCTTCTTAACGGGATGCGCGCATGTTCCCGTTTACCATAGTGACGTCGCGCCGGCAAAACAGTTAAATGTCCCGATACTTTTGTATCACCATATAGCTGAGTTGCCTGCCGGCGCCAGCAGCGCGCAGAGGCGCTGGACGCTTTCGCCGGAAAAATTCGCTGACCAGATGCGATGGATTGCCGAGCGTGGGTTTCATCCCGTTACCATAGCGCAATTAAACGGCTATCTGAAGCACGGCCTGTTATTACCTGCCAAACCGATAGTCATCTCTTTTGATGATGGCTGGAAAGACCAATATTGTGCTGCTTTTCCCATTTTAAAAAAATACAATTTTTCAGCGACCTTTTTCATAATTACCGATTCCGTCGGCCATTCGGCGTATATGGATTGGGATCAGCTGTCGGAACTATCGGATTCAGGGATGGATATCGAGCCGCACTCGTGCACGCATGCGAGGCTTTCGACTTTGCCGCCTGAACAGGCTTGGCGACAGATACATGATTCAAAGTTAGTTTTAGAAAACCGCCTGCATAAGCCGGTACCTGTTTTTGCCTATCCGTTCGGCAGTTACGGTGAGAGAGTAATTTCCCTGGTTAAGGAAGCGGGCTTTGATATGGCAGTAACGGTGAGCGGTTTAAACGGCGGGTACCTCTTCCGTGCCGACCAATCCTACACGCTGTCCCGTTACGCCGTTGAGGGCGAAGATAATCTGGAGGCTATCGCTCAATTAAGAGGCGGCAGAGGGTCTGTTTGTCCGGCTCTGTTTGTTTCTCTTGTGCAACATCCCCCCATATTCTCAAGCAGGGAAGGGATTGACGCGTTGATCGATTTTGCCGGTAATGCCGGCATCAACACCCTTTTTGTGCAGGTTTACCGCGAGAATAAGGCTTGGTTTCTGTCAGAGGTTGCCGATTCATCCCCATATAAGAAATACCGTAACGATTTATCCGAAGACCCTTTCGCGCGGATTATCAGGCAGGCTCACCGGAAGGGAATTCAGGTTCATGCCTGGCTTAATCTGCTGAGTTTGGCTCAAAATCAGAATTCCAACTTCCTTAATAAATACGGAACGGATGTTTTGACCAGGAACCTGAAAGAAAAGAAAAAAATCAGCGATTATTTGATTGACGAACAGTATTTTCTTGAACCCGGCGACCAGCGGGTACGGGAAGATTTGTCTAAAATAGTCGGGGAGCTCTTACGCGCGTATCCTGAACTGGACGGCATTCAGTTTGATTATATCCGTTACCCGGATATGGAGCCTCACTACGGATACACAGAAAGCAATATCGAACGTTTTAAGAAAGAGACTGGTTTAGAGGTTATTGATGAGGAGAGTCTGATTTGGAAAGAGTGGAAGCGCGCCCAGGTAACCGAATTATTAACCCTTCTTGTCAAAACGGCGCGTGCCTTGCGTCCTGACATTCAGGTTTCGGCAACTGGATGCATGCCGTACGAGCGCGCCTACCACGAAGCTTATCAGGATTGGCCGTCATGGATTACCCGTGGGCTGGTTGATTTTGTGACCATTATGGATTATTCTCCCGATCCTGATGAATTTAAGCGATGGCTGACTGTTATTAAAGAGAAAATTCCTCATCCCTCAAAGGTAAAGATAGGTGTCGGTGCCTACAAACTGGTGCGGACGCCAGAAATATTTGATCAGGAAATCCGCAGCGTAGAAGAGCTCGGGATGACGTGTGTTGTCTTTCATTACGGCAGCCTACTGAAAAATCCTAAGCTTAAATCGATTGTTATCAAAGAAAATAATCGTTAGGTCTACACAGACAAGTGAGGAAAAATGGGTCCTTGCGAGCGAAACGAACAGGGACCTAAACTAATCTCAGCCCCATAGCTTTCGTTATGGGTTTTTTTGTTTACCTGTTCAGAGGGGGTATTTTTATGGTGGGTCCTTTCTGCGGCATCCTTAAGAGATAACCCGGAATGTCGTTGCTTTGTGGTTATTTGTTTGTTAAAATAACTAATTGTAAGAATTCCCTTCAGTGTTTAAAGGAGATAAAACGAAAGATAATATAATATAGTGATTGCAGCGGACGGGGCCTCTTTCCTAAAAAAATTTTTATTTTTAAGTTCTAAAAATATTTCATTGGAGGACTTTTAAATAATGGACCATATAAGAGATAAGATAGATAGACATCCCGTTTTGAATTGGGGTTTTGAATGGAGGACAAAGTCAGCTATCTTAGGCTTACCTTTGGTGCATATCGCGATAGGGCGTAATCGCCTGACTGGAAAACTTTTAGTGGCTAAAGGTATTATAGCTATCGGCCAGTTTGCCATCGGCTTAATTGCCATTGCTCAATTTGGATTAGGGCTAATTCTGGGTTTAGGCCAGTTTGCTACCGGGTTATTTGCGGTTGCCCAGTTCGCTTTAGGCATCTATTTTGGTTTAGGCCAGTTTGCTACAGGACTTACCTGTATTGCCCAGTTTGGAGTAGGTGAGTATGTGCTTGCTCAGATCGGTTACGGCAAATATGTCTGGTCGATGACTGTGAAGAACTTACAGGCGCTTGCATATTTCAATAATTTATTCTGAATATGAGCTTCAAAAATATTTTTAGCAAATTATTTATTTTCGCGTTAGTATTATTTTCGGCAATCTTTGTTTATGCGCTAGGGCTTAAGGCCGGAATTTCAGCCCCTTACTTTAAGGTAATATCAGGGAACAACGAAGAATTGACTTTAGATGATGTAAGGGGAAAAGTGGCAGTTATATTTTATGAGACTAAGGATGTAGTGGAGATGAATCGCCCATTGAAGGTCGAGCTCAATAAATTCTATGATGCGCAACCGGATTGCGTAAAGAAGGCGATAATAAGGATCCCTATTATAAATTGTCAGGGTGTATTTTTTGCTGATGCATGGAAGAATAATCTTAGGGAGAGTTCTAAAAAGGAAGGCATAACCATATATGGAGATTGGGATGGAAAAATGTTTTTTTCCTACGGCATAAAAGATAAAGAAAGTAATTTAATTATAATTGGTAGAGATGGAATAGTAAAATATTCTTTTGTGGGGAAAATAGTAGAAAAAGACTTAGGCAGAATTAAAGATTTATTGACTGATGAAGCAAGCCCGCCGGACATTAATTCCTCTTCCTACCCGGAGTCTTCCCGCCAATAATTTTCCTTTTGTTAGCTGAAGTAGATATGATTTTTGTTGACAAGGGAATGTTGTATGTTAGAATGGTTATGAACATATGTTCATAATAGAGCGGAGGATTTAGTGAGGCCCAAAAAAACTAGATGGGTAAAGTGTGTTCCTGGTGAGCGCTGTTTTAAACCTTTATGTAAACCCCTCAATAAATTAGAGGGGATTTATTTGACGCTTGATGAATTTGAAGCTGTGCGGCTTGCATGTCTTGAAGGATTAAAGCAGGTTGATGCCGCAAGGCTGATGAAGGTTTCGCGGCCGACCTTCTCAAGGATCTTAACTTCTGCCCAAAGAAAGATCGCTGACGGATTAGTAAATATTAAAGCCATTCGCATAGAGGGGGGTTGTTGTAAGATCAAAAAGTAGATCCTGCGCTAGGTGCACGATTAATTAAACGCTGAGTGCCAGAGATAGCGTTCACTAGAGGAGTAGGAAGTGAAAGAATGGAGGAGGTTTTTTTATATCGTAGCCATATTCCTGGGATGTTTCTATCTACCGATTGAAAAATTGCAATTTAGCGGCGCATTATTCGAGGCATTGGCGCTTCTTAAGTGGTATGCGCGGGAGCATGTGCTTTTATGTTTAGTTCCGGCATTCTTTATTGCGGGGGCTATCTCGGTATTTGTGAGCCAGGCATCGGTAATGAAGTATTTCGGCGCAAAAGCAAACAAGTTTCTTTCGTATAGCGTAGCATCAGTTTCGGGAACGATCCTTGCTGTGTGCTCATGTACTGTGTTACCTCTTTTCTCTGGTATTTATAAAAGAGGGGCTGGTTTAGGTCCTGCGGTTGCGTTTCTTTATTCCGGCCCGGCTATAAATATTCTTGCAATCATCTTGACTGCGCGTATTTTGGGTTGGCAGCTTGGGTTGGCAAGAGCAATCGGCGCGGTTATATTTAGCGTAGTTATCGGTTTGTTAATGCACCTTATATTTTTGAAAGAAGAAAGGGCACGTCATACAAACGGTGATTTCGATGTAGGAGAAGTAAAGAAAGTTCGTTCTTTAGGTAAGACGGTTCTTTATTTTGCTTCTATGGTCGCATTCCTTGTGTTTGTTAACTGGGGCAAACCGCTCGAAGGCGATCATGGGATCTGGTCAATAATTTATCGGTACAAGTGGTGGATTGCAGGTTTTTCTTTGTTGAGCTTGGCTATGATGCTTTTTAAGTGGTTCAAGAAAGATGAACTAACAGATTGGGTCTCGGCTACTTGGGGATTTGCACTACAGATCCTTCCGCTTCTACTTGGCGGTGTGCTTATTTCCGGATTTCTGCTTGGCCGGATAGGACAGGAAGGTATTATTCCTTCTCGTTTTGTAGTGGCGCTTGTAGGTGGGAATTCCTTGCGGGCGAATTTTTTCTCCTCGATAGTAGCGGCGTTTATGTATTTTGCTACGCTTACCGAGGTGCCCATATTGCAGGGATTGATGAATTCGGGGATGGGCAAGGGGCCTGTCTTGGCGCTTCTCTTAGCCGGTCCTGCCTTGAGTTTGCCGGGTATGTTAGTATTGAGAAGTATTATGGGAACAAAGAAAACAGTCATATATGTATCGCTTGTAGTGGTTATGGCGACGATCACGGGAATGATTTTTGGTATGATCGCTCAATAAGGAGGATGTTATTAATGAAAATCGAAATTTTAGGAGCAGGTTGCCCGAGATGCAAACAGCTTACTGCCAATGCCGAAGCGGCAGTCAAAGAGTTAAACATCCAGGCTGAGATCGGCAAGATAACAGATATCGTTAAAATTACCGAATACGGCGTGATGATGACTCCTGCGCTTGTTGTTGACGGTGCCGTAGTTTCGTCCGGTAAAGTATTAAGCAAGGATGAAATAAAAAAGATTTTATCGAAATAAGGGGAGGCAGGGTTGATTAGCCGGGATTTATTATACAGGCGCCTAGATATTAAAAATTATTTAAGAAAGGATATTTATGGAACATATCATTCATGAAGAGCGCCGCTTAAGTTTTTTTGAGAAATACCTGACCGCTTGGGTTTTTGTTTGTATTGGCATAGGGATTATGCTGGGTAAGTTTTTCCCGGGCGTAGCTGTTATATTAGATAATCTATCGATTTATCAGGTATCTATTCCTATCGCTATCTGCCTATTCTTTATGATGTATCCTATCATGGTCAAGATAGATTTTACTGAAGTTATCAGGGCTGGAAAAACCCCCAAACCAGTCGTCCTTACGTTAGTTGTGAATTGGTGCATTAAGCCTTTTACTATGCTTGCGATAGCGGCACTATTCCTGGGGGTTTTGTTCAAAGGGTGGCTTCCGGGGGTTGAAATTATCAAAGGGGGAGCTGAAGTGGAGCTCTTCAGGTCTTATATAGCCGGTTGTATTTTACTTGGTATTGCTCCTTGCACGGCTATGGTTTTAGTCTGGGGACATCTTGCTAAAGGCAACGACGGCCATACGCTGGTGATGGTCGCTATTAATTCGCTGGCAATGTTATTTCTCTACGCGCCGCTTGGCGGATGGCTTTTAGGCGTAAATAAGATGCCTATCCCTTGGCAGACGATTGCGCTGTCAGTGGTTATTTATGTCGGTCTGCCGTTATTATTAGGATATTATTCAAGGAAATGGATTATCGCTAGAAAAGGATTTAGGTGGTTTGAAGAACGCTTCCTGCATTATTTGACGCCGGTTTCAATATGCGCGTTGCTTCTTACGCTTGTGCTGCTTTTTTCGTTTAAGGGAGAGCTGATCATAAATCAGCCGCAGGTTATTTTCCTGATTGCTGTTCCGCTTTTTATCCAGACCTGTCTCATTTTTGCCATATCGTACGTAATGGCCAAATGGCTGAAGTTGCCCTATCGCGACGCTGCGCCGTCGGCTTTAGTCGGAGCAAGCAACCATTTCGAGGTAGCAATCGCGACATCTACGATACTATTTGGGTTGTCTTCTGGGGCTTCGCTGGCAACGGTCGTGGGTGTCTTGATAGAGGTCCCGGTGATGCTTATGTTAGTCAGAATCTGCCTGAATACTCAAAATTTGTTTAAGCAATCGGTAGGCCACTATGGTTAAAAAATGAGTTTTGTTTGTGTGTAACCGGGGCTTACCGGATATCGGCCAGTGTAGATATAAATATAACTTAGAGATGTTTGTATTATTTCCGAGTGGTTATCTTCAGCGTCAGCGGAAAATAGATTTTATTTGTATTTATTTTTTAAAGGAATATAATTCTATTAGAGGGTAAAAATAGGTTTATCGAAGGGACCCCATTTTAAGGAGGAATATGGAGCCAGTCTTATCCAAAAAAAGATTAAGATTGAGGATTATAATTCCGGCTTATCCGGCGTTTAATATCTATTCTTATATCGCTGATAAAACAACGGCTTGGGGCCCGGTATGTGTTGCCAGCGCTGCGAATGAAACAGAAGGATGGGATGTCGAAGTCATTGATGAGAATAACCTGCGCAGATATGGTCCCAGAAGCGATTCGTTAGGAGCAGACCATGAATTTTTACAACGGCTCAGGCCCGCGGATGTTGTCGGATTCTATGGCGGGCTGACAAGCACTATACCCAGGCTCTACGAAATAGCCCGCTTTTATAAAGATAAGGGGATTATAACTATCGCCGGTGGCCAGCATTTTATCGAAGATAATATAATCGAGGCCTTGAATTCCTGTATTGACTATGTGGTTATCGGTGAAGGAGAAGAGACTATCAAGGAGCTCCTGCGCGCTATAGAAGGAAAACAAGACATAAGTGAAATTAAAGGTATTGTTTATCTGGATAATGGGAAGCCTGTTTATACGCCTAAAAGAGCGCCGATAACTGATTTTAACAAGCTGCCTTTGCCGGATTTTTCCTTAGTGCGTTATGCCAAGATTAAAATTTATCCTGTTGAAAGGATACGGGGCTGCGGTATGGAATGCGAGTTTTGCACCGTAAAAGGCAAGCCTCGATGTGCTCCTCCTGAAAGGCTCCTTGAGCAGATTAGCTTCCTTCTGGAAACACAGGATGCCAGGCATTTCTTTGTTGTCGATGACCTTTTTGGACAAGAACGGGATGAAACAATAAGGTTCTGTTATATGCTCAGGGATTACCAAAAAAATATTGGTAAAAGGCTGGATGTAACCGTTCAGATAAGGCTGGATAAAGCCAGAGACCACGAGCTTCTTTCTGCGATGCGCCAAGCGAGTATTAACACGGTGGCCATTGGTTTTGAGTCGCCTATCGAGGAAGAGTTAAAGGCTATGAATAAGCACCTGAAGCCTGAAGATATGCTATCGCTTATAAAGATATTTCATAAATTTGGGTTTTTAGTGCATGGTATGTTTATTTTTGGTTATCCGTTAAAAGAAGGCGTGAATTTCAAAATGCCGGTAAGGGAGCGAATCAAGCGTTTTAAGAACTTTATCAGGAAGGCCAAAATTGATTCTATACAGGTTTTGTTGGCAGGTCCTCTTCCCGGGACAGAATTAAGGCGCAGGCTTGCAATGCAAAACAGGATTTACCCGATTCAGGATATTGGTTGGGAGTATTATGACGGGAATTTTCCTCTTTTCAAACCGGACGAACCCATGACCGCCGAAGAAATGCAGCTTTCTAGCAGGAAGATTATGGGAAGGTTTTACCAGTTTAACTATATGATTATGTTGGGCTTGCATATTTTTTCTTTTCCTGCCCTGATTTTCTTTTTGCATAATATTAAGTTGGGATGGAGAAGGTGGTACCGTATCTGGCGCAATCATTCGCTTCGTTTTGGCGGATGGATTATTATGAAGAAATGGGCTGCGCAGTTTAAAAAAGATAATTTTTTCGAAAGATTACAAAGAGCAAAAGAACGCCTGAAAATTACCGCAGGACGCCCTTTCCAGGAATATAAGCTGCGATAACTTTACCGGCCCCGGATTTACCCGGAAGCCAATCGCAGGAAGTTGATCGTATTTAATAGTTGAAGATTATAATTGCAAAAAATCAGGAATGTGGTATACTGAATAAGAACATTAAAAAGATTAGAAAATCTTAAGCCGTAAGGGGCACGACTACTAACCTTTACGGTTTTTTATTCATAGATAGGATAGAGTAATAAAAACTAAAAGCCTGCCACAGGCAGGCAGAGAGGATAAAATGCATACTGGAAAGATCAAGAAAGTTGTACGCGAAAGAGGATTCGGATTTATCAGCGATACCGACGGCAGAGAGGTATTTTTTCATCAGAGCGGCCTGGTAAATGCGCAGTTCGATTCTTTAAAAGAAGAACAGATGGTGGAATTTGAGATTGAAAATTCTCCTAAAGGCCCCCGCGCTGTCAGTATCTCTATCGCAAAGGAATAAACAAGCTTATTATGAAAAAAGTCAAAACTTCGCTTAAAGGCAGAAAGTGCAAGTTCCCTTGCTGCCAGCATACGCTTAGTATCTATAATCATGAAGCATATTGCCATGTTCATCTTGGTCAGGCTATCCAGCAACACAAGAAAAATCATAGGGCGTGATGAATCATAAAGCTTTTATTAAGGTTGATTCGGATGAGGATAAATATCGCGTAAAAAGTTTTTATGGCCTGGGCATTGCTCCGAAGATTCTCGATATTTTGGAGCGCATCAAGTTTAAAGTGCCGACTCCCATACAAGAAAAGGCAATCCCCCTGGCAATTCAAGGCAAGGATATTATCGGAATTGCCCAGACCGGAACCGGTAAGACCCACTCATTTGCTATACCCATGGTTCAACTCCTTGCGCAAAAAAATGGGATCGGTTTGGTCCTTGCGCCTACGCGTGAATTGGCTATTCAAATCGCCGAGGCTTTCCAGGGGATAGTCCACTCTTTTAAGATAACGACCGCCTGTCTTATCGGGGGAGCATCGATGCAGGATCAGATTGTGGCATTACGCAAGAATCCCCGGATAGTGATTGCGACCCCCGGCAGGCTCATCGACCATATGGGGCAATGGAATTTTTTGCCGGAACAGGTAGCGATGCTCGTACTTGATGAGGCTGACCGTATGCTGGATATGGGTTTTGCACCTCAGATCACAAAAATCCTGCGTTTTCTTCCGAAAAACAGACAGACTATGCTATTTTCGGCGACTATCCCTAAAGAGATTATGGAGATTGCCGCCAAGTATATGAAGCTGCCTGTTTCTGTCGAGATCGCCCCTTCGGGGACTACGCCAGAGCACGTAACGCAGGAATTATTCATAGTCAAAAAAGAAACTAAGCCGAAGCTGCTTAGTAAACTACTGGCGCAATATCACGGTTCAGTTCTTTTATTTTCCCGTACCAAGCACAATGCGCGCAAGATTATGATATCAATCCGGAATATGGGCTATAGCGCCGCAGAGATGCATTCTAACCGTAGCTTGCCTCAACGTCGGGAAGCGCTTGAGGGTTTTAAGTCAGGCAGGTATAAGGTGCTTGTCGCAACCGACATTGCTGCCAGAGGTATTGATGTAACCGGGATAGAATTGGTAATCAATTATGACCTTCCGGAAGATGCGGAGAACTACGTGCACCGTATCGGCCGCACAGCCCGGGCCGGGTGCCGCGGGCATGCGATTTCATTTGCCACGCCTGATCAGGGCCGCGATGTCAGGGATATTGAAAAGATTATCAGGTCTGTTCTGCCTTTATCAAAACACCCCGAAATCCCTCCGGAAGAGTTTGTTGAACCCGGGCGCGAAGCTCCGCAAAGGAACTTGAAGCGGCATCAGAGCCAAAGACAAAATAAATTCCGCCGCTTTTGATCTTTTATCGCCTTCCCGCTACCCGCTATAAAAACTACCTTAAATCAGATATTCTTGTTATAATTGGATAGAAATGATAATGTTTAGTTAAGAAGGGTTAAATGATAATTTCAAACCTTGCTTTGCGCAAAGACAGAAACTAAACTTTTAACCTATGTCCTGGTATGTTTACATAATCGAATGTAAAGATTTAAAACTCTATACCGGCATAACCAATAACCTCAAGCGTCGAATCAAGGCTCATAATTCCGGCAACGGCTGCCGTTTCACCAAATACAGAGCCCCGGTAAAATTAGTATACAGCGAAGAAGCGGCCAATCGCCCTCAAGCCTTAAAGAGGGAAGCGAAGATTAAGCAGCTGACACGCAATGAAAAGTTAAGGATAATTAAAGGAATAGAATAAGAATAGAGCATGGATTTTTTAAACTATATTGACGAAAGGAATAGAAAATGTACCAAGTTAATGTAAGTAGTTCGGGAGGGTATCATTTTGAGGTTAAGGCAAAAGAACATACATTTATGGTGGATATGAAAGGAAGCGCCGGAGTAACGCCTCTTGATGTTTTTCTGGCAGGCTTGGGTAGTTGTCTAGGCGTTTACTTGCGTAAATATATAGAGAACGCAAAACTCACGCTTGAACAATTCAGTATTGATCTAGCTGCGGACTTATCTAAAGAAACCCCGGTATGTTTCAGGAATATTGCGGTGAGCATAGATTTAAAAGGCGCAAACCTTGATACGCGCCGGATTCAGGCCATACTCGAGTTTATTAAAAACTGCCCGGCGCATAATACGTTAAAAAATAACCCGGAAGTCGGAATAAAAATAATTTAAAAGGGAAGACAAATAGGTCTCCCGCTTATATAACTGGTCAGGAAAGAAATTTTTTAATATTCTCTTTAAAAATAGCAATAATTCCGATATAATATGTAGCATTGTTAAAGAGGGCTGTCCTATCATAAAATCTAAGAGAACCTTTATTTGCCTTAAATGATTAATTTAATCTCGGTAGGCTTAGCCTAAAAAGGGGGAAAAAATGAAAAAGAACTTATTACTGAATTTTTTAGCCATAATTTTAGGCTCATTATTCCTGATTAATATAGTTAAAGCCGAAGAATCGAATTACCAAGAGCAAAAACTATTAGTGCAGAAATTAGTTAACGAGGCAGCCGAGCTGATCAAAGTCAAAGGGCAGGCCGCTCTCGATATCATCGCAGATAAAAACGGAAAATTTATTACAAAAGACTCCTACGTTTTCATCACCTCTTCTGAAACCGGAGCAGACCTGGTTAATCCTGCTTTTCAGGAAATCGAAGGTTTACCGGTCAAAGATTACACTGATCCGGTAACTAAAGCAGCGCAGATGACGATACTCAACGCTGTCAAGGATAAGGATACGGCATGGGTAGAATATCTATGGCCGAAGCCCCAAGAAACAAAACCTTTGAAAAAAATCTCCTACCTGAAAAAAATACTTATTAACGGAAAGGTGCGGATTGTCGGAGCAGGTTTCTATCCGGACTAGAACTCATTGATCATCCTAAATGAGAAATTTATTGTTAGTTTTAGTATGCTTAAGCCTGACAGGATGCGCGAGCCTATCGGAAACCAGAAGACTGCAGAAAGAAATAAGTGATTTCAAGGAGAGTGTCTTAAGAAAAGACGAAGAGATAAAATTAAAAGACAGCCAGTTGAATGAAAAGGATCTGGAAATTTCTAAGTTACGTAAAGAGTTAGAAAGCTTGGGGGTTTTTCATTAATTTTCCATAATTAAATTAAAGTAAAATAATACTTTATCCGGCGCTTAAAAACAAAAAAAATAACAAAGGAGGTAGTAATGAAGAAGATGCTTTACTTGGTGGCCGCGGTTATCCTGTTGTGCGGATGCGCTACAATGAAGGTATCCAGTTTGGCGACAGATAACAGGATGAATCTGGTACGCCTGTCGTTAGGCATGAGCAGGGAAAAGGCATTGGATATCATGGGGTCAAAGAGTACTGAATATATCTGCGATGTTGAATCTTCCGGACCGGGCGCGAAAATTAAACTAAACAATCCCTACCGTACAGAGACATTCCAGGTAACGGGCAAAATCCTGGAAGTAGTTTATTACATAACTGATTTAAAACACGACAATTGTAAGATTAATAATGAAGAATTGACTCCGCTTGTATTTGACGATTCTAAACTTATAGGTTGGGGTAATAATTTTTTATCGGAAACTATACCGGCGCTTAGGCCGCAGCAGCAACCTCCACAGCAACAGCCGGTGGCAAATGTTGCAGCTAGTGTCGAGTCAAAAACCGAAGAAACCAAGGAAACTCCTTCAGCCATCACAGAAAAAGCTGTACAGCAACCTCAAAACCAACCGGTTAAGGAAAGTGCAGTAAGCGATGTGAAGCCAGAAAGTGAGAAAGCAGTTACAGCAACTGTGATAGCTGCTGATAAGATAGAAAGCTGAGCAGTTGCCCGAGACCAAGCAGGGACTTACACTGTCCATGTAATTTCAGGATCCGGACTCAAGAAAGAACATACAGCCCAGCGTAATGTATCTATTAATCTTGCTTATTTTGTTTCCTCTGGCAATAGCTTTAATTTTGCTTTGCTTAAGGGGTGATGGTGCCAGGGGTATAATCATCAAGATCTCTGCTTTTTTACTTTCCTTCGGCTGCCTATCTTTAGTCGCTGCTAATTTTCATCACGACATTCAGTACTTTAAAGCAGGGTTCCCTTTGGTAGATAAAGTTATGGTCTACCTGGAGGTGGTCCTTGCCGGGTATATTTTTTATGCCGGATTAAAATATAAGCGCTACCTTACAACTATCCTGATTTCCATCCAAGCCTTGGCCGTGATTTATTTCGAAATATCCTGCAGGCCGGCGGTAATAGCGGAAAATAATCTTTTTGTAGATAAGTTATCCATTATCATGGCGCTGATTATCGGTGTTATCGGCAGCCTTACCTGCATATATGCAACGGGGTATATGAGAGATTTTCAGCAAAACCGCCATCCTGAAGTCCCGGATAACCGTCAGTTTTTCTTTTTTATAATATTTGTATTTATTTCAGCAATGTTCGGGATTATTTTTTCCAATAATCTGCTCTGGCTTTATTTCTTCTGGGAGCTTACTACGCTATGTTCATTTTTATTGATCGGCTATAAAAGGACGGAGGAATCCCGGAATAATTCTTTTTATGCTTTGGAACTTAACCTTATCGGAGGGATAACATTTTTAATTGCCATAATGTATCTTTATTTTTCCTCAAAGGTAATTGAAATAGATAAAGTTTTACTTTTAGGTAAAGCAAGCGTTATGCTGCCGGTTGCGCTTTTGTGTCTCTGCGGACTGATTAAATCCGCGCAATTGCCGTTTTCTGGCTGGTTAATCGGAGCTATGGTTGCGCCTGTGCCCGTATCCGCGCTATTACACGCCAGCACTATGGTAAAAGCAGGGGTTTACCTTATGTTAAGGTTAGCTTTGCTTTTAGAGGGTAGCGTAACCGGTTTTATGCTGGCTTTGGCCGGAGGCGTAACTTTCCTGGCTTGTTCTCTGATTGCAACCTCCCAAAGCAATGCCAAGAAGATCCTGGCTTATTCTACCGTAGCCAACCTCGGGCTGGTTGTGCTTTGCGCAGGGGTAGGCACTTACGAGGCGATGTGGGCGGCAATACTTTTAATTATATTCCACGCTGTTACAAAATGCCTGCTTTTCTTGTGCGTTGGTAATGTTGAGCAGAAGCTAGAAAGTATAGACGTAGAAGAGATGGAAGGTTTAATCATCAGCATGCCTAAAACTTCAATTATGATGCAGGTCGGCATGGCGGGGATGTTCCTGGCGCCTTTCGGTATGTTAATCAGTAAGTGGGCAGTGCTGAAAGCGCTTGTGGATTATAATCCATTACTGGTAATATTTGTGGTTTTCGGCAGTTCGCTAACGGTTTTATTCTGGGTGAAGTGGATGGGTAAGCTGATTACGGTAGTAAAGGCCTATGATAATATTGAGCAGGGGATACCCGCAAGTGAATGGATGCCGCTGTTTGTTCTGTCTTCTTTGACCGTAGGTATATGTTTCTTTTTTCCGCTAATCACCAATATTCTCATTGAGCCTTATTTAATTGAGGCCTATGATAGGACGGTAGAGATCAGCCATGGTAACGTTGTGATTATGGCGCTTATGTTTAGTATGGTCATGCTTTTTCCGCTTAGCCTTATTAATTACGGAAAGAAATTAAAAGTGGTAGATACTTATCTAGGCGCAGCCAATATAGGAAGCAGGCAATTTCAGGGCGCAGCTGGCCAGGTCTACGATATCCGGATGAAGAATTATTATTTTGCCAAATATTTCTCAGAGCAGCGGTTATTTAAATGCGCAGCGCTTATTTCCTTTGCTTTAATCGTGTTTATGTTTGGAGCATCCTTGATATGGAAATAATCATTATAATTATTGCCTATATTATGCTTACGCCTGTTTTCTGCGGGACGCTTGCTGGATTAGATAGGAAGATTACCGCACGGATGCAGGCGCGGGTCGGTCCACCCATAGCACAGCCTTTCTACGATGTGTTTAAGCTTATGCAGAAAGAGGGCATTGTGGTCAGGCGCACCCAGAACCTTTATATTTTATTCTTTTTGCTGGCGATGGTTTTTACGGGAAGCCTGTTTTTTACAGGTGAAAATATCCTATTAGTAATTTTTGCTTTAACCTTGGCGGAGATATTTCTGGTTTTGGGCGCCTATAAAACAAGTTCGCCTTATAGTTTTATCGGCAGTCAGAGAGAACTCATTCAGATGATGGCGTATGAGCCGGTATTAGTTTTAACATCGGTTGGCATTTATATGGTTACCAAAAGTTTTTATATCAGCGATATAGTTGCATTTAAAAGACCGTTGATCCTTTATCTGCCGGGGGTATTTTTTGCCTTTATTTATATTTTGACGATGAAATTCAGGAAATCCCCCTTTGATTTATCCATGTCAGAGCATGCGCATCAGGAACTAGTCAGGGGTATTACCACCGAGTTTTCGGGAAGGGCTCTGGCGATGATTCAAATAGCGCACTGGTACGACCACAGTATTATGCTGGGTTTTATTTATTTATTTTTTGCACATAATCCGGTTTTAGCGTTGATAGCCGTATTAGCGCTATATTTTCTGGTGATCGTTATTGATAATACCTTTGCCAGACTCAGGTGGCAGCTGGCCTTAGCGAGTTGTTGGGTTGTTGCATTGGTATTCGGTCTAGGCAATATTATTATTCTGTTTTTCTTAAAGTAAGGGTATTAAGATGTCGTATCTAAAAAAATCCCCCTGGATAATCCATTATGACGGTTCAAGCTGTAATGGCTGCGATATCGAGGCGTTGGCTTGTTTGACCCCGGTTTATGACCTTGAGCGCCTGGGAGTAATTAATACAGGTAACCCCAAGCACGCGGATATCTTTTTAATCACCGGAGCAGTAAACGAGCAAAATAAGGCAGCGCTTAAGGCTATCTATGACCAGATGCCTGAACCCAAAGTAGTGGTCGCTGTGGGGGTATGCGCTACTTCAGGAGGTATCTTTGTGGATTGCTACAATCTCAGCGGCCCGGTAGATAAGATAATCCCGGTTGATGTATATGTTCCGGGTTGCGCCTGTAGGCCGGAATCTATCTTTGACGCTATAGCACAGGCCATTCAGACACTGGAGCAAAAACACCATTTAAGGCAGAAGAATGATTAAAGAACAGAAGATTATCAATATAGAACCGGGGGATTTATTAAGCAGGGTAGCTGAACTAAAACAGGATGGCTGGCGTTTAGTGCAGATAGGTTGCACTGCGCTTAAAGGATTCCAGTTAGATTATTCCTTTGGCAAAGATTATGATTTTATCGATTTAAGGATGAATATTTCCTCGGCAGATATTGAAATCCCAAGCATCAGCGGTATTTACCGCAGCGGCTTTATTTATGAAAACGAGATGCACGACCTTTTCGGGGTTAAGGTAAAAGATATAGTAATTGATTATAAGGGGAATTTTTATCGCACTGCGGCGAAGACTCCGTTTGCCGCAGATAAACCACTCGGGCAAAGGGAGGGCTGTAGTGGGTAAACGCACGATCATTCCTTTTGGGCCGCAGCATCCGGTTTTACCCGAACCGATACACCTGGATTTAGTGATTGAGGATGAATCGGTATTAGAGGCAATCCCTTCGATAGGTTTTGTCCACCGCGGCCTGGAAAAACTGGTAGAGAAAAAAGACTTTCTGGATTTTGTCTATGTAGCGGAACGTATCTGCGGTATCTGCAGTTTTATCCACGGCCTGACCTATTGCCTGGCAATCGAAGAGATGATGAAAATCGAAGTTCCTGCCAGAGCTGATTATCTGCGTGTTATCTGGTCAGAGTTATCCAGGATGCACAGCCATCTGCTCTGGTTAGGATTGATGGCAGATGCTTTCGGCTTTGAAGCGTTATTTATGCACGCCTGGAGAATACGCGAGAAGATCCTGGATATTATTGAGGAGACAACCGGGGGCAGGGTAATCTTTGGCTCAGCCAAGATTGGCGGGGTAAGGAAAGATGTCGCTTGTGATACTCTACGGTTAATTGTGCAGAAACTGGAGAATTACAGGAAGGAAATTAAGGAGATTACCGATGTATTTATGCAGGATGATTCTGTCAAACACAGGCTTATCGGCAGAGGAGTGCTTACGAAAGAAGATGCCTATAGCCTGGGAGCGGTTGGCCCGACACTCAGGGCAAGCGGAGTCAGCCTTGATACGCGTAAATTAGGGTATGCTGCGTATAAGGATATTAAGTTTGAACCGGTGATTGAGGCAGCGGGGGATAGTTACGCTCGTTGTGCGGTCAGGATCCGTGAAATTTTTCAGTCTATAGATTTAATTAAGCAGTCAGCCAAAGAAATACCGGAGGGACCTATAGAGGCAAAAGTAACCGGTACCCCTTGCGGTGAATTTTTTGCGCGCACAGAACAGCCAAGAGGCGAGGTGGTCTATTATGCGAAAGCTGACGGGACAAGATTTTTACAGCGCTTAAGAATCAGGACTCCTACTTTTGCCAATATTGCGGCACTCTTAAGATTATTAGAGGGTTGTGAATTGGCTGATGTGCCGGTATTGATTTTATCTATTGACCCCTGTATCAGCTGCGCGGAGAGATAACCATGGCGTTTTTTGTAATGGCCAGGACGATAATAAAGAGTTTATGCAAAATGCCGGTAACCCGGGGTTATCCTTTTGGGGCCAGAAGACTGCCTTATAAAAATACCAGGGGAAGGATTACCATAGATATCAAAAAATGTATTTTTTGCGGAACCTGCCAGAAGAAGTGCCCTAGCAGGGCGCTGACTGTGGTTAAAGAAGAGAAGAGATGGATAAAGGATCCTTTGCGCTGTATCTCTTGCGGCTGTTGTGTTGAATCCTGCCCTAAGAATTGCCTCTTTATGGAAGGAGACTATCTTTCTCCGGTGGTAAACAAAGAAAAGGAGGTTTATCAAAATGCATGAGTACCATGCCGTAGAATCATTAGTCAGGCAGCTCCTTAAAAAGGCAGAGAGTAATAAAGCCAAGAGCATTTCGCGGGTGCGATTAGCCCTGGGGGAGCTTTCTGATTTTACCGAGGATTCCATCCAGCTTTATTTTAAAGAACTTGCCGAGGGCACTATTCTTAAGAATGCCGATGTTTTTATAAAACGTATCAAGGTAAAATTACGCTGTAAAGAGTGCGGGATTTCTTTTGATAAAAATAAAGATATTGAATGCCCAAGCTGTAAAAGCATGGACCTAGTTGTAGAAAGCGGAAGTGGGTTTTATATTGTGGACATGGAATTAGAAACTTAATATGTCGTTTTAAAAACCCTTGCCATCTGTGGTATTTATTCATATAATAAGCAAAAAGGCCGTATTTTCCGTTTGTTATTCAAGGGGAAAGATAATTTTAAATGCCGTCAGAAAAACTCGCCTTTGATTATTCCCAGCCAAAAACTCTGCGCATTAAACTGAGCGGTGATTGGAAGATCGCCACTGATCTCCCGGGAATAGAAAAAGTCGCCGCGCAACTTTCCAGCCATAAGGATATCTCGCAGATTACCTTTGACCTTTCGCAAATGACGAAATGGGATAGCGGCTTGATCTCTTTTTTACTGGAGTTGATTAAGGAATGCCAGGCTAAAAAGATTCAGGTCGTCCGAGAAGGTCTGCCGCAGGGAGTAGAAAGACTGCTTGCGCTTGCTTTTAAGGTACACGACAACGTTGTGTCGCGCCAGATACCGGATGAGTCATTTGTTAACATGGTCGGAGGCGGGATAATACGGATTATGCAGGAGATGCGCTTATTGGTCGATTTTTTAGGGGAGATAACCTATGCTTTTTTCCGTTTCTTTACGGGCAAGGCGTATTTCCGCTGGAATGATTTTATAACTATTATGCGCAAATGCGGAGCTGATGCCCTGGGGCTGGTATCTTTGATCAGTGTATTAGTAGGTATAATCCTTGCTTTTGTAGGGGCGATACAGCTTGAGTTGTTAGGCGCGCAGATCTTTATCGCTGATATTGTCGGTATTGCCATGGTGCGCGTGATGGGGGCGGTAATGACCGGCGTATTGATGTCAGGCCGCACAGGTGCTTCTTTTGCGGCCGAACTGGGTATTATGCAGACAAATGAGGAAATTGATGCGCTTAAGACGTTAGGGGTTAATCCGGTTGAGTTTTTAGTTATGCCGCGCGTTTTGGCGTTAATTATTATGATGCCTCTTTTGACCCTTTATGCAGATTTTATGGGAATACTGGGAGGTCTTATCGTCAGTACCGGTATGCTTAATATTAATCCTATAGAATATCTGAATCATACCCAGACTGCGGTAAAACTTAATAACCTTTGGGTGGGATTGGTACATAGCCTTGTTTTTGCCGTAATCATTGCGGTTGCCGGGTGCCTGCGCGGTATTCAATGTGAAAGAAGCGCCAGCGGGGTAGGGGAGGCGACCACCTCGGCTGTAGTTACTGCTATTACCTGTATCGTAATTGCCACTGCAATCATTACTTATGTTTGCCAGGTAATCGGGGTATAATTAGATGGAAAAAGCTTTACGTCCGGTAATCGAGGTGCGCAATCTTGATTTAAGTTACGATGATTTTGTCGTAATGCGTAACCTTAGTTTTAGCGTGCAAAAAGGGGATATTTTTGTGGTTATGGGAGGAAGCGGTTGCGGCAAGAGCACGCTGCTTAAAGCGCTTATCGGCCTTAAGGAGCCGGTAGCAGGAGATATTTTATACGACGGAGAAGATTTCTGGAAACAAGATGATATTGGACAGCAGAAAATAATGCGGAGTTTCGGGGTGCTTTATCAGGGCGGCGCCTTATGGAGTTCTTTAACATTAGGAGAGAATGTCGCTCTTCCTTTAGAGCTTTACGCTAACTTGAATCCTGAACAGGTACGGGAAGTAGTTACGTTAAAGCTTGCCTTGGTCGGTTTAGCCGGCTACGCAGATTTTTATCCCTCGGAAATAAGCGGGGGAATGTGCAGAAGGGCAGGCCTGGCGCGGGCAATCGCGCTTGACCCGGATATTATATTTTTCGATGAGCCATCTGCCGGCCTTGATCCGCTAAGCGCGCGTATGCTTGATGATTTAATCCTGCAGTTGAGGGATACCCTGGGCGCTACGATCGTGGTAGTAACGCACGAGTTAGCCAGTATCTTTACTATAGGGAATAATTCGATTTTTCTTGATTCAGAAAGCAAAACGATGATTGCCATGGGTAACCCCAAGGATTTATTAAATAATTCCCGGGACCATCGCGTAATTCAATTTTTAACAAGGGGAGCAAGATAAGGAGTTGCACGATGATTAAAAAAACGAATAAAACAGCAATCGGTCTATTTGTAGTAGGGGCAGTAGTATTATTGGTGATAGCAATACTTGTTTTTGGCTCCGGGACGCTTTTTGATAAGACAGATAAATATGTATTATTTTTTGACGGTTCAGTGAAGGGCTTGTCTATAGGAGCTCCGGTTATTTTCAAGGGAGTCAAAGTAGGCAGTATCAGCGATATCAGTTTGGTTTATAACCCCCAGACCAAAGAAGTGTTAATTCCCGTAATCATCGATGCGCAGCTGGCTCTTGTGAAAGGCGCGCCTGAGAAATCCGGTTATCCCGATTATGGGTTGTTGGTCGAGCAAGGCCTACGGGCGAAATTAGAAATCCAGAATTTCATTACCGGTCAGCTGATGATCGCTTTTGATTTTTATCCGGACAAACCGGCAAAGACCTATGGTATTATAAAAAAGTATCCGGAGCTACCTTCGCTTCCTATATCCCCGGATATATTTGATCTGATGAATGAGCTGCCGATTAAAGAGATTTCCCAGAACCTAGACGATACTGTCGCAGGAATTAATAAATTGGTTAATTCAGAGGGTTTCTACGGATTAAATAGCGCTGTTCAGGAAATAACCGAGGCAGCGCGCGGGGTACGGCTTCTGGTTGAATACCTGGAGCAGCATCCGGAGGCGATTTTAAAAGGTAAACAAACCCTTAAACCATAGGTTACTAAAGGAGAGCAAGATGAAAAAGAATATATTTTTATACTGCGCAGTTATATCATATTTAATTGCCAGCCTATCTTTAGCCGGGTGTTTATCGGTTTCCAATAGCCCGACCTCGCGTTTCTATGCGCTGCGGACTTTGGATAAAAGCCAGGTAGGCCAAAAGTTAAATTTCCCTGCCAATAAAATTATCGGGGTCGGGCCGGTCAAAATTCCGGAATATCTTAATCGGCCCCAAATTGTTACTGAGGATAAAAATAGGATGCTTACCTTTGCCCAGTTTGACCGCTGGGGTGAGTCGCTTGATTTTGCAATTAACCGCCTGATTAACGAGAACCTTATAGCTAGCTTTCCGGGCGCAAGTATTGAGATGTATCCCTGGAATTTATTTATTCCTGTCAGGTATAAAATATATATAGATGTGGTGCAGATGGAAAGCCGGCTGGATAAGGATCTGTTTTTTGCGGCGCAATGGTCAATCATCGACCTAAAAAATAAAAAAATGGCCATAACTAAAAGGTCGGAGTTCCGCCAATCCATCAAGCCGCATAACTACTCTGGTTTAGTTGAGGCATTAAGTACTGTGTGCGCATCATTAAGTAATGAAATCGCCCAGGGATTAGTATCGCTGGCAGATCAACCAGAAGAAGATACCCAACCTCGTAAAACCTAGGAATATAAGGCAAATGACTCTATATCTTAAAAAATGAAGGACAAATTAAGGAAAGGGAGGTAATGATGAAGAAGCTTTTAGTTACCGTTATATCCGCATTAATTTTTTTCTGTATAGATATATCTTTGGGTTGTTCGCAGGTTACTACTCCTATCCTTAAAACAATAGAGACCCGCACAGTCGATGTAGATAAAGACGGAGATCCGGACGTAACTTATTACCACGACGGAAAATATATCAGTAAAGCCGAAGCAGATACCAATGAAGACGGCAAGCCCGATATCACTGTTTATGCCGAAAACGGCAAGTTCAAGTCTGCGGAAGTCGATACTGACTACGACGGCAAGCCCGACCAGAAATTTAGCGATACAGCGACATTTAATAAATGGCTAAATCAAAATAACCCTCAATATAAGGACTCCCTGGGCTGGTCTGACTGGACTTACAGCCTGTATAAGTTTTAATAAGCTCTTTGTGCGTATAATGTCCGGGCGCTAAAAATTAGGAACAGAAGATGCGGTGTTTGTCAGCTCAAAAAGCGCCTGGGAGATTGTACGCCTATCGTTTAATCTGTTTTTTAGTAATAGTAAACTAAACCAGTCAGGATGAGATATAATAAAAAACAAATTACTTGACATGGCGAATATTCGTGTTACTATATTAAAAAAAATAACACAGGAGCGACTGTGGATAAATTAGTTAGGTTCGGAATTTCTTTAGATAGCGCGCTGCTTAATAAATTCGACCGGCTGATCAGGGAGAAAAACTATAATTGCCGCTCCGAGGCTTTGAGGGATTTAATCCGCCAGGAACTGGTCGAGAAACAGTGGAAAAGCGGGGATGAAATCGCTGGAGCCATCACGCTTATCTATGACCACCATAAAAGAGAGCTGGTAAATAAACTTATGGATATCCAACATGATTTTGGCGATTTAATCATTTCCGCGCAGCATATTCATCTGGATCATAGTAATTGTTTGGAGATCTTGGCGGTCAAAGGTCCCCCTAAGGGATGCCAGAAACTGGCTGATCGGCTGAAGTCGGTGAAGGGTGTTAAACATGGGACCTTAAGCATGTCAACCACCGGCAAGGGTATCTAAAGGCGGATATTATTTTTTTAGTTAATAGTAACACGATTTTTATTTTAGTAACAACATTTAATAACTAAAGCTCTTTGATCGGTTCAGATTAAGGTAGAGTAGAAATATAAATAGCAACCCCGCCATCCTCTCGCGAAAGATTCCGGCGGGGCGCGGTACTTGGAGAAATCTTACTAAACCCCAAGCCCGGCCATAAGTATACCATAACCTTTGGCTGGGGCAAGCAAATAAAAGGAGGTAGGCTTATGGCGGGAAAGAATTTATTTTTATGTATTATCTGCGGAGTCTTTTTATCCGGTTCCTCGGTTTTTGCGGAAGATGTTTCTTTAAAAGAAGAACTGGCACAATTGAGGGCGCGTTTGGAGATGCTGGAGAAAAAAGTAGCGGATCAGGATGCCTATATTAATTCTCAGAATAAGACTACGCAAAACCAGCAGCAGAAGATTACTGAATACGAATCAAAGTTGTCGCAATTTGAAGAAAAACTCCATCGGGTGCCGGGGGTTACTATGCAACTTATGGAAGGGCTGGAACTTGGTGTGGGCGCTACGATGATTGTACAGGGGACTAATAATGTTAACTATGCTCCAGATGGGGAAACAAAAAAGAAGAACCGCACCGATGGCTCGTATTCGGCAGATATAACTTTGGCTAAAGAATTTAAGGAGGTCAACGGTAGAGCATTTTTACATCTTGAGGGCGGTCAGGGTAAAGGCCTTGAAGATAACCTCACGCTTTATAGCAATGTCAACCGCGATGTAGATGAAGAGGAGAAGGTTCATCTTACTGAAGTTTGGTATGAGCAGGGCCTTTTTAAGGATAAAGCCGTTGTAACCTTTGGTAAGCTTGATCCTACAGCTTATTTTGATCAAAACGAGGTTGCCAATGACGAAACCACCCAGTTCTTAGGCAGAATTTTCCGTAATAGCCCAACAGCCGAATTTCCGGATAATAACGCCGGTATCCGTGTTGCCTATATGCCAAAAGAATGGTTTGAATTAGGTTACGGTATGTTTAACGCGAAAGGCAACTGGGAGAAAATCGGGGATAATCTCTTTAATATTGGCCAGGTTACCTTTAAGACGAATTTTTTAAATCTGCCCGGTAACTACCGCTTCTACGGCTGGAGCAACAGTGCCAATCACACCAAGTGGTCTGATCCTGGAAAAACCAAAGAAACAGCTTATGGTTTTGGCTTAAGCTTTGACCAGAAAGCTAATGATATCGTTACTCTCTTTGCCCGTTACGGCTGGCAGGACCCGGAAGTTTATAATCCTGATATAACGGCAACCGGGGATGGAAATGGTCTTAACTATTCCCTTGAGCAATCATGGAGCGTCGGTTTTCAGGTTGAAGGTAAACCGTGGGGAAGAGAGAAGGATGTTTTAGCTTTTGTAGTTGGACAGGTATTTCCTTCAGATGATTATAAGAAAGCAGGCGAATCTTCAGATCCGGCACGCAGGGCAAAGACCGAAGGCCATCTTGAGACATATTATAAGATACACGTGAATGACCACCTATCCATCAGCCCCGACTTTCAGTATATCTGGAATCCGTTCGGCAAGGATGTTGCGGATGATACAAGTAATATCTTTGTTGGCGGTATGAGGGCGCAGGTGGATTTCTAAAAGGAGGAGAGTTATGCATATACCAGACGGTTATTTAGGCCCGGCGACATGCGGAATTTTTTATGCGGTTATGCTGCCGATATGGACAATCGCTTCCAAAGTTGTTAAGAAGGTACTTAAAGCAAGGCAGGTGCCTATGTTGGCGATCGGGGCGGCATTCAGTTTTGTGGTTATGATGTTTAATGTACCTATCCCTGGAGGAACCACAGGGCACGCAGTAGGCGCTGTATTGGTAGCGATACTACTTGGCCCTTGGGCAGCATGCATTGCGGTTACTGTTGCTTTAGTGGTCCAGGCACTATTGTTTGGAGACGGAGGTATTACCGCTATCGGCGCAAATTGCTTTAACATGGCGTTTGTTGAGGTGTTTACGGGGTATTACCTTTATAAGCTTATCAGCGGGTCTTCTTCTGTTGCTTCGGGCAGGAGAATAGTCGCAGCAGGGATCGCTGGCTATGTCGCTTTAAATATCGCCGCATTATCCACCGCAATTATGTTCGGTATCCAGCCTTTGCTTCATCAAACCGTAAGTGGATATTCATTGTATTGTCCTTACGGTTTAAATGTGGCTATTCCGGCGATGTTGGGCGAACATCTATTAATCTTTGGATGGGTTGAAGGGGTTATCACAGCATTGGTTTTTAAATACCTACAGAAACAAGACCCGTCTCTTCTTGAGCTAAAGAAGGAGGTGGTAGCATGAAGATTATGACTAAATTATGGATTGCTATGGGGATTTTAATACTTCTTTCTCCTTTAGGGCTGATCCTTCCTGAATATTTTAAAGCAGGTGACGCCTGGGGTGAGTGGGGAACCGGCTCGATCAAAGAATTAGTAGGGTATATCCCCCAGGGTTTAGAAAAATTCTCAAGCCTCTGGAATGCGCCTATCCCCGATTATGCCTTCAGGGGGCAGGAGGTAAAAGGCCTTCCATATTTAAGCCTTGCCTATATCGTATCGGCGATTATAGGTGTAGCAGTAACAGCGATGATCGTATTAATTTTCGGCAAGATACTTTCTCGGAAAGATAATTAAAATTGGCGAAAAATAATAATTTTATAGAACGTTCGCTTTTGGGCGTCTTAGGTTTTTTCAAAGAATCTATTTTTGCAGATGAATTTGCGATGCAGAAGGGATTTTTGCAGTCATTAGATCCTAGGGTCAAGGTCGCAACCTTTCTTTTATTGATCGTCAAAATACTCCTAAGCAAAGAGATAGTTACTTTATTATTCCTTTATCTAGTATGTCTAGTGTTGGCACAAAGCTCTCGGATCAGCTTAAAGTTTTTTTTAAAACGGACCTGGATATTTATTCCTTTATTTTCACTCTTTATCTGTATCCCCGCTTTGTTTAGTATCTTTACTCCGGGGGAAGCATTCCTTACCTTTAAGATAGCCGGATGGAAATTGACCATTACGCGCCAGGGGTTATTCGGTGCGACATTCTTTATTATGCGCGTGATTACTTCCGTATCATTCGCTGTTCTCCTCAGTATTACTACCAAGCATTTTGAGTTGCTTAAGGTATTACGAATTTTTAAGATTCCCCAGGTTTTTGTGATGACCATAGGGATGTGTTACCGTTATATTTATCTTTTTCTGGAAATTATCGAAGATACTTACCTCGCTATCAAAAGCCGCATAGGCACTAAACTCCCTTATAGAAGAGGACAGCATATAGTAAGTTGGAATATCGCTTATCTTTGGATGAGGTCTTATCAGCTTAACGAAGAGGTATATCTGGCAATGCGTTCCCGCGGTTATAGGGGTGAGCCGGTTATCTTAAACGATTTTAAATTAAGAATACAGGATTGGTTATGGTTGTCCTGTGTGGCTGGCATGTTTATTGCATTGTCTTACTAATTACCGGGTCAGAACCTCGGAATATTATGAATAGTCATCTTTTTGAATTCAAGGGCGTACACTTTCGGTATCTGGGGAGGTATTTGGCTTTAAATGGTATAGATATCGCTATCAATCAAGGAGAAAAAATAGCTGTTATCGGCGCAAACGGTTCGGGTAAATCCACGCTCTTACATATGCTGGATGGGCTGATCTTTCCGGATCAAGGCACGGTTAATATTTTTGGTAAAGAGCTAAAGGAGAATGATTTCAACGATGAGGGCTTCTCCCGTAATTTTAGAAAAAAAATCGGGCTGGTTTTTCAAAATCCCGATGTCCAACTTTTCTGTCCTACCGTAAGAGAGGATATTCTTTTTGGTCCGCTGCAACTGGGGATTGACAAGAATGAAATTAAAAAGCGGTTTAATGAACTGACGGATGTTTTAAGGCTTGGTGATCTTCTGGACCGGTCTCCGCATCAGCTAAGTATCGGAGAAAAACGCAAAGTCGCTATTGCTTCGACGTTGATTATTGACCCGGAGGTCTTGATATTGGATGAGCCGACAGCGGGATTAGACCCTTTAACGACAAGACATATTATAGATTTGCTTGTTGGGGCTAATACTTTGGGAAAAACGATTATCACCTCAACCCATGATTTACATATTATCGAGGAGATAGCGGATCTTGTTTATGTTTTTGATCAAAATAAACGGATTACCGGATCGGGAGAACCGCGGGAAATCCTGGATAATACCCAATTACTCCAGGCAAACAACCTTATTCACATGCACAGCCATAGGCACAGAGATAAAATACACCTGCACCCCCATCAGCATCTAGACCACCACCAGTAAAAGACCATAAGATTCACTGCTTTTAAAAATCAGTTAGGTTTTTCATCCTTTTAGAATAAAAAATTTTATTGAAAATATGAATTACCTTGATAAGCTTAATATTATGGATATAATATTATCTTAACCGGTTATGCGCATGGTTCTCAGTTTAGGATAAGTTATTTGCAAATGAAGTTATTATATCAGTAGAGGAGAAACCATAAGATGAGGAGATTCATACTATATCTTTTTCGTTGGCAGTTAAGTACGCCCATACTTTGGCTGGTAGTCAGGCGCATGGGGACAGGGATTTGGGCTACTGTTTTAGCTAATTTGGTCGGAGGGACGATATTCTTCTGGGTAGACAGGTTTATTTTTACCTCTAAGGCTGTAGAGATATGGCATATTAAGGAGGGTAGGTGCGATAAGTGCGGGGCGAGTTCGCATTTATGGAGGCTGGTGAAGACCCAGGGTTATGATAAGAGCAATGACAAGCCGATTTTTTTATGCATGAGATGCTCAAAAGAAAAAACCGACCAATTGAGAGCTCAAGGCATCCCGGTGAGAGGAAAAAGCAATTAACCGCTAAAATTAATTAAAAAATAACAGGGAGAATCGCGTGGCAGACAATCAACTAAAGGAAGAGTTTTTATCGCTGGTCAAAGTAGAAGGATTAGAGGAGCGCTATAACCAGGATATTACCGACGGAAAGTATTTCGGCATGCCGCTTCAGCCGATCATTAATACCGAAAGACGGCTTTTATCGAAAAATGAACGTTCGCTGGCCTATTTCTCCATGGAATACGGCTTGGCTACGAGTTTTTATAACCAGTTCAGCAGCGTAAGGACGCTTGATGACAGGAATATAGTGCATGACCACGAGGTTTTTTCTAACTACAGGCTGGCTGATTATTTCTTTACGCTTAATCTGGATACGATCATTGACCTGCCTATTTATAGCGGGGGCTTAGGCGTCTTAGCCGGAGATACGGTTAAAACTATGTCTGACTATAAAATGCCTGCCGTAGGAATCGGCGTGCTTTGGAATTCCGGATATTTTAAGCAAAGATTGTGGTTTAAGCACGGTCAGCTTCCTGAGGCAATGCGTTGGGATATGTCTTCTTATCCCGGATTAATACCGCTTAAGGATATTATCAAGATTTCTCTGAAGTCGGAAGATATTTATCTGAAGCTATGGAAATATTATATTTATAGCTATAACAAGGATTATACTATACCGCTGGTGTTACTAGATTCCAATGTTGAGCCTAACAGCCAGCAGAATAAACATCTCACTGACCAGCTTTATAAGAGTGACGATAATAAAATAAAAATTATGCAAAGGTTGATCCTGGGCATGGGAGGGGTGGCTGCGCTTAACCAATTGGGGTATAACATCGGTATCTACCATATGAACGAAGGCCACGCAGCATTTTCTTTTCTGGAGCAGGCCAGGGGGGCTTCTAAAGATCAGAGAGAAGAACTAAAGAAACAGTTCGCCTATACCTGCCATACTCCGGTGAGTGCCGGGCATGACCGGTTCCCCGCTCAGGATCTGGCAGAGGTATTAAGAGAGGAAGATTTTTTGCTTGCCCAGGCCTATGGCAAAGAAAAGAGCGGCTTGATTAATCTTACCCTGCTGGCGATGAATGTTTCTTTTAGTATCAACGCGGTTTCGAAAAACCACCAGCACGTGATGCACATGCAATTTCCTAAATATAGCGAAGCGATAAAATACGTCACTAACGGAGTGCATCATCACACCTGGGCTTCGGAGCGGTTTAAGAAATTATGGGAGAAGTTTAACTACGCACTCGGGGATATTAATGCCGATCCTATGTCTTTGGCAAAAGTCAAGGCATTAAAAAATGATCAGGAGTTTCGTCGGCAGGTCTGGAGTGCGCATCAAGAGAATAAAGCGGACTTTTGTAATTTTTTGGACAAATGGAAGCTAGATAAGGATGCTTTTACCATCTCTTGGGCGCGCCGGATGGCGGCTTATAAGAGGCCGGATCTTATTCTGCAGGATATACCCAAGCTGATCGATATCGCAAAGAGATGCGGGCCGATCCAGATTATTATTGCCGGCAAAGCCCACCCCAGCGACACTCTAGGGTTCGCTTATCTGGACCAGATGATGAATAAGGTAGACGGGATGACCGATGTGTATGATTATCTAAAAATTATCATCCTGGAGAACTACGACATTTATTTGGCTAAAAAACTAATCTCTAGCGTAGACGTCTGGCTGAATAATCCGCTTCCTCCTTTTGAGGCGTCAGGCACCAGCGGGATGAAGGCAATACTAAACGGGGTAGTACAGTTAAGTACGGTTGATGGCTGGGTAGTTGAAGCCCAGGATAAAGAGATCGGGAAACTCTTCGGGTATAAAAACGGCGATGATGAATTAGGCCAGGAACTGAATCTACGCATGGAAGAAGATTCCCGAGAGTTATATATTGCACTCGAAGAGCTGGTAAGCCTATATTACCGGACCAACAGAAGCTCTCAGGTTGATATTGCTTCCGGCTGGATAGATATGATGATTAACTGCATCGCTTGCGCATCCGACTTTAATACCTACCGTATGCTCGATGAATATAAACAGCTGGTCTGGAGGATTACGGATAAAAGCTATCTGCCGGAATTTGTTCTGAAAAGTTAACGAACCGACAAGGTTGGTTAGAAAAAAATGAAAACAATCGTTTATTATTTTTCGGCTACCGGCAACTCTCTGGTAGTAGCCAAAGACTTGGCGACTGAATTAGGCAATACCGAGCTCGTCCCTATAACCAAAGCCTTAGAGCCCGGCCAGGTTGATTCTTATGATATGGTGGGAATCGTTTTTCCGGTTTATATGTTTGGCCTGCCGCTGATCGTAGCAGAATTTCTGAGGACTTTAAAAACCAGAAACAATGTTTACGTTTTTGCTATAGCTACGTTCGGCGGGTTACCCGGAAGGCCTTTAACGATGATCAGGGGTATTTTGAGAAAGCGCAAGATACGGCTTGCTGCAGGTTTCTCTGTGCTCATGCCGGGGAATTATACGCCGCTTTACGGAGCAATTGATATCCAGCGGCAGACAAAAATGTTTGAGAGAGAAAAAAGCAGAGTAAGAGAAATCGCGCTTTATCTGCGACAGCAAAAGCGCGGCATAATCGAAGAGAAACCGTTTTTAATCAATTTTCTGCTTTGCAAGTTATTATATCATTTGGGCTCGCTGACTATCCCCAATTCAGATAAGGGCTTTTGGATTACCGAAGCCTGTATTAAATGCGGCTTATGCCAAAAGGTATGCCCGGTAACGAATATCGCGATACGTAATGGTCATCCGGATTGGCTGCATCATTGCCAGCATTGTATGGCCTGTTTGCAATGGTGCCCAACAGAAGCTATCCAATACGGGAAAAAGACAACCGGGAGGAAGCGTTACCATCATCCTGATGTAAGCGCTGAAGATATTGCGCAGCAAAAATAAATTCAGTTTGTTTAAAAACTATTTGACAAATCAAAGTAGGGCTGTTAAAGTAAACAGGATAAGTAGTTAATATAGGACAAGGGAAATCCGTGAATGCGGATGCGGTCCCGCCGCTGTAACCCCGGCCTTTTCTAAAAGAAGGAACCTTCTGGCAGATACCAAGCCACTGTCCGCTTAGGATGGGAAGGCGAGCTTAGAAGGCGAGGGGAAGCCAGAAGACCTGCCTATATAAATGCAATCGCCTCGTGGATAGGGCCAAGTAAATATTTGGGTGCAACCCGCCAACAAAAGGCGGGTTTTTTGTTTTTATATGAAGAAAATAATTTTACTGGTTAGCTTGGTAACAATTTTTTTTCAAGGACACTCTTCTGCGGGGACAGTCACCGGTAAGCCGCGCTATATTTCCCTGGCGCCTTCTACAACAGAAATACTTTTTGCTTTAGGCCTTAATCAGGAGATTGTAGGAATAAGCTCATATTGTAATTATCCACCGGAAACCCGGAGTAAGGCCAGAGTGGGTGATTTTAGCCATCCGAGCATAGAAAAGATATGTTCATTAAAACCGGATTATATTTTTTGCACCGGGCTTGAGCAGGCGCCGGTGGTTGAACAGTTAAAGCAGCTGAAGTTTAATATCTATGTCGCTGACCCCTCCAGCACGAAAGAACTGCTCGATACTATTAATGATATAGGTATGATTACCAATAAAAATAAGGAGGCGCAAGAGTTAATTAATAAGATGCGCCGGGATATCGAAGAGGTAGGCGCAAAGGTCAGCCTTATTCCGCCTGAACAAAGACCGAAGGTTTTTATTGAAATATGGCACGAGCCGTTGATGAGCGCAGGGAAGGGTTCGTTGATTGATGAGATAATTACCCTGGCAGGAGGCACTAATATTGCCCATGATACCAGAAGATCATACAGTAATTTTAGCCCTGAGAAAGTAATCAGCCTTAACCCCGATTGTATCATCATGGCATATATGGATAAAGAGCCGGGATTAAAGCTGGTAGAAAATCGTTTTGGCTGGGGGAATATCAAGGCAGTGAAAAATAAAAGGGTGTTCAATGATATTGATCCTGATACCTTGCTTCGGCCAGGGCCGCGCATAACCAGCGGATTAAAAGAGATTAATAAAAGGTTGTATCTTTAAAGTATGGTTGATAATTTAAAAAGAAAACTATTTTCTTTGTTATTGCTGCTTTTTGTGATGGTGGTTATCGGGTTGTTAAAAGGGGTAGTGCATATTCCCTTGGTCAATCTTCTCGTTAAGGAAAACCAGGTAATCATTAATCTACGCTTGTTGAGAATCCTGGCGGCAATTTTAGTGGGAAGCGGCCTGGCGGTTTCCGGCATAGCCTTACAGGCTGTTTTAAGGAATCCATTGGCTGAGCCATATCTATTGGGTACCTCAAGCGGTGCAGGTTTAGCCGCAGTAATCGCAGTGATACTGGGAATCTCAAGGATCTATATGCCACTAGCTGCTTTTCTGGGAGCAGTTTTAAGTATTATCTTAGTCTATAACCTGGCCAGGGAAGGCGGCAGGATTAGGGACAGATCGCTTATACTTGCCGGGGTAATTGTCTCAATAGCCTTTTCTTCGGTAATAGTTTTTTTGGTTTCTTTATTCGGGGACCAGGCAATGCATGAGATATCATGGTGGTTATGGGGAAGCCTGCAGGTTTATGATTGGCGGCTTCTTTCTTTGGTTTCCTTTCCCGTAATCTTAGGGATAGTCGTAATCTATATCTTCAGCCAGGATTTGAATGCTATCAGCATGGGTGAGGAAGAGGCGATACACCTGGGTATAGATACAATTAATATCAAGAAGATTCTGGTTTTAGTTACTGCGCTGATTACCGCCAGCCTGATTTGTATCTGCGGAATAGTCGGTTTCGTCGGATTAATCGTTCCGCATATTATGCGTCTAATTGTCGGGCCAAACCATAAGGTACTCATCCCTACTACCTGCCTGGCAGCTTCCATATTCGTTGTGACATGCGATATCTTCTCGCGCACGCTTTTTGCTCCGATAGAAATACCTATCGGGGTGATTACCGCTCTTATCGGCGCACCGGTGTTCATTATTTTATTAAAAAAAGGAAATAAGAAATTATGAAAACATTACTTAAGATAGATAACGTTAGCGCCGGGTATTACCGGGAGGATATTATTAAAGGCATATCTTTAGAAATCAATGCCGGTGATTTTATGGGTATTATCGGGCCTAACGGTTCGGGAAAGACAACCTTATTGCGTCTTATAACCAGAGTGCTTGTTTTAAGGAGAGGCCGGGTATATTTTCAAGGCCTAGATGCGTCGCAGATGAACTTAAAAGAGTTTTGCCGGCAGGTTGCCTTTGTTACCCAGGATATTTCTACCGATTTCCCTTTTACGGCGATGGAAACGGTATTGATGGGAAGGATACCGCATTTGAAGAGGCTTCAGTTTGAGACCAGAAGAGATATGGAGATTGCCGAAGCAGCACTCTTGGAGACCGCCACAATTAATCTAAAAGATAAACGCATAGATGAGCTTAGTGCTGGTGAGCGGCAGAGGGTGATTATTGCCAGGGCCTTAGCCCAGGAGCCGGTGTTATTATTCCTGGATGAGCCGACTGCCCATCTTGATATCGGCCACCAGATCCAGATTTTAGACTTATTAAAGAGGCTTAACCGTTGCAATGACCTGACTATTGTTATGGTCTTGCATGATTTAAACTTGGCCAGCGCATATTGCAACCGTATTGCCTTGCTTGATAAGGGAATTATATTTAAAGAAGGGATACCCGAAGAAGTGCTTACCTATCAGAATATTGAGGCAGTATATAAAACCGTAGTCCTGGTAGATAAAAATAAAATAACCGGAAAGCCGAATATTGCCTTGGTGCCGGGAGAGAAAGTATGAGCACGCGGATTTTTTTAATCAGGCACGGAATAACTAACTGGAATAAGAAAAAACGTTATTGCGGACGTTTAAACGTAAGCATCAGTCGGGAGGGTAAGCAGCAATCGGTAAAGCTGCGTAACCGGATTCATGATGTTTGTTTTGATAAGGTATATTGCAGTGTTAAAAAGCGTGCTTTAGAGACCTGCCGGATTATATTCGGGGAATCAAAATTTACAAAGGTCGCGGCTTTAAAAGAGATTAATTTTGGCGTATTAGAGGGGATGCGTTATCCGGAGATTATGCGCAAATACGGTTTAGTATATGAAAACTGGATCAATGACCCGCATAGGCATCGGCTCCCTAAGTCAGAGCCGATTACGGTTTTTAAAAAAAGAGTAGTCACTACTATAAATAAAATTGCCCGTGATAATGCCGGAAGAACAGTTGCTGTAGTCTGCCACGGCGGGGTTATAGGCGTACTTATGAGTAGCCTTAAGAAAAGCAGGGATTTTTGGCGTTATGTGCCTAAAGCAGCCAGCATTACTATAATAGAATATAAAAGAGGAAAACCGCGGATCAAAAAATTTAATGACATTAAACATCTGGAGTAAATTATGGCTAAAATCACATTAATTTTAGGTGGCGCGCGCAGCGGAAAAAGCACTTATGCTTTAAAGCTAGCTGCAGAAAAGGATGTCGCATTTATTGCTACCTGTCAGGGATTAGATAAAGAGATGCGGGAAAGGATCAGGTTTCATAAAATGAGCCGACCGAAACACTGGCAGACAAATGAGGAGCCATATGCGCTTCCTGAGGCAATTTCCAGGATAAGCAATAAGTTCGACTGTCTGATTATCGATTGTCTTACGCTCTGGGTGTCTAATCTGATTTTGAAGAAGAAGTCTTTAAGATATATTGAGGGTGAGATTATCAAGACCATAAAACTTCTCAAAAAATCTAAAACGAAAGCAATCATTGTTTCTAATGAAGTAGGTTTAGGGATTATCCCGGTGAATAAATTAAGCCGTAATTTCCGCGATATAGCGGGAAAAGTAAATCAGATTGTTGCAGGGGGTTCCGATGAGGTTATATTGATGGTTTCGGGGATACCGTGGAGGATTAAATGACCGGGATAGACGGCGTGATTAAGGAGATATCGCTGCTTGATGTGGATTTAATGCAAAAGGTACAGGAAAGACTGGATAGTTTAACCAAGCCTAAAGGGAGCCTAGGTAGGCTTGAAGAACTGGCAAAGCAAATCTGCGGGATGAATGGAAAGGAAAAACCGGAACTCCGGAATAGAGTAATTTTTACTTTGGCCGCAGACCACGGAGTAACGGCAGAAGGAGTAAGCGCTTTTCCTAAAGAAGTAACTGCGCAGATGGTTTATAATTTTCTTGCCGAAGGCGCAGGAATCAATGTGCTAGCAAAACACGTGGGAGCAAAGGTAATAGTGGTAGATATCGGAGTTGCCGAAAACCTTAAGCCTGACCCCAGGCTAGTGGTTAAGAAAATAAATTACGGCACCAAAAATATGGCTTGCGGCCCGGCAATGACTAAGGATGAAGCGCAGAAATCAATCTGTGCCGGCATAGAAATATTTGAAGATGAGTATAAGCGGGGCATTGATATTGTTGGCACAGGAGAGATGGGCATAGGCAATACCGCTGCGGCAAGTGCCATTACCTCTTGTCTTATCGGAAAACCGGTTGAAGAAGTAACGGGCAGGGGTGCAGGCCTGGATGAAAAAGGATTAAAACATAAAATCGAGATTATTAAGAAATCCATAGCTGTAAATAAACCGGACCCTACCGATGCAATAGATGTTTTATCTAAAGTGGGAGGATTTGAGGTCGGGGGGCTTGTCGGGATAATCCTGGCAGCTGCTTCTAAGAAAACCCCTGTAGTTATCGATGGTTTTATTTCTGGGGCTGCGGCTTTGGTTGCTTTTCATATAGAACCCAAAGTCAAAGAATATATGATTGCCGCGCATAAGTCAGTAGAGAGCGGGCATGGGATAATTTTGGAACATATCGGTTTAAGGCCGCTATTTGATTTAGGTTTAAGGCTCGGAGAAGGCACAGGCGCAGCATTAGGGATAGGGTTAGCCGATGCAGCGCTTAAAATCCTTACCCAGATGGCTACATTTAAAAGCGCCAATGTTTCTGAGAGGAATTAGGTAAATATGGGCAGCTTATTGTTGGCTTTTCAGTTCTTAACTATTCTACCTATTAAAATAAATGAGTTTAGCGAAAAAAGAATTGCCGTCTCCGCGGTATATTTTCCTCTGGTGGGCTTATCTCTTGGGTTGTTACTTGCTGCTGTGAATGTTTTATTAACATTTTTAAATTTGCCGGCGTTTTCTACGAATATAATACTGGTTGTGTTTTTAATTTTGATTACAGGCGGCATACATTTGGATGGCCTTGCCGACAGCGCAGATGCTTTTTTAAGCGCAAGGCCTAAGAATGAAATGCTTCAGATTATGCGGGATCCCCATATCGGAGTGATGGGTGTTTTAACCCTTATATGCGCAATACTTTTAAAGATAGGGATGTTTTCTTCAATAAGCACGTCTTTAAAGGAGAATGCCCTGGTTTTGATGTGCGTTTTAAGCCGTTGGGGTGCGGTACTCTCAATGTTTTTATTTCCTTATGCCCGTCAGGAAGGAAAGGCTAAGATTTTCATCGAAGGGATGAATTTAAAGATTTTCATCATTTCCTCAATAATAGCGATTATATGTGCAGCTTTTATTTGGCAGGTGAGGGGGTTAATTTTATTATTGATTATAACCGCCTTTGTTTACGGGATAGGAAAATTAATTTGCAGTAAGATAAATGGAATAACCGGTGATACTTTGGGAGCGACAATTGAATTGTCGGAGATTGTGATTTTATTATCTATATTTTTTATGGAGGGAGGGGGTCTATGGAGCGTATAAAAGCAATATCTTCCTGGAGCGGAGGAAAGGATAGTTGTCTGGCCTGTTACAAGGCAATACAGCAGGGTTATGATGTTAAGCTTCTTCTGAGCTTTATTTCCCGGGAATCCAGGCGCGGGTGTTTTCATGGATTGGAGGGGAATTTATTGAAGCTTCAGGCAGATTTAATCGGCATACCGCTTGTACAAAAAGAAGTAAGCCCTGATATGCAGAAATATGAAGAGGAATTCAAAGCCGCAGTTACGGAACTGAGAGGCAAAGAGATAGGCTCAATGATATTCGGAGATATATACCTGTTGGAACATGAGAGTTGGATTGAGCGTGTTTGCGGCGATTTGAATATTGAGGCAGTTGAGCCGCTCTGGAATGACCCTCCGGAGAATATCATTGAGGAATTCATAAAATATGGTTTTAAGGCGATTATTGTAAGTTGTAAGGCAGATATAATGGGAAAGGAATTTCTCGGCCGGTATGTAAATAAGAGCTTGGTTGAGGAGCTTAAACAAAGAAATATTTGTCCCTGTGGGGAGAAAGGAGAATTCCATACTTTAGTGGTTGATGGGCCAATATTCAGCAGGCCGATTAAAATAATTGAGGCCGAACCTGTAATCAAGGAAAGTTTCTGGAAACACTGGTTTTTGGATATTAAAAAGTACACTTAAAAACTAAATGGGTATAAAACCTGACAGGTGGAGGAAGTTCTGGTGGGCTGCTTAATAGGCAGAGATTCCAGGCACTGTCCCGCAACGGTAATGTAAATCAGTAGTTAAGTATTAGGCTTTGGTTTTAAGCACTTCCTGCATACTACCTACTATCTACTGCCTACTGATTTATGAGTCCGGACGATCACCTGTTTGACCTGTCTGTTGGCAGGTAGGTGAGTACTTTCGAGGAAAGGGAAAAGAAGAAATGAAAAACATTCTTAATAAGTTAGTTATATTAGTAGTATCGCTTTTTGTTTTATCTGGTATGGTCTACGCTGAAGATGTAAGTTTAGACAAGATTGTGGTTACTCCCTCTAGGGTAGAGGAGTCATCAGGCGATGTAAGCCGAAAAGTAGATGTAATTACCCTAAAAGAGATGGAGAGGACGGGGACGCAAAACCTAGCTGATGCTTTGACGAACCTTACCTCCGTTAATATAAGTAGCTATGGAGGACCGGGCGCTGACAAGAATATCAGGATGCGCGGCTCAACTGCTGCCCAGGTTTTAGTTATGGTGGATGGACGCCCGATAAACAATCCTCGTGATGGACAGGTTGATTTAACTAGTATCCCCCTTGAAGATATAGACAGGGTAGAGGTAATGCACGGGCCGGGTTCGAGTCTATACGGCAGCTCAGCAATGGGTGGGGTAGTGAATATAATTACTAAGAATCCGCCTAAAAAAGGGCAGAAGGTTGAACTTTATTCTAGTTTCGGCACTGCCAGAACCTATATTGAACGTATGACGTATGGGGCCAAAGTTTCAAAATTAGGATACCTTATTGGCGGTGGATATCAGAGTTCTCAGGGTTTTCGGGAGAACTCCGAATTTAATGCTAAAGACTGCAATCTTAAATTAAGTTATGAGCTTAACAGCGAAAATAATTTAATCCTAAATTCAGGTTTTTATAAGAGCAAGGCCGGGGTACCCGGATCAACAAGCTGGCCGGATACAGATGATAAACAGAATGAGCTTAAGCGCTTTTTTGATTTAAATTGGAGTTTTAGGCCAAATGAAGGGATGGGGGTTTCGGTGAAAGCTTATCAAAACTATGACCGCCTTGAATTTATAGAAAACTCTTCAGCATACACGAAAGATATCCAATCAACCACGGTAAGAGGGCTTGATCTACAGCTTGATAAACAGTTGTTGGATGTATACAAGATAGTATGCGGGTTCAATTATGTAAAGAATATGAATGACAGCACCACTAGCGCAAAACATGAATATAATGTGACTGCCGGCTATTTGGAAAACCGCTTAGATTTATTTGATAATAAGCTCAATGTTAATCTTAGTGTGCGTCTTGATGATTATTCTAATTTTGACACGCAAATTAACCCCGGCCTGGATCTCTTGTATAAAATGAACGACGCTATAAAATTTCATGGTTTAATTAGCCGTTCTTATCGTGTTCCTACTTTTAATGATTTATACTGGCCTAATGATGGAATGGGAGAAGGTAATCCTAATTTAAAACCTGAAAAAGGAGTAACTGGAGAGTTTGGCGTTGAGGCAAGAATAAATAAATACTTTACCTCAGGATTGACTTATTATCGCAGTGATTATAAGCAGCTTATACAATGGTCCGAATGGTCTATAATTAAGGTATCGCAGCCAGAAAATGTAGCATCTGCTGTA
>Ga0172369_10000560_pt1 | contig 55446 bp, 54 predicted proteins | sample LakKiv25m_FD_114539 | JGI IMG/M metagenome (GOLD analysis project Ga0172369, IMG submission 114539) | Freshwater microbial communities from Kabuno Bay, South-Kivu, Congo - kab_022012_11.25m | ecosystem: Environmental > Aquatic > Freshwater > Lake | place: Democratic Republic of the Congo...
GCTTAGAAGGCAGTTGCTCTATCCAACTGAGCTACAGGCGCATTGGTCGGGGCGAGAGGATTCGAACCTCCGGCCCCCTGCTCCCAAGGCAGGTGCGCTAGCCAGACTGCGCTACGCCCCGTAAAAAATGCAAAATTTAAAAATAAAAATTCAAAACAAGGTATCCCTTAATTTTGAATTTGCGTGTGACTCAGTCTTTAATACTTCAGTATGTCCAGCCAGTCGGCGATATCCTTTTCGTCTTCGCCTCTTGCGTTCAGCTTTTTCTGGCTAAGGTCAAGGATCGCCTTAGTCTTGCTGCCTTTATACAAAGGGTCAATCTCTACCGCCTTTGTAATTGCTAATGAGGCCTCGCCGTACCTGCCCTTAGCGTTATAGCAAAGCGCAAGCCCGTAGTACGCGGGATAGAAATCAGTCAGCCTCTTTAACGCCGCTTTATAAGAGTCTACCGCATCATCATACTTACCAAGCCTGTAATATACCCTGCCGAGATTGTAATATGCCTTTTCAGGGCTCTTATATATAAGGTTTGAAAGCGCCTTTTTATACGATGCTATCGCCTCATTATACTTCCTGCTTTTCTCGTACGCAAAACCGAGATTATTATGAGCCTCGGAAAAATCCGGGTCAACGCTTACTGCCTTCTGGAAAAATTCTATCGCCTTCGGATAATCCTCAAACTTCAGAAGGTATATAATCCCGATGGCATTGAGCACTTCCTTGTCTTCGGGATTAAGCTCATACGCCTTTTGAAATTCTATAAACGCAGGCTGAATATTATTTTCATTAAGATATGAAACGCCGAGTTTATAATGCGCAGTCGCCTTTTGCACGTTCTCCGTGCTTGTCGTGGCACAGGAAACAAGAAAAAGCGCTATAAATAAAATCACCAGTTTTTTCATGACGTTTATTTTAACATAAAAATCAATATAATTTTTCCAGCGCCTTCATCGTGATATTTCGTATTTCCCTGCGGTCAAAATTTCTTATATCAATCTCAAACCCGTCCTGAAGAAATCTCACCCTCTTGCCGATAATTTTATGGAGCGCAAGTATTTTCTCTCCGGCAACCGGCGTTGTCTTTGAGAAGATTATGCGGACCTTTGCGTCAGTCTCTGTTATATCGGTAACAAGCAATTTTTTAGCGGCTATTTTAAGGCCCATAACGTCAAACAAATTCTGCACCTCCGCGGGGATATGCCCGAAGCGGTCGTTGAGTTCTTCGATAAGCCCGCCAAGTTCTTCATTGTTTCTCGCGGATGCGAGTTTCCTGTAAATGCTAAGCCTGAGAGCGACATCCTCAATATATTCCTCAGGAATAAATGCAGACAGCCTGAGGTTTATGCGCGGCTCTATCTCTTCTTCGGTCTTTATGCCTTTGAGTTCCGAGACCGCATTTTCAAGCATCTCCATATACATATCAAACCCGATGGCGTGAATGTAGCCTGATTGTTCAGGGCCGAGAAGATTTCCCGTGCCTCTTATCTCAAGGTCTTTCACCGCAAGCCTGAATCCCGCGCCGAGATAACTCATGTCCTGAATGGCCTGAAGCCTTTTCTTTGCCTCGTCAGTCATAAGGTCTTCGCCGGGAATAAGAAAATACGCGTAGGCCCTGACATTGCCTCTGCCGACCCGGCCCTTTAGCTGATAAAGGTCTGCAAGCCCCATCCTGTCAGCCCTATTTATAATTATCGTGTTCGCGTCAGGGATATCCAGTCCCGAGCCTATGATTGAGGTTGAGATAAGAACATTTATTTCCTTAGTTACGAATCTCCGCATTATTTTCTCAAGTTCTTTCTCCTGCATCTGCCCGTGCGCGATATCTGCTTTTGCATCAGGCACAAGCTTAACAACGTGACTAAAAATTTTTTCTATGTCATTTATCCTGTTATGAACAAAATATACCTGCCCTCCTCTCGCAAGCTCTCTTTCTACGGCATTGCGTATAAGGTCGTCGTTAAATGCTGAGACAAGGCTCTTTACCGCAAGCCTTTCTTCGGGAGGCGTCTCTATAAGGCTCATCCCCCTTATGCCCGAAAGCGCCATATTAAGAGTCCTTGGTATAGGGGTTGCGCTCAGGGTGAGCACATCAACGCCCTTTTTAAGTTCCTTTATCTTTTCCTTCTGCGCGACGCCGAAACGGTGTTCCTCATCAATTATCAGAAGTCCGAGATTATGAAAACCCATATCCTTCCGGATCATTGTGTGGGTTCCTATGAGGATATCAATCTCGCCCTTAAGGGCCCTGCGTATAGTCTCTGTCTGTTCTTTTTTTGACTTGAACCTGCTCAGATAATCAACCGTGACCGGAAACGCGGAAAACCTTTGAGTGAAGGTCCTGTAATGCTGGTCGCAAAGAAGTGTTGTTGGAACAAGCACCGCAACCTGCCTGTTGTCGTAAACAGCCTTGAACGCGGCCTTCATTGCAACCTCTGTCTTCCCGTAACCAACATCTCCGCACAGAAGCCTGTCCATAGGCTCATCTGATTCCATGTCATTCTTAATCGCTTCTATCGCCTTTATCTGGTCAGGAGTTTCATCATAGGGGAAAAAATCGTCAAATTCCATGTGCAGCTCTGAATCAGGGCTGAATGAAAATCCCCTTGAAACCTTTCGCTCCGCGTAAAGCTTTAGCAGCTGTTCCGCCATCTCTTTTATTTTCTTTCCGGACTTCTCCTTTGTCTTCTGCCATGCCTTTCCCCCGAGCCTGTCCATCTTCGGGATGATTCCTTCTTCGGCATGATACTTACTTATTTTCTCTATGCCGTAGGTCGGAAGGTAAAGCCTGTCGCCTCCAGAATATTCCAGAACCATAAGATCGCCCTCATGGCCTTCTATCTTCTGTCTGACCAGCCCGGCAAATTTTCCTATGCCGTGTTCCCTGTGCACAATATAATCTCCGGCTGAAAGGTCGTCCAACGATATAGCAAGCCCCGATACCTTCGATTTTTTTATCGGCCTGAATGCCGGCCTTTCTCCGAAGATCTCTTTTTCGGTAAGGACAAGCAATCCCGGAAGGAAAAGCCCTGAAGAAAGTTCTCCAACGGTTATTGATATATTCCCCTCATAACCCGCAGCATCTTCTTTCCTAACAAGGGGCGCAATCACGTCCTGATTCATAAAAACATCTTTCAGCCGTTCAGCCTGTCCCTCTGAAGACGCGACCATAATAATCCTGTTATCTTTTGCCAATACCTTTACATTGGCAGGAAGCTCATAAACGGACTTTCTCTCATTATGATATATGCCGCAGCCTCCCATCGGTAGTACGCCGGCATCAATCCCCTCGCCCTCAAAGGAAAATTTTGAGAGCATAATCGCGCTGCTTGGGAAATCAACGGGATGGCTAATGGATTCCGAATAAAAACAATTCAAATTCCCGAACACGGAAAAAATGTCCGAAGTTTCAGGATATTCAACAGAAGGAAGGAGCGTGTATTCTTCAACCTTTCTAATTGATTTTTGCGTATTCACGTCAAACATCTTTACTGTCTCAATCTCATCGCCGAAGAACTCAGCCCTCAACGGGTTTTCACCAGTCGAAGGGAATATGTCAAAAAGCCATCCCCTGCGGCTGAACTCCCCGTGTTCAGCGACTATAGGAACCTCTTTATATCCGAGATGAATAAGCTTTTGCTCCAGCATTTCCCTGCTGATCTCAAGATGGGTTCTAAGTATCAGGGCATTTTTTTTCAATTCGTTCAAAGGCCATATACCTGCCTTTGCCGCATCGTTTGAGGTTATAACAGAATCACCCTTCCCGAATTTATAAACCATATCAGCCCTTTTCCCGCAGATGTCAGGCCCGTCGGGCTCGGGAAGAAAAAAGATGTCGTGAGATGTGACGTGTGAGGCACTAAGAATTGATTTAAAAAATAGTATATCCCTGTATGTCTTTTCTGCCTCTTCCTCCGTGGCTTCAATTAAAATGAAAGGTTTGTTTTGCGCCGCGAGAAAAAGCGCCATCGAAGAGCCGGTGAGGTTATAGATGCGTGAGGAAGATCCAAGATTTTTTATTCTGTCAAAAAAAGATGTGAGATCCATATCTAAAGCACCTTAGAAAACCCGTCATAACGGGCGAGGGTTAAAGCTTTTTTATTTTCTCTATTAGCTCTGTGGTTGATATGCCTTTTACATACGGCAGGCTGCGCGTCTCTCCGGCGATGTCCGAGCCTACGATATCTTCCTTTTTCCAGTCGCCGCCTTTGACAAGGATGTCCGGCTTAAGGAGTTTTATTAATTCATAAGGTGTATCTTCATCAAATAGCGCCACATAATCCACCATCTCAAGCGAAGCCAATATCTCTGCCCTTTGTTCCTGAGGATTGACAGGCCTTCCGGGTTTTATCTTTGAAACGGATTTATCGGAATTTAATCCGATGACAAGAATATCTCCAAGCGCTTTCGCCTCTTTGAGATACCTAGCGTGGCCGACGTGAATAATGTCAAAACAGCCGTTCGTAAAGACAACATTTTTACCCGCAGCCTTCGCCCCATCAACCGCCTTCTTCAACTCATTCCAGTTTAATATTTTATTTTTCCCGTTCACTGATTCACCTTTTTTTCAATCATACTCTTCGCCTTCTCCAGTATCTCCCTATCCCCCTTATAGCTTATCTTTTTTAAGGCATCATCTATAGGAAACCACATTGCCTCATTAACTTCGTCATCATGGTCTTTGGTGTTTCCGCTTTGGTATTCCATCAGATAGAAATGAACCGTTTTCCTGCACCTTGCATTTTCCTCTTTCAGGTAATACCAGTAAGAAGTGTCTCCTATCTTCTCTATTATTTTTCCATTAATGCCTGTTTCTTCCCTGACCTCTCTTACTGCAGTCTCCTCGGGTTTCTCGCCTCTGTCAATAAGACCTTTCGGAAGGCACCAGACAGTCCCGCCCTTTACAGAGACAAGGACAACATCCGCATCATTATTATCCGGCCTGAATATGACCCCGCCGGAAGAGACCTGATTCTTTATAGTCGCTGGCTTCATATCTTTTTCTCATACTTATAACTGACGGCTGCCATGAGCTATGAGCTATGAACTTTATTTACAGTTAAGGCAGCGTCTTGCCGCTTATAAATCTCATTATATCGTTATAAAAAGCAAACGTCATTAAGGCGATAATCAGCGCGAGCCCGATTCTCTGGGCGATAGCTATTGTCTTCTCGCTTAAAGGTTTTCGCCTGACGGCTTCGATGCCTAAAAACAGTATATGCCCCCCGTCAAGAATGGGAATAGGCAGGAGATTCAGGACCCCGAGATTTATGCTTATAACCGCCATGAATACCAAAAAGTTCGTGATGCCGATAGAAGCCTGCTGGCCTGCCATCTGGAAAATCATTATCGGCCCTCCCAATGTTTCAGCAGGCACAATCCTCTGTATAAGCTTTATAACTACAACAAAAGTGAGCACAACCATGTCCCGCGTTCTCTTTATCCCCAGTGATGCCGCCCTGATAGGATCATATTTTTTAATTATATTGTTGCCTTCAGGGGCTATGCCTATAATCCCTATATTTTCCCCCGCGCCTCCGGGAGACTTAATTTCCTTTTTTTCAGGGGTTATATTCAACTCCAATAACTCTTCGCCCCTTTTTATCTTAAACATCAACTGTTTTTCGGGATTGTCGCGTATCATCGCAGTCATATCGTGCCAGGTCTTGATAGAAACGCCTCCTATCTCAATTATTCTATCGCCTTTTTTAATACCCGTCTTTTCGGCTACGGTATTTTTCATCACTTCGCCTATTACAGGATATAAAAGTGGCACTATGCCAATCTCAATTACTTCCTTGCTTTCACCGAATATGTTTCTGCCCATTTCCTTTTTAGGGGTTACGGAAAATTCCATAATCTTCCCGTCCCTGTCAATCTTAAAAAGAAGCTTCTCACCTTTGCTTTCATCCGCAAATTCGTCTATCTCATCCCACCCTGATACAGCCTTTCCGTTGATTTCCACAACCCGGTCGCCTGTCATAAGCCCTGCCTCGGAAGCGGGAGAATTCTCCATTACCTTGCCTACATAAGGCTTGGGCACTGGCACGCCCGAGACAAACACGGTAAAGAAAATAACAACCGCAAAAAGAAGATTGAATACGGGGCCCGTGAAAACTATCAGAAACCTTTTCCATACTGGCTGATAATTATAAGCAAACGGTTTATCGTCTGCCTTCAACTCGTCGCCCGGTTCCTCTCCTAACATCTTCACATATCCGCCGAGCGGAACAGCGGAAATAAGATATTCCGTATCGCCGTATTTTTTACCCAGAAGCTTAGGGCCGAAACCTAAAGAAAACTTAAGAACTCTTACTCCAAGCAGCTTTGCAAAAAGGAAATGTCCGAGTTCGTGCACAAAGATTAATATGCCGAGTAATACAATTGCTGAAAGAAATGTCATCTTATCTCCTTAACTTTTAATCTTCAACTTTTTAACTATCTTTTTAGCCTCTTCCCTCGCCCATTTGTCAGCCTCGATTACAGAATCAAGTTCAACGGCTTCCTGCCTTTTATGCGCATTCATCGTACTTTGAATTATAGCAGGAATATCGTTAAAACCTATCTCTTTCCGGAGAAAGGCGGCTACCGCAATTTCATTCGCGGCATTAAGGACTGCCGGCATCGTGCCCCCTTCTTTCATCGCGTCATATGCGTATAAAAGACATGGGAAAGATTCCGTGTCGGGTTTCTGGAATGTAAGCTTCCCGACAGCGCTAAGGTCCAGATACGGCATGGGATCATCAAGCCTTTCCGGATAGGAGAGCGCATAAGCGATCGGGCCTTTCATATCAGGCACGGAGAGCTGCGCGATGATGCTTCTGTCCTTCAACTCCACCATAGAGTGAATTATGCTCTGCGGATGTACGAGGACATCAATCTCATCAGGGGAAAAACCAAAGAGGCGGTGGGCTTCTATAACCTCAAGCCCTTTATTCATCAGCGTGGCTGAGTCAATCGTTATCTTCCTGCCCATATCCCAATTTGGATGTTTCAGCGCATCTTCCATCGTGACCCTGCTCAGTTCATGCCTGCTCTTACCGAGAAAAGGGCCTCCAGATGCCGTAATCACTATCTTCTTTATGGATTCCCTGCTCCGGCCTTCAATACATTGAAATATCGCGCTGTGCTCGCTGTCAACAGGGATTATTTTTGCGCCAGACTTAACCGCAGCATTAATGACTATTTCGCCGGCGACTACAAGCGATTCCTTATTGGCAAGCCCAATTGTTTTTCCCGCCCTCACTGCAGAAAGGGTCGGAAAAAGGCCCGCGAAACCGATTATGGCCGAAAGAACAAAATCTGCCTTATCGTAAGACGCAACCTCGCTGATACCCCTCTCGCCAAAAAGAACCTTTGCGCCAAGTTTATTTTCAAGCTTTAAGGCCTCTGCCTCATCAGCCACTGCCACAGTTTCCGGCTTAAACGCCTTAACCTGTTCCTCAAGAAGTTCTACGTTATTCCCTGCGGTCAGGCCTACAATCTTAAACCTGTCAGGGCATCTTGATATTACTTCAAGGGCGCTTCGGCCTATGGAGCCTGTTGAGCCTAAGATGGTTACGTGCTTCATCTTATGAGGCCTGCCAGAGCAGAGACCCAATAAAGCACAGGCCCCGCGAAGAGAACGCTGTCAATCTTATCCAGAATGCCGCCGTGCCCCGGCACTATGCTGCTTGAATCCTTTACACCCGCGTCTCGTTTGAACATTGATTCCGCGAGGTCTCCTGCTATAGTCACTATTCCTATAACCATCCCAAGGGCAGCCGCCTGCGTCAAAGATAGGGCGATATAATTAACAAGCGTGAGTTTCAGGATAACTGCTCCCGCAATGCCTCCTGCTATAGAGCCCGCGCCTCCCGCCATTGTCTTATTGGGGCTCATCTCTACATACAATTTCCTTTTCCCAAACCGCCTGCCCATATAATAAGCCATGCTGTCAGAGGCCCACACACACCCGTAAAGGAATATTATCCACTCGGCGCCGTTTTCCCTGAGATAAAGCTGATAGGCAAGAAGCAATGGTATGTAAATCACCGCAGTCATTACCGATGCTATGTCATTGAGTGAAGAGGCGGGATCACGCCTTAAAAACAACCTCAGGGCCACTATTGAAATAAATAAAAAAGCAAACAGGTCAGAGGGAAAGGCATCTAAATAAAATATGCATAAAAGCAGCGCAGCGCCAAAACCTATTCCGGCATATCTTAAGAGGCCTTTAATGTTATACATCGAATAAAATTCATACTGAGCGGCAGCAGCGATAATAAGAATCAGAAAAAGAAAATATTCCGCCGGGAGTTTTATTACATAGAGATAAATAAGAGGCAGTAAAATCGCGGCGATAAGCAGTCTCTTTAAATGCATGTCAGGGCTTTACCTTCTCAGGGACAGCTCCGAACCGCCTCTCCCTCGTCTGGTAATCATGAAGCGCAATCATAAACTCATCCCTTGTAAAATCAGGCCAGAGTGTCTCCGTAAAATAGAATTCGGAATACGCTCCCTGCCAGAGCAGGAAATTACTAACCCGCCTTTCTCCGCTTGTTCTTATTATAAGGTCGGGCGAAGGTATGCCTGAGGTGTCAAGGAAAGATTCAAAATATTCTTCCGTTATATCGTCCGGATTTATATTTGCGGAAACAATTTTTTTTACAGCCCGTACTATTTCGTTTCTGCCGCCATAGCTCAATGCCGCAATCAGCGTCATGCCCGTATTGGCTGCCGTTCTCTGCTCTGTTTCAGAGATAAGTTTCTGCACATTTTGAGGCAGTCTCCATACCTCTCCTATGGTCTTAAAAATAATATTCTTTTTCATAAATTCATTGAACTCGCTGCGGAGATACAGCTCGAGAATCTTCATCAGGGTGGTTACTTCGTCCTTGGGCCTTTGCCAGTTCTCAAGCGAAAAAGTATAAAGGGTCAACGCGCCGATTCTTGCCTCAATTGCCGCGGTTATTATCTCTCTTGCCCTTTCGGCGCCCCTCCTGTGTCCCTCAATCCGGGGAAGACCGCGGAGTTCAGCCCACCTTCCGTTTCCATCCATTATCACGCCCACATGGGACGGTATTTTATCGTATGACAATTATTATCTCCCCTTAAGCGAGTAAATATAAAGCACTGTACCTATAGGGTTTTCCCCTTTAAGGATATTCTTGAATTTTATTCCGAACACCGGTTTATCAAGCACTATAATTTTGTCGTTGGTAACCGCATAGTCCAGGGCATTTCCGGGTATATCGTCTATGACAATCCTTTCCTCCATGGAGACCCCGGTCCACCACAAACTTCTGATTTCAGATTTGCTGTATCCTATGCCCTTAGCCATTCCGACAAGGGGACTTCTCTTTACGACAAAAATTTCTTTGTTCTGGATAAAAAGCCTGTCCTTTATTGCCCATTCTCCTCTGTCCACCATTATGGTAGGAGTTGACCGTTTAAACTTTGTCTGAAAGCCCCCGTAATCATCCCTGCTTCGCCATATCCGTATGTTTTCATCATAAAGATTCAGATATCCGGCATCATCATACGCCAGCACCATTTTTTTGCCGTCAATCTCATTTATAAAAATAAAGTCGTAGATATTTACGCCCTTTGGAATCTTTAAGTTCTCTCCTTTTTTATATCCTTTATCCCACTTAACATTAAAGACCGGGCCGCTAAAGCCCTCTCCAGGCTCGTATTCCTGAGCGATAATTTGGTTGCCCATTCGCCTCAAGAAAACATTGCCCTCCCACAGCACTGAAAACTTACTGTCTTTAAATTCATAGATCCGGGAAGAAACAATATCACTCCGCATCACAGTAAGAATCACCTCATCTTTGCCGTCCTTGTTGACATCCAGCACATCAAGCCAGAGATGGTCGTCGCTTGCGCTGCCCTTGATCTCATAAAGGCTGCTGAGGTCACCGGTAGAACTCGGCGCGTAGAGGCGTATATTGCTGCCTGTACTCATTAAAAGCTCCGCCTTCCCGTCACCGTCTATATCACCGGCTGTAAGCATCCTGACGCCAAAAGGAAGGTCCACAAAGGTTCTGACATCGCCTTTCTGCGGTCCGAAAAATTCTTCACCGAATTTCATCTCTTTCATAAACGCGACGGCTACCCTTACCTCGTCCTCCGCAAACTTTGAAGCATTATCAGCCCACAACAGCCTGTGTTTCAGCATCGTATCACCGGCTGCCTCCTTGGCCGAAAGGATAAGGACTACATCGGCATTAAGCCTCTTCGCCTCTGCGACTATCTCCGAGTCATTATCAGTTTCAATTGCCGTATCAATAAGTTCAAACCTGCCGGTATCCTTTAAGAGACGGTAATATGAATCGCCAAGGCTCCAGTCGACATTCTTGCCCTGATAGAAAAGCATCCTGACCCCTGTTTCCGAGATCCTTACCTTGTCGGACACCTTAACATCTCCCTTAAAAATAATAGCTTCAGCGGTGTCAGTGCCGACATTCTTAACCTCAATTCTGCCGATTACAGCCTCAAGCGTTCCTAAAGGCGCCTTTGTGACGGGATGCAGGAACGGAGCCCCTTCTCTGAATACGATAAACCTCATCCCTTTTTTAACATTTGACCTTTCACCGATATTGATAACGGCAGTACCATTACCTACGGAAACAACAGAACCTTTCAGCGGCCTGAAGTATGAAAGCGCGTCATCGCGCATCAGGCTAAGCGGGTTCTCATCGGCATAAACATTAAAAGGAATAAACCAGCCGGCAGCGGCCAACAAGGACAACAAAAAAAACAAAAAATTACGCGCAGCCCGCTTTTTTTTATATGCCGTATCTTTTAGATTTTTTTTCATTTTACCTCTCCAAAATTTATATTAAATCCTAATCTTTTCTCTCCGTTAAAATCAATTCTTTTCATCAGTAAAAAAGCCGTGCCCTGATAGAGCCTCTCAACCCCGCACTCCGACAAAGAAACGGTCTCCACAGGATAATGCCACACATCAATATCCTCGTCAAAGGAAAATGCCGCTTTCAACTTCAGTGATTTATCTTTAATGTAGAAACTCCTAATGCCGCTGTGCGCTCCCTTGTCCTTCATAAGAAGTTTCTTACCTCCCGCATGTATAGCGGGATAAGGCGAACCTAAAAAAGAAATATTAAACTCAGCGGCAAATATGCCTTTATACCTGCCTTCGAGCATATAGTCTATCGCAATTCCTGATTTTCCGAACAAAACGGTTTTATCAATGCGCATATTACGGCCACCGGCAGATCCCTCCCTTGAAAGCCTGACGCCCGGATTCCGGTTCTCTTCAATCCGCTCCAGAAGATAAGGGCTGCCGATGAAATCCCCCTTCTCTTCATACTCTGACCCAACCAGTTCATCAAGCCTTATATTATAATCAAAAAAATGGTCCAGCAGTGAAGCCCTTCTGTAATTGTCGTATATCAGGTAATCCTTCAGGCCCTTCTCCTTTGCGGCAAGCCTGTCGTGAATTGTTTTAATTTCTTCCGAATCTTCCTGCGCGGCCTCCAATATTCTTGAATGATATGCCTCAGGCCTTCTGGTAAGGATATCAAGAACATTAACCTGCTTTCCTTTTATTGAAAGTTCGATAAGCGCGCCGCTATCCTCAGTAAAGAAAGCGGATATATCTCCCTTGCTTATACTTATATCTCTGAATCCGTCACAATCAATATCGCCCTCTTCAACGAATTCTTCTTTCCTTGAACCTTTCTTCAAAATCTCCTCTGCCATCGATTCAGCGGCAAGGAGGTGGCGGTAGAGCGAAGACCGCAGATGGGGCAGGTAGAGGCCGCCGAATATTCCATGCCAGTATGCGTCATTGCATTGCCCCTTCCAGAGCTCATGAAGCAAGTTATGAGTTAAGAGTTCAGAGTTAAAAGTTTTTTCTTTGTCTTTCACTTTTAACTTCCCACTTTTAACTTTTAACTTTTTTATTGCCTCATGCACCTTCCTGCTTATCTGAAGCATTCTTTTATGTATATGATTTGATTCAGGATATTTTGTGAAAAAGAAACGCCAGGTGCCTCCACGGACGAGGCTCTTTGCCCTCTCCCCGAATAACCCTTTCAGCTCATTCAGGGCATACTCATAATCCAATGTGCCTTCCGGAGGCATGGCCCACTCGCCCATTTCCCTGTAAGACGCGGTCGGCAGGTAAACCCTTCCGGCAGGATAAAATCTTTCCTGATACTCGCTGAAGGTCGTAGTCTCTATCCAGTCGGAATTTCTTTCCAGCGCAGAGAAAAAATTCTCAAGCCAGCCGTTTTTGTAGCAATGCTCGTACGTCTCGGGCCAGACTCCAAATTTCTCTCCGTCATCGGCCATTGTCAAAAGAGGGGACCCTCCTGTCATCGAAACCTCTTTAAAATATGACATTACAGTGTTAACGTCTTTAAACGGTATGCTGTATCTCAATTCCTCGCTGCCGGGAAAAACTTTTATCATGCTGCCGTTTTCTTCCGTTATATGATAACCGAGCAGATCCCTTTCACCGACTCCGGCAAGTTTGAAATGATAGTCATCAACAGGCAGATAGTCAATGCCTGCCCTTGAGATATATTCCGGCATATGAGGTTCCCAAACCCTTTCGGAAAGCCACATCCCTTTAGGCGTATATCCAAATACATTCTTTATGTAAGCAGTCATTTCTTTTATCTGCGAAATTCCGTCTTCCTCAGGCAGGGAGGAAAGAACCGGCTCATAAAACCCTCCCGATAGCATCTCAACCCTTCCCGCTTTTATCATTGCGGAAATCATATCAATTGCCTCGGGATGCTTCTCTTTCATCCAAACAAGCAGGTTCCCTGAATAGTGCAGTACAAATTTCAGTTTGGGATGAGAGGCAAGTATCTTCAGAAAAGGCAGGTATGATTTTTTATAGGCATCTTCAAGCACATGATCAAAATTTCCCACGGGCTGATGATTATGGATGGAGAGTATGAGATAAACTTTTGACATTAGAACTTAATTTCTCCTATTTTCCCCTTACGAATTGCCTTGCGGGATAGGCCATCTTCGATTTCATAATTATAGCATAGATAATTCTGATATTATGATATACTCTTTTGACGCGCAGAAAACTTATGAAGCTGATTTTTATAAAGAAAAATTTTCTGAATTACGGCGGTGCCGAGAACTACATGCAGAGTCTCGTGCAGCGTTTCAGGGGAAAGGCCGATATTCACATCGCGGCAAAAAAATGGGCGGCAGTGCCCGGTGCAACTTTTCACAAAATAGGCTTTCTTTCTCTCAGTTCTTTCCTGTCGACAATTACATTCAACATGAATGTGTGCCGTGAAATCAAAAAAATCAAGGCGGACTGCGTCATAAGCTTTGAGCGGACGACCTGCCAGGACATATACAGGGCCGGCGAAGGCTGTCACATAGAATGGCTTCGCCTCAGAAGGATAATAGACCCGTGGTGGAAAAGGTATACGTTTGGGATAAACCCCCTTCATATCGCGCTGCTGAAGATTGAGGAAAAAGCATTCCGAAACACAAGACTAATAATCGCAAATTCAAATATGGTCAAATCCCAGATTATAAACCATTACGGCATACAAGGAGAGAGGATAAAAGTAATCTATAACGGCGTTGACACAAAAAGATTCTCCCCTCAAAATATAACGCGCTACAGGGCACAGATGAGAAGGGAACTTTCGATCAGCCCCGAGGCAAAGGTTATTCTTCTTGTGGGTTCAGGTTTTGAGAGAAAAGGGGTCGGGACTCTTATCAGGGCCGCTTCTGTTATTCGCTCCGGAACAGGATCAAACTCCGACATACGGCTGATAGTGGCCGGAAGAGGTGATATCAACAAATTCAAAGGCATCGCAGGAAAATACGGCATTCAGGACAGGGTGTTATTCCCGGGCTCCGTAAACGAAGCGGAAAAGATTTACGCGGCTGCCGACGTATTCGTACTGCCGACAATATACGACCCGTTCAGCAATGCGACTCTGGAAGCAATGGCGTCAGGGCTTCCGGTTGTGACAACCCAAAATAATGGAGCATCTGAGTTGATAAGGGAAGGCGAAGAAGGTTTTGTAACTGAGGATGCAACGGATTATAGAACTCTGGCTGAAAAAATAAGCATCGCCCTTTCCAATCAGGAATCAATGGGGAATAAGGCACAGCTTACGGCAGAAAAATATCCCATTGAACAAGCAGCCGAAGAATTTATGAAGGCCATTTCAGAATTAATGTCTGGAATTTGAACTATTCTTCAAGATGTTTACCCTTTTTGTGCAGGGCTATTTCCTGAGTAAGGTCTTTTACCTGAGATGAAAGCTTGGTAATCTTTACCGAATATAACAAGTTTATCAGCAATAAAATTATAAAGCCGAATATAAAGAGCGTTGTTGTGGGCGTTGTTGCGCCGATCAGATGAGTAAGCCTCTCAAGAAGGTCATACCATAAAACAAGAGCGATAATTCCGGCGCCGGTGAAGAGCCAGAGAAATGAATATTCCTCCGCAAGCCTCCTTCTTCTTACAAGCTCTATGATCACTAAAAACAATCCCGCGCCTACTATTAAGGCAAATATCTTCTGCTGAACTGTCATAATATCTACTCCTTTCTGAGAAGTGTAACAAATATTGAAAGCGTCATTTTAAAAATATAATACAACGGCCTAAGTATTCCTCCGTGCATTGATTTCTTAGCGGCATTATGCATAACAACAGGGACCTCCTTAAACCTGAAACCGCCCCTATGAAGCATGATAATTACATCAGCATCGGGATAATCCGCAGGGTACGCATCACTTGCGTAAAACTCCATAACCTTCCTGTTTAACGCCTGAAAGCCTGACGTCGGGTCAGTGATCTTTCTTCCGGTGACGACCGACGCAATGACGCCAAAAAAATGCATCCCCATCCGTCTTATAAAAGGCGCCTTATAATTACCCCTATCCAAAAATCTCGAACCTATAACAACATCAACCTCATCATTAAGCACCGGCGCAATAAGCGAGTTTATTGACAACGGCTCGTGCTGGCCGTCGGCATCCATTTGAATCGCGTATTTGTACCCCATTTTCATGGCATATCTAAAACCCGTCTGAAGCGCCGCACCGTAACCAAGGTTAAAAGGCAATCTAAGGACAAGGGCCCCGGCTGCTTTTGCTTCTTCTGCTGTGTTGTCAGTAGAGCCGTCATCAATGACGAGGACCAGCGCTTCCGCGACTTTCCTTACGCCCCGGATAGTGTCCCGGATTCTTCCGGTTTCGTTGTACGCAGGAATGATTATCACAAAATCAGTCATTGTATGTTACGTATATTTCATTCATAAATTAGTGACACGTAATTATATCTGAGAACTACAGGATAAAAACAGTAGTTAAAGTATATTTTCATGAGACCACACGTGTATAGAGATCAATGTACTTTCTTCCTATGCGCTTCCACCCAAGGGTTTCCCCTATAAACCGCTGGCCCCTCTCGACCTTTCCTGACGCTTCCGCAGGGTTGCTGAATACCCTTTTGACAGCAGCCACGAGGGCTTTGACATTGCCATACTCTACAAGATAGCCGATATCTTCTCTGCCGATGATCTCACCGCAGCCACAATCGTCGGTTACAATAACAGGCGTGCCGCACATGATAGCTTCGAAAGGGACCAGTCCGAATATTTCGTAAATTGAGGGGTACACAAGGACATCAGCATCCTGAAAGGCAGCTAGTTTATCATCTCCAGTGAGCAAACCCGTGAATATGGCCCTGTCTCCAATAGACATCTCCTTTATAACGGCTTCCACCTGCTTTTTAAATCCCATGTCATTCCCAGCTATCACAAGCACGGCATCATTCCCCGAAAGCCGGGCAAAGGCGCGCGCCAGAAAATCAATTCCTTTGCGGGGGGTGATCTTTCCCATGTAGAGTATCATCTTTTTCCCCATAAGGCCGTACTGCTTTCTAAAAAAGTTTCGAGAAGGCAGCCTGCTGAACGCATCAATGTCAATCCCATTGTGTATGACCGTCGTCTTTTCCGTAGGAATGCCGAGCGAAGCATATTGATAGACTTCATGTTCTGAAACAGCAACAAATGCCGATGCATCCCTGATAACACGGTTGCCCATGATTTGGTCAAAAAAAGACTTCAGCAGAGTTCTTCGTTCTATGTTCACGGATGTCCCGTGACCGGAAAAAACATAAGGCACGCCGCGTTGCACAGCCTGCCTCCGGATAACAGAGTTTAAGACATGGCGGTGACCATGGAGATGCAGGATATCGAATCCGGTTATAGCGCCTCGCGCATAACGGCCGAGGCCTATAGGGAGAAACGCCTGCCATGAATATGCCATTGCATTGCTGATATTCCTGAAATAAACCGTTTTGATTCCATCAATGAGGGTTTCCTGGCCTGAATACGGCGAACGAAGGGTATCATCAAGAACGTCAGTGCTAAAGACAGTTACGTCATGGCCCTGCCTGACCATTTCCCTTGAAAGTTCGTAGACCACCCTCGGTATGCCGCCGTAAGCCCATGCAGGGTAGAAATAGGGAAGCACGTGAAGAATGCGAAGCCGTTTGCCCTCACCGGGCATCGTCTGCTCATACGACATGGGTTATTTTGTTGTTCCTCCAGTCTTGTACTGCTAATTCACAAACCTATACTTAATAAGATTCCATAATGCGGACAAACCATCTTTCCATGTTATCTTCTTGCCCTCGTCATAGGTGCGGCCATAATATGATATCGGCATCTCGTATATTCTGTACTTGTTCTTGCAAAACTTTGCAGTTAGTTCGACCTCTATCTCAAACCTTGAAGAATTCAGTTTTATCTCATTCAGTATGCGGCTTCTGAAAACCTTATAACAGCTCTCCATGTCAGAGAGGGTTGTATTATAGAGGATATTAGCAACAAGGGTCAGGAATTTATTGCCCACAAGATGCCAGAACATGTAAACCCTCTGCGCTTTTCCTCCCGAGAGTCTCGACCCATAAACAACATCGGCCACCCCTCTGATTATAGGCTCGGCAAGCAGTTTTAGCTCCTGTGGGTCGTATTCCATATCAGCATCCTGAATCGCAACTATATCGCCGACAACAAGCTCAAACCCCTTCCTCAGGGCAGCTCCCTTTCCTCTGTTTTCAGGCAAAAAAACTTTCTTTATCCCTTCAGTTTCCATGCGCTCCAGAATCTCTCTCGTTCCGTCGGTAGAACAATCATCTACAACGATTATCTCCTTGTCAAAGTCGAGGGCATAGACTTTATTCACTATCGTCTCGATCGTCTCTTTCTCGTTAAATACAGGGATCACCACGGAAATTTTCATTTTATGCCTTTCTTTTTTTTCTGCACAGCGCTATGGACAAGAATTGCCAAGACCATACAAAACGAGATAAAACTCACTACAATACCTATCTGAAAACTTTCAGGCTGATAGCGAAATTCAACCCTGTGCCGGCCTTTTTCAAGGAACACGGACCTGAAATTATAATCAGTCCTGTAAATAATTTTCTCAATCCCATCAACATATGCCTTCCATCCGGGATAGAAGGTATCGCTTAAAACAAGAAGCCCGGCGTCTTTCATGTCCGCCTCGATTGCTACCTTATGAGACGCATATTTTACCACGTCAGCTGATGAACCGGCCTGGGCGCCCCCTGCCTCTGGAAGTCTCTGTGATTCGGAGAGGAATTCAGTGCCTATAACAGCCTCGACAACAGGATCGAAGCTGCCGGAGTAAAGAATATTGAAGGCCTCCTGACGGGAGCGCGCAATTCTTGCCTTGTGCACGACAAATGCCCTCTTCAAATATCCACGGTTTCTGTAAATGTCAATCTCTCCGCTATAGACCTTCTCCATGTCGCTTCCTAAAATTGCCGTACCGGAAGGCATCAAAACATACTTCACGTTCATAAGGTTGATATGCCTGGGAATCGTGTTTGCGCCCATAAAAAAAGTACCCTCTCCTGATTTGCCTGTGATGAACTCTTCATAGTTTCTCAGTTCGATCCCGTCATATCCGCGTATATCCTGAAAGCCAAAGGGCACCCATGTATTCGTAGACATAACATTCCCAAGGCCGAATACCCTGAAAATGTCCGCATCTTTTTTGAGAAATTCTATGGCAGGAGTTGTGGGATATATCGCTTCAGGCCTGATAACAGGCCAATATTTACTAAAGAACAACAGGAGGTCAGCGGCCGTCACAATGAACAAAAGCAAATGGAATAAAGTCCTCCTGAGCAGTCCCTGTAAATACAAAAGAGTAGCGCCGAGTCCTGCAAACACCAGGATTATAAAAAACCATACCTTGCCAGAAATATAACCTGTCACACCAGCGTTCGATAAAATCTTCCCGACTTCACCGGCGGAAATCACATACCTTGAGAATACTGCCAGCGATATCGATAAGATAAATAAAACGCCCAGTATTATTAACGTCTTCTTCCTGCCTCTCGCATCGGCATCTGCCAGGAAATCTATCCCAAATCCTGCAAGAACAGACACGGCAAAGCTGTAGAGCAGAATGATCCTGTTATTGTTCAGTTTTGCAAATATAGGAAGATTATAAACGATATCTCCGATCAGAGGCATCCGGTAAGCAATAGCGAGAGATAAAAAACCAAGGGACGCAAAACAAAGTACATTCCTGTTCCTTCTGCATAAGAAGATCGCGGAAATAGCTAAAAAAAATGGAACAACACCTATATAGCCGCTTTGTTCTGGATACAATCCTACTCCTACCAAACTGCCCCATTCATTATGGTCTGCTGGATTTCCATAAAAATCGGGTATTAGATAGAGGACAGAGGCCTTTAGAGTGCGAACAAACGCAGCATAAGAATCCAATGACATCAAAGAGGAAAAGGAGAAGCTTCCACTTCCCCTGGCTTCGATAAGAGAACTGAGATTAATATATTCCCACGCAGGAAAAAGCTGGACAGCTGCAATGCCGATGCCGATAATACCGGCACCAGCAAAACGAGCAGCCGGAAGAAATATTTTTTTCTCCTCACGGTAAATGATGACAAGGCGAAACAGACAATAAAGCGCGGTCCCGGCGAGTACATGAAAAGTCGTCTCGTAGTGGCCGGCAAAAAAAGCGCATCCGATCCCAATTGAAAAAAAAGCAGCGGATAACATATTCCGATCCTTTGCCACCTTCTCAGCAAGTAAAAATAGCAGGGGCAAGCAGAGCGCTGCATGTGTATGAGGATGACCGAGCCAGCCTGTCATAAACCCGCAGAACATGAAGCTCACTGCGCTAACAAGCGCGCCGGCCGAGCTGATATTCAATCTCCTGAGAAAGAAATATGTAAAAAAACCGGCAAAAAAAAGTTTTAGAAAGGCCACAAAACCAAAGGCATACCAGAGAGGCAGAACATAAAAGAAGACATTTAATGGGAAGAAAAACCCGGTCGAATTCGCAAAAAGCGGAAGACCACAAGAGACAGCCGGGTTCCATAATGGAAGCTCACCATTCTGTAACATTTCACTAACTTTATGGAACCACGGGTAGAAAAGAAAGGCATTGTCGAAAAGCAGGCTGTTCGAAGGCCACCTGTATCCCTCAGGGGCGACCGCATTCCATGGGGGCATCCCAAAAATTGCGTCCGTCGGCCACAGCGAATATCCCATAAAAAGAATAGGGAAAAGCGCAATGGCAGACAGCGCGAAAATCACTGCGAATGCAGAAACCCTATTAGATATCATTCTGCTGCCCACGAGCTTTAATTTCATGCGTTCTTTTCGAGAATCCTCGCAATTATCCTTTTGAAATGCTTCGCACACCAGAGGATATGCTCCAGGATATTTGCGGTATCATAACGGACAATGCCGGTTATTACACTTATGATATTTCGCAAGAGGCTGTCATGTTCATCCATAAAAGCAAAATAGTTTTTGCACTTCACATTAGCCTCATAATAAGCCCGAAGGCGGTCGCCTTTCTGAAATTCATCGGTCTCAAAAACGATCTTCGGATTCTTGCCCTGTGTGAATCCGTCCTTCCAATCCATCAGCATCCTTCCGTTTGCCTGAACCCAATCCCAAACCTCGGTTCCGGGAAAGGGAACGAAAAGATTGAATATGCATGATTCGAGCTTCAGTTTTTTTGCAAACCTGACTGATTCCCTTATCGAAGAGAGAGTGGAATGCGGGAGTCCTATAATAAAATTACCGAAAACCTGCATGCCGTGTTTGTTCGCAAGATTAACCGCCTTAATGATATCGGACAGATCTTCGCCTTTTTTGATCGAATTGAACTCCTTTTCGACACCGCTTTCTATTCCCATGGCAACACCGAAACAGCCAGCCTTCCGCATTTTTGACATGAGCTCGTCATCAACCTTGTCTGCCCTTATGCCGTTAGGGCATGACCAGCTCATTGCAATATTCTGCCTCGCCATATCGTCGCAAAATAGCTTTGCCCTTTTCATATCGAGAGAGAAATTATCATCCTGTATGTTAAAGCAGTTTATTCCGTAAACCCGCCTTGCCTCTTCAAGCTCCTGCATGACATTTTCGACGGAACGAGCAATCCATTTCTTTCCCATAACCCCCTTTACACAGCAGTATATGCAGAGATAGGGACACCCGCGGCTCGTCACAAGCGGATAGTTATATATCTTGCCATCGGCGACGCTGTCAAAAGAACCATAATCAGGAAACGGGATCGAATCGAGTTCGTGTATCCTTTCACCCGGCCCGTTTACAATCACATCTTCGCCGTTTCTGTAAATGAGGCCCTTAACGGTATCGGGGCTGCTCTTTGATTTAACGGCCTTCAGATAATTAGAGACAGAGTATTCTCCTTCACCCATAAAACCTGCATCGAATATCTTGTGCTCCTTTAGGAAGTTTACGCCGTCGAGAGTTATGTGCGGGCCTCCGGTAAAAAGGATATTGCTGTCTGTTTTAACCTTATAAGCGATCTCGAGCGCAGAGTCGCGGGTAAAGGACTTTATAGAAAATCCGATAGCATCATATTTCCTGATCTCTTCAATCCTCGCATCTATGTCCTTTGAGTTATTGTTAAAATCAAAAACCTTGACATCGTCAATGCCTGAAACCTTTTTTAGATAGGAAACAATATAGCCTATACCGGTATTCAGCCCGAAGTGCATTCCTTTTGGATCGACAAAACAGACTTTCATCGCAACCCACTCACATGACAATACTTAAAGAGATACTGCGACATCTTAAATCTTTTCCCTGAAATCATTCAACCCGAGTTTTTTGTACAGATGCCCAAGCGTGTATATGTTGAATAGCCGCAATACCTTCAACCCGAATGAAGTCATGTCATGAAAAATCAACCGCGGAAATGCCTTGAGCACGGGCACGCCATTATTTATCTGCGCCCTGAAAAGGTCGGCGTTCACCGCAAACTTATCAGTATCGCTTACGCCTCCGAGCTTCATCGCCGAGAATACATCGTCAGTAAAAAAAGGGGTTTCTGTCTCGGTTACCCTCAGCAGATGTTCATAATCCATAGCGTATCTGTAGTCCAGATTATAGAGGCCGAACCGCTCAAAAACATTCCTTTTCGTGAAAACCGATTGATGCGGCATGATGTTGCTCTTTCTCATTCCTTTGCGCGTAAACGGCAATCCCATCATCCCCACGATCTCCTTAGAGTCAGCAGGCACATAACAGGTCTTACCGTAAACTATGTTGACAGCGGTATGCTCCGCAAAAATTCTGATGACCCTGCTTATCACATAATTGTCCATATAGAAATCCTGAGAATTCAGGAAGGCTATAATGTCTCCGGAGGATGCCCGCACCCCTTTATTGAATGCATCGGATATTCCATTGTCCTTTTCGCTCACCCAATATGCGATATCATTTTCATACTTCTTTATTACATCCACGGTGCCGTCGGTCGAACCGCCGTCGATAATTACATGCTCTATATTACCGTATGTCTGGCCGAGAACGCTCCGTATCGTATCCTCGATAAACTCTTCACTGTTAAGACAGATAGTGATGATGCTGACCTTAGGTTCGAATGTTTTCATAGACGCGCGCCTTCTGTTTCATTCTCCTTTTCTCGAGATGTTTTTAAGGATTGCGAGATTTTCATCACCTCATTTACTTTTCTAATCAATGCTTCGACCGTAATATCGTTTATATCCAACTTACTGCCATATCCATAACGATTAATCATCCTTTCATGATCTTTCAGATTATTTTCAATTTCCGGATGATAGATTGCATAATATTTGTTTGTCATGCTATCGGGATAGGGCGTAAATCTGCCGTAATGATTTCCATTTGAGATAACAATGCTAGTTGTCCCAACGGCAGCCGCACAATGAGGAGCACCCGTCTCATTGGTAATTATAAGTCGCGCATTATAAATGACGCTGAGAAGTTCAGAAAGCGAAGTCTTGCCTACTAAGTCCATGTATTCACTTCCAAAATATTCGCGGAATTTTTTTGCATCACCCAAATCTGCAGGACCACCGCAGAGCACAATAGCGAACCGAAAATTAATCGCTACATATTTCCCAATTGCTACAAAATTTTCAACATCCCATTTTCTATAATTATCGCCGGCCCCGATAAACAAAACAATATAATCTGCAGGCAGCTTAAACCTCGGCCTCAAATTTTTCGGCTTCAAATACGGACTCTTAATCTCGATCTTTTCCGTCAGTAAACCCTCAAAAAGTACTCATAGTCCATAGCAACCTTATAATCAAGAGAAAACGGCCCCATTGTTTCATATACTTTTCTAGTAGCAAATATGGCCGGATGCGGAACAATTATCTCTTTACTCATTTTTTTGGTGGAAAACGGCTCTCCATATATCACCAATGTTTGGCCGGTCTTTTGGTCTATACACCTCACACGCCCATAAACAATTTCCTTGCAGGGCGGGGCGTTAAATAAATCAACAATACGCTGGACCACATCACAATGAGCATAATAATCGTCCGAGTTAAGTATAGCAATAATATCACCAGTAGCCAGTTTCAGCCCCTTATTAAAGGCATCGGATATGCCTCTGTCAGGCTCGGATATGACCACTGCGCCAGGGTCCAGGTCCATAATGATGTTCAGTGTATTGTCGCTGGAACCGCCGTCTATAATGATGTGCTCTATGCAGGGATACGCCTGAGAGTGTATGCTCCTGATATTGTCCGCTATAAAACGCCCGCTGTTGAGAGTAGGCGTGATGACGGAGACTTTCGGTTCAAGTACCTTCTTAAGTTTATTTCTCATGGGCTATCGGAAGTGCATTCCGTTTCCATTTACTTACTGATCCTTTCTGAAATAATTTTCAGAATAAACATTATAAATGCCATGCAATTTGCGATAGATGACAACTAAGTAATTTAATATGTCATCGGGAATGCGGGCTTTAATAATTTCCTTTAGTGTCCTGGGCCGCCTTTTTTCTTTTCGATAAATAAATGTTGGGGCGAATGATCGCACCCAATTTTCGGTCTCAAAAAGTTCTTTAACATATGGCTTATAAACATTGTCTACAACTTCTTTGGATAACAAATAGTTCCCCAGATCATACGAACCATCGTCGCAATACGAAAAATTATGATAATGGTAAAAAAGCAAAGGACTATCATCAACTAACAGGCCTTCTCTTGTTTTGTTTATTTTGTATTGCTGAACATTCCACGGTGCCACACCAGCACCTAAATGCTGTATCTCTTTTACAGATTTAAATTTTTTCGGCCAATCATCAAGAGACAGCTGTCCTGGAAAGTAAAGCGGCTTATCCGCCTGATATTTAAAACAGCAATTTTTCCAATAGTCCAATATTTTTTGAGATTCTTCACTATTCTGAAAGGCATTAAAGTGGACACAATACTTTCCGGCTGTTTTTGTAAAATCATATATAGGAGAATATCTATGGGGTGCCAAAGAGGCTGAAAACTCTTCCAGTTCCCTGAATAATACCGCAGGATCACTGAAAAACATGGAATCTGCTTCCAGATAAGTCACCATATCTACCTTGAAATGGCTCAGCACATAAAAACAAATCAAGGGTTGGCATACCCAACAGAACTGTCCATGGGTAGTCCGCTCTTTAACTATGCGTGTCTCGTCATTCTCAATTTCTGCAAGACGTATAGGTATAAGATTCGGCTGACTAAATTTATGAATCGTATCATAGGTAATTTCATCCATACACAAAACATAGAGATTAAACTCTGTCATATTTCTTAATAATGACCGATAGAGAGTCATCCCCTGCAATAAATAATTTTTGTCAAATAAGGTGCAGAACTGGTACATTATTTCTCCTTTTAATATTACTCGTTTTAGAAAAGAACCTTGACGATTTATTCATTATATCATTGGCAATCTGGTTGCTTTATGAAATGTTTCATAGGATTCTCAGCCCGAAAATACATATTATTTATTGTTATTTCATTTATCTGTTTTATATGCACAGAACTAAAGTATTGCAATAAAAGCTGCTTTAGCTCCATAGCATCACTGAATTCTGTTTTATGATCAACATAACCAGTGGCAACTGGTGCCATTCCATATAATTTCACATGTTGATTTCCGGCATGCAGTATTTTATTTAGTATCTTATGAATTTCCGCTATATCGAAATAGCAGATAGCGGCATTCCAAACTACAAAATCATAGCCAGACGAAGGGAACTCCTCATTTATTATGTCAATCCTGCAATAATTAATGTTAGGAGAAGAATAATATTTTATGGCATGACCTATTGCGTTTCGATCTATATCGACTGCGTCTACAACACCTGCAATATCAGAAAAAAACAGAAAACTGTAACTTCCGTCACCACAGCATAGATCTAAAACTTTGCATCCAGAAAACATATCCTCTCGTGCATGGACCCCCCTAATCGTAAAGACCCATTCTCCGGGGCTATATATCCATTTATAAAGATTTAATTGATGATTATAATACTGAGGTCTACCGTTTACCATCAGAGTCCAGTCCTTAAAAAAAATTAATTTTGAAAGCAGATAAGTAACTCGTTGTGAAATCCTGAAAAAAAGATTAACACCTGTAATTTTAAAGAAAAATTTAGTGAAAACTTTAATTATAGATTTCATAAATTTCTAAACATCGCCCATCTCCGAAATGATCCTGACAGCACCGATTACATCTTCAATATCATCATCCGTCAATTTTGCGGAAATGGGCAGGCTGACTGTTTGCCTCCCTATAGTCATGGCATGAGGATAATCTTCCGGTTCCCAACCAAAAGCAGACTGGTAATATGGGTGTTCCGGTATACTGAGGTAATGCACGCCAACCCCTATATTCCGGGCAGTCATGGCGGAAAGAAAAACATCACGGCTTATGCCAGTTTTTTGCTCATCAATAAGCACCGTGTACAGATGGTATGCGTGCCGGGTCTGAATCTCTGCTTCCGCAGGCAAAATAATCGGCAAGTCAGCAAAGGCATTGTTATAGCGCTGCCAGATATCACGACGTCTCTCCCAGTATGGCTCTATACGCTTTAACTGATGAATGCCTATGGCAGCCTGCAGGTCCATCATATTGTATTTGAAACCGCACTCTACAACCCGGTAGTGCTTGTATCCCGTATCGCTGAAACGTTTCCAGGCGTCCTTACTCATGCCGTGAAGTCCCAATATCTTTATGCGGGCGATATCCTCCTCGCGCTTCGAAAGCACCATCCCGCCTTCGCCTGTCACGATATTTTTTGTTACATAAAAAGAAAAACACCCGAAATCGCCGAAAGTCCCTGCTTTGCCTCCCTTATATTCAGTCTCTATGGCATGAGCGCAGTCTTCAATGACTTTGAGATCATATTTTCCGGCCATACTCATGATCCTGCCCATGTCACACGGGCGTCCGGCAAAATGGACAGGAAGGACCGCTCGTGTCCTTGGTGTGATCTTCTTTGCGACCTCCTCTGGGTCAATGTTCATCGTGCGCGGATCAATATCAGCCAGCACAGGGATCGCTCCTGCATGGATAATGGCATTGACGGTCGCGCAAAAGGTCAAAGGAGTAGTAATAACCTCGTCACCAGGTTTTACTCCAGCAGCTAAAATACTCAGGTGCAATGCAGCGGTACAAGAATTAAGTGCAGCTGAAAACTCAGCACTTTTGTATAAAGCAAAATCTTTTTCAAATCTGGCAACTTTAGGCCCTGTTCCCAACCAACCGGTTTTCATAGAATCTACTAATTCATTGATTTCAGCATCTTCAATAGCTGGTGCGCCAAAAACCAAAAAATTGTTTCTTCTTGGTCTATTGTTCATTATAATTACTCCCCTCGATTAGATAGTTACTCTTTCCATGCAAATATATTGACCATAAGATCAAAACCAGCATTGGTCCTGACTTCGACAAAAGGAGATTGACTACAAAAACCCGAATGTAAATTAATCCTGAAACCAGCATCAGATAGGATGCCAATTATCCTGTCCAGACATTGCTTCCGTCCAACCTTAGAATGATATTCCACAAAAACATATCGAAACATATCCAAATGTTCTCTGCAGACAGGCAGAACAAATTCCTCAGCCCCCTCAATATCCATCTTCAGAAAATCAAATTGCCGGCCGTGAAGAAACTCATTAATGTTTATTGCGCTTATCTTCATGCAACTTTCATCACTGGCAAATGCAACCCTGCCACCATCAGCACCCTCGGAGCAAAATGGAATAATTTTATTCTCATGCCATGCAGCCTTATTGATCAACTCCACATCAGTATATCCATTACCATACACATTCTTTGTCAAATAGCCAAATATCTGGGGATCAGCTTCAAATGCTGTAATCTGTGCCTTTGGATACATTTTTTTTAAAAAAAGCACACTTAGCCCAATATTAGCACCTAAATCAAGAATCTTTGGCTCCTCACCCTCAAACTTAAATTCATAGATACGATCAACAAAAATTGCCTTATATCCTGAAAGGAATGAAGCAGAATCCGGAATTAGTAATTTCAAGCCGTGTACCGTGGTACTGCATTCTTTAAAACGTGGGGTTTTTCTTAATCTATATTCCAACATCCAGTACAATCTATACTCGCTATCAAAAATTGCTTTATAGACATGCTGAATTGGTTCCATATAAAGCGGTCTGAAAAAATTATTAACTACCGCTTCACGTATTATATGCACTACCCTGTTTACAACCCTGTGGATAAAAGAAGGCCTCAAAGTACGGTAGTACTCAACTATTGCATTACGAGCACGATTATCCTCTTTAATCGGGATATTTTTTACCAAGACTGGCTTGCTGGAAACATCTGTTTCGAAAGTATTCGAAGTGCCACAATGCGTACCGCTCGAGTCCATTCCGATGTTGGAAACCAACGATTTTCCAGGATAAAGCGTAAATTTATCCTTGAGAAAAGCCGATGCATACCACCTGATTGCCCACGAATCGTTTTTCTCGTTTATCTGGTCTCTGAGCATTTTCGTATATTCGTAGGAGTTGTCGAAATCAAAACTCTCTGTCAACTTCTTCGTAATAAGCTCATTTAAAAGCTTTTGGCCGTCCTGCTCAAAAAGCCTCCAGCCCCTTTCCCACGTTGCCCACCCCCAGCAGCCAGGATCTTTTAAAAAAAACGTTTCAGGCAACTCTGCCTTAACAGGGAACATGTAGCCGTGGATGCTTATGACCCTTTCGTCATTTCTGTAAAGCTCCAGGGCCTCATTCATAAAACGTAGGAAATACGGAGAAGTAACCATGTCATCTTCCAGAACTATAATTCCGCCGAATCTGCTGACAATTTCAGTTACCCCCACAATAATAGAACCTGCAAGTCCAAGATTTTTTTCTCTTTCAATAACGGTCACCCCTTTAAAACCTTCAACTGATTTAAAATACTCCCTCACCGACTGAACTTTTTCCATGTCAGTATCAGACCTGGGACCATCCGAGAATATATAAAGTTCGCTCTGAGCAGCCAGCTCGTTCTTTTGCAAAGCTTCCACTGTCTTCTGAACATGCCAAAGCCGGTTATATGCAAACAACGCTATGGGCGCCGGATAATTCATCGTTCTCCCATACTGTTGTCATATTTTTTCCTGTATAGACCCATCCAGCCGTCACACCTGCCAAAAACGTGAAAAGTGATTCTGAATAAAATGGCACAGACCAGATTGAAAAATTGAATATGATATTGTCCGCCAAAAAAGCGGCCTTTGAAATTAACAATCCTAAGAGGCGACCTTCGAAACCAAATATCTACCAGCTTGATTTTATTTTTGCCGTAATATTTTACCTGAGCATTGCTGCCGTCAAAGACCATATCGATGCCGACCGGGGAGTATGGTTTGACATGATCAAAGTCATCATAGAAATACGGTGAGTTTAATGGCGTAGAGATAATAAGAAACCCTCCCGGCTTTAAACGCTCCAAATAGTGTTCCATAAATTTCAAAAGCTGATCAGGATAAAAATGCTCAATTACATGAGACATTAATACAACGTCATATAGTTCAGGCGTTTTGTCGAACTCCTCCACTGTTAAACATTTGATATTTGACTCATTGTTGGATTTTACAATTGCCTCATTAACTTCAACGCCAATGACACTATAGCCGAGTTTGCCCAACAATTTGATATTTCTGCCATAGCCGCAACCTACATCAAGGATACGCATATCAGCATGGCGAGGTATTTTCAAAAAAAAGCGAACCAGATTTCGCTCTTCGTTTTGCGGGTCTTCCAGTTTAAAAATAATATCTTTAAGTAATTTTTTGATCATGCTCCATGCCCTGCTGACTTGCATAAAGTTTTTTGTATGTTTCTGATGTCAATAAAAGCTCTGAATGTGTCCCGCTGCTTTCAATCGTTCCCTCAGAGAGGACATATATTTTGTCACAGCCAATGACAGTTGATAAACGATGAGCTACAATAACAATGCTGATATGACTCCTCAATTTACCAATTTCAGCTGTGAGTTCGGTTTCCGTAACCGTATCAAGGGAACTGGTAGCTTCGTCAAATACCAATATCTTAGGGTTGCGATATAGCGCCCGCGCGATGCCGATACGCTGTCGCTGCCCGCCGGACAATTTTACGCCATTTTCGCCAACTTGCGTCTGTATGCCATCGGAAAGCGACACAATGAAATTCTCAAGATTGGCAATCCTCAGCACCCGCATAACACGGTCGTAATCAGGTTTTTCTTCGAATGATATATTAAAGGCTATTGTGTCATCGAGCAGCGTGATCGTCTGCGGTACATATCCAATAAATTTTTGCATTGAACGGCTTGTAAAAGGATCGAAGATAATGCCATCGCATAGGAATTTTCCTTCTGTTGCCTGCTGAAGGCCGGTAAATAGATCCAGAAGAGTTGTCTTCCCGGCGCCTGACGAACCTACAATTCCGATTGACTCGCCACGCTTCAGTTCGATGCACACATTGTTCAGAATTTGAGTATCGCCGTAGCGAAATCCGATGTTCTTCAGTTCGATGGAATGATTGAAGCTCAGGTTGTCGTCCTTTCGGCTTACAGCGGCATTGGCGAGGCTCGTCCGCAGGTCAATAAGGCGTGTAATAAAGGGGTGCGAAAACTTAAAGGTATTTATTGCGCTGAAAATTCTCCCAAGCGCTGGTGCTACGCGGAGGGCCGCCACAGCAGCAACCCCAAGCAAGGGGCCGGCCTTATCGAAAGGACTAGCAAAAAAGACAATTGCCAAAGAAGCTGCCACAATAGCTAATAAGGCAAAGAGTTCTGTCAAAAGCCTGGGCAGAGCATTGTTTAGGTTATAGCGCCAGGCAAGTTCAGCGTAGTCATGTGACACACTCTTATTGCGGGCGCTAAATAAACCGTCCAGACCCATTATTTTGATGTCCCGTATAGCGTATGCTATTGAAAATAAAAGCCTATAGCGAACATTCTCTATATGAGTCTGAACTGCCCCGAGTTGTGATGATTGACGAACCACGGTCACATATAAAATATACCCAGTTACAGCAGTCAGTCCAATCGTGCTGAGTGCAATTAGCGGCTGAAAAATCAGAAATCCAAACATTAAAAAGGTTAAAAGCAGCCCCTCATTTATAACCTGTATCAATGCATTAAGTGCAATTGAAGCATGTATGGTATTGGAGTATGCAGTACCGGCAATCTGAGAAGCTGGTGTCTTCTGAAATGCTGAGTATCGTGTATTCAGCACATGAACAACCAAATCATCTGTTAAATTAGCAGTAAATCGAGCAAGGAGACGGCATTGAATCTTTGTAAGCATGGCCTGAAAATAAGTTTTGCCCAAATAGAACAAAGCCAGACAGATACCCAGAACAATCAATAACTGTCCATGGTTTGATACCAAATTTGATATAGCTGGTATCCTGAGTTTTATCAATACTTCTTCAACAATAGAAGGCTGCGAAATAACCTGAAGAAATGGAAAAATGATGGCTATACCAGCAAGATCAAGAATTGACATTATACTAACTGTGGCAAACAATATAAAAGTGTTCCGATAACCAATAGCACGCAAAATAAAACGCCAGGTATTCGCCCCTCCAGCAACAAACATATTCAAAATTCTATCTGATTGGTTGCTTTTATGCATAATCACCCTAAAATAACATCTCTGACTTTTTGGCGAAAACGGCTCAATTCTTCAAGTCCTCCTTTAATGTCATCTTGTCCTTCTGAGATACCATCTATAGGCTTCTTCATTATCATCATATTTAACAAATCAGATGAAGAGAAAAAACTCAAAAGAGGCATAAGTAAGTCATAAGCAACCTTATGCGTTACTACTCGATAATAAAAAAAATCATAGAGTTTCCCAATAAATGTAGCCCTGCTACCGCGGGGACTCGGTATAGGTTTGCCTAATGCATTGTAGACCATTGAAATCCATCTCATCAGCTTAACATCACAGGGCTTATATTCCGAGAGCATAGTCTCACCATTGATAATTCTTCGATACTCTGTGATATCAGCGGGCTGCCTGCAAAGTTCACTTATAGGGAACATACAATTCGAAGGGAACAAAGCAAAGACGGGCTTTCCGGCAACTAGTGCCTCAATTGCAATTGTTGACCATCCACCAACTACTAAATCAGACTTCAACACAATGTAATAAGATGAGAGAGGATTATCAGCTTCAATAACAAAAAAATTATCTTTTGCCCCGGCTAAATTCAAATATTTTCTGACCTCAGTAAGTTCTCTGCTTATTATTCGTTCACGCTTGTTGGGTGCCAGACGCGGATGCACACGAATCACATACCCTATACCTTTGTTCGCGTTTTGAATAAAATCTTCCAATAAAGCATACTGATCAGGATAATAGGTATCATCAAATTTGACGCCGTGGGTAATAATATGAGAATAAAGCTCATCTGTACTGCTTAAAAAATATGAGATTACAGTTTTGTACTTGTCCCTGAAAGCATCAAAGCCAGCAAAAGCAGATTTCTTCCCCAGTTGCGTATAACTGTTAAAGTCGTTCCCCAGAAAACGATTTCTCATAATGCGCAAAGCAGCTTTCAAATCATCTCTTTTAAGCTTATAAATCGACTCCAGATTATTAATCGTCTGCCATCTGGGAGTAACTGGAATACGATCCTTTTCAAAGAAAATCCGATTCCATGATTTATAGCTCGAAAATTGAAATTCTAAGCTCAAAAACTCTTTGCAACTATCACCTAGTACTGTTCGAGCCAGTGTATTGTGCGAATAATTGCCATTTACATATATAATCTTGTCAAATCTGCATTCCCGCCCTACTCGCTCAAAAAAGTTCTGCAGCAACAAGGAGTCACGGATATGCTGAATGAGCCTGCTGATTTCTTCGCTATCGAGAACTGACAGGTCAGATAGTTTCCCGACTATGCTGTAATCATAAAAAGCAATCTTACAGAACTCTATCCCCTTGTATTTAAAATCCATAATGCTTGCGCCTCTGGGGTCTTTTGCTAAAACTTCCTCTATTTTCCTCAAAAGATTTTCCTGTTCGGAATTAAGCCTGTCCAACTCAAGAGAAACCGTAAAACTTATTTGTCGCCTGAGCTTATTCTGCTGCAACTGACAGTTGGCGCAAAAACTTTTTTTCCGTGTATCCACCTCGCTGGACTTCCAGAATTCAGGTTGAGAATTGATATTTATGCATCTTTGCAAAGCTGCGTTGCAGCCCAGATATACAACTTCAATTCCTTGCTTCGAAAGCGAGTAGGCCATGTATCTGAGGGCTTCATGATACATCGGAATAGTAGCATCGAGGTTGAGAATCCCAATAGTCATCGTTTCATATTTTGTTATGTTCATTTTGATATATGACAGCACCAATATTTAAGTGCTCTGTAAATATTAGAGCCGACTAGTAATGCTAGTTTTCTTTTCCAGAGTGTCATGTTAATTCATATTCAATGAGATAACCACAGCACTCTCCTAAGGCCAACAACATCAAGAGCTTTAATTTTATTATCTGGAGATTCGCGATAAACACTAAGAATCACTATGCGGAGCTTTGTAATGCCTTTTGTAAAATTCAATTTAAATAATTGCTCCCCTTTACTATCGGCCAGTTCAATATAAATTGAATTTTCAACCATTCCATTAGGAATTATCTGAATTTTTCTGGGGCGCAAATGATAATAATAATCATCTCTCACATCCTTTTTGTCGTATTCTATAAAACCATTCAAAATTGCAACACCTGTAATGTTAGGGTTCCCATGGAAATAAAAATCAATCCAGCAATTCTGCCATTGATTTAAATCAGAAATCCATCCGCCAAATTTAGATTTTTCGGCAACCAGATTATTCGGATGCAGGCCATCAGTTCCATATTTACTGCTCTTATAATAAGAAGATGCTTCTACTTTATGTGTAGGAACCGATTCAGCAGCAACTGCTTCTATCCTTTCAATAAACATTATTGATAAGACCGCAATAAAAACAATAAATACTTTAACGCTTCTGTGCTTTTTCAGCATATGCATTCCTCCTTAATCTTTCAAATTTCAAGTAATCATCTCCCAACTAACAGGAGACCCTCTTTTTATGTCTCTTGCAGCTTTTTTGCCCAACAAAACATCTAAATACTTAGGGAGTAATCCATGACCTGGTCTTATAGACCTGACATTTTCTTCAGTGAATATTTCGCCTGCCTTCATGTCTTTTACCACAAAGAGAGAACGTCTGAATACCTTGCTCTTTTCCTCGTCGGCAGTAAGTCCGTAATGGACCTCTCCCAGCGCCCTTTCAGTTGTCCTTATTGCCTCGACCATTGCCTTAAACTCCCGGGGTTCAAGGGAGAAGGCACTGTCGGGACCGGGAACAGAGCGTGAAAGAGTGAAATGTTTTTCGATAATGCAGGCGCCGAGGGCAACAGCTGCCACAGGGACAGCAATACCGAGTGTATGGTCGGATAAGCCGGTAACGACGCCAAAAGATTCTGCCAAATGCAGGATTGTTTTGAGATTCATATCTTCAGGTAATGCAGGATAGCCGCTTGTGCATTTAAGGAGAGCTAATTGCCTGCAGCCCGCATTTTTTGCTGCATCTACTGCATCACGAATCTCTTCAAAGGTCGCCATGCCAGTTGACATGATGATAGGCTTGCCCTTCTCTGCCACATATTCAATAAGTGGGATATCTACCAACTCAAAAGATGCAATTTTATAGGCGGGCACGTCCATAGATTTCAGAAAGTCTACGGATGTTCTATCAAAGGGGGTAGAAAATAGTATAAGCCCTATCTCATCCGCAATCTTCTTTAGTTTAGGCTGCCACTCCCAAGGGGTATATGCTTTGCCGTAAAGGTCATAGAGTTTTTCGCCCTCCCATATCGTCCCTCTGATCCTGAAATATTCATTATCGCTGTCGATTGTTATTGTATCCGGCGTATAGGTTTGAAGCTTAATAGCATCCGCTCCGCACTCTTTTACGGCGTGGATTATCTTAACAGCCTCATCAAAGCTCTGGTTGTGATTGGCCGACATCTCGGCTATGATAAAGACCGGCTGGCCTGTACCGATTTCCCTCCCGGCAATATCAAGATATGTTGGCATTCCTTAACTTTTCCTTAAGCTCTTTTATCGGGGTAGCCCATGACTTTTCGGTAAGAAGGGCCTCAAATGTTTTACTGTCCTTAGTATAGTGCAGGGTGCCTACCGAAGGCTGGGGCCTGGACTGAATAATCCCATTTCTAATTTTGTCCCAGTTGCGTCTAAAAAGAGCCTGAATCGCCTCATGCAATTTCTCATATGAAGAACCGATTGTCTCCTTGTCCTCGTCTATGACAACTTCTTCCTGAACGATTATATCCCCGGTATCAATTCCCTCGTCGAGGGAATGAATTGTTACTCCTTTCGGGCTGTCTTCAATATAGCTCCAAACATTGGGATGAGCTCCTCTATTCCATGGCAGATATGAGATATGGAGATTAACAGCACCCATAGGGGGTATCTTCAGCACATCCCGCTTGAGTATATATCTATAGTTGTAACTGACGATCATGTCAGGTTTCATATCCTCAACATAACGAGCATCCACTTTCTCTTCCGTGTAGAAGACTCTTTCTCCTTCATTCTCAAGCCAGGAGGCAAGATCTCTTGAGATGCCGCCTCCCAAGAACAGAATGGTAAGCGGATGAGGTACGAGGGCATTGATGATATTCTCAATTCCCCTGCCATCAACCATCAGCCGGCCCTCGCGGGACATGGATTTGCGGCTACTGGAGTCATTCAGCAGCGCCTGTATTTCGGCCGCAATCTTTTCTATCTTGTTTTCAGACGGCCTGCCGCAGGAAATAAACACACCTTTTTGATGAAGACAATTCACCGCGCCCGCCTGATTGTCAGCTACAATAAACAGCAGTGCCGGCAGACCCATAAAGGCCAGCTCCCACGCTGTTGTTCCACCCGCCGAAACGGCGGCATCAGCCCACGCCATAATTGGCGCCATGTCTTCAATGCCCCTTAGAATTTCGATCTTATGTCTGCTTCCCTCAGCTTCCTTTACCAGAAGCTCGTGATGAGGGTTGGCGGCCCCTATACCGACTTTGACATTAATAGAAATCTCTATTAGGTTTACTGCCTTTAATACTTTAAGAGTATGGTTGTCGGGGTCAGCCCCGCCCATAGTTATCAGGAGTTTTTTGGCTATTTCCGGAATCTGCCTCTGAAATCCCTTATATTTAAGAAATTCCTTCCTCAGCATCACAAACTTTGTGCCGAGAAGGATTTTTGTATCCGGATTTGCATTATAATGAAACTGCTCCGCACCGTAATTCTGGTTGAGTATAATATCTGCGTAGTAATAATCGAGATGAGCATAGTCATCTATCACCATCAACTTATATCCGGCTTCCTTCACGGCATGCTGATAAGGTGTTTCGAAATGATATCCGTCTAGAACTACCCAATCAGGACTCAGCTTTTCAAAAAGTGATAAAGATTCCATGAGACTACCGGGGCTACTGACAAAGTGAAGATCGAACCCTTCGGCGGCAAGCCTCTTTACAAGGCCCTCACTATCGCAATAAGTCACAAATATGACCTCCCCGCCGCTGTCCCTAATACCCTGTCCAAGCGCAATACACCTCATGACATGGCCAGTGCCTAAGGCCGCATACGCATCTGCCCTTATAGCGACTTTCATAAAGTATTAAGCATTTCCTTCGACTCTCATAATATCTCGAACTTGAATTTTATGGTATCAGCCAGGTCGCCATCGGTCTTTTTCTGAGGGTTGTGCTTATTTTAATAAAGCTCTCTGTTTCTTTCCAAAAAAGTTCGGCTAATCTTACAGTTATCAAAAAAGCCTCATGTTAAAAAACTCGAAACTGTATACTCTGGCTATCAAGCGCCATAACTCCATAAGGTTCGGGAGGGTTTGCCGGATTGTAATACAGCTGACGATTCTGTATTGAGAAAGTCTGATCATCCACCTGGAGTACCCGCTGGGAGTTGTGGCTAGCATCTATCGGGTGACGATCCACAGAATCTTGTACTATCCACAATCCACTGGCGTCTCTTTTCCAGATGGCTGAATCTCGTTGCTCGTCTACAAAAGAATAAAACCGGCTTCTTGTTATACCAAGAAATTCACAATAATACTCAAGAGTCGACGGTTCATTGGCATCGTATCTTCTGACCATACCAATACCTTCTTCCCGGGTCATCCTGCCATGCCGGATTTCCATGCTGGCATCATCTGTAGCGCGCCCATAGCCAAACTTTAGATACTTCAAATAATCGTGCACATCATTGGCATGATCCTCGATTTTGCCGTACAGATTAAACGTCCTGTCACGCTCATATGCTACCGGAGAAAATCCCCACTCTTTGATCATGGTTTCTGCCTGCACTTTAGCATTCCAGGGGTAAAAATTACTTAGGTATATGCCACGAACAGCTGTTCGTTCAATCTCCTCGTCAGAGGGATAGATATAAGGAGCTACATCTTTTAATGTTATCCCACCCTTCCCTATTAGGTCAGATGGCTCGTAACCACGCATATCGTGCTCCTTACGTGTCCACCGCGTGAATTCTACAAAATCCTCCAAAGAAACTATACCAGTTAACTCGGCAAAACCATGCTCACCCCATACAATAAGCGGGATATTGTACTTAACCGCGATCTGGAACGGAAATGTACGAATACCGGCATGATAATGCCAGGTCAAATCACCGACCGTTTCGAGCATGTGTCTAGATATCCGGCGAACCGAATCAAGACCTGCGGTATACCGGACAAGATCACAACCGGAACGGTAGATCAAGTTTTCAAGATTTCGCAGGCCAGCCGGAGAATTGTACGCATGATTGAAAGTAACAAGCAATGGATTCATTCCATATTTTTTCTTAAGCAACCACACTTGATAATGGGAATCCTTACCACCAGATACCGGAACAATGCAGTCATGACTATTTCCGCGATCATGTGCCATGCGCTTCGCCTCGTCAAGAATTTGTTCAAGCATCTTCTGCCGCTCCACCCAATTAACCTCCAGATGTTCGCGGCTTTCATGATAACGACAGCCGCTACACACTCCCTCGGTATCAAAGATTATGGTAGGCTTGGCATTTTCAGGATATAAACATCTTGTACAGTATCTCAATACAGGTTCCCCCTCATATTTTTCTGAAACAAAGTCCTTTGTCGATTAGAAATTTCTTTGCCTTTTTAGTACTATGTTCAGTATAGTGAAAAATATTAGCGGCAGCAACAGCACCAGCACCGGCATCAATTCCTTCGGCAAGATGTTCCCACCTAAAAACACCTCCCATAGCTATGACAGGAATAGAAACAGCTGACGTTATAGATTCAATCAATTTGAGATTATAACCCTTTCTGTTGCCGTCATAATCAAGAGAATTAATAAACAGTTCCCCTGCTCCAAGCGTCTCGGCTTTTAACGCCCATTCGCCTGTCTTGAAGCGAGTAATATTCTTTCCTCTGTCGGTAGCAACGTATTCAATGCCGTCATCTCCCCGTTTGGAATCAATAGAAATAACAATACACTGATTTCCGAATTTCTGGGCAAGTTCGGAAATAAAGTGAGGATTTTCGACCGCATGGGTATTTACAACAAGCTTATCGGCTCCACACGCTATAAGCGCCCTGGCATATTCCAAATCAGCAATCCAACCACCAGCCGACAAAGGCACAAAACACTCAACAGAAATCTTCTTGATACTTTCTATAAACTGCTCTCTGGAAGACGCCTCCTTAGAAACGTTCAGCACGACGATCTCATCTATAGCCCACTTATTGAAACTCTCTATCGCATGTATAGGATCATAATGGATAACGTTGGTATGCTTAAATTTCACGCTTTGGACAACCTTGCCGTCCCTCACAAGAATAACTGCAATCAGCCTGTTTTTAAGCATGGCTATAACTCTACAAAGTTTCTGACCAAAACAAGACCTGCCTGCTGACTTTTCTCCGGGTGGAACTGCACACCATAAATATTCTCCCTGTTAACCATGGACGGAAATTCTGCTCCATACTTGGTTGTACCCAGGATATCACCCCGATGAGCACAGTTTAAAAAATAACTATGAACAAAATAGAAATCGGATTTATTCTGAATTCCGGAAAGCAACTTATCATCTCTAAGGAATTCAACTTCATTCCATCCTATATGAGGAACTGGCAAATTATCAGCTATCTCTTTAATATTAATAACATTCCCCTCGATAAGGTTAAGGCCCTTGCGCTCGCCATATTCAAAACCAGCGGTAGCAAGTAGCTGCATACCCAAACATATACCTAGGAGATATTTACCTTTTCCGACTTCCTCAGCAATAGCTTCATCAAAATTCTTGCCACGGATTTTCTCTATGGCGTCTCCAAAAGCACCAACACCCGGCAAAATTATCTTCGAATAGTCTTTTAATTTGTCGGCTTCACTTACAACTTCGACTCTTACGTTATCGTTATTGAACCTAATGGCATTCTCGATTGACTTTAGGTTTCCCACCCCATAATCTATAATAGCTATCATTTTTATTCTTTGACCTTTTCAATTTTCTTTATTTTTTTATCTTGCATTCCACTGCGTTCCATCATAATCTTAGCCACTTTATAATCAAATTCCGTATCAATATCAATTGAACGCTCTCGTGGCATCACATATGCGCCAAGGGGAAAAGAAAAGTAATCTTTTGTCCGTAAAAAATCGGGTATGTCTACAATAGTCACAGCCCCATTAATTTGATATGTTATTTCAAGTTCCTGACTTTTTTTTCTGATTTTACCCTCAAAAATCGGAGAAATCATTCTGTCCCTCAACAACACCGAACGGAATGAATTATGATCCGATTCTGTAATAGACATCAGATATTTGAATCCGCCCTCAGAAAATTCCCTGAATGCCCCTACTATATCGTCCGCAATAATCATAGGAGAAGTAGGGAGGAGTATAAACAGGTTACTGAACACCAAATATTCAGGGTTTTTATTCAAAAATTCATCAGCCACATCAGCCACCCCAAAAGGGTCTTTAGCAAGTCTGGCATCTCTGATATGCACCTTCGAGCCATGTTGTTCTGCTATCCTGCCGATTTCCTCAGATTCAGTCGAGACCACAATATTCTCTCCGAATAACCCTGATTCCTTGGCAGCCCTAATCGGATAATAAATAAGTTCTTTGCCGGCTATTTTTAGAATATTTTTTTTCGGCAGGCGCGTAGAAGCTGCTTTTGCCGGGATCAGACATACATTATCAGATGTGTTCATAAGTTAATGCTTCCCCGATTTTAATATCTTTGACCAGTGTCTTTCCGATAAAAAAGTGAATATCATTGCTTGTAATCCCGACCCCGGGCCTCTTGAACTCAAAATCTTCACTGCTTATTAACTCTCCAGCAGAAACATTTCTGAGCGCATAGGGGGATCTTCTCGTCATATTCCTTTTATCTCTGATATTAGAAGGGATAACTCTTCTTGAGGACCCGAGCGCAATTTCGAGTTCCCTGATTGATTTCACAAATGTTTTTGCATCACCAGCTTCCAGCGAAAAAGAATGCTCGCAACTCCGAGTAGTTCTATCAAGAGTGATAGTCTTCTCAACCATAACTGCTCCGAGGGCAACCGCAGCTATATCCATCTCCCAACCGGGGGAATGGTCTGAAAAAGCAATCGCAAGTGAGGGGAACAACCTTATAAGAGTAGGGATCATTCTTAGGTTTATACTTTCCAATCTTGCAGGATATCCAGAGGGACAGTGATGAATGACAATATTATCACAGCCTGATTCCTCTGCTACAATAACAGCTCTTTCAATTTCCCATATATCCGCATTTCCGGTATCAAGTTGTATATTGACTCCCTTGCCCGCACAATATCTTATAAATTCAAGTTCATTCACATCAGATGAATTTATCTTTATGCTTTTCACTTCAAGTTCATCCACCAGGAAATCTACTTCATCCCTGTACGTTGCTGTTGAAAACATCGTAATGCCTATTTTATCGCAATAGCTTTTTAGTTCTTTCCACTCGTCAGGTTTAAGCTCTCTCCGTTTGAGGATATCATACAGGGGCTCTTCTACATCAACGAAACTTTCTTGTCCGTCTTCTCCCATTTCCAGGAATTTATAGCTAAATAATACGTTCTTGTCTGCCATTAGCCTGTCGGCATATAACAACTGAAATTTTACTGCATCTGCTCCGACCTCTTTTGCAATGCCTGCCAGCTTTTTCGCAGATTCAAGCCCTGTGTGAGTTGGCCCGGCTTCGAGAACAATATAAGTCGGATTTCCATCTGCTATCACTCTGTTACCTATCATTGAAGGCATGTTTGACCTCCTCAATAACCGTTTCAATATCTCCATTGCTCATCATTTGGTGCAACGGAAGGCTCAATTGTCTCTTATAAAAAAGCTCTGCCTTGGGGCATAGTCCACGTTTGTATCCCATCTTCGAATAAAAGGGATGATAATAAATCGGCATATAATGCACCTGGACACCTATACCCTTATCTCTTAAAGCTTTAAATATTTCTCTTTTCCCGTTTTCATATGAATCTCTCAACTGTACAGAATACAGGTGCCAGCTTGACTTTGCATAGAGTTTTTCTTTGGGCAAATCAAAGAATTGATCACTTGAAAACAGGGCATTATATTTTTCTGCGATACCAGCCCTTCTCTGAATAAAGATGTCTAGCTTCTTTAACTGCGAAATACCAATTGCCGACTGAATATCCGTAAGGCGATAATTGTTACCCAAATAATGCATTTCATAATACCAGTCGCCATGGGGTGGAAAAATAAATTTTTCTTTTGTAATTCCGTGAGACCTGAACATTAGAAGTTTTTCATAATATTCATCAGCATCGGTCAGCACTGCTCCGCCTTCTCCGGTAGTGATAGGCTTAACCGGATGGAAGCTGAAGATAGTCATGTCAGATAGCGAACCAATCTTTTTCCCTTTATAAGCAGCGCCTATAGCGTGGCATGCGTCTTCTATAACAATAAGATTATTTCTCTTTGCTATATCCTGAATTGAACTAATATCAACAGGATGTCCTGCGTAATGAACGGGCACAAGCGCCTTTGTCCTCTTAGTAATAAGCCTTTCTATATTTACAGGATCAATATTCCCAGTTTCCATCTCCACATCGGCAAACACTGGGCTTGCACCAAGATAAAGAGCTGCGTTTGCAGTTGCAGCAAATGTAATTGGACTGGTGATTATCTCATCTCCACTGCCAATCTCAGCAGCAAAATAAGCTGCATGAAGTGCTGCTGTCCCTGAAGAAAAAACAACCGCATATTTAGAGCCACAATAATTGGCCAACGCTAACTCAAATTCACGAACCTTTGGCCCCTGAGTCAGAAAATCAGACTTAAGGACATCTATCACAGCCTTTATATCATCTTCATCTATATACTGCCTGCTGTAAGGAATACTTTTCATAAGTTCTTTATCATTTCATTCAATTGTTCTATATTTATCCATTTCGTATTTGTCCCTGAATTATATTCAAAGTCCTCACGCACAGGCTTGCCATCATCATTTTTAAATCTGCGCTCAAAAAACCTAAAATTAGGTTGGATTATATAATAGTTACTAAACTCCAATGTGTTCCTAGCTTCATCTACAGGGATCATTATCTCGTGTAATTTTTCACCCGGCCTAATGCCTATAATTTCTGTACGGCATTCAGGTCCTATCGCCTTTGCTAAGTCCATTATATTCATACTCGGAAGCTTCGGAACAAACAATTCTCCACCAACCATATTTTCAAGGCAATACAAAACAAAACCAACACCCTGTTCAAGGGTAATCCAGAAGCGTGTCATACGAGGGTCAGTAATTGAAAGTACACCAGTACCCATTTGTTTAAGAAAAAAAGGGATCACGCTTCCTCTACTTCCGACAACATTACCATATCTGACAACGCTGAATATCGTATCATCCTTGCCGACATATGAATTTCCAGATATAAATAATTTGTCCGAGCAAAGTTTTGTCGCTCCATAAAGGTTTATAGGATTTGCTGCCTTATCAGTGCTTAATGCCAAAACCCTTTTTACTCCCTGATCAATGGCCACATCTATAACATTCTGTGCCCCCAAAATATTCGTCTTTACTGCTTCAAAAGGGTTATACTCTGCTGCTGGGACCTGTTTAAGAGCTGCTGCATGTATAACATAGTCGACGCCTTGAAAAGCACGGTGCAGGCGTTCTTTGTCACGCACATCACCTATAAAATATCTTATGCATGGATATTTTTTATCAGAAAATACCTGTGCCATTTCAAATTGCTTGAGTTCGTCACGGCTAAAGATAATGAGCTTCTTAGGTTTATATTTATCTAAAATTATCTCTGTACATTTTTTACCAAAAGACCCTGTACCGCCCGTAATTAAAATCGTCTTATTATTTAGCATATTTTTCTCCTCTTTTCTGATGGTTATACCATTCATATGTCTTCTTTATGCCTTCCCTGAGAGATGTCTCTGCCTTCCATTCAAGGCTGTTTACGCGGCTGACATCCATAACCTTGCGGAGCATGCCGTCGGGCTGGGAGGGGTCAAAATGTATTTCGCCTTTATACCCGGTCACTTCTTTTATTGTCTCTGCCAGTTCTTTGATAGTAGCGTCCTTGTCTGTGCCGATATTGATGATCATGTTCTAAGCGTTGAATAGAAACTCCGGGTCCATCTTATATATCTCCCACGGATATAACACTTGCAGCCAGTCATAGGGGCTTTGAACTTTTTTCTCCAGTGTTATGATATAACCTTTATCCAGCCCGTATTTTTCTTTGAAATACTTTAACGATGAAAGCTCTTTGCCGGCAAAAGTCATTTTAACTTCCAGAGGGATTATTTTATTCTTGCTGACAATAAAATCTATTTCCTGGTTCTTGTTGGTGCGCCAGTAGTTCAGTGGTCCCGTCCCAAGCTGTTTTCTTATCTCTGAATAAAGACTGTTTTCAAATGAACTGCCTGATATGACCTCTGCAAAGCGCTTATTTATGAGGATATTTGAGATGCCTGTATCTTCAAAAAAAATCTTGGGCATCTTGGTCAATTCACTTCTTATGTTTCTATGATATGGGTAAAGCAGTCTGATAATATAAGTGTTCTCTAAAATAAACAGATAATCCTCAATTGTCTGTCTGGCAATTCCAACCGTTACAGACAGTTCGGCAATATTCAACAGGTTGCCTGTTTGCCCGGCAAGTATTTCTAAAAGATGGTTGAATTTATGTATGTTCTTAATTCTCGCTAAATCTCTGATATCGGCTTTAATATAGGTATTGATAATCTGCTTAATTTTTTTCTCTTTTTTTTCCGACTCGGACTCCAAAACAATAGAAGGATATCCGCCATATATGCAGAATTCCCGGTACAAAGACTTAAGCTCGCTGTCTGTCAAGTCAGATGAGGCTGCATCAGGTCCCAATTTGTATTTAAGCTCTTTAAAGCGCAGGAATTCATGAAAACTCAAGGGGAAAAGTTCAAAATCAACAATGCGTCCAACTAGCGAGTCTTTAAATTTTGATTTTATTGCAAATGATGATGACCCGCTGACAATCAGCTTTATCCGGCCTTTATACCTGTCAAAAAACAGTTTGAGAAATGAACTTGGATTATCAAGATACTGTATTTCATCAATAAAAAGATAAAACCTGTCCTGAAGGTTATGCCCCTTTGAATACAGATATTTTATGGTCTCATCAACCCCGCTGTTGCAAAGCTGAACAAACGCAAAGTCCTCAAGGTCTATATAAAACGAATGTTCTGCGTTATCCTCAAGGTTCTGCTTAATGTAATGCATAAGCGATGTCTTCCCTGTCTGTCTTGCGCCGTGAATTACAATAGCCTCATTATCAGTAAGATAACGCCTTATTTCACGATATAAATCTCTTTCGATTATGGCATTCATTATTCTATACTTTACTAAATATTGGGTATTTTATAAAGTTTGCTTTAATTATTACCCAATATTTTCTCTGTCTGATAAAATTTTATGCAAAATATAGGTTAATAGACCGGAGGCTCTTTCCTTTTAGTATTGCATCTGTACCATTCATATGTCTTCTTCACGCCTTCTCTCAACGGCGTTTTTGCCTTCCACCCCAGAGAATTTATGTGGCTTACATCAAGAACCTTATGCGGCATGCCGTCCGGCTTGCTGCTGTCAAACCTTAATTCTCCTTCATATCCGATAATATCCTTAATTAATTCTGCCAATTCCTTGATGGTTATCCCTTTGCCTGTTCCTATATTGATAATCTCGCTTCCGTTGTAATTTTGCATTAAGAAAACACAGGCATCAGCGAGGTCATCAACGTAGAGGAACTCCCGAATAGGAGAACCTGTCCCCCATATCTCCACGGACGGTTTTCCTTCCTCCTTCGTCTCGTGAAATTTTCTGATAAGGGCAGCCAGCACATGAGAATCTTTCAGGTCAAAATTGTCGTTAATACCATAGAGGTTTGTAGGCATCACAGATATATAATTTGTTCCGTACTGCCTGTTAAACGACTGGCATATTTTAATGCCGGCGATCTTTGCAACCGCATAGGGCTCATTTGTAGGTTCAAGGTAACCGCTCAAGAGATATTCTTCTTTCATTGGCTGAGGACAGTTTCTGGGATATATGCATGAACTGCCCAGAAACAAAAGTTTCTTCACTCCATAGAGATACGATGCCTGTATAACATTTGTCTGTATCATAAGATTGTTATAGATAAACTCTGCAGGGTATGTGCTGTTGGCATGTATCCCGCCCACCTTAGCAGCGGCAAGAAAAACATACTCGGGTTTTTCTTTTTCAAAAAAGGCCTCAACAGCAGACTGCCGGCTAAGGTCCAGCTCTTTTCTGGCTCTATAAATGATATTTTTATACCCCTCGGATTCAAGCCTTCTCAGGATTGCAGAACCAACAAGGCCCCGATGCCCGGCAACATATATTTTGGAATCATATTCCATCATCTAATTGTAAAATGTGAAACGTAAAATGCAAAAAGTTTCATTTTAGTGATCTCGACAAACCAAAAATCATCTTACTGATTGTGTTCAGCTTTTCTGTAATATCCATATATTCTTCTTTATTTATATAATGTAACATCAAAGACAACTCTATCTGCGTATCAAGTTCGCTTATTGAGCCTTGTATTATATTTAAGAATTGTTTGAATTCTTTAATACTCTTACGAGCTGCTCCCTCAGAGAGATTACTCGCTACAGATATTGAAGCCCTTCTCATCTGGGAAATCAATCCGTAGTTTTCTAGTTCAGGAAATTTCTGAGTGATCTGATAAATATCTTTCACTAACTGCATCGACTTATTCCATACATCTAATTTCCTATGCGGCCTGTAATCCATCTTTTCACCTTTTACTTTTTACTTTTCACAGATTCACAGTCCGTTTCTCTTGCAGAGGAGTTCTCTTTCCGTTTCTTTAAGGTCTGCTATGAGCATTGTTTTTACAAGTTCCCTGAATGTCACTTTCGGCTGCCAGCCAAGTTTTTCTTTGGCCTTTGAAGCATCTCCTTCCAGGACATCAACCTCTGTTGGCCGGAAATAATTCTTGTCAACTTCGATGAGAACCTCATTTGTTTCTTCGTTCACGCCCTTTTCATCTGCTCCCCTTCCAACCCACTTCATATTGATACCTACTTCCTTAAAAGCCAATACCGCAAATTCACGCACTGAATGTGTTTCTCCTGTTGCTATAACAAAGTCATCCGGCCGGGGCTGCTGAAGCATAAGCCACATGGCTTCCACATAGTCCCTTGCATGTCCCCAGTCCCTCTTTGCATCAAGATTCCCGATGTAAAGTTTTTTCTGAAGGCCGAGTTTAATCCTTGCTGCAGCCATTGTTATCTTCCTTGTAACAAAGGTTTCGCCTCTTACCGGCGATTCATGGTTAAAGAGAATGCCGTTGCAGGCGAACATATTGTATGCCTCGCGGTAATTAACAGTTATCCAGTAAGCATAAAGTTTTGCAACACCGTAAGGGCTCCTTGGATAAAAAGGAGTCTTTTCTGTCTGGGGTATTTCCTGTGCAAGGCCGTATAGTTCGCTTGTTGACGCCTGATAGAACTTTGTCTTATCCGTCATTCCTAAAAGCCTTATCGCTTCCAAAACCCTTAAAGTCCCAAGGGCATCGGCATTTGCCGTGTATTCCGGTGTTTCAAAGGATACTTTGACATGGCTCTGGGCAGCAAGATTATATATCTCGTCAGGCTGCGTTTCCTGAATCAATCTTATTATATTAGTTGAATCAGTCAGATCACCGTAATGGAGAAACATCTTAACATCTTTTTCATGGGGGTCCTTATAAAACCGGTCAATTCTGCCGGTGTTATATGATGAATAACGCCTCTTTACGCCATGAACTGTGTATCCCTTGCCCAGAAGGAATTCTGCAAGATATGAGCCGTCCTGTCCCGTAATGCCTGTAATTAATGCAGTCTTCATAAATAAATCCCCTTATTTTTGCAGGCTACCGCCATTCAGGGTTTTAACCTGTTCTCCCGGTTGCGAGTCGCAACGACTGATGGAATGTTTCGTTGCCATTCCCATTTTTTCTAAACGCTACCCGCTAATAGCTATACGCTATTAACGTCACGCAGTCTTCGCTAAGAAGACCCTATCAACAACAATCCTTGCCTGATATTCAATTGCAGTCAGAAGTAAAATTACCCGCTCCTGCCCGCTTATCTCCTTCTCAAATATTCCACTCAACCCCTGCAGCGGGCCGTCCTTTATGGTTACCCTGTCGCCGATTCTGAGTTCAGGCGGTTTTATAGAAATAAGCCCGTTTTCCTCCTGAGATTTTATTAAATCAATAACCTCATCTGATACAGGCCATGGCGAATCACCGCCGACAATCTTTCTGACCCCCCTCGTATATTTAATCATCCAGGAGAAATTAGCCGGTTCAAACCTGACAAATATATAACAGGGGAAAAGCGGACAAATAATATCCTTGTAAACACCATGGACATATTTCCTCTGCTTTAGTTTTGGATTAAAGACCTCAAGCCCTGCACCCTTAAGAGAGTCAGCCACAATGTTTTCCTGTTTGGGTTTTGTATATATTGCATGCCACTGCATATTTATTTCTCTCCTCCCACAGGATTAACTTCATATAAATTCTTATAAATAGGGAATATGCTTTTTATCCTGTCAGGTAGAATTCCTTCCTCTATGAGCCGCTTATAGATTTCATCTTTTTTTAGAAATGAACTTACAATCACAAAATCCGCATTAATCTCTTTGACCCTTTCAAAAGGCATTATCCTGTATCTGAAGAAATCCCTGCCGGCAGGTTCCTTGTCTACAATACCCTCAAACTCTATATCAAACTCCTGAAGGGAAAGATAGGCAATCTCCGCAGACTCATCGGCGCCTGCAAAAATAACACTCCTTACCCCTTCCTTATGAAGCCTGCTGAAAAGCTCTTTGAAATCCCGTCTCGCCTCTTTGTAAAGGTTTGTGAAGTTTTGAAGATGGTGGTAAGTCAATCGCGTCTTTTCTGCAAAACCCGTTGGTGTAAGATAATACACATATCTTTTGGATGGTATTGCCCTGACGGTTATATAGCCCTTTGAGATAAGATTTTTTATATATGAATTAACAAGGCCGAGGGCTATATTAAGTTTTTTACTTAAATCACGCTGGGATTGAGGTGTCCCCTTTGATATCTCATCAAGGAGCAGTAAAGACTTGTAAGTGTCCTGATTCCCTTGTTTTTCTCCGTTCAAATCATGAACGTTCATGATTTGAACATATCATAGACAGGTAAGCTCTGTCAAGTGAAATTATTTGCTGAATTATGTTTTATTTAACGGGGCTTTCAAATCATCTTTAATGTCAAACATCAACAACCATATAAATTTAGAATACTCATCCAGCACCCTTGCCCTGTCTCTTTTTCTCTTCCACCATTCATCAAACCCGAACCAGCTCTCCTCGGCAGGCGCGCTTATTATCTTTACCTTATCGCCCATAAGCTTCCCGAATATTTTCGCAGCTCTTCTGCTGTGATACGGAGAAGTGACGATTATGCATGATTTATATCCGTACTTGTCCATCAATTTCTTCGTAAATATTACGTCTTCCTCTGTGGTCCTCGATTTATCAGCAAGCAGAATCGCATTATTGGGAATCCCTAAAGAAACCGCGTGCTCCTGCATCAAAGATGCCCACGTATATTTCCAGACAAGCGGCCCCCCGGTCAGTATGATCTTATCCTTTCTTGCCCATCCTTCCTTGAAGAGTTTTACGCCGTATTCTACTCTCTCCGTTTCTTCGCCGGCAAGTACCACTATAACATCGGCAGGCTTAATCTCATCCTTATAATATAAAAATTTTCCCGCCTCTTTTAATATAAAACCATGCCCGGCATATAAAAGAGCCGCAAGAATAACGAAAACAAGCAATAATTTAAAACATTTAAACATTCCGCCTCCGAAAAAAAGTCACTTTATTTTTTGAAATACCATATCAATAATTTCAGCCCGGCCCTCGCACTGTTAATAAATTCCCTAAGACTCCTTAGTTCCCAAAGCCTTTCCAAGACATACCATGGGCTCAAGTAAAATCTTTTGTGCGCTTCCTTCAGGATGCTAATTAACTTTTTTTCATCCCAGTTTTCGTTTATTATAGCCGGTCTCTTTATGTCTTTGTCCATAGGATTTTGAGCATCAACCTCCCGGTACCATCCCATCCTGACAGCATCGTCATAAAGCTTTGTGCCGGCAGTAGGAGAAAGAACACTGAACTGAGCATATGCAGGCCTTATCTGCCTCGCGAAATCTATGGTCCTCAATTCGTCCTCATACGTCTCAACCGGAATTCCTAAAACAAAATATGCCATCGGTTTGATTCCGGCGCTTCTTGTCAGTTCAAATGCGTTTCTAATCTGCTCAACGGTTGTGCCCTTATTTAAATAATCAAGGCCTTTCTGATTCCCGCTCTCAACGCCGTAAGCTATCATTGAGCAGCCGGCCTTTTTCATCAACATGAGGTTCTCCTTATTTGCTAAATTCACCCTTCCTTCGCACTTCCATTCAATCTTAATCCCCCTGTCAATTATTCCCTGACATATTTGCTGAACCCTCGTCTTATCAAGAGTGAACAAATCGTCATAAAAGATTATTGAATTTATGCCGTAATCCCTGCTGACAAGTTCCATCTCATTAAGGACGTTTTCAGCAGTTCTTGCCCTCCACCTTGAACCAAAAACAGCCTTATCGCAGAATATACAATGATACGGACATCCCCTCGAAGTAAACATTGTCGTAACCGCTCCGGCTGATAAAATGTATTTGTACTTTCTATTCGGAAGAAGATGTCTTGCGGGAAATGGCAGGCTGTCAAGCTCCTCTATAAATCCGGAAGGCGCATTGATGAAATCTCTTGTAACAACTCCGGGGATAGTGCTTATATCACTATTGTGCTCTAATGCGTTTACCAAAAGCGGCAAACTGATTTCACCTTCTCCCTGCACCGCAAAATCTATTTCATGACATTGTTGAAATATTTTATCGCTTGCCACAGATACGTGAGGGCCTCCCATGATTATATGCCGCGCATATCTTCTTGCTATCCGTGCAGTCTTGTAAGCATTATCTATCACCGGCGTCATGCCTGAGATTGCTACAACATCGGGTGAGAATGATTTTATTCTTTCTTCGAGGGAATTCAGGTCAAGCATCTCAGCAAAGGCGTCTATAATGCCGACCCTATGCCCATTTTTTTCCAATGCAGCTGCAAGATATGCTATGCCCAACGGCGGGACAACAATATCCTCTCTTACTATTTGTCGAGGCGGAGGCTGTATTAGTAGAATTCTCATCTACGGCCTTAAACCCGTTTCCGGTTTTTCTTTTGATTACAGGTCACGGTGTATGGTGCTGATTTCAACGGGATGTTTTTTTAAAAATGACGCTATTTTCTCAGTAATTGCCGGAGAACGATGCCGCCCGCCTGTGCATCCGATGCCCACAGTAAGATAAGACTTGCCTTCTTTGATATAAAGCGGGATGAGAAAATCCAGAAGCTCTTTTAGTTTTTTAATAAACTGCTTTGCCTGCGGCTTTTCAAAAATAAACTTTTTAACGGGCATGTCTATTCCTCTAAGCTCTTTAAGTTCAGTGATGAAGTTTGGATTAGGCATAAACCTCACATCAAAGAGAAGATCGACATTCTGGGGCGCTCCGAACTTGAACCCGAACGATATAAGCGTTAACGCCATAGACTTTGACTGCCTGACGCCTCCGTATAATGAAGTAATCAGATGCCTTAATTGATGAGGCGAATATGATGACGTATCTATAATCCTGTCCGCTTCATCCCTCAGAGGCGAAAGCATTTCTTTTTCTTTGTCTATCGAAGCATCAAGCCCCGCGCCCCCTGAAGACAAGGGATGGGGCCTTCTTGTCTCCTTAAACCTCCTTACAAGGACTCCCTTCTCCGCCTCAAGGAATATGATTTCGGTTCTGTATTTTTTTTTCAGAAGCAAAAGCACCGGGCTTATATTTGACAGAAATGTCTGTTCTCTTATGTCAATGCCTACGCCTATCTTTGTTATCTTATCCCTTTTGGGGAGCTTAGCCATAAATAAATCAATGAGCGTTATAGGAAGGTTGTCAACGCAATAGAACCCGCTGTCTTCCAGAGCCCTTAGAGCAACTGTCTTGCCAGAACCCGAAAGGCCGCTTATTATGACTATCGCAGGGGGTTTCAACCTACCCCCCTTATTTCACGGGCTCTATGAGCCCGAAGTTTCCGTCCTGCCTGCGGTATACAACATTAATATCACCGCTTATTTCGTTAGTAAAAACAAAAAAATCCTTGTCTATGAGCTCCATCTGCATTACTGCCTCATCCGGCCCCATGGGCTTCATGTCAAACCGCTTTCTCTTTATAATTACGCCCGTCTCCTGCAAGGGTTCCTGCGAAGCAGCTTCTGCGTTTTTCCCTTCTCCTTTTCTATGGGAAACAAGCTTTTCCTTATATTTCTTGACCTGCTTGTCAAGCTTTTCAACAACCTCGTCTATTGAAGAATAGATTTCCTCCGTAACGCTTTCCGCCTGTATCATTACGCCGTTGGCCTTCAGCAGCACCTCTGCTTTATGCCTGTATTTTTCTACGCTCAGGGTGACGACAGCCTCGGTGATATTTGAAGCATACCTTTCAAATTTTTTAATTTTCTCCTCCGCGTAGCTCTTAAGCGCCGGAGTTAAATCCAGATGTCTTCCATTAACTATTATGTTCATAATTATCCTCCTTTAGTCTAATCTCTTTCTCTGATTCTGCGGCGGCACCTTTAGTTCTTCCCTGTATTTTGCCACTGTCCTCCTCGCTATTGTTATGTTGTTGCTTTTAAGCATATCAGCAATCTGTTGGTCGCTGAATGGTTTTTTGTGATTTTCCTCGGATACTATCTTCCTTATTGAGTCCTTCACGGAAGTAGACGAAACCGATCCGTTATCGCTTTGCAGCGCGCTGCTGAAGAAAAATTTAAAAGAAAAAACTCCGTGACTGCATGACAGATACTTATTCGATGTTACCCTGCTAATTGTGCTCTCATGCAGGCTGAGTTCCTCCGCGATATTTTTGAGGTTCAGGGGCTTCAATGATTGCACGCCCTTATCGAAAAAATCCCGCTGAAAATCAATTATGCTCTCGGTCACCCTGTAAATCGTCCTGTTTCTCTGGTCAAGGCTTTTTAAAAGCCATGTTGCCGAGCGCAATTTTTCATCGAGGAATTCCCTCTCCTCTTTTGAAAAAGAACTCTTCTGGAGCATAAGTTTTTTATAATAGCTATTTATTCTCAGCTTCGGCAGCCTTTCCTCATTCAGGACTATCTGATAACCATCATCGCCTCTAACCACAAATACGTCTGGGATAACATAATCTGCGTTCGCACTGGAAAAATTCCTTGCCGGCCTCGGCTCTAACCCTTCAATGACCTTAACGGCAGCCTGCACCTCATCGGTTGAAGCGCCGCAAAGCCGCGCTATTTGCGGGTAGTTCTTTTTTTTAAGCTCCTCCATATTGTTCAAAACAATCTTCTCGGCAAGGCTTCCCGCAAGTCCCAGCAACCCAAGCTGCAGTAGCATGCATTCCTTAAGGTCTCTTGCGCCTATGCCCGGCGGATCAAAACTCTGAACAATATCAACAGCCTTCCTTACATTAATAATATCGCCATTTATAGTTTTTGCAATTTCTTCATCCGTGGCTGTGAGATAGCCGTTTTCATCTATATTGCCGACTACAGCTTCCCCTATAATTTTTATATCCTCTTCCGCGTCCGACAATCTTAATTGCCAAAGAAGATGGTCATAGATATCAGTAGGTTTGCTCGCAAACTGCTCAAAAGAAACAGGTGCATTCGTGCCCTGCCCGAAATATCCCAGATCCCTGCCGTCGCTGCTCCTGTCCTCGAAATATTCATCAACTTCAAAGTTGGATGAACCTGATATCATCTTTTCCAGAGGAGACTCTGCGTCGTCTGTTTCCCTGTCAGCCTCCGCAGCCTCAAGTTCTCCGCCCGTGAATTCCTCTTCCGCGCCTTCCTCCTGGGTATCTTCCAGAAACGGATTCTCGGTGAGCTCCTGAGCAAGCGTCTGCGACAGCTCCAGCTGCGGCATCTGCAAAAGCTTTATTGCAAGCTGAAGTTGAGGGGTCAGGACAAGCTTCTGAGAAAGTTTAAGACTTAACTTATGCTCAAGCGCCATTTTTTAAAGCCTGAATTCCTCTCCAAGATACGCCTCTTTTACCTGAGGGTTAGCGATTATCATTTCGGGTGAACCTTCCGCAAGCACTTCGCTGTTACTTATTATGTATGCCCTGTCTGTTATCGAAAGCGTATCCCTGACATTATGGTCTGTTATAAGTATGCCGAGCCCTTTATTTTTCAGATAGGTCAGCATTTTTTTAAGTTCTATTATCGCTATCGGGTCAATGCCGGTAAAAGGCTCGTCAAAAAGTATGAAGGTCGGCTTCAACGCAAGGGCCCTCGCTATCTCTGTCCTCCGCCTCTCTCCGCCCGAAAGCCTGTAACCGTTCCTGTCCGCAAACCCCCTGAGATTAAATTCATCAATAAGCTCTTCCACCATCTCTGCAATCTCCGTATCCGGATAGCCTTTTATCTCAAGAACAGCCCGAAGATTATCCCTTACCGTCAGTTTTCTGAATATGGACGGCTCCTGCGGCAGATACCCTATTCCCCTGCGCGCCTTCTGATACATCGGAAGTTGTCCGATATCCTCGTTGTCAAGGAAAATGCTTCCGCCTTCCGGCTTTATCATTCCCACAATCATGTAGAATGTCGTGGTCTTTCCTGCACCATTCGGCCCGAGCAGGCCGACAATCTCGCCTGTCGTTACATACAGGCTGAGATCTCTAACAACACACCGGTTGCCATAGTTTTTTGTAATGCCCTTTACTTCAAGAATATGCATTTATTTGCCTTTTTTGTTTTCAAGCAATACCCTGCTGTTTTCAACGAAAGAACGGTCATCTTTCATAAAGTACGTCATCTTTGTACCTGTGACAATATTGCCCTTCTCAATTGCCTTTGGCTCGCCCATAAATATGACTTTTTCCTCATCCGCGAAATAGTTAGCCGTCTTTGACGTAACAACAAGATCTTTTTTAATAACTTTAACCTTGCCTTCAGCCTCTATTTTGGTCACATTTCCGCTTCCCTCCGAATAATGTACAAGCATCTTATCCGAATAGAGAGTCATGTTCTCGGTCTTTGCGACTACATTGCCTTCAAAGAGCGCGGTATGCGCCTTATTGTCCGATAAGAGCGTCTGTGAGGTTATTACGATTGGCCCTTTTACTTCCCCCGCCTTCTCTGGCGCTGCCTTTGTCTGCCCAGTTTTTTCCTGCCCGGCCTTCTGAGGTTCTGCCGCAACGGAAGAGGATATGTTGACAGGCAAAATAAGAAAAACAAAAAAACTAACGGTTAAAAGTCGCCCTAACATTGTTAAGTATCCTCACTTTCTGTTCCGAATCTGTTTCCATCCCGGATCCTTCAACATTAAATTTTTTGCTCTCAATCCTTACGTTTTCCTTTGTCTTTATCCCGCCTTTAGCCTGGTCCCATTCCACGGCCTGGGTTTCTATTGTATATCCTTTTTCTGAAACACTTTTTATCTTACCGTTCAGGCTTAGGTTTCTAGTCCCCATATCATAAACCCCATCCGGAGCGTATATCGTCATCCCTTTATTTTCAACCAGAATGACCACATCGTTAAGCTTTACCTTGTCGCTGCCTTCTATCATATCCGCCCTTTTTGCATTGAGCGTCCACACGCTGGCTCCGCTCTTTTTATGGACAATTTTCAGGCCCTCTATAAAAGAGCCGCCTTTAACAAAAAGGTCCTTTTCCTGTCCTTTGTTACTGCCGAAAAAAAAGATAATCAGGAATATAACGGAAAGTGACATCAGGGTAAAAATTAGCAGGTTTTTGTTCTTCATGGATTCATTTTATCACTATAAAAGACGCGATGTAAAGCAAAAACCATACCCAAAACACATCATTTTTCTTGACTTTTTTATGACTATATTTTGGAGCGGGCGACGGGATTCGAACCCGCGACCTCCAGCTTGGGAAGCTGACACTCTACCACTGAGTTACACCCGCGTTTAGGCATTATAACATATACTTTGGAGAAGAAAATCACTATGCTTAATATGTTAAGGCGCTTTCAGAAGCTTCAATTCAGAATGTTTAGCTATCTGAGCAAAGTCCTTATCATTCGTAAAAATATAACATTCATTCTCTATGGCAGCAGCAGCGATAAGCGCATCAACAGTGCCGGACTGAACCCCATTTTTGCTCAGCTGATTTTTCAGCGCCGCAGCCTTCACGTAAACCTCTCTCGTAATTTCGAGCAGAGGAAAGGCGTCAAAATGCTCTTTTATCTTTTTAAATGCAGCGGGTTCTTTCACGCCCTGCAATATTTCCTGAAGGATTATCCCGATCAGAAAGATGTTCTCGCCCTGCTCTATTATTTTTCTGAGAGCTTCGGTTTCCGGATTTACGGATGGGGCCTGCCTTCTGAGCGCCAAAGACCAGATTGAGGTGTCTACTATAATCCTCATCTTTTCAATCTTTCGCGCTTGTAATCATAAGACTCATCCATTTCGATTTTACCGAAAAGCGAAATAATGTCTTTCTGCTTTTTCCTCTGAATGAATTCTCTGAGCGCTTCGTTTACGGTGTTCTTCTTAGTCTTTAACCCGCCCACCTTTAACGCCTCTTCCAACAGTTTTTCGTCTATCGCAAGATTTGTCGGCATAGCCGCCTCCTTTCACACATCTTATTACACAATATACCACACATTATATAGTCAGTGCAATATAGGATAGAACCTATTCGGCGTAGCTGATTTAAAAGATTTTTTTAATAAATAGGGACAGCGTACATTATTACAAAATTTGCCTACCCAATCTTCCTAACCAGCGCTTTCCTCATCACTTCAACAGGCGGTTTTTTGCCGGTCCACAATTCAAACGCAAAAACTCCCTGCCATAAAAGCATTCCAAGTCCATTAAGGGTCTTGCACCCTTTCTTTGAAGCTTGCTGAAGCAAA
>Ga0172369_10000562_pt1 | contig 55410 bp, 54 predicted proteins | sample LakKiv25m_FD_114539 | JGI IMG/M metagenome (GOLD analysis project Ga0172369, IMG submission 114539) | Freshwater microbial communities from Kabuno Bay, South-Kivu, Congo - kab_022012_11.25m | ecosystem: Environmental > Aquatic > Freshwater > Lake | place: Democratic Republic of the Congo...
ACATCATATTCTTCATACGCTTTGGTCACATCCCGGACAAGCACATTCAATTCAGAGAGCAGCCAGCGGTCAAGATCATTGGCGGCGGCAGTCACCGTCAAACCCTGAGGTTTATCAAGATTGGCATAGGTAATAAAGAATGAGTACACGTTCCACAACGTAAGCGTAAAGCTGCGGATCACATCGCCGACCAGATCGGATGAAAAGCGGCGTTCCTGTCCTGGAGGGGACGCAGTGTAGAGATACCAGCGCAGCGCATCCGCGCCGTGCACGTTCAGCACATCCCATGGCTGAACGATATTGCCAAGCGACTTGGACATCTTGCGTCCTTCGGCATCCTGAATATGTCCCAGGCAGATCACATTCTCGAATGAGACTCCATCATTCAGCAGAGTGCTGATCGCATGAAGCGAGTAGAACCAACCACGAGTTTGATCTACTGCTTCGCAGATATAATCGGCCGGGAACTGTTGTTTGAACTTTTCCTGATTTTCAAACGGATAATGCCATTGGGCGTAAGGCATGGAACCAGAGTCGAACCACACGTCAATCAGGTCCTTGACGCGCGTCATCCTGCCTCCGCATTCACCGCACTTCCAATAAACGTTGTCCACATATGGGCGGTGCAGGTCCAGTTCAGTCAGGTCTTTGCCTGCTTTTTCAGACAGTTCTGCGACAGAGCCAACACACTCACGATGTTTGCAATCATCATTTTCACATTCCCAGACGGGAAGTGGCGTGCCCCAATAGCGCTCGCGACTGAGGGACCAGTCGATATTATTCTCAAGCCAGTTTCCGAAGCGCCCATTCTTGATATGATCGGGAACCCAGTTGATCGTTTTGTTTAATTCCACGAGGCGGTCACGCTTTGAGCTCGTGCGGATATACCACGACTCGCGCGCATAATACAAAAGCGGAGTATGGCAACGCCAGCAAAATGGATAGGTATGCACCAAGGTTCCTGCGCGGAATAAAAGTCCACGCGCGTCAAGATCCTTGATGATCTGCGGGTCAGCATCCTTGACGAAGATTCCGCGCCATGGGGTGATCTCGGGGATGAAAGTACCGTCGGGCTGCACGGTCAGCAGGATTGGCAGATCATATTGTTTTGCCATTTCCATATCTTCTGCGCCAAATGCGGGGGCTTGATGCACAAGGCCGGAACCATCTTCCGTGGTGACAAAATCGCCAAGCACAACAAAATAAGCAGGCTTATCCACTGGCACAAAGGTAAAGAGCGGCTTGTATTTCACCCCTTTCAATTTCCTGCCTTTGAAGGTCTCAACTACTTTTACTTCTTCATCTTTGAAGATTTTCCCGACCAAATTCTTCGCAAGGATGAGTTTCTCTTTTGTGCCGTTGTTCTCGCGTTCCACAGTCACATAGTCCACCTCGGGGTGTGCGGCGACAGCCACATTGGCGGGAAGCGTCCACGGAGTCGTTGTCCAAACCAACAGCGATGTGTCTGGCTTGTCCACCAGCGGTAGGCGTACAAAAACTGAAGGATCGGTTACCTCGTCATAACCGAGGGCAACTTCATGGTCGGAAAGCGGCGTACCGCAGCGCGGACAATAGGGTACGATCTTGTATCCCTTGAAGAGCAAGTCCTTCTCCCAGAAATTTTTCAGGATCCACCACACTGATTCGATGTATTCGTTGGTATAGGTTACATAGGCATCTTCAAGGTCAACCCAAAAAGCGATGCGGTCTGTGAGTCTTTCCCAATCCTGAATGTACGTAAAAACGGACTTCTTGCAAAGTTCGTTGAATTTATCTATGCCGTATTCTTCGATCTGTTGTTTATTATTGAAGCCAAGCTGCTTCTCCACTTCGATCTCAACTGGCAGGCCGTGCGTATCCCAGCCGCCGCGCCGTGAGACATGGTAACCGCGCATGGTCTTATAGCGTGGGAACATATCCTTGAAGGCGCGCGCCAGGACATGGTGCACGCCAGGCCGTCCATTCGCAGTGGGAGGACCTTCATAAAATACATATTCTGGTTTTCCTTTGCGCTGCTCGACTGTCTTCTTGAAAATATCCTGTTTCTTCCAAATCTTGAGAACATTTTCTTCCATCGAAGGTACATTGAGCTTTGGGGGTACCGACTTAAACATTCATGCCTCCAGTACTTAAAAATTATCAGGTTTATTCGTTTCAACAATCATACCTGCAAAGATTTAACGATTAAAAATAAGAACTCTCATCTCAAACAGAGACGAGAGCCATGCTCGCGCGGTACCACTCTGATTTCCGTCAAATTGACAGACACTCATTGGAAGACCATCATCCTCCTGTTCTGATAACGAAGAACAAGCTCGGCTTCCCTATTCTCAAACAATTATTCGCTTGATTTCAGTTCACAGCTTCGGGATGATTTTCAACCGCCTGACCGTATCCGCTTTACACCTGACCTCGGACTCGCTGACCGTTTCGACAAATTTACTCGTTCCCATCATTGCTTTTGTTTTGTGGATTATACACATGGAAAACACAAACCGCAAGAGCAGGTTTTTCACTTTTAATCCATCACGAATTCAAGTTGACGTTTTTTTGTGGGACAGGTATAATCCTTCTTCGGCATTATTTCAAACAGTAGGAGATTAAACTATGGCGACACCTGATAGCGCATCCGCCGTCGCGCTTGAACCAAAAACTAAAGTTAGCGGCAAAATATTAAAAACCACTCTGGCGGGGGCGCTCGTGGATATTGGCCAGGCATTACCCGGCGTGATCCACATATCACAACTTCAACAAGAGGCGGTCAATAAAGTGGAAGATGTTGTGAAGGAAGGCCAAACGGTTGAGGTTTGGGTGCGACGTGTGAAAAAAGACCGTATCGAACTCACCATGATCGAACCATTGGCTTACGAATGGAAAGAAATCCAGCCTGATTTGATCGTCAAAGGCAAAGTTGTTCGCCTTGAAACCTATGGTGCATTTGTAGACTTTGGCGCGGAACGTCCCGGTCTCATCCACGTCAGCGAACTCACCCATGGCTATGTCAAGACCGCCAGTGAAGTTCTTAAGGAGGGCGAAGAGATCGAAGCCAAGGTTCTGGATGTGGACCGCCGCAAACGGCAGATTCGTTTGAGCATGAAGGCGCTTCAAGCCGAAGTTATTGAAGAAGCCAAACCTGATCGCGAAGATCACAAGGGAAAAGGCAAACGCAGAGGCAAGAAGGAAGACGAGTCTTACGAAATGGAAGTTGAAGCTCCCAACGAACCGCAGTTCACTGCCATGCAAATCGCCTGGCAGCAAGCGCTCGAAAAGTCAAAAGGAAAAGGCAAAGTCCGTCGCAAATCCTACAAGTCTGCCTCGGAAGAACAGGAAAAACTCTTCAGCAGCACTTTGGAAAAGCGGCTTCCAACTGGCGGATAACAAAAAGAGCGGATTCAAAACCCGCTCTTTTGATTCTGCATGATCACTTACTTGGAAGTACTTTTCAAATAATCTTCCATAAAGCCGTCAAGATCACCGTCCAAAACAGCCTGTGCATTACCGACCTGAAAATCTGTTCGGTGATCCTTGACCATTTGATAGGGATGCAATACATACGAACGGATCTGGCTGCCCCATTCCGCCTTGGTGTATTCGCCGCGCAGAACGGCCCGCTCCTCCTCCCTTTCAGCCTGGCGCAGCTCCAGCAAACGCGCCCGTAAAATACGCATGGCAAATTCGCGATTCTGGGATTGCGAACGCTCGTTTTGACACGTCACTACAATTCCTGTCGGAATATGGGTGAGGCGCACAGCAGTTGCGTTCTTTTGGACATTCTGTCCGCCCGCTCCAGACGAGCGATACACGTCCATTTTTATATCACCGGGATTGATATCAATATTCGCCTCTTCCATCGAGACCTGCGGCAGGACTTCGATCAGCGCAAACGAAGTATGCCTGCGATGGGCCGCGTCAAATGGGGAAAGCCGCACCAAACGATGCACACCTTTTTCCGAACGCAAATAACCAAACACATAGTGCCCGCCCACTGCGATGGTCACGCTTTTGATGCCCGCCTCTTCACCCGGCGTAGTATCCAATATTTCGGCGGTAAAACCATGGTCTTCGATCCAACGCAGATACATGCGTTGAAGCATTTCAGCCCAATCCTGCGAATCTGTTCCCCCGGCGCCGGCGTGGATTGCCAGAATCGCATCATCATGATCATAAGGACCCGAAAGCATCGCTGTAAAGGAACGCTTCTCCAAATCGGCCTCGAGCTTCTTTAGCTCGATTTCCAAATCTGTGCGCAGAGATTCATCCTCAAGCCTTGCCAGTTCGGTCAAATCATGAAGTTGATGTTTTAACGAATTCCAGGATACAGCCTCTTCGCGCAGGCCGGCAATAGTTTTCATCACCTTCTGCGCATTGGTGGAATCGTTCCAAAATCCCGGGTGTTCGATATCTTTTTCGAGTTGTGAAAGTTGAAGCTCTTTGCCCGTCAGGTCAAAGACGCACCATTAACTGTTGAGTCAGGTCACTCGCGGCCTGCAAACGTTGAAGCAAGTCTTGCATGATATCTCCTAATTATTTGACAAAATTCCATCTACGAACGCATCCGGGTCAAAGGGCGCTAGATCTTCAGGTTTCTCACCCAAACCAGCGAACAGGATCGGCAAACCCAATTCACGCTGGATGGCAAACGCCATGCCGCCACATGCGGACGAATCCAGTTTTGACAATATGACACCCGTTACATCAACTGCTTCCTTAAAGGCCCGCGCCTGTCGCAAGGCATTTTGACCTGTGGTTGCATCCAAAACAAGCCAAACTTCATGCGGAGCGCCTTCCAATGCCTTGCCAACCACTCGATTAACTTTTTTCAATTCTTCCATTAAATTGAAACGGGTGTGCAGGCGTCCGGCTGTATCGATTATGACGATATCCGCACTCCGCGCGACCCCGGCTTGAACGGCAGTGTAAGCCACTGCACCGGGATCACTCTCGGGAGCGCCAACGATCACTTCCACCTTCAGCCGCTCGCCCCATACCTGGAGCTGGTCCATCGCTGCGGCCCGGAATGTATCTGCTGCTCCAAGCAAGAGCTTTTTTCCTTCCGCATGAAAACGTGATGCCAATTTTGCAATAGTCGTGGTTTTACCGGAGCCATTGACGCCCACAACCAGAATGACGGTTGGTTTACTGTTAAAAATTACAGCAGGCGGCGTTTCAAGGCGTGAGTGTAGTTCCTTTTTCAAAGCGGAAAAAAGCTGATCGGCGTGGATCAGGCCTTCGGTCCGCGTGAGGCGTTTGAGGGCATCCAGGATGGAGGATGTCGTTTCGATTCCCAAATCCGCTTGAATAAGAAGGCCTTCAAGGCCATCCCATGTTTCATTATTGATTTCGGATGCGCCAAGGATGGAGGCAATCTGCCCGAATGCGGCCTTGCTGGTTTTGGAGAGTCCGTCTTTCCAACGGGAGATGATGTTCATCATGAGCCGCGATTATATCAGGGAATTTATGTTATACTCCCTCGGCTAAATAAAGAAAACGATGAAAGGTATATAAATCATAAAGGAAGAAAATATGTCAGGAGAACCTATTCATATCACAGACGAAGCCTTCGAAAAAGTGGTGATGCAATCAGCACTGCCAGTGGTCGTGGACTTCTGGGCGCCGTGGTGCAATCCCTGCAAAATGATCGCGCCCACGCTCGATAAACTTGCCAAGGAACAGGAAGGTAAATTGATCGTGGCAAAAGTCAATACAGACGAGCACTCAGAATGGATGCAAAAACTTGGCATTCAGGGCATTCCCACATTACTGCTGGTTTCAGGCGGTAAAATTTTGCATCGTCAGGTTGGCGCGCTGCCCGAACGCATGCTGAGGGACATCATCATGCAATTCATGGAAGTCATCGGTCAAAACTAAACCTCTCTATTAAGGAGTTGGCTATGAATAAAACACCTGTTATGTTGGTTGTACTTGTGATGATGCTTAGTGGCTGCCTGCCGGCCAATCTGCAGCCTGAGACAATCAACCCAACTCCAATATCAGAGGCAGATCTTCAAGCGACTGCCGCAATACTTGCGCAGCAAACGCTGCAGTCGCTACCAACAGCAACCATTGCGCCAAGCGACACACCTGTCGTCATGACTGTCGCGGAGACACTTGTACAAAATACGCCAACAGAGACTGAAAACCCCACATTACTTACTTTAACCGCTACCTTGGGCACGGGCACAGTGACAGCGAATTACGAACCACCCGTCATCGGAACATTGCCCTTCACAATCACACCAAGCGCCACTGCCAATCCTATATTCAGCGCCACACCAACCCAGACCGCCCAGCCACAATTTTATGGCACCCTGCCACCCAAGTTGCCTTTTGGAAATATCAGGCTGCTCAACAAGGCAAAGGCGGATGTTTACATCTCTTTACGATGTGTAACCAGGGAAGGCTACGTCACAATTCTTGAATATCCAGTAAAATCAAGTGTCGAGGCCAAGGCTCCGGCAGGCAAATATACTTATGTAGCCTGGGTCGGCGGCAGACAATTCACCGGCGCATTTTCCTTGTCCATAGGTCAGGATATGGTGATAAATATATTCAAAGACAATATCGGAATTAAATAAAATATATACTGCTTTAAGAAAAGAAATGGAGAAACAAATGAAAAAATTTATACCTGTGCTTGTGGCTGTTGCAGTGCTATTGACTGCCTGCGGTCCACAAGGCACACCCACATTAGCACCCGCAGAAGTTGAAGGCACTGCCGTCGCAGCGGCCTGGACAATGGTGGCAATGACTCAATTAGCCATCCCAACTGCCACACCCCTTCCACCGACAGAAACACCCAGCCCGACCCCATTACCCACTTTCACACCCCTGCCATTACCAACCCTGGAATTAATCGCTCCGACAGCGACCCAAAAAGCTGCCGGAACATGTGAAGGGCCACTAAATGTAGCGGAAGCCGGCCCTAAATCTGACGCGCGGATTGAAAATGAAACGGGAGGAAAGGTCCTCTTATCCCTGCATTTGGATACAAACTTGTTTGGACAATGCGGATACCTAACTTACAACCTAAATAAAAATGAAAAGCTTAGGATTACCATTCCCAAGGGTTTATACTTTGGTTGGGCACAAATCGATTATGGTAAAACTTCAGGAAATGCATCAGGCTATATCAATAATCGCGTTGGGGATAACCATTTGTTTGTTATAAAGATCAAAAAAGAAGTCATCGTTGTGCCCTAAAAGGCTTATATCACGATAATAAAGAAGCTGCTTGTAAACTGACCCCGTAATAACAGACATGATATAAAAACACCTCCTGTGAGAAAATAACTCAGGAGGTGTTTTTATATCAGGAAGAAAAGGGATGTTGCATTATCGGGTGGAGATCAAACAGGCTGCAGTACGTTTGGTACTGGAAGAACACCTGACGTATGCAGAAGTGGCAGCCAAGCTTGCGATCCGCAAATTTGCACGATCAAAGCATGGGTTCGAATGTATCGATATGTATCGACAGGAAGGAGAGTCATCCTTTCATGAGTTAATCGGGCGTCCACGCAAGTGCCAGAGTTCAGAGCAGGGCCTGGAACGAATGCGAGTGGAGAATGCCCTGGTAAAAAAAATTCCACACCGAATTGCGGAAAGAAGTACTCGCGAAACGAAATATCGGGCTAGCCGGCACAACAGACAAGAATACCCTGTAAAAGCGATGTGTGAGTTTTTTGGTGTTTCGCGAACAGTTTACTATGTCTGGGTCAAGCAATTGGAGCAGCCCAACCCGCATGCAGAGCACAAGCAGTTGACCTAGGAAGCCTATGAAAAGTCGCACAAGACCTACGGTTATTGACGGATTACTGTCTGGATCCGTAAATACAAAGGGGTTTGCATGAATCATAAAGCGGTTTTGCGGCTGATGAACAGGCTGAATATTCATTCCATAGCCCAAAAACGCAAAATCTTGAAGAAAATGACGGGATTGGACACTTACCATCGCTACGAATATGTACTCAACCGCGAATTTTCAGCCAGTCAACCAAATCAGAAATGGGTCAAGGATATTACCTATGTGGACACCCAACAGGATTAGTGGTATTTCACCACTATCAAGGATCTGTATGATGGCTTTATGATGGCGCATAGTTGTAACACAAACACTCGATCGGCTTGGTTATGCGCATGGTGCGCCAAGCCAAACAGAAAGAAAAGGTCACTGACGACCTGATCCTCCATAGTGAACATGTCACAAATTACACTTCACGGGCATATCATGATGTCTTTACCCAGGAGTATCACATCACACCTTCCATGTCGCGCAGTGAAAACTAATGGAATAACGCTTCCATGGAAAATTTCTTTGGTCATCTCAAGGAAGTATATTTACGACAATTCAAAAAAAACCTTTAAAGAAATGGAGCAACTCATTGACGAATATATTTATTTTTTCAACTATGAGATGATATAGTTGAAAACTGGACAGACTCCTTTTGAAATCAGGTGTCTGTCCAGTTGACCAGTGGGGTTTTTTTCCGTCTATGGGATTGGGTTCAGTCTACATTGACTGGCTCCTTTTTATTGGGCTACTTCTTTTTACTAATACTCTTCTTCTTTGGCGTTTGAACTTCAGCTGCAGCCATCGAAGGCGCAGGCGCCTTGGAACGCACCACTGCCCAGGCAAGCACACCGAGCAAGGCAAGGCCTACCACCCAAACCACATACAAAGTGGTTCCGGTTGCACCCTGATATTGCACCACGATCGGTGCGATGATCACAGCCACAAGATTCACTACTTTAATCATCGGGTTGAGCGCAGGGCCCGCGGTATCCTTGAACGGATCGCCAACCGTGTCGCCCACCACGCCGGCCTTGTGGCGTTCGGAACCTTTACCAAGATTTTTCTTCAAATCTTTGGGTTCGTCTTCGATCAGCTTCTTGGCGTTATCCCAGGCACCACCGGAATTATTAAGGAACACAGCCAGCAGCTGGCCAGAGACGATGATACCCGCCAGGAAGCCGCCGAGCGCTTCCACTTGCAGGAACAAACCGACCACGATCGGGGTCACGATGCCGAGCAATGCCAGCGAAACAAGTTCCTTCTGCGCAGCAGTTGTGGAAATTTCCACAGCCTGCTTGTAGTCAGGTTTGACCTTGCCGGAAAGCACGCCTAATTTGAATTGGCGGCGGACTTCCATAACGATCAAGGAAGCCGCACGCGCCACAGCTTGAATGGCGAACGAGGAGAATAACCACGGCAGAGCGCCGCCGATCAACATGCCGACAAAAACCTGTGGAATATCGACACGAATGCCGAGCGCCTGGATCTGCGATTCGACCGGGATACCGAGGCTGTTCTGCGCGCGCGAGACATCCACCAGGAACGAGCCAAACAGCGAGACCGCCGCGATCACCGCGGAACCAATCGCTACGCCTTTGGTAATTGCCTTGGTGGTGTTGCCCACTGCGTCGAGGTCAGCCATGATCTGCTGGGCATCCTTGGTGGCCTTATCGGTTTTACCGGACCAGGACATCTCGCCAATGCCGTTCGCATTGTCTGCTATCGGACCGAAGGAGTCCATGGCCACGTTGTTGCCGGTCAGGGTCAACATACCGATACCGGTCATGGCCACGCCGTATAAAATAAAGGTTGCCTTCGCCACACCTTCAACACCAGGCATGGAACCGAAAATAATGATGGAAGCAATAATGGTTAACGCAATCACCAGCACAGACCACACAGAGGATTCAAAACCAACAGAAATGCCATTAAGGATAAGGGTAGCCGGACCGGTGTCTGCGGCCTTCTTGATGTTATTCACGGGCGCGGCGTGCGTGCCGGTGAAATATTCCGTCAGTCTGTCGATCACAATAGCGAGTAAAACGCCAACGCCTACAGCCGTGGGCAAGCGCCACCAACCGCCCCATGCGATCATCGCAGGATTGTTCAAATAGAAGAAACCGGCAATGAAGAAGAATACGGCGGATATCACGGCCGAGGTCAAAAAACCGCTAAAGATCGCCTTCATGGCATCTTCACTCTTACCGGTCTTTCCAGCCTTAACAAAGTAGGTGCCGATAATGGACGAAAGCACGCCAATGCCTCGCACGATCAACGGGAAGATGATCCACTCAAGGCGGTCCGTAATGTGCCAGAGAGCCAGACCAAGAATAAGTCCTGAAACGATCGTCACTTCGTAGGATTCGAAAATATCCGCAGCCATACCAGCACAGTCGCCGACATTATCACCGACGAGATCAGCGATCACGGCTGGATTTCTCGGGTCATCCTCAGGGATGCCGGCTTCTACCTTGCCGACCAGATCAGCGCCGACATCCGCAGCCTTCGTAAAGATACCGCCGCCAACACGCATGAACAGCGCAAGCAGCGTGCCGCCGAAGCCAAAGCCAAGCAAAGCATCGGGCGCAGCAATACCCAGAATAATAAAGATGACCGTTCCTCCAAGCAGGCCGAGGCCGTCGGTGAGCATACCGGTGATGGTCCCAGCGCGATATGCAATTCGAAGCGCTTCACCAAACGAGCGCTTCGAAGCTGAAGCAACGCGCACATTGGCCTCCACGGCCATACGCATGCCGATCTGGCCGACTGTCAGCGAGAAGCCTGCACCCATCACAAAAGCCAGTGCGCGGGCTATCCCGATCCAAAATTGGAGTTGCGCATCATTCAAACCCTGGAATCGTTCCTGCGCCTCAGGAGAAGGCGGAACAACATACACAGACAGGAACAAAGCGACAGTCAAAACAGCGATTAACGGCAAAATGGAGCGAAACTGCTTTTGTAGATAAGCGTTCGCTCCATCTTTGATCGCATTCCAAACTTCCTGCATTTTTTCCGTGCCTTTGTCTTCGCGCAGGATTTGGTTACGAAGGAAGACCGCATACAACAAGCCGATAATGGCAACGCCAAATACGACCCAGATTGCGACCTCCTCAAAAGGTTGAATTCCTTGCATATAGTTCATGTAGCCATTCCTCCATGGGGAATAAAATAAATTGTAGGCTTCCGCCTGATAGAGCACAGGGATTTTACAGGCCCAAATAGAATGTGTCAAGAAATATTAGCGCTAATAATCTACATAATTCACAAGTTGACAATGGAATTCAAATCTGATAAGATTTGGCGAAATTATACCCATCCTTAGAACTAGGAGAAAAACATGCTCCAACAAATTGATACCCAACTTTTCACATTAACTCCCGCAGCCAGTCAGGCTGTTAAAGATATTCTCGAACAACGCAATCTTGAAGGCTACGCTTTGCGCGTGTACGTTGCAGGCGGCGGTTGCTGCAGTGCTAACTTCGGCATGGCTCTGGATAATAATTTCAGCGATGTGGACACTACTTTCGACGCCAATGGCGTGCGGGTTGTCGTTGACAATATTTCCATTGATTATCTCCGCGACGCTACCGTTGACTTCGTGAATGACCCCCAACACGGACAGGGCTTTGCTGTAAACAGCCCCAACGCCAAAAGTAGTCACTCCCATGGCGAGGGCGGATGCGCCTGCGGCAGCGAGAGTGGCGGCGGCTCGTGTGGATGCGGCGATGGTGATGGTTCCTGCGGCTGCAACAACTAATCTCAAACAACTTTAAACGAAAAAGTCTTTCTGCGGAAAGACTTTTTTTATTTCAACAAAGTCAAAATATTTTATTTCGCCATACAGCCAATAGCCTGTCCTTGTAAAACTATTCTCCATCAAACGCATATTTTAACCACGAATTTGGATAAACTACCGTCCGCGCAGGAAGGAGATTAAAGTCCCAAAGGCTCCAATAAACCCAAGCCCAAAAATCAACAAGCCCATCGGCACACGATTAACTATTGATTCATCGTCGAGAAAGGTTGCGATGATCAACGGCGCCGGGGGAGTGAATGTTGACAAACGGGTAGGCGTAACCGGCGCAATAAACGCCGCTGCGAGGGTCGGATCGATTGTAGGCGTTGAAGCTGGCGTGGGCGTGGGCGGTGATTTCAACCTGGGCAGCCGTCCGTTTCGAATGATGGTCACATAGGGTCCATATACCCAGGCAACCGAGCCGGACACGCCGGGATAATAAACTTGTATCCAATTTTGATCCTCTGAAATTCCATAGGCAGGCAGTTCCTGCCCTTTTAATAGCACGCCAACGGCAGGATACAGATATGAACTTGGGCCCGAGTAAACATTGACTATGTCGATATCAAGATTTACAGCAACGATCATACCGGCGGGGGTGCCCGTAACTGTCGGGATGGAGCCTGTAGGTTGTTGGGCATGGGCAAATGATTGAAACGGGGAATAAATCCCTGCCCCCAATCCGGCTGTTATCAAAACCATAAAAATGACGTACCTTGCCCTGTATGAAACCGTCATCTTTGTCGGCGAATAAACGAGAGAGGAAAACCGATCAATCCCAAAATTGCAAAGGCAATGATGATCGTGCCCATTGGAATAGCCGATTTTGAATCCGTTGTGGGAGGTTCCGAATAGGAGACCAGAGTTATGGATGGCGGCGGCGTGAAAGTTGGCATACGGGTATTGGTGGGCACAATATTGAATTGAGCGGCAAGAGTTGGGTCGATTGTGGCGGTGGGAGGCGGCACAGGCGTGGGAGGCGGCTCTACGACCTGCAATGTGCCCGGAGAAACCTGCACAAGCGGAGAATACACCCAGCCCTTATTATTTGGCGCGCCCGCAAATTCGATCTGGATCCAATCACCTCCCTGCGATCTGCCAAGCGCTGGCGCTGTATCGCCTGGAAATAATCGACCTACAACGGGATAAATGGAAGAGCTTGGACCCATACGGATATTAGCAAAATCTTCACTGCCGAACAAGACGGTAATGAACATGCCTGTAGCTGGAACATTCGTCGGTTGCTGAGCCAGCACGACGGTTACGGAAGATGCGGAAAACATCGCGGGCAACAGCAGGGCGCTGAGAATGACAAGGAGTGTGAATTGAAACCAGATATTTTTCATTTCGTATAATTCTTAAAGGAGAATCGCAAAGGCGATTATAATCTACTTCATGGAACGAAAAATCTTTCACGGAAACATCAAGCCTGCAGATATCGCACAGGCACTACTTGGCGAATTCAATCAAGGTAATTTACGCGCCCAAACGATCGGGCAAAGCGACAAGCTGATTGTGCAGGTTAGCTCCCGTCCCAATGCCTTGTCTGGCGGACAAACCGCCATGACAGTGATCATTCAAAAAATGGAAGACGGCATCATTGTGGAATTGGGACAGCAGGTCTGGCTGGGGGTTGCGGCAAGCCTGGGAGCAAGTGCGCTGGCGGCGATACGAAACCCTTTCAGCCTGCTCGGGCGGCTGGACGATATTGCCCAGGATATTGAGAATTTACAGCTCGGGGAGCGCATCTGGCAGGTAATTGCAAAAACATTACAAATCGCCGGAGCAACTACAGAGCTTTCGAACAGACTTAAACGCCTGACTTGCGAATACTGTCACGCGGCCAACCCTGTCGGAGAACCAGCCTGCATTGCCTGCGGTGCGCCGCTTGGAAATGTACAACCCGTGACCTGCAAAAAATGCGGATATGTGGTGAAGACAAGCGACAAGGTCTGCCCCAACTGTACTCAACCACTTTAAGTTTTTGGGCTGGTATATTATCGATAAACCGGCGCTTATTGGTCTTGCAGAAACGCCTCCCGCATTCTATAATGAAAACCCGAAGTTACAAGCCATGAAACTAAGAGAACTCGAAGCCCGCCTTCAGGCACTGATCGAAGTGGATTTAATAAACCTGATTCCCGGAAAAAAAGTGGATGACATGATCGTCCAAAAACTGGCGGCGGCAATTCAACTCAATACCATTTCGCTGGGTGACGGCTCGATCATTGCGCCAGACGTTTTTACTTTGTTAATCCACCCAAGCACTTCCAAAAATTGGCAAATTCCACAATTGCTTACCGTATTATTGCACTCGATTACAACTGCGGCACAGGAGGCGGGTTTCAGGTTCACAGTATCGCCCACTATAACCATCTCGACGGATGAAAAAATCCCATTAAACGATGCCCAAATCGTGGCGTCTCACCGGACTGAATCCATGGCAGATACAAATGCAATCCCGCTGGATATTGACAGTTTTGAAGATAACAGCAAAATACCCGAAAATGCATTTTTGATTGTGGAGGGGGTAAGAGTTTTCCCCCTCGTCCTTCCCGTTATCAATATTGGCCGCAGACTGGACAATCAATTGATCATTGACGACCCGCGTGTATCGCGCAATCACGTACAGGTACGCACAATTAAAAGTCGTTATGTCATATTTGATTTAAATTCAACCAGAGGAACCTTTGTAAATGGCCAGGCTATTAGCCAGGCTGTTCTTTATCCCGGGGATGTAATTTCTCTGGCAGGCGTCGCCCTAATTTTTGGGCAAGATAACCCGCCTCCCCGTCCTGATCTGAAAGATACCGCCCCCCTTCACAGCCTCGCAGCTGACCAACCTACAGAACGCACTACTGGAAAATTAAGGAAAAAATGAGCGGTTCCATTGTACTGGCTTTACGGCTAATCTCAACCCTGGCATTATTGGGTTTTCTCGGGTGGTCGTTTGTCTTTTTATATCGCGAAGTAAACAGGCAAAGTCTCGTGCTGGCCGGCCGCAGGGTTCCGGGAATAAGCATCACGGTCCACGATGAACACGGAAATCCGACCCTAAAACGTTTTTTTCAACCTGAGATCATGCTTGGGCGTGACCCTGGATGCGATGTTCCTCTTATTGATGATGCAGTATCCACAAAACATGCACAACTCATCCACCACCATGGACAATGGTGGCTGGAAGACCTTGCTTCTACAAACGGCACTTCTTTGAACGAAACATCGGTAAACATGCCCACCGTGATCACTTCAGGCGATGAGATCAAATGTGGGTCGACACGGATAACAATAAACCTATCGGAAAATTTAATGAATGAACCTACACAAAAGTTGAGTAAAAATGACAAATAAAACATCCATGGCGGTCATAGGCGGCTCAGGCCTGTATCAAATGAGCGGGCTTGAAAATACAGAAAGCATTGACGTGGACACCCCGTTTGGGAAACCCAGCGCCCCCATCACAATCGGCACATTGGAAGGCATGCGTGTCGCATTTCTCGCACGTCATGGGATCGGTCATCACATCACACCAACCAATGTCCCCTACCTCGCAAACATATATGCATTGAAATCACTGGGCGTCGAACGCGTCATCAGCGTGAGCGCCTGTGGATCATTGCGCGAAGATTATGCCCCTGGGCAAATTGTCATCCCCGATGATATCTTCGATTACACCAAGGACCGCGTCCGATCCTTCTTCGGGGAGGGGCTTGTTGCACATATCAGCGTCGCCAACCCCTTCTGTAACGATCTTTCACAACAACTTGAAACAGCCGTCCGCGCAACTGGGGCAACAGTCCATCGCGGTGGGTCATTAATTACGATAGAGGGACCCCGTTTTTCCACAAAGGCCGAATCTCATACATTCCGCACCTGGGGAATGTCGATTATTGGGATGACTGCCTCGCCGGAAGCTTTTCTCGCACGGGAAGCAGAGCTATGCTACGCCACCATGGCGCATGTCACAGATTATGACGTCTGGCACAAAAGCGAATCACCTGTGACAGTCGAAATGGTGATTCAAACGCTCAATAAAAATACTGAAATTGCACAGAAAGCCATTCGCAATTTAGTGCGCGACCTAAACAAAGAGCGCGTCTGCAATTGCGAACAGGCTTTGGCCACTGCGCTAATCACCAATCCCAAAGTTGTCCCTGCTGAAACGCGTTCAAAACTTGACCTGTTGATTGGCAAATATTTCAAATAAATTTGTTTACAAGTTCAACCGACAACAACCATGGCGGTTTTCTGTCTCCATTATTGAATCCAGCAGCTATTCACTATTTGCCAAAATATAGAATATTGGCATTCACGCATATTCAAAAAATGATGTAACATTAATGAATGCATGATCAAACCCAAAGCCGCCTATTAAGCTGGTCGGCAGTTTTCCTCTTCGTTCAATCCATCGTCCTTACACTTTCCCCGGCGGTCCGCGAACGTAGCTGGACCGTAGATTACAGACTTTCCCACTGGGTTGGCTTCTTAATTTGGCTTATCTTGATAAGCCTGACACATCGTGTCACGGTTAAATATTTACCGGAACGGGATCCCTATCTTTTCCCAGCCGCGGCGCTGCTCAGCGGCTGGGGCATGCTCACCATCTGGCGGCTTGATGAAGCCTTTGGGATGCGTCAGCTAGTTTGGCTTTGTGTGAGTATATTCGCTTTCATAGTTGCATTGATCGTCCTTAAAAATCTTACATTCCTCAGGAGATACAAATATGTATTCCTAAGCGGCGGCCTGCTCATCACTGGGCTGACTCTGCTCTTTGGCACAAACCCGCTTGGGTACGGACCTCGCTTATGGCTGGGTTGCTGCGGTGTTTATTTTCAACCGTCTGAACCGCTTAAGTTATTACTGGTCATATATCTCTCCGCATATCTTGCGGACCGCGTCAATATTCACATCTTCTCACTTCCTCTCCTTGTTCCCATGCTGGTCGTCACAGGCCTTGCGCTTCTGCTCCTGCTCGTCCAACGGGACCTTGGTACCGCATCCATTTTTATTTCCATCTTTACCGTCATCATCTTCCTGGCAACGGGAAAACGGCACGTGTTATTAAGCGCAGCCATCCTGCTATCGCTTACACTTCTTTTTGGATATTTCTTTATCGATATTATTCATGTCCGTATTATCGGCTGGATAAATCCCTGGGTAGATCCTTCGGGCAACTCCTATCAGATCGTGCAGTCGCTCCTGGCAGTTGCCAACGGCGGCACTATAGGAAGAGGACTTGGGATCGGCAGCCCGCTTCTGGTTCCGGTAGCCATTTCTGATTTTATCTACTCGGCAATCGCGGAAGAAACGGGTCTGATCGGCACCTTGAGCCTGCTGGCTGCCATCTGGCTGATCCTCGCCCGGGGCCTGATTATCTCCCTCCGTGCAGCAGACAGGTTTCGCCGTTACCTCGCAGCCGGTGTTGTAACGTACCTTGGCATTCAAAGCCTGCTTATCATAGGCGGCAATATCAGGCTCTTCCCACTGACAGGTGTCACACTGCCATTTGTCTCCTACGGCGGTTCATCATTGTTGACATCCTATATTGCATTGTTTTTACTGCTTGTCATCAGCAATGTAGACGACAACGAGCCCGCTGTTATGCACAATCCGAAATCCTATTCATTCCTTGCTGCCACACTCGCATTTGGACTCGCCGCTTGCGCAGTGACAACAGCATGGTGGGCAATCATCCGCGGTCCAGATTTGCTTATCCGCACAGACAATCCTCGTCGAACAATCGCAGACCGTTATGTCTCCCGCGGCGATCTGGTGGATAGAAACAATAAACCCATTAACATCACTGAAGGGCAAAGTGGAACCTACATCCGAACTTATCTTTATCCAGACCTCGCACCCATTACTGGTTACACGCATCCTGTTTATGGACAGGCCGGCCTGGAAGCCACACTGGATAGCTACCTACGTGGATTGCAGGCAAATCCCACAAGTTTAATTTTAAAAGACCAATTACTTTATGGCACTCCCCCCTCCGGGCTGGATGTGCGCCTGAGCCTTGACATCGCCCTGCAATCAAAGGCAGATCAATTGCTTGGCGCCCATACAGGCGCGATTATTTTGATGAATGCAGAAACAGGCGAGATTCTTGTGATGGCTTCTCATCCCACCTATGATCCCAACAACTTGAATCAAGAAGGTAAAACTCTTTCACAAAATGTTTCTTCGCCGTTACTTAACCGTGCCACACAGGGCCTATATCCAATGGGCAAAGCACTGCTCCCTTTAATCCAGGCGAAGTTCGGAAACAGACAACCATCGGATTCTGAATTGCAGGCCTTTTATGAAACACTCGGTTTCTTTCAAGCGCCCACATTAAATATGCCTGTTTTGATCGATCAAAGAAACAACTCCCTGCAAACCTTGAGGATTAGTCCGCTACAGGCAACCATCGCCATGGCGTCCATAAGTTATAAAGGGATTGCACCCTCACCCCGTATTGCCACCGCGGTCAACACGCCCGAGCAGGGATGGGTAGTGCTTCCAGCGGCGAGTCTGCCTGTTGAAGTGATGCCGGCCAAGGCGGCAAATGAAACGGCTTTATCGTTTATCAAGGAAGGAAAACCTTACTGGAGTCATGTTGGGCAGGCAAATGACGCCAGTGCAATTATCACCTGGCTTTTGGCAGGGACGCTTCCAGATTGGCAGGGAGCGCCATTGGTGTTAATAGTTGCATTGGAGGAAAACAATAACTCTCTTGCAGAGCGTATGGGAGAAAATCTTCTGAATGCCGGATTGAGTCAATAGGAATCAAAAAGGTCAGGCGTACGCCTGACCTTTTTGATTCCTATATGAACTACGAACCCTGGTCGTTGTCTTTCGCAGCGTAGCCGGGGCCGCTTTTGAAGAACTCATAATTGGGCTGGATATCAGTTGTAAGGTCTACAACCTCGCCGGCCTCAAGTTGTTTGGCAGTATCCAAAACGATCGGTTTGCCGTGATGATTGGTGCCTTCGAAGTGGCCGGTCAGACCGACCTTGCTGATATATTCGCCACCCTTTGCGGTGTACGCGGCAGGGACTTCATCTTCTGGGAAAATTGCGGCATAGGGGCATTCGGGAACGCAAGCCCCGCAATCTATGCAGGTATCGGGATCAATGTAGATCCAGGGCCATTCTGCTATGGGCTGGCCGGGGATCATGCACTCAACCGGGCATACTTCGATACAGCCGCGATCACGAACGCACAAACTGGTAACTATGTGGGTCATTGGTTATACTCCTTAGTGGATTATGGACAAACGTAATTTTCACTATTATATCTTTGTTTGTTTTTGTGACAAGGGCAGGTTCACAAAGGGTCCAATCTTGTCGAGGGAACGGACGCACACTCTGCACATTCCTATTTCCTAAAACCGCAACGACATAGTTCGTACGCGCCTGCTTGGGACGGGAAAATCAAAAACACACTGTCTGAAAAGCGGAAATACCACAATATTCATAATTACTCACGATCAACTCCGTAAGGAAAAGGACGGAAGTGAAGTTATAATGGTGTTTAGAAAAAGTTGTTACTTTCTCACAGAAAGTAAGAATTAATAACATCCTTTTCTCAAATTCATCTGCGATTATCTACGTAAGAGATTAGTCGAACAAGCACTCACCACAACGGCATCGCGATTCTTGTTATAATAACTAAATAAGTAAATAAAAAATATAAAAGAGGAATATATGTATATTGATCCTAATTCTGGCGGAATGTTATTCCAAATTCTCGCCGTGACCTTTGGCATTCTATCTGGTACGATTCTCATGTTTGGTAGCAAAATCAAGATGGGCATTGCCAAGTTCCGCCGCTCCCAGCGTCAAAAGCGCGAGGAAAATACAGCGTCCGACAACAAATTCGACACAGACCAATAAATTTTTCAGGATATGCGTACCCTAATTATTGGTCTTGATGCATTCGACCCGCTCTTCTTTGAACAACTTCATTCAAAGGGCAAAACCCCAAACCTGAGCAAACTTGTTCAGGGGATGGGTTATTTGAGATTTCGTGTATCAGACCCACCCCAAAGCGAGGTCTCATGGACCAGCATTGCAACTGGCATGAATCCTGGCAGTCACGGAATGTTTGACTTCGTGCATCGCAACCCAGCCAATTACAGCTTACAGGTATCCCTTTTACCGACACAAAACAACCTGTTCGGACTTCAATTCGTTCCTCCCCACAATTCGCGAACCATATTTGATGAAGCGGTGGAAGATGGGTACCCAGCGACCTCCCTGTGGTGGCCTGCGACCTTTCCAGCCCGGTATGCATCCCCCGTCAGAACGATTCCCGGACTTGGCACACCCGATATCCTCGGGCGACTGGGTGTGGGAACCTATTTTTCAATTGAAACGCAATCTGATGATTCTGCTCGAAAGACGCCAACCCGACTTCTGGCAAAGAAAAACGCCTTTCGCTATTCTGGAATTATGGAAGGTCCAGCCAAAAAAAGGGGCACAGTCAATATAGACTTTGAGTTGGAATTAGACGACAAACAATCGGCCACATTGAGGATCGGAAAACAAACAGTAAAAATAAAACCTGGTGAGTGGAGCGAAATCATAGAATTTCCCTTCCCCGTTGGCTTCGGAATGACCGTCAAGGCGATCAGCCGCGCTATACTAACGAATCTGAATCCTGTAGGCTTGTATTTTTTGCCGCTACAACTTCACCCCCTTTCCTCTCCATGGCCTTATGGCACACCGAAGACCTTTATCCAGGAACAATGGAAATCGAATGGTCCCTTCCTGACGCTTGGCTGGCCGCAGGATACGACCGCCCTCAACGAGGGATTTATCAATGATGATCAATTTCTCAAATTGTGTGAATCGATCGACGCCGAGCGGGAACGCGTATTGATTCATTCCTTGGATACCTTTGATGAAGGCCTCCTCGCCTGTGTCTTCGACAGCCTGGACCGTGTCCAACACATGTTCTGGAAAGGAAGAGAGGACGTCATTGAGACGTGGTATATCAGGCTCGATCAATTACTGGGGCGAATTCTGAAGAAAGCATCCGCCAGAAATAGCGCAAAGATTCTCATCCTGTCCGATCACGGTTTTGGCAGGTTCGATTACAAAGTGCACCTAAACCGTTGGTTGATCAATCATGGATATATGTCGACAATTAGCGCTTCGTCCTCCGACCTCAAAGATGTTGATTGGTCCCAGACAAAGGCCTACGCCTTGGGTTTGAATAGTCTCTATCTAAATATTATTGGAAGAGAAGGCAAGGGAAAAGTTTCCGAAAACGATACGACAGATCTTCTTAATAAACTAAAAGAGGAACTGCTCCAATGGAAAGGTCTCGATGGCGGGCAGGTTATCCAAAATATCCTCATACGGACGGAAGCGTTTCAAGGTCAACTCGCGGAATATGGACCGGATCTTTTTATCGGCTACCATCCTCCTTATCGTGGCTCGGCTGAAACTGGATTGGGACAATGGCGAAGCAAAGAAATCGAAGTTAATCAAGATCATTGGGGAGCTGATCATTGCTTTGATTCCAATTCCGTGCCTGGTGTGATTTTTTCAACAGAAGGTCTCGTCAATTGGACGGCGCCATCCTATCGGGATATTCCGGCCATGACACTGGGCAAGGACTTGAAGAAGACACAAAACTCCGCACCGCCTCCCTCCTATAGTGACGAAGATGAAGAGCAGATCGAAAAAAGGCTAAAAGACCTTGGCTATCTCTAAAGCAAACATCAGTTTTTACTCCCGCCAAGGATTGTGGTCTCTATTCCTGATGTGCGCACTCCCGCTTCACATTTGGACCATCATCCTGGCTTTCCGTGATTTTTCCTGGGTTACGGACCGCACAAATTCCTGGGATGCGATTGGAGTAATGTCCTACGGGCTTGTTTTTACCTTTGTGGAAAGCATCGCTGTATTCATTGCATCTACGGCGCTTGGTATTTTGATTTCAAATAAATGGAAGGAAAAGAGACGGATTGCCCTGTCAAGCGTATTGATTATTGTTTTATCCCTGTGGGCAATGGCAAATCATTTATATTTTCTCCTTGAAACTTCCCTGCCGCCACAGATAATCGGTTTCTTCGTTGGATTTGACCATCCCTTGAGGGCTCTATATGTCGTTATCCTCATCCTCGTCACACCGACTTTTCTGGTTCCAGTCTATTTCCTATTGAAATCCGAGAAGTTTTTTCAGTTCATCCAGGAGGGTATCGAGCGGCTGTCCCTGTTGATGACTTTATATTTATTCCTTGACCTTGCCGCCCTTGCTGTTGTTCTTATCCGTAACATACGAGGTTGATAATAATGAAACATGGTCTTAGCCGCCGCGATTTTCTGAAACTGGCAGGATTGGCGCCACTTGGCCTTATCGCTCCTCCCCTCATAAAAAAACTTGGCGTAACACAACTATTTCAGGGGGATAAGAAAAACGTCCTGTTTGTCGTATTCGATGCCTTCTCCGCTAAAAATATTTCCATGTACGGCTACGAACGTGAAACCACGCCAAATCTGGCAAAATTGGCAAAACGGGCAACAGTTTATCACAATCACTTTGCGGCCGGGAGTTTTACAACACCCGGCACAGCATCATTGCTAACCATGACGCTACCCTGGACGCATCGCGCACTTCGATTCGGATCAGGAGTAAGAGAATCTTTGGCAGATAAAAGCATCTTCCATGCATTCGACGACTATTATCGTATCGGATACACGCACAACCCACTGGCCAATACACTCTTAAGGCAATTTCAGAGAGACATTGATGAGTACATCCCAAGGGAAAAGCTTTTCATCAACAATGATGGCTTGATCCGTAAGTTATTTGCCCACGATGAGGATATTGCCACGGTAAGCTGGTCAAGGGACATGAAATGGAGCGAGGGCGCCTATTCTTATTCCCTCTTTTTGTCGCATTTATACGATCGGTATCAGAAGAGTAAAATTGCTGGGTATAAGGATCTCTTCCCAAACGGCCTGCCTAGTACGAATGGCGATAATTATTATACGCTTGAAGAGGGCGTTGACTGGCTGGAAGGTCGCATCACTCAACTCCCACAACCATTTTTCGCTTATTTTCACTTTCACCCGCCTCACTTTCCCTATAAACCGCGCCGTGAATTCAACGGTATTTTTGTGAACGATTCTTGGAAGCCATTTGATAAACCCCAGGATTTCTTTACCGAGGGCAATTCATATGAAACCCTGGCAAAGTCGAGGTCGCATTATGATGAATTCATCCTGAATGTGGACAGCGAGTTCGCTCGATTATTTGAAACATTGGAATCCTCCGGATTATTGGAGAATACCTGGGTTGTACTGACATCCGATCACGGCGAGATGCAAGAGCGTGGAATATCAGGTCACGTAACTCCTACATTTTATCAACCCATTGTTCGGATACCATTGATGATTTTTGAACCAGGGCAGCAAACAAGCAGAGAAATTTATACCCCAACCAGCGCAATCGATGTTATGCTCACTCTCCTCCATGTAACAGGCCACAGTCAGCCCGCATGGGCGGAGGGATCCTTATTACCTCCTTATGCGCCCCAAATCCAACAACCGGAAAAGGAAGTTTATGCTGTGCAGGCAAGGAATAACGAGCCAACTCACCCATTAAGTGAAGTATCGATCATGCATGTTCAAGGTAATTACAAACTCGTTTATTACCTTGGCTATGATCAACTCGGGATCGAAGGCGAGCGCAGCCAGCTCTTTGACATCAAAGCCGATCCCGAGGAATTAAACGATATATCCCTTACGCAAAAAGGGGTTTCATCAGAGTTGCTGGCCCGGGTAAAATCAAAATTGAAGGAAGTTAACGAACCCTATTCCATTGACGGGCTCTAGCACGACTGGGTTTAAGAAGAAGGGTTTCGCTGACGGTAAAACCTTTCCTCCGGGATGCCTGTCATGCTTTGAACATCAAGGGGTACTTCCATAAAACGGGCTACTTCCATTGCATATTTTTTGGGGTTGTCCAAAAGGTCATTATAGTTTATATAAATAACATCAAGATTACCTTGATCAGAAAGCCAGTTCTTCACTTTAACTAGGTGTTTCTGATACAGGTCTAAGAATTTTACGTCTGCCTCTTCGTTAACTGGTTTCCCTCTCCGTTCAAGCATTTTTCTTTGGGACGCTAATACTTCGAGTAAATCGCGCTCCATAAATACAATTTTGTATTGATAATGATCAGGCAGGTGTACCAGAAGGGCGGAGATCACCTTAAACACCTTACCGCAAGCCTGCTCCACCCATGCCGAATCCCCATCCTTCAATTGTTTTATTTTTTCGAATTCATAATACCCTTGCAAATTATCATCATCTGCTGTGCGGATATTATCTGTTACTATTTGAAGTCCGCCCGCTTCAAGCATCTGCATCATCATGGACGTACCCGATCTCGGCAGCCCCGAAACCACATAAATTGTCTTGTCTGAGTTGCTCATATTTAATGACCTATCCTCGTTATTCTTCATATTTTGCGACAAAGGTGCGTCCCATATCTTTCATAAATCATCCTTGTCGAATTTAAAGATGATACTCTTTTTTAATTGTTTCGTAAATGAATATGCGTCTAAGACCATTGCTCGTATTAATTGCGAGGACAGTGTAAACAGACCTGTTTACCATTTATAATTCAAACATGGCAGATAAACTCCTCTCCCGATACGAAGAACTTAAGGCACAAATTAACTTTCATAATTATCGTTATCACGTGCTGGATGCGCCCGTCATTAGCGATCTGGAATACGACCGCCTGCTCAAGGAACTCAAACAGATCGAAGCCGATCATGCGGGCTGGGTCACACCCGACTCGCCTACGCAGCGCGCCGGCGCCAAACCTGCTGACCGGTTCGACAAAGTCCGCCACCCGGCTCCTATTTTGAGCCTGGCAAACGCCTTTGGAGCCGACGATACACGCGCCTGGTTCGAACGCATTAAAAAACTGGACGATCGTGTGGAGAAGGCAAAGTTTGTGGTTGAGCCAAAAATTGATGGCTTGTCCGTCGTTTTACATTATCGCGACGGCATGTTCGTGCAAGGCGCCACCCGCGGCGATGGTGAAGTGGGCGAAGATATTACGAGCAATCTGCGAACAATTCGAGCGATTCCGTTGAGGATTCCAGTCAATCAGGAAGCGGAAGCCGGGAATCGTAAGACTGGTTCTCAATTTCCCAATTATTTGGTGATTCGCGGCGAAGCCTTCCTGCCGATAAAAGAATTCGATGAATTGAATCGCAAACTGGAGGAGGCCGGCGAGAAGACTTATCTAAATCCGAGAAATACTGCGGCGGGTTCGTTACGTCAACTTGACCCGACCCTCACCGCATCACGCCCATTGACTTTGCTTGTTTATCAAATCGTCCATTCAGAAGGCGGGCATGTTCCCACTTCACAATGGGAAATATTAAAATATCTTAAAGCATTGGGATTTCCAGTCACAGATGTGGCCAAACGTTTTGATGACCTGGAAGCCGCCATAACCTATACCGAAACATGGAACAAAGGCCGCGATAAATTGCCCTATGAGGCGGATGGCATGGTTATCAAAATAGACGACTTAAATCTTGCCGCCGAACTGGGCTTTGTCGGCAAGGACCCACGCGGCGCGATCGCATTCAAGTTCCCAGCACATGAAGTAACCACGATATTAAATGGTATTGGCGTCGCCGTTGGCCGCACGGGCGTGTTGACTCCCTACGCCATGCTGGAACCAGTCGAGATCGGCGGCGTGATCGTGGAGCGGGCCACACTGCATAATTTTGATTTCATCGCAGAGAAAGACATTCGCGTGGGAGATCGGGTCCTGGTCAAACGTGCCGGGGAAGTGATCCCGTATGTGATTGGCCCTGTTGTAGATGCACGCTCCGGCAGGGAAAAAAACTATGAACCGCCTATAAAATGTCCTGCATGCGGACAGGCTGTGGAGCATTTCGAAGGTGAAGTAGCATGGTATTGCGTCAATGCGGCCTGCCCCGCACAGTTGCTGCGAAACGCGGAGCACTTTGTCTCACGCGGCGCAATGGATGTTGAAGGACTGGGAATTAAAATTGTCGAGAAATTAATCGACACCAATAAAGTCAGGGATGTTGCGGATATTTACGGGTTGACAAGGGAGGATATTCTCGAAGCAGTAACAAAGAAGGATCGAAAGACAAAATCCGAACCGCCAGGCAAAATCGCAGATAATTTATTGGCATCCATTAACTCATCAAAGGTTAGACCATTAAGTCGTTTAATCAATGCACTTGGCATACACGGAGTTGGTGAAGTGATGGCGAAAGACCTGTCACAAAATTTCATTGACCTGGATGAATTGGAAAAAGTTAAAGTTGAGAATTTGATGCAAATTCAGGGAATTGGCCCAAGTATTGCAGAATCCATTGTGGACTGGTTTTCACTTCCTTTCAACAAACAGGTATTGAGAAAACTCAAATCCGCAGGTGTGTGGCCCAAGGGCGAATCTAAAGCCCAGAAAAAGGAAGGCGCTTTGAGCGGGTTGACTTTTGTGATAACAGGTACGCTTCCAACTTTGTCGCGCGATGGCGTGAAGGATTTTGTCGAAGGCAATGGCGGCAAGGTGGTTGACAGTGTGAGCAGGAAAACAAGCTACCTTGTGCTTGGCGAGAATCCAGGTTCGAAATTGGATAAGGCAAAGAGCCTGGATGTAAAAATAATAAACGAATCTCAGCTAAAGGAATTAACTACCAGGGATACCCCATAAAATTTGTGTCGACTAAAGTGGAAACTACCCATGTCTATCCGGCCGGCATTTTCCAAACAGGCATTGTCACTATAGTCTATTCATGTTGGGTTATTTCCTCCCTAAAATAAAGCCTGGAATTAACATCGGCGTATTGCGTTGGTACTCCGCATACGCCTCCCCATAATCGCGCAGGAGTTTGCGTTCTTCAAAATATGCACCGACCAGAGTATAGATGGTTGCACCGGCATAAACCGTGATGGAATTCTGGGTAACCGTGGGACTCAGCCAAATAAAGAGCAAACCAAATGTATATAAAGGATGCCGCACCAAGCGATACAACCCGCGCGTGACCAGCACGTCAGCTTCCTCCTTTTCGAACAACTGGCGCAAACCGACGAAAGATAATGCATCCGTTTGCATGAAAGCCAGGCCCAGCATCAGCGCTGAAAATAACTGTCCACCGAGCATGAGATAACTCCACGGGGCGGAGATTTGATAAAACACTTGATTCGGCAAAGCTGCCATCCAATATAGAATAGGGAGAAAACTGATCGCGGCAAAGAGGTTATAGGCAAGGCGGTAAAAATCCATATTCCCGTACTTTATGCGGTAGGTGTCCTTGGCGAAATGGGTGGCAAGCAAGGAATGCACAATACCCCAAATTCCCAGGGCCGGCAGAAGAATGAAAATGCTCATAGTATTTATGTCCTTTAAAGCATAGTGACGACCTGAAGTCGTCACTACCTTACATCATGTCATTGCGAGGACGCACTTGTTCTTCGCCCGAGGCAATCTCTAACTCGACGAGGAGATTGCTTCGTCGGAAAGAACAAAGACCCTCCTCGCAATGACATACTACTCAGCGCCAAAGGCGGGCAGTTCAATCATTTCGGCATCTGACTGCACAATATAGAACGGCTTCCATGCCACACCGAAGAGGTTGACGTAAATATCCGTCTTTTTAGGAGCGACAGTCACTTCAGAGACCTCGTTTACCACGCGTCCCCAACGATCGTTGATCTCAGCGACCACTGCTTCACGCTCGCGCTGCAATTCAGCGATCCCCTTTTTATATTGTGCAATGGACTCAACCGATTCCTAAACGTCGGCTTTGGCGTTTTCAGTCATGCGGTGTTTCGTGAATTGAGTGGAGACATTTTTCTTGCGTCCAAACCCAACCAACCCTGCGCCTAATTCCACCAAGTTCGCTCCGGCTTCAAGTTTACGGGCTTGCAAATCGGCCTCATCTTCGCGAAGTTCACGTTCCTCACGGACAAGTTTATCTTCCATGGTTTTGATCTTCTTATCGATGGAAGATGTCTTCTTGGATATTTCTGCATCACGCGCATCGCGGGCTGCGTCGGCACAAGCCTTCATAAACTCCGCCTGGCTGACATCTGGTGCGCTGTAAACCTTAAGGGCCTGGTTGGCGCGCACGGTAATGGCTGAATTCCGGAAAACCCAATCGGCAAAATCCTTTTGCAAAGCGGTCATTAATTTCGAGTCGTTCAAAGGGGAATCAATGGCGCTGTAACGTGCAAAGGGTGTTGGCATACTATCCATCTTATCGAGAGACGGTCCAGCGTAAGAAAACTCATCCCAGCGGACAAGGCCGCGACGGTCCAATGGATCCACGAGGGCGGCCCAGGTGATTTCCGTGTCCACACCGTATTTACGGTCAAGGATACGGACTTGTGCAGCTGCAAGTAGTGCAGGCCGATACAGCACGCCCTGGATACTGGCCTGGGCAGACATGGCTCGCCCTGCGGCTTGGAAGGCTTCAGGCAGGCTGTAATTTTGCGGAAGATAATATTCACGAACACCTGCAGGAAGAGCAGGCTTTGTCAGACTGCCTTCGGATTTTAGATTTGCGACTAGCGATTTATGATGGGTTTCAGGGACAGGTTGAGAAGCAGGTGGAACGGAAACGGACCCCATATTTTCAACCGAAGGCTGAGGCTTGGATTCGCGTCTCGCAGCAGAAGCAGGAACGGGCGCGGACCGAGGCGAAACGGCTGCATTGGCGAGTTCATTGAGAGCAGGAATCTGATTGCGCGTGATGGGTCCCGCCAGAAAATTCATCACCCAGCGGGTTTGGAAAACCAGCGGCGTTTTGTCATGGACATTGTTCATGACAAAAACACGCTTGCCAAGGGATGAAATCAGCTTGTCCATTGTGGCGCGGGGAATGCCGCCGGCCAGGCTTTCGAGGCCATCCAGTAAACGATCCTTGTCGCGCTCGGTCTGCAGTTTTCCAATAAACCAGGTGCCTGCATTGGAAAGGGCCTTGTAATCTATATCGACCGGGTTTTGCGTGGCAAGCAAAAGACCAAGGCCAAAAGCGCGTGCTTGTTTCAACATTCGCAGGAGCGGTCCTTTGGACGGAGGCATGGCAGTGGGCGGAAGATAACCATAAATTTCATCCATGTATAGAAGCGCGCGCAAGGAGGATGAGCCGCTTTGTGTGCGCATCCAGGTTTCAACTGCCGAGAGCAGTAAGGTAACAAAGAACATGCGCTCGCCGTCCGGCAGGTGTGCCAGGTAAAAAATGCTGTGGCGCGGACGACCATCGTCTGTGAAAAGCAGGGATTGAATATCCAGCGGCTGACCTTCGCGCCAGGCTTCAAAGGCAGGCGCGGCCAGGATGTTGTTCAAGACCATGGCAAGTTCCATGCGCTCTTTGGGTGGAAAGAAAGTGTCGATGGGAAATGCGCCCAGTTTATCGAAAGGCGGCGTTTGCGTTTGCAGGATCAACTCGGTGAGTTCAATATCCTCTCTTTTACTCCAATGTTCTTCGAATATATTGGATAGCAGGATGTGTTCACGCGAACGGATCGGGTCGAGATCATTCAAACCGACGAGGCCCAGCAAGGCTGTGACGGTGCTGGAAATTCGCTCACGCAGGACCTCGCGGTTGCTCTCCCAATCCAGGTCCGGTGCGGCAAGTGAGGAGACCACGCTGACGGGAATGCCGGCATCGGAGCCGGGGGTAAAGATCGCAAATTGGGCAGCGTTTTTTAATGCAAGCACGCGCTCCTGGTCAATCCCCCACTCCTTGAGCCCATTGCGCCAGGCGCTGGAGGCTTCATCTGCAGCCTGTTCCATTGTTTTGTCTGCGCGGCGCGCCATCTCAGGGTCGATCCACGGTTGGAAATCCTGCGGGGCAAGCTCGGGGAAATGTAAAATTAAATTGGTCAGGTCGCCTTTTGGGTCTATGATGATGGCGGGCACCCCCTGTAAAGCAGCTTCTTCCAGGAGCGCCACGCACAGATCTGTTTTACCCGAACCGGTCATGCCTGTGACAACCGCATGCGTAGTTAAATCGGCGGGATCATATTCAAGCGGATTGGTAGTAATTTTTGCATTTTTCGAATCGAGCAGGCGCCCAAGATAAAAATTTGATTCGGACATGATGGCTCTCCTATAAATTCATTCCAGACTTTTAATATTCTTCAAGCCTTTAGGGTCTTTACATAGAACGTGCGTGCTAGGGTATTAATTTAATCGATTTTATGCCAAAAGGCAAATTAAATCGGCGGAAAATAAAAACTGCGAGGGGCTGCCTCGCAGTTTTTATCAATCATCCTCGCCATCATTGTGGCCTTGATCTTCGCCATCGTGGTTTGGACTTTCAGCCGTACCGTTGCCTGCGCTGTTTCCAGCAGGACACGATCCATCCGTCTCCACTTCCGTTACAAGAAACCTCGCATCCTTGGCAAAATATCCTTTAACCTCCACGGTAATGCCGGAGCACAATTCACCTTTAATGAGGGCATTGTCCAAATAAACTGTGAGATCATTAATAACCAGGGTGGTGGTTGAGACGGACTGAAGAGTTCCATCCATCTCATAATAGTAGGATACTGTCTGGAGCGCTTCATTACTGGACCCTGAACCTGGAGCTGCCTCAGAGCCAGAGTCAGATCCTGATTCCGCGATAACAGGCTTCCCAACCGGCACAATCGAACCGTTTGGCAACAGCTCAATGGAAATGATTTCAACCAAGCCCTGCGCATTGGTCTGCCCGGTGAGGAGTACAGCCGCACCATTGGCAGGCAATTGGACATCAGGCGGAAGGATAACCGGGACGCCTGAAATATAAGTCACACCGTTCACCTGCATAAAAACGCCCGCAAATTGAATGGCCTCATGACGGCCTTCAACCAGCAATTCGTTTACTTCATGTAAGCGCTCACCCTCATATTGAAATTCCTTAAGTTTCCGAGTTTCTTTATTAAAGATCAGAAGCAGGCGCAGATCTTCCCACGAGCGTTTGACTGGATACAAATTCTCTCCCGGCAATGCAGAAGCGGAGGCGTTGACCAGCCCCGTCCCGCTCATGAGCAACATGGCGGCTAACGTAAATGAAAGCGCCAATCTTTGCAAAGCAGGAATAACGCGTTTACGCGGCGTAACCCTGGACTCGCGCAATTCTGATGCGCGCTGCATAAGCCTGGCCCGACCACGGCGAACTGTATCCGCTGAGGGCTCGGGAGCAGACATGTTTTTTGCCGCCAGAGATGTTTTTAAAATGGGGCGTAATTCACCGGCAAGTTCAGGGAAATGCGCAAGGACAGTTTCCATGTTCTCGCCATTCTCAAGTTCTTGAAGACAAATTTCCAGGGCGTCAAATATCTTAGTCATTATCCACCTCGCCAATCTCACGCTGAAGGGATGACAGCGCACGGAATTGGAGAGCCTTTACCGCATTGACGTTCTTATTCATGAAAGCTGCGGTTTCCTCTAGAGAATATCCCTGCCCAAAACGCAGGGCCAGTACCTGTTGTTGATCGGGAGTCAATTGCGCGTACGCGCTTTGGACGATACGATTCTGTTCGCGTTGATCCACTTCAGAGACGGGACCAGGTTGAAGGTCTGGCAGTGATTCGGAAATCTGTTCCTCTGGGCGGCGATATTTTTTTCGCATATGATCCGCCACAATGTGGGAAGCGGTCCCTATCAACCAGCCTCGGAGGTTGGTTCGGGGAGCACGCCCGCTCTTGACGGCTTCCAGCAGGCGGACGAACACGTCACTGGCAATATCCTCCGCAAGGACCTGATCGCCAATTCGATACAGCGTATAACGATAGACCTCGGAAAAATACTGGTCATATACGGCGCCGATCGCTTTCGCGTCCAGTTCGCGCAGGTTATTTAATTCTTGTCGCATATCCGTACCAGACATCACAGACACCCGTGTTTCAAAATTTGTCATTCCAAGATTAATTTCCATTATATTATCACGGTTCCAATACATTAAATATACGGTCTGTCCGGCACGATTGGCCTCGATTAGCCATGAATATATTGAGTACACCTTATCAGTCGTAATATTGGGTAAAAAGTTACGGCTTTCTCCATAATCTGCCTGGAGAAAACCGTTATTATGAAGTCTATTTCGATATAACCTGCTGTGATTGTTGATACACTCTTTGAAACTCCTTCAAAATTCGTGCAGCAATATCTTTATTATGGATGACAAGCAAATTCTCATCGTTCCTGGTTTCGGCGCTGTTGGTGAAATTATATGAGCCAAGGATGACAATGCTCTCATCGATGACCATCACTTTATGGTGCATTTGACCCTCATTCCCGTCACGATACACATCCAGGCCGGCCTGACGAAACGGATCAAACTCGGTACCGACATTTGAATCGACCTGTTCGGCATCCATCACACCCGCCACAGTCACGCCCTTTTCTGCGCGGGCACGCACTGCCTCTCCGAGGGGGTCGGCCGTAAAAGAAAACATCATGAAATAAATGCTCTCCTGCGCGCTATTGATAATATCCTCAAGTCTGGCTTGCACGTTGTCATCTGGCGCGAAATACACCTCAACAGACGTGCCGTCAATCGTAACATACGGATTCGGGGTTTCGGGAACGATATAGTCGCCAAATTTATCGTCAATAAACATCTCCTCGAATTCTTTTGTGAAATCCTCGGCAACCTTTACCGAGCGGATGCGGATCATACTATTGTTATCCAAATACGCGCCAGAATCGGTCAGGTTCGTCGAGCCTGTCCATACTTCAGAATTATCGATGACAACAAATTTATTGTGCATCAGGCCTTCGCGGCGATCACCTAAAATGGGAACACCTGCATCCTTCAATTTCTGCGGATCGGCGCGATCCAGGTTATCGCTTTCCATCACCATGCGGACGCGCACGCCGCGGTCGTGTGCACGCAGCAGGGCATCGCGGATGCTATTCAAACTCAAACTGTACATGGCGACATCCACGCTTAATCGCGCCGCATCGATGGCATCAACCAGGGGCAAATCGATACCACCCGTGATTTGAGAAGCAAGCGGGCTGGAAGGATTCGTAAAATATAATTCAAACCAGCCGCCATCCACGCCATCGCCGGCAGCCAGGGGAACATTCGTCAACGCGGCGGAAGGTTCTTCGGCGATCAGACCGGCTGTCGGCGGGGAAAGAGGCGTTGCAGCGGTACAGGCAGTTAATAAGATTAAAATCACAAAGAACAGGGCCGTTATTTTGGTCATGAAATTCTCCCGAAAGGATTATAATCGCGCAACCTTATGACAGAAACAAATGCAAACAGACAGATCGCGCGCGCGGCCGGGACGGTGATGATCGCCATTGTGCTTGGCCAAATTACCGGGCTGGCGCGCAGCATTATAGTGGCAGGCGCGTTTGGCGCTTCGCCTGAATTGGATGCATTCACGGCGGCAAACCGTGTGAGCGAAACGCTTTTTCTTTTGGTGGCGGGCGGCGCGCTCGGCTCCGCTTTTATTCCGACCTTCACTGGATTGCTTGCCAAAGACAAAAAGGATTCCGCCTGGCGGCTGGCTTCTTCGCTGGCAAATGCGGTCACGCTAACCCTCAGCCTGCTTGCCCTGCTGTTTGCAATATTCGCCCCGCAAGTGGTGCGCTATGCGCTCGCGCCAGGTTTTTCTGAAAAGCCCGAACTCTTTGCATTGACAGTATCCCTGCTGCGCATTCAATTGATCTCTGCCGTCTTGTTTGGCCTGGGCGGATTGATCGTTGGCATTCTCAACGCGCATAAGATTTTTCTTGTGCCCGCATTGACACCCGCCATGTATCAGTTGGGGATCATTTTTGGCGCAGTGGCGCTCGCGCCTTCCATGGGAATTTTCGGACTGGCATGGGGTGTGGTGATCGGCGCGGCGTTATATCTGCTTTTACAAATTCCGACGTTGATCAAACAAAGGGGCGCATATAGTTTTACTTTTGGGTTGGAAAATCCCGATGTTCGCAAGGTGGTATTTCTGATGGGACCGCGCCTGCTGGGCGTGGCGGTGGTGCAACTGAATTTCTGGGTGAATATTCGGCTGGCTTCGCGAATGATCGCTGGCAGCGTGGCAAGCCTCTCTTATAGTTTTTCGTTGATGATCATGGCACAGGCGGCGATTGCCCAGTCCGTTGCAATTGCGGCAATGCCCACTTTTTCGGCGCAGCATGCGCTTGGACAAAAAGATGAAATGCGCGCATCACTGGCTTCCTCCATGCGCGGAATTTTGTTCATGGCAATCCCCGCCAGTGTTGGATTAATCCTCCTGCGCAAGCCGCTGGTTTCATTCCTATTTCAACGCGGCAAATTTGATGAGCAGGACGTTCAACTGACGGCCTGGGCGTTACTCTGGTATGCGGCAGGCATTGTGGGACATTCTGTGATGGAAATTCTAACCCGCGCTTTTTATGCACAGCACGACACCAGAACACCGGTCGTCATCGGCACAATTGCAATGGGCTTGAATGTGGTCTTCAGTATTGCCTTCGCCAAATTATTTACTTCCATCGGCTGGATGCCGCACGGCGGTCTTGCACTGGCGAATTCGCTGGCAACCGCACTTGAAGCAACTGTATTATTTATTGTGATGCGTAAGCGATTAAGCGGCATCGAAGGCGGTTATATATTACGCGGTGCGATTCCCTCCGTGATTGCCGCGACTGGCATGGGGCTTTCATTGTACGGCTGGCTGTATTTTGGGAATAATCTGAGCGCATGGTTGCTGGCGCCGATTGGTGTGATCATCGGCAGCGGAGTTTATCTCGCGGCGCTCTTCATTTTACGCATACCTGAGTTGACCTATATTGCAAACGGGGTTTTGAGAAGGTTGGGCAGGAAGTAATTTGTCACGGCCAAATCTTCCACTGCACGATTGCAACGAGCAGACCCAGAAGAATTCCGCCGAGCACCTCCAGCGGCGTATGTCCGATGACTTCCTTCAAATCGTTCTCGTCCCAGATATGACCTTTAAGCAACTCTTCAAATAACACGTTAATTCTTTCGGCATGCATGCCCGCCTGTCTTCTCACACCGGCCGCATCATGCGTAACGATCATGGTAATGGCGACAGCAATGGCAAATAAGGGGGTATCAAATCCATGATACAAACCTACAGCCAGGGTCCCGGCAACCAACAAGGCCGAGTGCGAAGAGGGCATTCCACCAGCTGCAAAAAACATTGCCCACATCCAACGGCGCGAACGCAGATACTCGGTGGGAATCTTCAGCAACTGCGCAAGCAGCCAACCCGCCATTACTGCGATCAAAACTTTATTTAGCAGCAATTGTTCGAACATTATTCAGATTCTTCCTCGAAGGCCATGACCGACTCTCCAGCCAGTTTCTGCACTTTGAGTTGAGCAGACTCAAGCAAAGCGCTGCAATGCGTTACCAGAGCCTGCCCCCGTTCAAAGAGCCTCATTGAATCCTCGAGAGAATTTTGCGATGCGTCCCCTTCCAATGAATCGACGATGCCTTCGAGTTCGTCGAGAGCTTCTTCATAAGATAATTCTTCCACTGGTTTTTCTGGTTTTTTAGCAGATGTTTTTGGCATGATTATTCCTCTGACTTTTTTACTTCAAACTCACCATCACTGACGCGGACCTGCATCTCGCCGCGTGCTTGAGATACTTTGCTGACAACCCTGCCATCTTCCTTGCGGGTGAGGATGGCATATCCACGAGATAATATACCTTCGGGGTTCAATGCTTGCAAGCGCCTGGACATTCCATCTGCGTGGGCAGATTGTAATTGAAGGCGATGATACAAGGCTGAATATGCACGGCGGGAGAGTTCATCGAGGGTCTGGGATTTGGTCTGGATGCGTCTTTCCGGCGAACCATAATTCAGGCGCGCCATCAAAGAGGAGACCCATGCTTTTTGATCAGCAAGCAGGTTCAAGGTCAAAGAAGAGAGGCGGGATTGAAAAGTGGAAAGCAGGTTATAAAGATCGTCAATCGTCGTTTGTGTCGCGAGTTCTGCCGCGGCTGTGGGAGTCGGCGCGCGCAGGTCCGCGGCGAAATCCGACAGGGTGAAATCCGTTTCGTGTCCCACGCCGCAGATGACGGGCGCTTTTGAGCCAGCCACGGCACGCACGACCCGTTCATCGTTGAAGGCCCACAGATCTTCGATGGAACCACCGCCGCGCGCCAGCAGGATGACATCGGGGTTTTGTTTGTTGATGAAGCCAAGCGCATTGACCAAGGCAGGCGGCGCTTCCAGACCCTGCACGGGCGAAGGCGCAAGAAGGACTTGCGCGAGGGGCAGGCGGCGGTGAAGCGTGTCAAGCATGTCGCGCAAAGCCGCGCCCGTGCCAGAGGTGACGATACCCACCACCCGCGGCAATTCAGGGATGGGACGTTTACGCTCCACATCAAAAAGCCCTTCGGACTCGAGCTTGTCCTTCAGGCGCAGGAATTCCTGATAGAGTGCGCCTTCGCCCCGCGGTTGAATGAGATTGACTGCGAGTTGATAAGTTCCCTGCGGCTCATAAACAGTGATGCGACCGTGCGCTTCAATGGCCATGCCATCCTGCAAATGGAAGCGCAAGCGCGCCGCGTCAGGCTTCCACATCATACATTTCAGGGAAGCATTCTTGTCTTTGAGCGTAAAATAGATATGACCCGATGCCGGCCGCGACAGATTGGAAATCTCACCGTCCACCCAGAGGTCCTGCAAGGTTGGATCGTCCTCCAATTGCCTGCGAATGTGGAATGTGAGCTGGGATACGGTTAGGTGAACGGATGAGAATAAGGTCGGTTGCATTGCGGGGAGGATAATCGAAAAAGCATGAATTAGGAAGGATGTAGGATATTAAGTTAATATTAAAGGTTGAAGTGTAATGTGTGGTTAATGGCCATGGCAAAAGATATCTAAAAAAAGAAGATAACCACTTATATCTCCCGCAAGTTTTCTGCTACAATCGCTTCATTCCGTGAATCATTTCTGCTCCCTCTTAAATACCAGCAAGGGATTGGGATCGTAGAAAAGGAATAAAAATTGTCTTGCCCAGGATGAGGGGGGCATCCTGAACAAGACAAGGCAAGTTTGACACAAATTTCGTTAAAAAGCAAGCTGGAAAGCATCTTTTTTCTGCTACAATCATCCCATCCTATGAATCGCATCTGGTCACCCTGGCGTATGACATATATCGAAAACCACGAAAAAGAAAACGGCTGTGTGTTTTGCAGCGTACAAGCCGAAGCGGACAGCCTTGAGAATCTGATCGCCTTCCGCGGAAAGAACGCGTATGTGATCTTAAACCGCTACCCCTACACCAGCGGACATTTGATGGTGGTCCCCTTTGAGCACAAGCCCAATCTCGAAGAATTGGATCCAGAAACCCGCGCCGAGATCATGGAATTGACCTCGCGCTGTATGGCGGCCCTGCGTAAAATCTATCAGCCGCAGGGATTCAACATGGGCGCGAACATCGGCAAGGCAGCGGGTGCGGGAATTGCAGGCCATGTTCACATTCATATTGTGCCGCGCTGGGCCGGGGATACGAACTTCATGTCCACACTTGGGGAGACGCGTGTCCTGCCCGAGGCGCTGGAGGATACATATCAGAAGGTCAAAGAGGTGTTCGAAAAATAATATTCTGGGTCCCGGTGGGCGCCGCTTATAACCTTCGGCGCTGCTTGACCTATCGGATATACATCCAACGGGGGAATGACATAAAACTATCCAATCCATTATCATCCCTGAAATTGGAGATTTCATGATTCGTCCACAAAGCTTAATAAAGATGCCCGCCCTGAGCATTGCAGTCACCCTGTTTATTTTGATCACCACCTCCTGCGGCGCAAAAAATGATACAGCGGATGCGGCAGAGAGCGAATCCACGCCGGTTGTCCTCATAGCCGCACCAGGCAGCGATGCCGCACAGGTTATAAAACTACCAACGGTCACACCCGCGCCGCAATTACTCTCCACGCCGGCATCGTTTGGACCGGACATAGAAAATTTTCCCGCAGGCTACAATCCATTGAATGCGCAAGAAATGGAAGACCCAAGTCTGCTCGAAACGCCCGCACTGCTGGTTTCGATCTCGCATTTTCCCCCTATAACCACGCGTCCGCAGGCGGGGCTGTCCTTCGCGCCCTGGGTATTTGAATTTTACATCACCGAAGGTGCCACGCGTTTTCTATCTGTTTTTTATGGGGATTATCCCAAGCCTGAAATTCCCGTCGTCGGTGATTGCGAAATTCGGCAGGATATTTTTATTCAAACCGCAAATATCCTAGGCAATCGAGTCTGGCTGGATGAAAATAAAAATGGGCGGCAGGAATCCTATGAGCCGGGAGTGGGCGGCGTCTGCGTCAAACTTTATGATTCGTCTGGCCAAGTCATTCAGCAAACGACTACCGATTCGAATGGCTATTACGGCTTCAATGTGGAAGCGGGCAAATACAGCGTCGAATTTGTTTTGCCGGAGTGGCTAAATTTCACGAGCCAAAACGTCGGGGGTGAAAATGCTGATAGCGACCCCAACCAGTCATCGGGGCGGGCTGAGGCGGATGTCCAGGCCTCGCTTCTTTACCTTGATGCAGGCCTGCTTCCCTCCGAGAAGGTGAATCCAAATCCAGGCGACTCAGTCTCAATGCCCGTCGCCGAGGTTGGTCCCATTCGCTCGGGGCGCATGCTATATGCGGACATCGGAGGCTTCTTCCACAATTCATGTTTGATCTATGCCTTCGCCTCGCCGGAAGTATTGGAATTGATCCCACAATGCGTATTTGTACCGCATGATGTCGCCAGCGGAGGCGCGATGATGTCGTTGGAAAGGATGAAGAAGATCGCAGAAGACAATAAACGCCTGACACGGAATGATTTCAATTACTCGGGCAATTTATTCACCGAAGAAGCGCCTCCCGGCGGCGTGCCCGCGGACCAGATCAATGTGTATGTGGCCTTACTGAACCAATCCGGCTGGACGTATGACCCGCTGTCGGGTTCATGGCTGAGATTTGTCGATAACGCAAAGGTTGAAAACGCAGGACAGCTTCACCCGGAGATAGACCGCCTGACAGGCCGGCAATTGCAATTTGAAAATATCGTCGTCGTCTTTGCAGACCATGAGGTGATCACCCCCACCAACCTGGATATTCATCTCGATTTGGGCAACGGCGGCTATGCTTATCTATTCCGAGACGGGAAAAAATATGACATCCGCTGGAGCCTGCAGGCCCGAGAGTATGAAAAGAAAACAGGGCGGCCCAGGCCGCTCCACTTCGTCAACGCGGACGGGAGCAGCGTCGCACTCAAACCCGGCAATACATGGATCTTTGTGGCCACGCCTTATTCGGTCCTGTCGGACAAAGGTGATGGCGCCTGGCTGTTAAGATATTATCCGCCGCAAGGTTCAAAGTAAAATATTCCGTGAGAGTGTGCATTAGACGCATCCCAAGGAGATTTTTAAATGCAGCCCCATGTCCTTTCGCTAAAAATCCTCTTCGAAGGTAACGCAGACCCCGCTCAGGCGGTGCCGATGAAGAAATATATGCGCGATCAATTCGAGTATCTTGGCATAAAAACCCCGATCAGAGTGGCGTTGCAAAAGGAATTTATCAAGGAAAACAGACTTCCTCCGCTCGATAAACTCGATTTAATTTCGCGCGATCTCTGGAGCCTGTCTCAGCGCGAATTTCAATATGCCGCAATAAGTTTATTGGGGAAACTCGAAAACAAACTCGAACCGGAATTCATCACCACCCTCGAATATCTGCTCGTTACCAAATCCTGGTGGGATACAGTGGATACCATTGCGGGGAACACAGTAGGTACACATTTCAAGCGATTCCCCGCAGTCAAGGAAAAATATCTCAAGCAGTGGCGCAAGTCTGATAATTTCTGGCTGCGCCGCACGGCCCTGTTATTTCAACTCGGCTACAAAAAGGAAACGGATTTCAAACTGCTGTGCGAGATCATCCGGGAGAATCTCGGTTCGAACGAATTCTTCATCAATAAAGCCATTGGCTGGGCGCTGCGTCAATACGCATGGACAGACCCGAAACCCGTAAAGAAATTCGTGAAAGATACAAAAGAACTGCATCCGTTAAGCCGGCGCGAGGCGTTGAAGAACATCGGGGGATAAGCATACGTTCGAATTACCGGTTCCGCATAAAGTCTGCCACTTCGACAAGATGACTGCCCCAGCTCCCGCTACAGGCTTTATAATTGCCGCATCACCCACAGGAGAAACTGATGAGCAAAGAAAATGAACCTGTCATCTTAAGCGCGGCGCGCACAGCCGTTGGAAGATTCCAGGGCGGGCTGAGCAGCATTCCCGCTACAAAACTTGGCGCGCTGGCGGTCAAAGCCGCAGTGGAACGGGCGGGTATCGACCCGCAGGATGTGGAAGAAGTCTTGATGGGCAATGTCGTGCAGGCGGGCAATGGACAGGCCCCCGCGCGTCAGGCCGCCATCTTTGCGGGCCTGCCAGCGACTGTCGGCGCAACCACTGTCAACAAGGTCTGCGGCTCAGGCTTGAAAGCTGCCATGCTGTCTGCGCAGGCTATTCGGGCGGGCGATGGGGAGCTCTTCATCGCCGGCGGCATGGAGTCCATGAGCCGCGCGCCGTATCTGGTCAACGGGCGTTCGGGCGAACTCAAATTCGGCCATCAAACACTCACCGATGCATTATTAAACGATGGCTTGTGGGATCCCTTTGAAAATTGGGGCATGGGCAACGCAGCAGAATTTATCGCAGACGAGTACAAGGTTACACGCGAGGCGATGGATGAATTCGCGCTTCATTCCCACCTGAAAGCGGTCGAGGCTCAAGAAGCGGGACGGTTCAAGCTGGAAATTGTGCCTGTCCAAATCTCCGGAAGAAAAGGTGAAGTGACCCTTTTTGACAAGGATGAAGGTCCACGCAAGGACACCTCGCTGGAGTCACTTGCAAAACTTAAACCCGCCTTCAAAGCAGACGGCAAAGTGACACCGGGCAACGCCTCCTCCATGAACGATGGCGCAGCAGCAGTGGTGATCGCGTCCCGCGCTTATGCGGAAAAAAACAATCTAAAGCCCCTGGCTCACATTGTTGGCTACGCGCAAGCTGCCTTGGAGCCGAAGTATTTATTCGCCGCACCTGCACATACCATACCTAAATTATTAAAGCGGGTCGGCTGGACATTGAAAGACGTCGACCTGATCGAACTCAACGAAGCGTTTGCCGCGCAAGTATTAGCGGACGGTTCTGCCCTCGCCGACCAGGGCTGGGATTGGGACAAGGTCAACGTCAACGGCGGCGCAATTGCACTCGGTCACCCACTCGGCGCAAGCGGCGCGCGTGTGTTGACGACCCTCATCTATGCATTGAAAGATCGCGGCTTGACACGCGGTATCGCATCCTTATGTTTGGGCGGCGGCGAGGCGGTGGCAATGGCAGTTGAGTTGGAATAATAATCAGGTGGTTGAGTAGGGCCGTGTCTGTCGGCTCGTATCGAAACCACCGAAATAGCGAGGAACTTAAAAATGGATATCAAAGAACGCAACGAAAAGATCGAATTGTATGGGCGTGGATATGAGCTCTTGAAAGCCGCGCTGGCCGAAGTCCCGCAGGAGGCGATGAAGTTCAAGCCTGAGCCAACGGAGTGGAGCGTCCACGAGATCATCATCCACATCGCGGACAGTGAATCCAATGCAGCCTTGCGCGCGCGAAAATTGATCGTCGAACCAGGCGGCGCGTTGATGGGCTACGATCAGGCGCAGTGGGCGGACACTTTGAATTATCACGATCACGCTCTTGAAGAAGCGCTGGAAGTGACCAGACTGGCAAGAAAGACGACTTATGAACTGTTGAAGCGCCAACCCGATCAAGTATTCAGCCATTCCATCGTCCACCCGGAATATGAAGCGCCGTACACCTTCGAGCAATGGGTTGACAATTATTCGGCGCATATCCCCGGGCATATCGAGCAGATCAAAAATAATATTAAGTTGTGGAAAAAAATATAGCACGTCATTGCAAGGGCGATGCACTTCCGCCCGAAGCTATCCCCATCATATACGGCCGGGGATAGCTTCGTCGCCAAAAAGTGGCTCCTCGCAATGACATATGGGAGATTATATGACCATCAAACACATCTTCATCGTCGGCGCAGGCACCATGGGCAACGGTATCGCACAGGTTGCCGCGACATCGGGCTACCAGGTCACCTGCATGGACGTCATGCCGGCCGCGTTGGAAAAAGCCAAGGCTGCGATTGCCAAATCAACAGGCAAGTTGCTGGAAAAAGGGGCGCTCACAGCGGACCAGAAGGCCGACGCGGACAAAATAAACTTTGTCTCATCCTACGACGACGCGGCAAAAGCCGATTTCATCATCGAGGCCGCGACCGAAAACCCCGAATTGAAATTCAATATATTCAAGGAATTGGACGCGGCCGCACGTGAAAGCGTAATCCTGGCAACAAACACATCCTCCATTTCGATCACCAAAATTGCCGCACAAACAAAGCGGTCCGATAAAATCATCGGCATGCATTTCATGAATCCCGTGCCTTTGATGAAACTGGTGGAAGTCATCAAAGGCCTCGCCACCAGCGACGAGACCCTGCAAACCACAAAAGATATTTGCATGCTGATGAATAAATTACCCGTCGAAGCCAATGACTCGCCCGGGTTTATCTCGAATCGAATTTTATGCCCAATGATCAACGAAGCCATCTTTGCCTTGCAGGAAAACGTCGGCACGCCCGAAGCCATTGACATGGTCATGAAACTTGGCATGAATCATCCCATGGGCCCGCTAACCTTGGCTGACCTGATCGGCCTGGACGTGGTTTTATTCGTGATGGAAATTTTGCAGAGGGATTTGGGAGAGGATAAATATCGTCCCGCGTATCTGCTGCGCAAAATGGTGGACGCGGGCTATTTGGGACGAAAAACGGGAAGAGGATTTTACCAATATTAAATAAGAAAACCTGACGCATGATGGTTGTATTTCGGTTTTATTTATCGTATTATGATGTCAAAGGGTCTTTCGGTTTCCACTCCGAGGAGAAGAACGATGTCAAATAAAATCTTTGCTCAAGTCTCCGTGCTCGCCTTGTTCCTCCTGGCGTTCCTTGGGACCCCGCCCAGCGTCCAGGCTGGAGGAGTCTGCGGCGGCGCCTACGTCGTCGAGCAGGGCGAAACAGTCGAGACGATTGCCACGAAATGCGGTACCAAAGCTTCCGTCATTTACGCTGCCAACCCCGGCATCAGCGGGAACCTGTACGCCGGCCAGGTCCTGACGGTTCCCGGAAGTAATTACATCAGCCCAAGCAACAACCAAAATTACAGCAACAATACCTATTACAACTATGCCCCTGCTAATTACAACGGCACTTACATCGTTCAGTATGGTGACACCTTCTCCGCGATTGCCAGCCGTTTCGGGGTGAGCATATATGATCTATGGAGTGTCAATCCAAATATCTGGGATATCAACCTTTTGTATGTCGGACAGGTCATTCATGTTCCTAGCTCGACCTGGTTTGCAATTGTGCCGACTCCCGCGAAGACGCCTGTCCCGCTTTCCTATGGCACGGTGCCAAAAGGCACTCCGTATGGGGCAATCCAATTATCGAATAAGGCCAACGCCGAGGTTTATGTGTCATTGCAGGGTACCACCAGGGACGACATCCATGTGATTCGCGAATATCCGGTCAGCAAGACCTTGAATGTCGAGGTGCCAGCCGGCTGGTATATCTATGTTGCCTGGGTTGGCGGAGAGAAATTCGAGGGACAATTCAAACTGGGCGGAGGTTCGGACCACTCCATCACGTTTTACAGCAATAAGGTCGTCGTCGAATAATAATATCGGAGCAATAGCTTTTCCCGCAGCACTTCATTGAAAATTAATCCACCCCAAATTTATACTTTGGGGTGGATGGGTACTCCAAAAAGGCGGACAAACATGACGGGTAACGCGCATCTCAAATTTGACCCTCAAAAACACCATAGGAAGTCCATCCGCCTGCAGGGATATGATTATTCACAGGCAGGTGCGTATTTCGTGACCATTGTTACCTATCACAGAGATTCCCTCTTTTGTGAAATCGTAAATGAGGAAATGATCTTGAACAATCTCGGAATTATCGCGGACGAATGTTAGCGCGCCGCGCCTTATGACCAAGCCTATTACCAAGCTAAATTAGAAATTCTTTTTCTGCATTCGTGATTATGCTATACTGCCCTTATTAGCAAGGAGTTCCTAATGACGATCACCGAACTTGAACAAGCTGTAACTAAACTTTCCGAGAAGGAATTAACCAGATTTTATGAGTGGTTTGAGGAGTACTACGCCCAAATATGGGACAAGCAAATCGAACAAGACACAAAATCTGGGCGACTTGACAATTTGCTTGCCGAAGTTGACGAAGAATACAATGCTGGATTAAGCAAACCGCTATGAATCATCGAGCTTTGCCCCGCTTCTGGCGGCATTACGAAGAACTGCCAAAAGAAGCGCGGGAGTTGGCGGACAAGAACTTCAATCTCTTCAAGTCCGATCCTCACCACCCATCGCTGCATTTCAAGAAGGTGGATGATAAAAGAAAATTATGGTCTGTGCGAATTGGCTCGCAATATCGCGCCCTCGGCACAGAAAAATCAGAAGGCATCCTGTGGTTTTGGATTGGCACACACTCCGAATACGACAAAATCTTATCCCGAACAACCTCTCGCCCTTGACTTGATTTGTCGGGGCGATTTTCTTTAAATAACAAAATAAGGTTAGCATCACAATGCCAGAATCAAAACAAGCATATCAAAGGATTCATCCAAACTCTTGTCAAAAACCAAACAGCCCTTCCCCCTTTTGGGGGAAGGTGGAAGGGGACCCCATATCCCATGACCAACCCTATCTCCCAGCAGAAAAGAAAATCGAAGAAGCGCGGCGATCAACCAACCAACTAAAGCGGTGGTAGAATCAAAATATGGAAGAAAACATACCTGTTATCAAAGAAGTCAAACCGCTAAAAAACTTTTGCCTTCAAATCAAATTCTCGGACGGCGTGGAAGGCCTCGTTAACCTTTCAGAATTTGCAGGCAAGGGAGTGTTCGCGTTGTGGAATGATTACAGCCAGTTCGAAAAGGTGACAGTTGGTTCGAGCGGCGAATTGGTATGGAACGAAGATGTAGACATGGACGGATTGGGGATTTACCTGAAACTCACAGGCAAACAACCCGAAGACGTACTCCCCAAACTTCAAGAACCCGCTCATGCCTGAAATCAGCCGATTCTTTGGGATCAGCATCAAGATGTTCTTTGGTGACCATGTTCCGCCGCATTTTCATGCCGAGTATGGAGATTACAAAGCGCAAGTCAACATTCGGTCACGTGTCATCATAGCGGGAGACCTGCCGCCGCGAGTTTTGGGAATGGTTGTGGAGTGGGCTGCGCTTCATCAGGATGAATTATCCGAGCTATGGGAACTTGCCGCGCAGAACAAATCCTTACGCCGCATTGAACCGCTCAAGTAATCAAATAATCACAAACCATCGCCCTTGACTTGATTTGTCGGGGCGATTTTCTTTTCAGAGTAAAATATATCCCATGAAAACAACCATCCACGAACCCTTCGACAGGCTCAGGGCAAGTTTCTGACCACGAACCTTCGGCGAATGCCCGCCCATATTCGACTATTTGTGACCCCATTCGTGGACGGTAACGACTAAAATACACTCAATGAATCCAACAAACCGCCCCCTCACTTCGACACGCTCAGTGCGGCGCTCGGTCTCCCCCAAATACGACATGATATGTACTCATGAAAATGGTATGTACTCCATCGTCGTATTTGGGGGAGATGTCCGAAGGACAGAGGGGACAAACAAAGGGGGTTCCCATGCCACATGACCAACCCTATCTCCAAGCAGAAAACAAAATCGAACAAGCGCTGTATTCGTATTCGACCATAGAAATTTTGGTGTGAATAAATCTCCTCCTTAAAATCTAATAATATTAAAGCCCATATTCTTTTAGACGGGCTCTTATTGCCTCTTCTCCTCCTTCGAGATGTAGCACAACAAGGTTTTTCGTATCAAGATCATCTAAGCCACCCGATGCTCGCACCGATGTCTCAGTTGAAGAACTTTCTAGAATTATCCCCAAATCCAAGTCAGAACCAACAGCAATATTTGGATTATGAGTAGCAAAAATAAATTGTCTCTTATTCTTCGACGCTCTTACAAGCTTTACAATATATTCGAAAATAAAGGGTGAATACAAAGCATCTTCTGGTTGATCAAAAATAATTGGCGAAGAACCTTCGACCAAAGACAAAGAAACGATAACTGTCGCCTTTTGACCAATTGATAATTTCTCAAGTGGACGAAAATCACCTTTTTCCACTTCAAAAGATATGTCAAGATAATCCTCAGTTTTTACTGCCTCTAAATTAAATGCAATTGATGAATCAGCCCTTAACTGCTCCAAGATTTTCTGAGCCCACTCACCTATATTAGCAAAATTATTTATTTGATCGGCGTCCCCATTTCGCACTATATTAGCTAAATCCAATGGGGAAATATTATTACAAATTGCCTCGACAATTTGGGGCTTTTGGCGAGACCCTTTCATATTAATCAAGTCTGATACGAATTGTTTATATTCATCTCGATTAGCATCTGACATCAAAACAATTTTAAGCTTGGCAACAGCTTTCAATATTTCTTTTACTTTATTCTCTCGTAGTATTGAAATTCTTTTCTTTTGATCCTGTATTAACTTTACAGCATCGCTCCTCTTTTTCAGCAAACTTTGATATTGCTTCTGGGCAGCATCAATTTTAGCCAGGCTTGCTTGAGCTTCAAATCGTTTTTTTGAATAAAACTCAAGCTCATCATTAATTTCTTTCGACCGTGCTTCACCATGCGTTCCAACAATAGCCGCATATTCTTGTTCATGTTTTTGATATTCTTTTTTCCAAGAACTTGCATCATCCTTAATACTATTTCCTATATCTTCCAAGCCCTTAAGAAGCGAAGCAAAAGCTACGTCCTTCAAAGAGTTAATTTCTTCTGCGCGTTTCTTACAACGAAGAATCACATCTTTGTTTGGTGTATCTTTCTCAACAACAGGAACTGACAACAAGGGCAATTCCATCTGATTAAAACTTGTTTCAATGCTATTTTTTGTAGCATCAATTGACTTCACTAAATTAATCAAATAATTCTTTTCATCTATCCAAAGTTGATGTGATGTTACAGTTACATTCTTTTGCGTTTCTTTTATTTTATTAAGCTCACCATTAAGGGCATCGATTTTTATTTTACAAGTCTCAATATCTTTCTCGTAAGACGATCTATCTCTAACAATCGCATCAAGCTTAACCAAACCATCTACCTGAGATTCAATCTCCGTATACGCATCACGAATCTCTTGTTCATATTTGCTGAGGTTTTGCTCAATATGCTTATCAATCAGTTCAAGTTGAGCTCTCCTGTCTCTAGAAATAATTACTGCTTCTCCCTGGCTATAAGCATGAACTGGCAACAGACTTTTCATATCTACATCTAATGGGGTAATATTTTTCCTTGTACGCACAGAAATTGGATTATCAAAATCATCAAATGTTCTCGAAAGAAAGTATTCCTCACCATCGCGAGCAACAAAAACCACGCGAACAGCGGCGCCAACCCCTGCTAAATCTCGCAACTTCCCCCAACTATCTTTGCTTACTTGATCACTTTCTGACATTTGATCAAATGCAAATCTAAGAAATTCGATGATTGTACTTTTTCCACTACCAGCGCCTCCGAGTAAGCAATTGAAATTGGAGTTAAATTCAATAACTTGGCCAGACAAAAAACCCTTGTCAACTGTAATGCTCTTAATATAAGGGTAATTTACGTCACTTTTAGTTGATGGAAATGAAATACGCATTGTAGGGTCATTAAAAGCCTGTCGCAAACCACCAACAGAAATGTGTTGCATCTTTATCAAAGTAGTTCGAGTTCCTATATCTTCTAGGCGATGAGCATCAGAGCCTTGAACACACGGCATTTTCCTAGAATAATCTCTTTCTTTTCCGTCAACATATTTCGACAGATTGACAAGGTCAACTATTTCCATAGCGAATAAATTCTCGTCGCTATAAATTTTCATCCTTAATTGACCCTGATCAATTGTTTTTAGAAACCCTTTTACGCCATCAACATGAGCAGCAATAGTAATTCCATAAAAATCATTAACAATAATATTTACTGCCTCTCTAAATGGTTTCCCAATCGCATCTTCTTTACCCCTTTCTGATTTATTAATTCCACAAAGAGTCAAAACATCATCTAGTTTACTTAAATCTATATTTGGGTCGAACAATGCAATAAGATGCCCACCTTCAGCTGTTAATTCAAATCCAGGAAAAACCACTAAGCCAGTCCCTTTAGCGGCTTCCATGACATCCGCAATTCCTTCATGCGAGTTATGATCTGTAATAGCAATTGCGTTTAAGCCCTTATCCAATGCAGTCTTAACTATCGCGTCTGCTGTTACGGTTTTATCCTTATAACATTTAGAAACTGGAGTATGTATATGAAAATCACAGTTGTAAAATTGTGTGCCAGCCATTCTTCCTCCACCAACCTTAACTCTCTGGAAATTATAGCATGGCGCAGTTTAGTTTGCTTATATTATTAGCAATCGCAGGTAAAATATAACCTAATGACCCACAACCATTTCCCCCTCCACCCTCGCGGGCGCCTCCCCCAAATCCGACGATTTAATCGTTGTATACGCATCCCAAATTTTCATCGTCGCATTTGGGGGAGGACGGGCGGGGACAAAGGTGGCAAATATGGCACGTAACTACGCTTACCGCGACGCAGAAAAGAAAATTGAAAAAGCGCGGCGGTCGAAAGCAACAGAACTCAATCTAAGCGCAATGAATCTCACAAAATTGCCAGAGTCGCTTGGACAACTCACTCAGTTACAGGAACTAAATCTCTCTAACAATCTGCTAATAGCACTCCCAGATTTTCTTGGTAATTTAACTCAATTAAGAAGGCTTTATCTGCGTGGGACTCATCTTACGATACTGCCAGAGTGGCTATCGAAATTAGCAGATTTACAAGTGCTGGCTCTCATTGACACGCGATTAAATTCATTGCCAGAATGGTTAGGTAGTTTACAGAATTTGCGACGTCTTTACCTTGATGGCATCCCTTTGGAAACAATGCCTGAATGGTTGGTTAATCTTAAGTATTTGGAGGATTTATCCTGTACAAATACAAAGATTAAGTTGGTTCCTGAATGGATTAATCAATTGGTAAATTTGCGAACTCTTTACCTTGATCAAAATCAAATAACTGATCTCCCTTCCTCCATCATCCAAATGGTGAACTTAAAAAGAATTCACCTTAACTACAACTTCCTCAACCCTGAACTTGCCGAAGCAGACAAACAAGGTCCCGATGTCGTCAAAGCCTACCTGCGTGCTAAAGCAGAATCTCAAATTACACTCAACGAAACCAAACTCATCATGGTCGGCGAAGGCGAAGTAGGTAAGACCTCTTTACTCAGCGCGTTGCGTGGTGAGCCATTTGTGGAGGGGTTGCCTACAACACATGGTATTGAAATCAAATCCTTCCAGATTGCCCACCCCGACACCCAAACCGGAATCACCCTCAACGGCTGGGACTTCGGCGGACAGCGCGTCTACCGCCCCACGCACCAGTTGTTCTTCAGCGCGCCCGCCGTCTATCTCGTCGTCTGGAGGCCGCGCGAAGGTCCCCAGCAGGGCTTTGTCAAGGAATGGATCAAACTGGTCAAGCACCGCGAACCGAGCGCCAAGATTCTCGTCGTCGCCACGCACGGCGGACCTCAACAGCGCCAGCCCGATATTGACCGCCAGGAACTGTGGAACCTCTTCGGCAGGGAAACCATCGCCGACTTTATCAAAGTCTTTACCGATGAAGCCAAAGAAGGACCGCGTCTATTCAGTCTCTTCCCGATAGAGCGCAGCAAGTTCAATCCGAAAGAATGGACACGCGCTCAATTCCGCTTGGTGCTATGGTGTGAACATTCACGCTTACCACTTCCCGCGCTCAACGGCATAGACAGCAAGCAAGGCGTTTATGATCTTGAACTCACTCGTGAATGGTTCACGAAAGCCGCCCCATACTTGAAATTACTCACTGGAACATTGAGTCTCGTTTTACCAGTCGCTTCTTCCGCGCTCAAAGTCATTGATGACGCTGCTTTCAAAATTTTGGAAAATCAACTTGGTCTCGGCAAGGAAGTGCTTGACGCAGTTTCTGGCGCAGGAACAGCCATCAACGAATTTATGGATGCAGTTGATACCACCGAACTCAAACAAGGAGTCTCTGTCCGCGGCGATGGCGCAATTTTGCGCGAATTTCACGCCCTGCTTAAAGCCAAAGACCCATCCAACAACTTCGGCGGCCTCGTCCGCGTGATGAACAAACGCCAGGAGTTCATGTGGGTACATGAGAGGTTTGCAGGAGAATACTAAGCATGACTCCCTGAGCCCTTCGACAAGCTCAGGATAAACTCCGCGAAGGGTCTCTACCACGACAAGCGAGACGACTCTCCATGCAATGGTAGAGACTCTTCGGTCGCGGAGAGCACGCTCCCTCAGAGAGTCATGCTATAAAGAGTGACATGGCGCAGGTTATAGAATGGGCAAAGAATACTATGTCTACATTATGACCAGCAAATCACGCATAATTTTCTTTGATTCTTAAAAACATCCTATAGAAAATTGAGAGCTATGCAAAATTCCACCCCACCCATCCCCGGCAACTGGTTCGCACGCTTTTTCACCATCTGGACAGGACAGGCAATCTCCTTATTCGGCTCTGCGCTTGTACAATTTGCCCTTGTCTGGTGGCTGACGCAAAAGACCGGCTCAGCCACAACCCTGACAACCGCCTTTCTCATCGCGATGCTGCCGCAGATCGTGTTGGGTCCCTTTGCGGGCGCACTCGTAGACCGTTGGAATCGGCGGATCATCATGATCAGCGCCGATGCAACCATTGCCATGTTCAGTCTCCTGCTTGCCTGGTTGTTTGCAACCGGCAGAGTGGAGGTCTGGCATATTTATGCCATCATGGCGATTCGTTCGCTGGGCGGTGCGTTCCACTTCCCAGCCATGTCCGCCTCCACTCCTCTGATGGTGCCGGGGGAACAGCTCACACGCGTGAACGGTCTCAACCAAACCCTGCAAGGCATCAATGGTTTGATCGCTCCGCCAGTTGGAGCGCTGCTGTTGGGGTTTTTCCAAACCCAGGTTGTATTGCTGGTCGATGTGGGCACCGCCGCGATGGCCATCCTGCCCTTGCTATTCATCCCCATCCCACAACCTGAACGCGGTGAAGAATCAACACAAACTGTGAAGCCAACCCTATTCAACGATATCGGCGTCGCACTAAGATATATCCGCAGTTGGCCCGGGCTGGTTGCCATCCTCGCAATGGCGCTCTTCCTGAACTTCCTGCTTGTGCCCAGCGGCGCTTTATTGCCGCTGCTCGTTACAGAACATTTCAGGAAAGGCGCGATTGAACTCGGTTTCCTTGAATCCGCACAAGGTTTTGGCTTGATTGCGGGCGGCGTCATCCTGAGCATTTGGGGCGGATTCAAAAGAAAGATCGCCACTTCCATCACAGGCATCATCGGACTTGGCCTGGGAATCATGCTCGTCGGCCTTGCCCCTGCCAACCTGTTTTATCTTGCGATCGCCGGTACTGTTATTCTTGGTTTCATGATACCCATCACAAACGGACCCATCGGCGCGATCTTACAATCTGTCATCCGCCCCGATATGCAAGGGCGCATCATGTCGCTTGTCAACAGCGCCGCAACCGCCATTTCACCGCTGGGTTTGTTATTGGCGGGCCCGCTCTCTGATTGGCTGGGGATCCGCGTCTGGTTCTGGGCAGGCGGATTGATCTGCCTCTCCATAGGCATCGCGGCCTTCTTTGTCCCTACCATTATGGATATTGAAAACAACCGGGCAGAATCCCCGATCCTGGTAACTGAATAAAAAAAATACGAGGGGTCTTTATCATGGCATAAAAGACTCTTCGTCCCATCACGGCTCAAAGTGACTTCATGGTATTACAATACAAGAAATAAATGACTTGTCCTCAGGAGCCATATGCCCAAGAACCCCATCCCCATTATTGAAGCGCGCGGAACGCATCGCGAGGTCGGTCGGCAGATCGGCGAGCAATGCAAGAGTCAAATTCAAAGCATGTTCGCAGGTCTGCGAAAAGACCTCCCGGCTGGCGTAACATGGGAAGCCATGATGGATCAGAGCAAGGCCTATCTCGCGCACAGCCGCGCGATCTATCCTCAATATGTGGATGAACTCGAAGGCATAGCGGAGGGCGCGGGACTTCCTTTCGATGAGGTCTTCCTGTCCATGTGCGAGGAACTTTGGGAGAACAACGCTTGGCACGGGTGCACCGACATGGCCGCACGCGGCAAAGCCACCGCCGATGGCACCACCCTGATCGCGCACACGAATGATCTGTTGCCAAAAGCCGAGCCATTGCTGGTCATCCTCAAGGTCCAGGCGGGAAGCGAGCCGCAGTACCTTGGCATTTCCTCGGGCGGGATCGCCATCAGCGCAGGGTACAACGCAGCCAAGATCAGCCTGACCGGTAATCAACTCGACAGCAACGACGTTCGCTCCGGCGTCCCGCGCCTGCTCGTGGTACGCGCCATTTTGGGAGCACGCACCTTGAGCGAAGCCATGACGCACTGCCTGCTCCCGAGCCGTGCCTCCAGTTATAACAACCTGATCGCGGATGGAAGCGGCGAGGTCTACTCGATGGAAGGCTCGGCGACCGACCTCGAAGCGATCTATATCACGGACGACGTCATGGCGCACGCCAACCACTACATCAGCCCGTCCATGTGCCGCTTCGAACTGGACCGATCATCGATCGCCAGCTCGATCATTCGCCACAACCGGGCTGAATACCTGCTCCGCCAAAATTACGGGAAACTGACCCCCGAACTCTTCCGCACACTTCTGGCTGACCACGCCGGTTATCCCTCCTCCATTTGCAGTCATGGCAGCGAGACGCAAACTGTCTTCAGCATCATCATCCAACTCGAACACCTGCGTGCCTGGATCGGACGCGGTAATGCCTGTGAGACGGAGTACGCCGAATATCAACTCGAACCGTATCAAGGATAAATCTTTACCTCAAAGTGCGCTAAGGCCGCCCAGAAGAACTTTTAAATTCTTCGCCCTCTTGGCGTGCTTCGCGGTAAAACGAGGAACTATGACTGACATACAATCCCTCTTCCCCGAAACTTATGAAGCATCGCGTGAGCGTTTTCGAAACAATCTGTCAGCCATCCAAGCCATGTGGCCGGATGCAAAATTACATCAACACGCCCTGCACGGTGGCGAAGACCTGACAATTGACTGGATCTATTCCGATGCAGTCGAAAACAACCAAAAGGTTTTCGTCCTGACCACCGGCGAACATGGCGTGGAAGGTTACGTCGGCTCGGCGATGTTACAGCGCTTCATCGAAGTCTACATGCCCAAATTAAACCCACGAGACACAGGTATATTGTTCGTCCATGCCATCAATCCCTGGGGGATGAAGCATCACCGTCGCGGCAACCGGGACAATATCGACCTCAACCGCACCTTCCTCTGGAAGGTTGGTCACGACCCGAGCTTCAATCCCGATTATGACAGGATTAGCAAGCTTCTGAATCCCGGCACGCAGATAAAAAACCTGTTCTTCGACAATCTCGTTTATTTGCTCCAATTGGGATGGCATATCGCCCGCATGGGTATGAAGAACTTCCGCTATGCGCTTTTGCTCGGACAATACCGCCATCCCAAAGGTCTATATTACGGCGGGACGGAATGTCCCGAAGAAACACACACGCTGATGGACTTATATAAACAGATGATGAGTTCCTACGACCAGATCCTGCATCTGGATATGCACACCGGCTACGGTCCGCATGACCAGATGAGTTTGGTCAACTCTGCATTGGATGAGAGGACATCTGAATATTTTGTCAAACGCTTCAATTACCCGCTTGTCGTTGCCGCCACCGCAGACGAGTTCTACGCCATCCGCGGCGATATGATAGATTACATCTATGCCTTATGGCAAAATGAATTTCCACGAAAACGCCTCTATGCAACCTCCTTCGAATTTGGCACATTAGGCGATACGCTCTACGGCTTATTCCAAAGTCCGCGCGTGATGATCCACGAGAACCGCGCCTACTGGCATGGTACACGGAACGCAGGTCTGCTCGTGCGCGCGAAATACGGATTTGAGGAACTATTCCACCCCGAAGCGGAAGACTGGCGCTTAAAAGCCGTCGCCGATGGCGACCAGGCCTTTACGGGAATTTTGCAGGCGGAGGGGTATATTCCCTAGTTTATGATCAATTTCCGCTTCCCAACCGATACCGAAAGATTCCCGTTGCCTTGGCAATAAAGGGAATAAACCCTATCCAGCCGAAAGCACCAAGACGTGGTTCAGGCGTGTCGAAGTAATACCAGTGGTTGATCAATTGCAGTCCCCAGGTTTCAAGCTCCTGGGGGCTTTTTGCATCCCAAAGGATACGTGTTCCTGAACGCTTTAGCACAGTGCTGGTACGGTTGTGATGGCGGGAAATGAATGGAGCGGCGGCATCAAAGACCAGGTCCGCGTTGGGAAAACGTTCCATCATTTCCATCACCATCGGCTTAACATCCGCAGTGCTAAAATATGGAAAGACCCCCTCCGCCAAAAAGATGACGGGCTTATTCATTCTTTCCACTTCATCCAGCCATGAAAGGTCCAGCATGGATTGCGGAATGGTTTTGCATCTTGCTTTATCGGGCAAATACCTTCGACGAAATGTAATGACTTCAGGAAGATCTTCACCAAGCCAGGTTATTTGTCCGTTATCGATGCGGTCGAAGCGGGTGTCCAACCCGCAACCGAGATCGACCACTAAACCTGACGGATTGTGAGCGAGAAACCCGCGGGCAAATGTATCGAACTGACACACACGCATTGCCGTGACGAGCATGTCCGCTTTCCCCATTCCCATCAGAAATTCGGGGTTGCCCGCCAGCGCGCGATACACTTCCACTGCGTGCGGATCGTGGATGATCGCATCAGGGCGAATGGATTCAATAGCGCGGCATGCCAGAGGTACGAGCAGGGTCTGGGCAACGCCTTGCAAATTCACAGCAGATGTATTCATAACGTTCCCTTACCAGACGCCTGGTATCAATCTTGCGACCTTGACAGCATATTCATCGAACTGCGCGCCAAAATGTTCGGCAAGAAGCTTATCTTCAACGCGGAGGCGGTAAATTACAGAGGGCAATAAAAGGAACAGAATTGCGGCAAGCCCTGCGAGGCTGGAGTAGCCAAGAGAGAGACCGAAGGCGATCAATATATATCCTGCATAAGCCGGATGACGAATAAAACGATAAGGTCCGCTCTGCACCAACGGCTGACCTTCGATCAAAGAGACATGCCCCGAATAAAATTTCCCCAACGTACGCCGCGCCCAGATAAAAAGCGCTGAACCGAAAACGATGAGAGTCAAACCTGTGACTTGCATCCACTCCACACGCGGTAAAACAGCAGGCAGGAAAAGATATTCAATCGGGGGCAGAAAAAATGCGGTGATCATCCCGATGACGATCAACCAAAACGAACGGTCAGTGTTTTCTTCCTTCATTATTGCCCCGCCTGCCCTTGGTCCCCAGAAGCGTTCCTTGCGAAACCAGTAAACTACCACCGCCATAGGCGGTGGCTTTAGAGCGATGCGCCTGGAAGGCGCGCTCTTTCAGGTTAGTTTCTTAATCGAATAACTTTCCTTGCACTGCCTCGACTTGCTTCTCTTGTTTC
>Ga0172369_10000568_pt1 | contig 55226 bp, 47 predicted proteins | sample LakKiv25m_FD_114539 | JGI IMG/M metagenome (GOLD analysis project Ga0172369, IMG submission 114539) | Freshwater microbial communities from Kabuno Bay, South-Kivu, Congo - kab_022012_11.25m | ecosystem: Environmental > Aquatic > Freshwater > Lake | place: Democratic Republic of the Congo...
CAACCTGGACACCCGGCAGGCGGAGATGTCGGAGCAGACGGGTCAGCGGTACGCGATGCCGGTGCTCTACTTGACGGAGCTCATGGGTCTGGCCTTCGGTCACCCGGGCGTGGGCTCGTGGCTTTCCAAGCACCTCACACCCGCGGAGCAGACACTGCGCACTCGCGGGCTGCTTTAGCCTCAAGTATTCCGGTCCCAGGCACGTCATGCGAGTCGGAAGGGCTTACACGGAGCGAAATGATGACTGATAAAACGGTCGGCGCGGTATTAATGGTGGGCGGCGGTATCGGCGGCGTCCAGGCCTCGCTGGATCTCGCGGAATCAGGCTTCAAGGTCTACCTGGTCGAGGAGAAGCCCTGCATCGGCGGCGTGATGGCGCAACTCGATAAGACCTATCCCACCAATGACTGTTCCGCTTGTATCTTCTCCCCGAAACTGCAAACTCTGGCGCAGAATCCCAATATCGAAATCCTCGCGTACAGCAGCCTCGAAGGACTTGAAGGCGAAGCCGGGAACATGCGGGCTGTCGTCCGGGAGCGAGCACGCTACGTGGACAAGGACAAGTGCACCTCGTGCGGCACCTGCGCGGCAAAATGTCCGGTGAAGGTGGACAATCCCTACAACTTCGGCCACGACACGATCAAGGCTATTTATAAGGATTATGCCCAGGGCATACCGCCGGTATACACAATCAACCCGCAGCACTGCCGGACGTTCCAGGGCAAAAAGTGCGGCGTCTGCAAAAAGGTATGCCCCGCGGGCGCCATCGATTACGAACAGCAGGACCAGGTCATCGAACTTGAAATAGGTGCGGTGATCCTCTCGCTCGGGTACCAACTGCTCGACGTCGCGCGCCTGGGTGAGTACGGATACGGTCGATATCCAAACGTGGTCACCAATCTGGAGATGGAACGTATCCTCAGCGCGTCCGGTCCCTTCGAGGGCGTTATCACCCGGCCCTCGGACGGCGGGCATCCGCACAAGATCGCGTGGATACAGTGTGTCGGGTCGAGAGACCCCAGCAAAGGAATGCCCCATTGCAGTTCCATCTGTTGTATGGCCTCCATTAAGGAGGCGGTGATAACTCGGGAACACGATGCGTCAGTAGAGCCCACGATTTTCTACATCGACATTCGTGCGCACGGAAAGGGCTTCGACGAATACTACGAGCGGGCAAAGGCCGATGGTGTGGTCCGGTTCGTGCGGTGTATGGTGAGCCGCCTGGTCGAAGACCCGGTGACAAAGAGCCTGCACATTACGTACGTGGACGAGCACGGGAAGCTCACGACCGAGACTTTCGACATGGTGGTGCTCGCGACTGGCCTGCGCACCTCCGACGAGTCTCGCGCGCTGGCCGAGAGAGTCGGCGTGCAGCTCAACGAGTTCAACTTCTGTTCGACATCGTCCTTCGAACCTGTGCAGACTTCGCGGCCAGGCGTATTCGTCGCGGGAATGTTTCAAGGGCCGAAAGCCATTCCGGGCACGGTCACTCAGGCCTCGGCGGCGGCTGGGGCTTCGGCAAGGCTGTTGGCGCCGGCCCGGGGAACACTCACCGTCAAAAAACAGTTTCCGCCCGAGAAGCCGGTGGCGGGCCTTGAGCCCAGAATCGGTGTATTTGTGTGCCGCTGCGGGATCAACATTGCGTCCACGGTGGACGTACCCGGAGTGGTGGAACAAATGAAGGAGCTTCCCGGTGTTGCGTACGCCGGCGAGAACCTCTTCACCTGTTCGCAGGACACCCAGACCGATATCAAGCGCATCATCCAGGAATACGACCTCAACCGCATTGTCGTTGCCTCGTGCACGCCGCGCACGCACTTGCCGCTCTTCCAGGAGACCGCGCGGGAAGCAGGCCTTAACCGGTACCTTGTGGAAATGGCCAATATTCGGGAGCACTGCTCGTGGGTACATATGAAGGAAAAAGAGAAGGCCACCGACAAGGCCGTGGACTTGATCAAGATGGCCGTGGCGAGGAGCCGCCGGCTGGAGCAAGTTCAGGACCATCAGCTCCCGATGGAACAGTCTGCGCTCGTGGTGGGCGGCGGCGTGGCCGGCATGGTCTCCGCTCTGAACATCGCGGGTCAAGGGTTCTCTGTGGACCTTGTGGAAGCGGCCGACCGACTAGGCGGCCACGCGCTTCAGCTTGACCAAACGCTGAAAGGCGAGCAGATCAAACCTTTTGTCGAGAGCATCACCGCTCGGGTCATGAACGACGAGCGGATTCGAGTCCACTTTAACGCCAAGATCGACGCGGTGGAGGGTTTTGTCGGGAACTTCAAGACCAGCATATCTGCGAACGGCGGCGAGCCTGTCGAAGTCAAACACGGCGTCGCGGTGGTTGCCACCGGCGCGGGCGAGTGGAAGCCGGACGTGTACGGGTACGGCAGCGATCCGCGCATAAGGACGCACCTGGAGATCAGTCAGGCATTCACGAAGAAAGACTCAGCAGTCCTCAACGCCGGCACGACGGTCTTCATTCAGTGCGTCGGGTCGCGGGGCGCGGATCGGCCCTGGTGCAGCCGCGTGTGCTGCAACCATTCGGTGATGCACGCGATTGCGCTCAAAGAAGCCAATCCCGAGGCAAAGGTGTATATCCTCTATCGCGACATCCGCACGTTCGGACTCAACGAGCCCAATTACGCGAAAGCTCGTAAATTGGGCGTGGTCTTTGTCCGGTACGAAGCTGCGGAACCGCCGGTTGTGGAGCCTGGCGCCAAGATTACGGTGAAGGTGAAAGACCAGCTCCTCAAAGAAACGATCGCAATTCCAGCGGACAGTCTGGTGCTGGCGAGCGCTATCGTCCCGTACGAGGGCAACCGTGAACTGGCCCGGATGTTCAAAGTTTCGACAGGTCAGGAAGGCTTCTTCCTCGAAGCGCATATGAAGTTGCGACCGGTGGACTTCGCAACCGAGGGTGTTTTCCTCGCGGGGTTGGCCCACTATCCGAAAACCATGGACGAGACAGTCGCCCAGGCTGAAGCTGCCGGCGCTCACGCTGCGCAGGTGCTCGCACGCGGCTACGTGGATGCGCCCGGGATGGTGTCCGTGGTGGATGAGTTCCTCTGCCGGGGCTGCGGTCGCTGCGTGGACATTTGTCCATTCCAGGTGCCCGAACTGAAAGAGGTCACGCCCGGCATGCTTCGGTCCGAGATAAATCCTGCGCTGTGCAAAGGTTGCGGCGCCTGTGGCGTGGCATGTCCCACTGGAGCCGCCGCGATACGACACTTCAAGGATGAACAAATCGGCGACATGATTGATGCCGCGCTCGCATGACGAACGAACGGCTTGAGCCGCACACAATCGCCCCTCGCTTGGGGGCGTGGATTGAAACAAACACGGAGATGAGATGAGATCCGATTTTGACCCGAAAATAATCGCCTTTGCCTGCAACTGGTTCTCCTATGCCGGAGCGGACCTGGCGGGCGTGAGCCGCATGCAGTATCCGCCGAGCATCAGGCTGATCCGTCTCATGTGCTCCGGAATGCTCGCGCCGTCGTACATCCTCAAGGCGTTCGAAAAGGGTGCGGACGGCGTCTTGGTCACCGGTTGACACATCGGCGAGTGTCATTACCTGGAAGGTAATGAAAAAGCGCAGAAAGTCATCGAAAAAACCCGTGATATCATGAACCTGCTCGGAATCGACGAGAGGCGGCTCCGACGAGAGTGGATTTCCGCCTCCGAAGGACAGCGGTTTGCCGAGGTGATCCGGGAGTTCACGGAAGAGATCCGAAAAATGGGCAAGAACCCCCTGATTCAGAGGGAGATGGCGGTATGACCTTAGCCAACATCATCGATAGCACGAAGGCGTACTACTGTCTCGATTGCGGGATTTGCACCGGGAGTTGCCCGGTATCGCGGGTCACGCCCGATTTCTCGCCGCGCCTGATGGTCGAGAAGGCCCTCATGGACCAGGACGAGGACCCGTACGAAGATGTGAACATCTGGGCATGTCTCTCGTGCGGCCAGTGCAGCTCGCGTTGCCCGTCGAAGATCGACTATCCCGACTTCGTTCGTAAGGTTCGTGCCGAGGCGGTCCGCGCGGGTAAGGGCGGCGTTACGGCTCACCGGGGGCTCTTCCAGGGTATCATGCGCATGCAGACCCTTAACGTGAAGCAGAGCAAGACCGGGTGGGCCCGGGAATCGGGTAAGATCTCCACTTCAGGTGACACGTATTATTTCGTCGGTTGTTCCCCGTTCTTCGATATCGAATTTCGAAACGACTGGGGCCTCGACGTGATGGACGCTCCAAGGGCGGTCCTGAAGCTCCTGAACACGATCGGCATCGAGCCGGTTATTCACGACGACGAGCGCTGTTGCGGCCATGACCTGTTGTGGAATGGCGACATCGACAACTTCCGCCGGCTGGCACAGCTCAATGTCGATCTCATCAAGAACCTGGGCTGCAAACGGGTGGTGTTTCAGTGTCCGGAAGGATACATGACGTTCAAGAAATACTACCCGGAAGTGATTGGCGATCACGGCCTCGAATTGGTGCACTTCTATGAGCTGCTCGCGGACGAGCTGAAGGCCGGGCGGTTCGGTTTCAACGGCCTGGAAGCGACGGTGACGTACCACGACCCGTGCCGACTCGGTCGCCAGGCCGGGATCATGGATGCGCCAAGGGCGCTGCTCGAAGGAATTCCCGGTATCACGCTCAGGGAAATGGAGCACAACCGGCAGAACGGCCTCTGTTGCGGCACGAGCGCGTGGATGAGCTGTTCGAGCTGCTCGAAGGAGATCCAGAAGCAGCGACTCAACGAGGCGGTCGAGGTCGGCGCGGAGATGCTTGTCACCGCATGTCCCAAGTGCCGCCTGCACCTGAGCTGTGCGCTCCGGGATGTGGAAATGCCCGTAAAGATACGGGATTTGAACGACCTATTGGCGGAGGCTGTGAAAGCCTAAGACGGGATAACGCAACGGCAAGAGCGACGAAAGGCAGAAACATGGCTTCGAACGAGGTTCTCATCATCGGGGGCGGCATAGCCGGTATGCAGGCTGCCCTCGATTTGGGCGATATGGGAATCAAGGTCCATCTGGTTGAGAAGAACCCGAGCATCGGCGGGAAGATGGCTCAACTGGACAAGACCTTTCCCACGAATGACTGCACCATATGAATTCTGTCGCCTAAGCTGCTGGATGTCGGTCGACATCCTAACATCAACTTGCTGGCATACAGTGAGGTAACAGAGTTCTCGGGCCAGGTAGGCGACTTTCGGGCCAAGGTCCACCGCAGAGCGCGATACGTCGATCAGAGCAAATGCACTGCGTGTGGCGCGTGTGCGGAGAAGTGCCCGACCCGGATACCGAACGAATTCAACTTCGGCCTAAACGAGCGCAAGGCGATCTATAAGGACTATGCTCAGGGCATTCCGTCGGTCTATACCATCGACCCAAACCATTGCCGAGTGCTGCAAGGGAAGAAGTGCGGCGTCTGCGCGAAGGTCTGCCAGGCAAAGGCGATCGACTACGAGCAGAAGGATTACGACGTGGAGCTCAACGTCTCTGCCGTGATCGTAGCGACGGGGTACGAACTCTTCGACGCGACCCAGATCCCGGAATACGGGTACGGAAAGCTGCCGAACGTCATTTCTTCACTGGAGATGGAGCGCCTCCTGAGCGCTGGCGGTCCGACGTCAGGGCACCTCACGCGGCCGTCCACGATTCGGGGAGAGGTTCGGCTCAAGGAACTGCCCAAGCTCATTGCCAAAGCCGAAAAGGACGAAAACCAGGACGGGCTTGTCCAACTCAAGCAGGAGCAGGAGTGGCTCGAAGACCACGTGCACCGTTTCCATCTGGCGAAGAAGCTCGGCTTCATCCAATGCGTGGGATCGCGGGACTTCAGGTTCCACAAGTACTGTTCCAGCTACTGTTGCATGCACTCCATCAAGGAAGCCATCATCGCGCGTGAACATGAATCCGAAACCCAATCGTACATCTTCTACATGGACCTGCGCACAGTAGGCAAAGGATTCGAGGAATACAAGGTGCGCGGCGCAGAGGTCTCCGGGCTCAAGTACATTCGCGGCCGTGTGGCGGAAATCACCCAGGACAAGGACCTCAACCCCGTAGTTCGGTACGAAGACACGGAACGCCGGACCGTCCAGAGTCTGACGCTGGACATGGTCATCCTGGCAAACGCCTGCTCGGCCCCTAAGAATACGCCCAAAGTAGCCCAGTTGCTCGGCGTGGCGCTTGACGAGAACAACTTCCTCAAGACCCACCCGAACAGGCCGCTTGATACCAGCGTGCCGGGGATCTTTACCTGTGGATGCGCCCAGGGACCGCTCGATATTCCCGAATCCGTGGCGCAGGCCAGCAGCGCCGCGGCACGAGCAGCTGAAGTCGTCATGACCGGCGGCCAGGCCCTGGCGGTGTAGGAGGACGGAAGAGGGAAGACGGAAGAGGGAAGAGGAGAAGAGTTAGCCGGGGAGGGACTTTTTGAAAAAAGTCCCTCCCCGGACCCCTCCCCAAAAACTTTCTGGTACGTTCCTGCCGCGAGCGGCAGGAACGGCGATGATCATGTGAGACCGATGGTGATTCGTCGTCGATGATCGTACAGAATGAATCAAGATAGCGTGTCAAAGAAGACGTCCGATAGTCGCAGCGCGATCGGCCGGCGTCTTTGCAGGGGCGACCGGCTGGTCGCCCGTGTTTTGGCCGTTCCGAATCGGGCGTCAGCTTTGATCAGCGCTGTAATCGGCTGCAGGGAGAAACAAGATTGATGGACCCGAATAAGCCGGATATTCGTATCGGTGTATTCATCTGCGATTGCGGTTCCAATATCGCTGGTTACCTGGAAATGAAGGAACTGGTGGAGTACGCGAAGACCCTTCCCAACGTGGTGTTCGTGCAAGAGAACCTGTACACGTGTTCCGAAGGCGGCATCAACGAGATCAAGACCGCGATCCCAAAAGCAAACCTCAACCGGGTCGTGGTCGCCTCGTGCACTCCACGGACGCATGAGCCGCTGTTCCAGAGTGGATGCGAGGAGGCGGGCCTCAATCCATACCTCTTCGAGATGGCCAATATCAGGGACCAGTGCTCATGGGTGCACCAGCGGGAGCGCGAAAAGGGCACAGAGCGTGCGAAGGGACAGATCTCCATGGCGGTTGCCAAGGCCGCTCGATTGCGAGAACTCAGTCGCATTCAGCTGGGGATCTCCCACCGCGCAGTGGTCATCGGCGGCGGGGTGTCGGGAATGGCCTCGGCAATGGCTCTTGGGAACATGGGCTACGAGACCGACCTGGTGGAAAAACAGGACCGCCTCGGCGGCTTGCTCAATGACCACAACATCGTGCTGCCTGCCAATGAGTCACCCACGGTGCTTCTGAACGATCTCAAGAGTCGTCTGGAGGCCAACCCCAAGATCACTATCCACACCCGGTCGGTGGTCACCAAGGCCGAAGGCTACATCGGCAACTATACGGTCACTATCAACGAGAACGGCGCCGAAAAGTCGGTCCCCGCGGGCGTAATTGTCGTCGCGATCGGCGCTCGGGTTCTCAAACCCGAAGGGCTTTACGGATATGACGGGAGCAAAGTGATCACGCATTCGGAGTTGGAGGCCCTGCTCAAGCAGGGATCGCCGCCGGCCAAGCACGTGGTGATGATCCAGTGCGTAGGCTCACGGTGCGAAGAGCGCACGTACTGCTCCCGAATCTGCTGCATGACCGCAGTGAAGAACTCGATCATCCTCAAGGAAGCGGATCCGGCTACTCAGGTGACGATCCTCTATCGCGACATGCAGATGTACGGCGTGGAAAACGAGGATATGTTCCGCAAGTCCAAGGAACTTGGCGTGCGGTACGTGACGTACGATCCCAAACAACCACCGGTGGTTGAGAACGGGCAGGTCCGGGTTTTCCATCTACGCATGGGAAAAGAGATCTCGCTGCCGAGCGATCTGGTGGTCCTCTCGACGCCGCTCATAGCGCAGGAAGACGCACCCGATATTTCGACCATGTTGAAAGTGCCGCTCAACGCGAACGGCTTTTTCCTCGAGGGTCACGTCAAGCTCAAGCCGCTTGACTTCGCGACCGACGGTATCTTTCTGTGCGGGAGCGCCCGATTCCCGTCCAACATCCGGGAGGCGCTATCGCAGGGGCTCGGCGCGGCATCGAGGGCAGCGATTGTCCTATCCAAGGATGCACTCTTCACGAGCGGCATCGTGGCGGACATCAATCCGGAGACATGTTGCGGATGTCTCGGATGCGTGGACGTTTGTCCGTACGGTGCGATCGGTTATATTTCGGACCGTGGGGTCTGCGAGGTGAATAAGGTGCTATGTAAGGGATGCGGGGGCTGTGCCGCCACGTGCCCGTCCGGCAGCGCCAGGCTCGACGGTTTTTCCAACGACCAGATCTATGCTCAAATCGAGCAGGCCCTCGCGGGCTGACCCGGTATAAGGGGATTACGCATGTCCAACGGTGAATTTGAACCTGTCATCGTGGGTTTTCTCTGCAATTGGTGCGCGTACGCGGGCGCGGACCTGGCCGGCGTGAGTCGCCTCCAGTATCCGCCGAACCTGCGCACCATTCGGACGCTCTGTTCCGCCACTGTGAGGCCGGACCAGGTCCTCAAGGCCTTCCAGAAAGGTGCGGACGGCGTCTTCGTGGGCGGCTGACACGTCGGAGACTGCCATTACCTGTACGGTAATTACATGACGATAAAGCGAGTGGAGTTCATGAGGAAACTCCTCGAATTTTCGGGGATCGAACCGGAAAGGCTCTGCCTGAAGTGGGTGTCATCTGCCGAAGGGCCGCGCTTCGCGCAGGTTGTCACCGATTTCGTTGAACAGATTCGGCAGCTTGGCCCATCGCGTATGCGCAAGGCGCCGTTCCCGGCCGCATTAGCGGAGTCCGCGTGAAACGAATGTGCCCACACAGGATTATCCCTGTGGGTGGCAGGCATGCCTCCGAAGCGAAGTCAGGCCTGCCGTCCGAAGCGGAGGAGGCGGGCGGCCACCCTTCGTGTTGACGGGCTAGGGACGTTACCCGTAACCCAGCGAATTCATTCATGACATCCGATCGGAATACGATATGATCGAGCAGATACGAGACCATGTAAAGGCACTCTTCCGTGATGGGAAGATCGCAGCGTTCCTCGGCTTGAAGAACGAACAGGGCAACATCGTGCCGCATCTCTTTTCGTCACCCGAAGAATTGGATGACGGACTGACGATCGGCCTCGTGGAGTCGGGCACCGAACGCTATCCGCTGGCATCTCTTCTGATGACCCTTCTTTCGGGATACCCTGACAAGACATTTGGTGTTCTCGTAAGAGGTTGCGACGAACGCGCGCTTAATGAGCTTACCAGATGGAACCAGCCCGCGACCGCGGCCGAACGTATTGTGAAGGTGGGATTCGCGTGCACAAAGGAACTTGCACAGGCTCATGAATGTCGCAAGCCTTTTCCCGACATCGTCATCGCGGGCGACAAGACTGAAGCGGTTCCGTATGCACGTGTCCGCGACGTCGAGGCCCTCGCTCTCCCGGCTCGCCTGAGCTATTGGCTCGGCGAATTCGATCGCTGCATCAAGTGCTATGGTTGTCGCAATGTCTGTCCGGTATGTTTCTGCAACGTGTGCACCCTCGAAGACGACGTGCTGACCAAGACCGGGGATCTCCCGCCCGAGAATCCGATGTTCCACCTGACCCGCGCCATTCACATGGCAGGGCGGTGCATCGACTGCAACCTGTGCACAGAGGCATGTCCCGCAGAGATTCCCCTGCGCACGCTTTACAAACGGGTGGCGGAAATCATCGAAGAGGAGTTCGGGTACGTCACGGGGTCGCCCGATGGCGGCAAGTCGCCGTTGAACATCCTTGGGCCTCCGCCGGGTCATACGTCCGCGAACGATTGATCTATTGCAGTTGAATGATTGCGGGATGGGGTGATGGAAACCAAACCGGCCACCGTCGTGTTTCACCGCGCCAAGGTGATCTTGGAATGCCCCCATTGCGGGCAGACGCTCATCCGCACTACTTACGACAAAGTATCCAGACTACTCGACGTATCCGGCCCGCCGCGGGGGAAAGTATGTGAAAAGTGCGGAAAGACCGCGGTCTTCACGTTTGACGAACCATCTTCCGCAGTAATTAGATCGAGGACCTCGGGCACGGAAATCTGGTGAGCGAGCACCTGCGGCGTCCCTTCCGGTATCGACGACGTTGATTGATGCCCTCTGGAACGAGCTGGCGACTCGCATAAGCAATCACGAACCCGGCTTTTGTCGCTGTTGGTAGGCAACGTCCGGGACGCCGCATTCTTAGCGGTTTGATGAGCCTGGGTTCCTTCAATTGTAGGGCCCGGCGTCCCTGCCGGGCCGCATTATTTGGCCTGGTTACGCATAATCGGCCGGCACGGAGGCCGGCGGCTACCACTTTCAGGAGAGCGCACTTCAGAATCGAGGCAGATCTCTTGGCGATCGAGATAGAGGTATAGTCAAATGCTAAACATCGAAGATACTGCGCTTGTTGTAGTGGATATGCAGGAAAAGCTTGTCCGGGCCATGCACGAAAAGGAGAGCCTCGTACAGAGGACCGTGAAACTGATTAAGGGGGCACAGATCCTGGGATTGCCCATTCTATGGACCGAACAGAACCCGAATGGGCTGGGGCCGACCATCCCTGAGATCGCGGAACTCCTGACCGACCAGCAACCGATCACCAAGTTGAGCTTCAGCTGCTGCGGAGAGTCTTCATTCGAAGAAGAACTGGAAGCAATCGGCCGTGAGCAGATCCTCATTGCAGGTATCGAATCGCACGTGTGCGTGTATCAAACCGCAGCGGACCTGCTCGACATGGGCTTCGACGTTGAGGTGGTGAGCGACGCGGTGGCGTCAAGGACGCCCGAAAACAAACGAATCGGTCTGGAAAAGTGCCGGGAGTACGGCGCATCGATTACGAGCGTCGAAACCGCCTTGTTCGAACTTGTTCAGGTTGCCGAAGGTCCGCAATTCAAAGAGCTGATCAAGGTCGTCAAGTAGTCAGTCGAGTTGATACGTGCTCACGATACAATAGTCTCAACAGCACGCAGGATCGCCATTATGTCTTCCTTTGTATTGAGCGGGCCAAGACTAAATCGCACAGCGCCCCGCGAACTCGTCCCCAGATCCTCATGAACCAAAGGCGCACAGTGGAGACCGCTGCGTGTCGCAATGCCGAAGTCGCCATCAAGAATCGCAGCCACGTCCTCCGGGTCCATGCCATCAATGGTGCAACTCAGGAGCGCCACGTGGTTCTCCATGGTGTCCGCGCACAATAAGCGTACGCGTTTCACGGACGCGAGGCCGTCCTTCAGCCTTTTCGCTAGGGTCATTTCCCGCTCGTAGACTCTATCCAATCCCTCCCGCTCGATGTATCGGACGCCTGCGGCAAGTCCCATGACGCCGAGCACGTTGATGGTACCGGCCTCAAGGCGCTGCGGATACTCCTCGGGATGCTGAAGACTCCAAGACTCGAAGCCGGTACCGCCGAACTTGCACGCCCGAACATCCAGACCGCTTCGAAGCACGAGACCGCCGATTCCGGTCGGTCCAAGCAGGGACTTGTGCCCCGTAAACGCGACCGCGTCAACATGCATAGATTGCATGTCGATAGGCACTACGCCGGCGCTCTGCGAAGCGTCGAGAAGCAAAGGAACTCTATGGTCCGAACAAACGCGGCCGATCTGTTCCACCGGTTGAATGGTTCCCAGCACATTGGAGACATGGTTGAGGATCACGAACCGTGTCTCCGGCCGAATCGCTGCCGCAACATCCCGGGGGTCGACGAAGCCTTGACCGTCGAAAGCAACGAGGTCGTACCGGATCAGGCCGCGCTTGCGCAAATGGTATAACGGTCTCAGTACGGAATTGTGCTCAAGCCTTGAACTGACGACGTGACATCCCGATTGAACCATGCCGAGAATCAGCATGTTCAGGGCGTCGGTGGCGTTGTATGCAAAGATCACCCGTTCCGCGTCGTCCCCGTTGAAAAAGCCCTTAAGACGGCCGCGAACCTCTGCGACATATCGCTCACACTGGCCCGCGAGGTCGTGGCTTCCTCGCCCCGGAGAGACTCCCAGCCGCGCATAGGTCTCGCACATCTCCTGGAGCACTTCGGGCGGCTTCGGGAAGCTGGTTGCTGCATTATCCACGTACACTTGGTGCGACTCGGGATCCATAGACTCGTCATACCCACGCGCGTTCTAACAAGTAACATAGAAAGGGCCGGCAGGGACGCCGGCCCCCACGATTTCTTATGGTGGTGGCCCAGCGTCTCGCGGGGTGCCCGCCATTTTCACTTGTATGAAAGCTCAATCCTATGAAAACGCCGGTAGCGCCGGCATCTTGCCGGTATTCTTCACGGCGTTTTTATGCTTCGTTGTGGCGATTCTCGCCATGGGAGTTGGTATCAGCAACTCTTGGGGTTGGGTAGACCTGCGATGCGTCTGGCGCCATGGCGAATTCCACCGGGAAACGCGCTCTCGATCTCCAGAAGGCTGAAGCTTGTCCCCTTCTTGATTTCTTTGTTCAAAGGCGTCTTTCCATTTGCGACATAGAATTCGCGCATGAAGAGAATCGTCTTCCAGTGAAGTTCGCCGAGACCCGGCAGTCCGGCCTCGCGAGCGAGGGCTTCTGCTATGGCTTGCGTCCATGATTGAGGGTCTACCAGAAAACCCTCTTCGTCGAAGAGGACCGTTCGATTTTCTGTCACCCGGGACTTGTGACCGTGGGCAGAGCTCGGGTTGTCTATTGCCAATGCGCTTTCCAACAAGGGACATACAAAGGGCCGGCAGGGACGCCGGCCCCCACTATGTTTGGTGGCGGCGGGCCTCCGTGCCCGCCATTTTCACTTGTATGAAAGCGCACTGGTATGTTGCCATACTGGCGCGCTACGTGCCTTTCCGCATAGCCTTGAGAACGCGGTCGGCCGTCGCGGGTAGATCGCAAATCCGCTCTCCGCCCGTGGCGTCTCGGATGGCAGCCATAATCGCGGATGCTGTGGGTAGCAGCACGAACTCTCCTACACCGACTGCTCCGAGAGTGCCTCTTGCACGCGGAGTCTGGAGGAGGATGACCTCCATGTCGAAGGCTGTCTTCATGGTCGGGAATTTGTAGCTCACCCAGTCTTTAGATTCGCCGTGTACATAATGTTCCCGCAGGGCCATTCCTGCTCCCATGTCCAGACCGCCCTCGATCTGGCCTTCCACGATGAGCGGGTTGATGATCGTACCGGGATCTACCACTGCCGTCATCTTGAGAATGCTGACGTCGCCGGTCTCGGTGTCAACCTCAACCTCTGCCATTTGCACGCCGTGCACCCGGCACTCAAACGGAATTCCCTGGCCCGTCACCGGGTCGAGGGGCGTGGTGGAGGCGATCTTGGTGGCCATGTACTTGGTCGGCTTCCCTGCTTCAACAAGCTGGCTGTAGTCGGTCGCTCCGGCTTCCTCCATTGCCCGTTTGAGGCTCTCGATCGCCATGACCAGCGCACCGCCGTTCATGAACGTAACTCGGCTGCCGGATGCTGTGCTTGAATCGGGAGTGCGATCGGTGTCGCGCGTGATGAGGCAGATCTTGTCGGAGGGAATTCCCGTGAGATGGGAAGCGATCTGCGTGAGCATCGCGTCGTTTCCTTCACCGGGGTCGGCAATCGAGCCGTACACGGTTAGTCCACCATCCGGCATGAGTTCCACAGCAACGTTGGATTGGTCTGGACCGCCTCTGCCGATCCCAAAGCTTGCTCCCGCGATGCCAACTCCTCGTCTGATGCGGCCTTCTTTTGCGCCTGCTGCTTCGTTACGGGCCTGCCGGTAGCGATCGCCGACTGCCTCAAGACATCCAGGGTACGGCCACTCGTCGACAACCTGACCGGTAGATATGGATTCCCCAGGCTTCAACGAGTTGATCAGGCGAAATTCAACGGGGTCGATTCCTAATTTCTCAGCAAGAAGGTCCATGGCGGATTCGAGAGCAAAGTTGATTTGTGGTGGCCCAGCGCCCCGCGCCGCCCCGCCCCATGCATTATTGGTGTAGACTAGTTGGCCGTTTGCTTTCACATTCGGAATATTGTACGAGCCGCTCAGCATGTACAACGCCCGATTGAGCACCGACATGCCGACGGAAACATACGCTCCGTTTTCAACAAGGAAGTCGATCGCATAACCGGTGAGCTTGCCGTCCTTCTTGGCTCCGAGGCGCAGCTTCATCGCAAACGGATGCCGCTTGGTGGTGATCTGCATGGACTCCGTAAGGCTGCACACGTAACGAACCGGCCGCCTGAGATGTAGTGCCGCGGCTGCCGCGAGGCCTTCAGCAGTGATGTCGAGCTTGATGCCGAATTGCCCGCCGATGAAACCTTGTTCGTAGCGAATGTTGTCCCACCCCAAAGCGTCCTGAAGCACCTGAAGATGATAGTGAATATAGACGCTCCGGCCCACGACTACCAGTTTCGGCTCTTCGTCGCCGTCTTCCTGTTCGAAGTACGCCAGTGCGGCTTCAGGTTCCAACGGTGCCTGGTGGACAAGCTGGGTGCTAAATTGCGCGTCCACTACCACGTCCGACTCCGCGAGCGCGGCCTCCGCGTCCCCTTTGATCTGAGGATGGGAATAGCAGAGGTTCGATCTTCCCTCGTGAACTTGTGCACTCCCTTCGAGTAAGGCCTCCTCGGGATTCATCACAGGTTGGAGAGGTTCGTACTCGACTACCACGGCGCGAGCGGCTTCGCGAGCCTGCTCCCGCGTTTCAGCTACAACCGCGGCTATTGCGTCTCCCATCACCTGTACCGTCTTGTCGCACAAGAGCGGCTGGTCAGGCCGAAGATGATTCGACCCCTTAATGTCCTTGGCGGTGAGAACGCATACCACGCCCGGCATTCTTTCTGCTGCCAAGGTGTCAACGGACTTGATGAGCGCACGCGCGTGAGGGCTGCGAACCGCGGCAAGCTCGAGGACGCCGTCTGCCTGAAAATCTGCGGCGAACAGCGCATTTCCCGTCGCAAGGAGCATGGCGCTCGGCCGCGGTAACGATACTCCGATCATGCCGGCTTTCGCGTGGGGACGCACCTGATCGGGAGTGGCTTCGCCACGGAGAAACCGTCCCGCCAATTTCACCGCATCGACAATCTTCCCATAGCCCGTGCAGCGGCAGAGATTGCGGGCCAGGGCCTTCTTGATGTTCTCGGTGCTTGGATCGGGATTCTCGTTCAAGAGCGATTTCGTGGCCATAATCATGCCCGGCGTACAAAAGCCGCACTGAATGGCCCCAGCCAACGCGAACGCTTCTTGGATCAGGTGAGGATTCTCTGGTGTCCCGAGGCCTTCGATGGTGATAACGTCCGCTCCTTCAAGGGACGCAACACGCGTGAGGCACGACCGCACCGCCTTTTTGTTCACCAGTACAGTGCAAGCGCCGCACTGCCCTTTGCGATCGCAGGATTGTTTTGTGCCGGTCAATCCAAATTTGCCGCGTACAAGGTCGAGAAGGACGGTATCGTCCGTCACATGGACTGTGCGAGATGTCCCGTTCAGCGTCAAGTTAACCTGCTTCATAGTTCGTCTCCAGTTACGTGCGGAAGTGAGTGCCGGGTCGAGGTTGCGAAGTCTTGTGGTACGAGTTTGTCCTATTGGTTATGTCTCGCGTGACATATCGGCGGGCAAAAGTCAAGCCTCCACCCCATACGATCTTCGCCCCCCCCTCAATCCCCCCGTCAACGGGGGGAAGTGCGTCCCCTCCCCGTTGACGGGGAGGGACAGGGAGGGGGCATATTCTTAAGATTTTGCTTACTTTAACGCCTGTGCCCCTCGCTACTTATCCAGCTTTTTCAGTGCTTTTTGTGCAAGCTCGTCGGAGTAGCGGTGCCACGGGTTCTGCTCCTCTCCGCCTCTTAACAGGTCCACCACGAAATGACAGCAGTCCGCGCCTCTCGGGATGAGCTTCTCCACTGCTGCGGTCACCGACGGCTTGCCCAGGTCTCTAATCGCGTCGAGCATTCCCTCGACGAAGTAGCGTTGCACGCGGCAGTCAAACGCCGTGTAAATGTCCTGGTGAGGGCACCAGAGGATATCGAACTCGCATCGATCGTCCGACGTGATCCACGGTCGTTCCAGGGAAGCGTACAGCACGCAATTGAGTCCTGTGACGATGAAGGAAACGAGTTCGATGTCGTCGCAATCATCGGGAAAGGAAGAATTCTCGAGCATCTCTTTCAGGGCCTCGTGGCCCGCGCTGTTGACTGCTTTGCGTACGACCGCCTGGCCTTGCTCGCCGAAAGTCTCCTCCACCGCCTTAAGCGTGTTGAGCAACGCCTTGCCCTGCATCGTGCCCCACACGAAGAGAACCGCGGGGTCGAAGTCGGCACGTCCTTCGATTGCCTTACGGAAGTTCTCGACGGCTTTGGCGTAAGGCGTTTCCAGCCGCACTTTGGAGAAGTTTGGTTCCTGCCGTAGGCCTTTCGACCAGAGGCCTTCCGTGGTTGGATATTGCGGTTCAGGCATATGATTCTCCTGCAATGATGCTGCCTCTCGTTTCACTCAGAAAGGCCTATCCTCTGATTTCCGTTAACACGTCTTTGAGCACTTTCACGACATCTGGAACGTCTCCCGGATATGCCGGCCTCTTGGAGGAACGCCCGCCGTGGGCGAGCCAGTTCCTGTAGGTCACGATTCCGTCCAAGCTGTCGTACAGGTCTTGACGTATCTTGCCCTTGAGAATCTCTTTCACGTCCCCGAGGGCGCGAATGTCGCCAGGATTGAGAACATCCTCACCCTTTACTTTGACAAACCTGCTGGCGCAAACTTGAAACGGGAATCCAGGCTTCTTCGTATGCCTTGTGGAGGTCGAATCGTTGACAATCTTTCTGATGTTTCCCGACGCATGTCCCACAAGCTCAAACACCATGAACTCAAATGTCCGTACCACGTCAAGGAAGCAAATTTCCCTAAGCCTAGGCGTCACTCTGTTATCAAAGAAGTCCCTAAAAAAATCCCTGAGATCTTTCGTGGGCTGCGAAGCTGTCTCAGTGGCTTCGGAAAACTTCCGCGAAAACGGGACGGGAGCCCTGTTGACCGACTCCATCGTCTCTTCGCAGCACAGGACAAGTGCTCTGTAAATCTTCAAGGTATCATCGAGGTTTCTTGCTGGCTGCATTGGTTGTTCCAACTCCCGTCCTGCAGTGTCACAGCCACTCATTCATCACCTGCTCAAGTGCGTCCTGGTTGAATGGGATTTTGGGGCCCCGGTATTTCTCCGTCCACAATTCCCATCGTCGTTTGCCTTCTACATCTTCGAGCCAGACCAACATTCGGGCATCGGATTTGAAACCTCTCAAATAGAGATCGATTCTCCCCAGAGCGCCCAGAATGTTCCTGCCCACGGGCTCGAAGACGATGGCCTCGGTGCCGGCGGTCAGTTCCAGTTTGGGTATTTCGTAATCGCCGAGATGTTCCTCTGAAAGCTCAATGTGGGATTCGCTCGCGGTTAAGTATCCTTTCTCCTGCCATGTTTGTACCCAACCCTTCACGTCGCTGTACAGACGGGTCACTTCGGCAATCCATTCCTCCCTGACCCTATCCCACTCTTCTTTCTGCGCCGCTGATGCTTCGGCCAGCCGCTTAAGTTTTTGCTCAAGCATGTTCATGACTGTCCTCCAGAGGTCATTCTCACCGCGGGCAAAGCTCACTTTGTCGACAGTACAACCCTGAATGCAATGCTACCAAAATGGACTTCGGAGAGCCGACTATTTTCGCGGAAACTCAGTTCCTTCAGCGGCAGTCTCCGCATCGGTCTTGCGCTACCTCTACTCCGGTGGCAGCACCTGCACGCGGCGTCCTACGGTCTTGCCGTAATGATCGGGGTTGTACATGAGCGAGATCCTGGAGCCTCGCATCCAGAAGTCTCCAACAGCAGCGGCTCGGGCGAGGTAAGTGAACCGGTACGATCCGAACCAGATGCGATTCTTGAACACTCGCACCCCGTCGTCGCGGAATTCCCGGTACGTTGGCTGCATCTCAAAGTACCCGTCGCGCCAGGCTCCTTGTTCGCCTTTCTTCGCATCCTCTCTCATAACGCCCTCAGTGGCGAGCTCCGAGCTAATGGGGACGAGTCCCGCGGGGACCGGATCCTCAAGGGCCACATACTCACTGAAACCGCTCCGGGTGCGAATGGATCGGTCCACTTCGATCTCCAATGTGACCCGCACAATGTCGCCAACACGGATTTCATCCTTACCGTTGAGGTTCTGCATGGTCTTGCGGAGAGAAAAGCCTTTGCTCAGCTTCGTCGGGTCTCGCTCAGTGTCGGGATAGACGACTGACAGTGTGTAGTTGATGAGTCCCTGCTTGGTCGCCTCAAGGCTCACCTTGCCTGCTGTCAACAGCTTGTACGGATCGAGTTCAACATCAGTCGTCGCAGCCGACACAGCCAACTCGATCGGCTTCTGATCGCCGAGGTGGACGCTGCACGGGATCGTCTGCTTGCCGGGTGGTTCCTTTCCCTTCAGATACGATGCGAGAGAGAGCAGACACCAGCCAGTGTCGGCCGTTGAATACCATCTGCCTTCGGGCCGGATGTTCTTGAGAAGGTAGCCCGCCCAGTATGCGGCCTTTTCCGGTGCGGCGTCCGCCTCGCCCGCGGCCATAAGACAGACTGCGGCAGTGCGGAAGCTCGAATTGTAATAGTCGTTCTGTTGGGGATCCAGCGCTTGGCCGAGCTTGCCGATCCGGTCTGCGATTTCGTTTCGTGATAGTGCGGCGGTATTTATCGCAGAGAGTATGAGCAACGCCTTTGCCTGATCGTCAAGCGAATCATAGTTCTCCAAATAAGGCCGAAGGTCCTCAGCGCTCAGCATGCCTTTTACCGAGAGGTTGAAGAGCGCCACATACTTGACCCAGGCTTCTTCCTTATACCGACCTGCCGAAACGTCTCGGGACAACATCTTCTGTACATAGCCGAGAGCGCTCTTCAGGCGCTCTTCGGGCACGGGATAGCCGGCCTTTTCCGCCTGAATGAGCGCGAAGATCGCGTACTGGGTACCCCACCACGAGGCTTCGGCCCCTCCCGGCCAATAGGAGAATCCTCCGTCCAATCGCTGCATAGACAGCAATCGGGTGACTCCCCGTTCCAGGAACCGGTCGATCTGGTCGGTGGTGATGCCCGGCAATGCCCCTTGATTGACCAGAGCACGCAGCGCAGCCAAAGGAATGATCCCGGAACTGGTCTGTTCAATGCACCCGAATGGATATTGGAGGAGATATTTCAGGCCCGGCGCAATCCGGTTCCAGTGAGCTGTGGAAAGGCTCAGATACACCTTGAACTCGCTAGGTAGGATCTCATCTGCTTTGAGGGTCTTGAGCGCCTCAGGAAGCGGCACGGGGATGTCTACATGGCGTGAAAAACTTCCCATAAACACTCGGTTTACGGGAAGGAAGCGCGAATGCACCGGCACCGAGTTCTCGATCGCGTCGGAGAATGTCTCGGATGCGGTCTTGAGCGAGCCGCGAAAGAGTACCTTCGCCGTATCGGTTGGTGTGGCAACGCGGATTGTCGGCCGAAGTATCGAGGTGGAAAACGGCTCGAGCTTTGCCGTCGTCTGGGGAAGCTCAAGCTGGAGGCCCGCTGAAGGCTCCGCTTGTACCGATGCTTCGCCCGGTTGAGTGGTCTTGGTGTTGAGCACCACCGGGAATGTCAATTGATCGCCTGGAATGAGAAATCTGGTCAGCGATGGCTCGATGAAGAACTCCTTCGTCACGACCATCTTTCGTTCACTGGACGCAAAGCCCTCGGTCTTGTCACACGCAACGGCATAAGCTCGGTATGCGGTGGTCGTGTCTGGTAACTGAAACTCGACGCGCGCCTCGCCATTTACGTCGGTCAGGAGAGCGGGATTGAAGTACGCCACCGGGCGAAAGTCCTTACGTACGCTGGGGCCCACGAATCCTTCGCCCGCGCCGCCGCCTTTCAGCGGCCGGGTTGACAGGATGCGGAAGAGGTCCTGACTGACCAACGACAGCCGCAAGTCACCTGAGAACACTCCGAGAAGCCTCTGAAAGTCGGTTAGCGATGACAAGTTCGGAGTCTTGAAGTTGGTCAGAGCGAGTACCGCCTCGTCCACTACGCAAACGGCTATCTCGGAGAACACTCCCTTGCCCTTGTCGTCAACCACCTTGAAAGCGAGCGAGGTCTTCTCGCCCGGTCTGCCTTTGAGTTCCTTCACACGGGGCGCGATTTCCACCGTGAGTGCTTTGGCGTTGGTACGGATCTTCACGTCAGCGTACCCGAAAAAGACCGATGGAATGTCCGCGTCGGTCTGACTCTGGTATACCGGGAAATCAGTCCTGCCGGTCGCTGCCAGAAGAGACACGTAAACGTTAGGCCGGTGGTTAGGCGCGGCCTTGAAACGGTGCGTGAGGCGCTTGCCGTTAATATCGACCACTTTGTAGTCGAGCACGTCGCCTGCTTCTACACTGACGAGGCCTTTCTTCACGGGCCGCCGTGTGTTGAATTCCACTGACACGGTCTCGCCAATGCGATATTCTTTCCTCGAAAGAGCGGGCAAGATTTCGTTGAATGTGCGGACCTCTTTTTGCTCCTCGCTGCGGATCCAATAATCGTATTCGTCCCAACCCACCTTGAAAATGGTCTGGCTCGAATAGTTGCCCGTCTTGTCCTCAAAGGTGAACGACAGGAGGTACTGTCCGTAATCGTTCAATTCCAGCTCGTACACGCCGTCGCCCTTCGACAGCGGGACTTTTGAACTGGTGCTGGTGAGCCAGCCGTATTCCCAAAGATAGTTGATATTGCCATTGTCGTCGCGTTTTTGAGTATAGAAGGACTCCTTCCTGAGCTGCGACGCGATGACTTGTCCGGTCTGGATCTTCTTGCCCTCGCTGTCCAGGACCACGAGCTTCAGTGTGCCGGAGTAGCCGCTTTGCACGCGAGACGGGTGGCGGGAAATGCCCACCCTATATCGAGGGTGCGGGCTGAACTTGGTTGTTCCCGTCGCGGGCTCACCGTCAACATCCAGCACGGTAACCGAGAGTTCCACGCCGTAGAGGCCGGTCAGCTGGCGAGGGTCGAGCGGAATAGCGATCTTGAGTATCCCGTTTTTGTCCACGAGCGACTCGCCCGATTCCAGGAATCGTTCCTCTTCGTCTGCGTTCCCGAAAAAGTACCCGTCAAATCCCTCGACGCGTTGATCCACCGGCACCAGGGTCGCTTTCCACCGAGCCCGCGCGTTCTTTATAGGACCGCCTGTGTAGTATTGAGCTTTCGCTTCCACGTCCAGGAATTCAACCCGCTTCTTGAGTGAGATGTACTCCTCGCTGATACGGGATTCCTGCTTGGCCGACACTGTCACGTAGTGCCGCGGACGCTTGTATTCCTGCACGAGGAAGGTTGTGGAAAACGTTTCCTTCTCGTTCTTCGTTGTCTCCGCCGTTAGAGTATATGTCCCCGACGGGCTGAATGCCTTTGTCTGGAAAGAATCGAAGCACGTGCCGAATTCGCCCAGAGTGAAATCCTTGGAATACGGGATTTCTTTCCTCGGGTCTGTGATGGTCAGCTTGACTTTCCGTCCGGCCGCGGCCGTGATGTGGTCGTCCTTGTAGTCCCGAACCGTGCATTTGAACTGGACCGTCTCTCCGGGCCGGTAAATGCCGCGCTCGGTGAAGAGCGCTCCCTTCAGCGCTGCCGGGGCCGGATCCATGCTTGTTGTTTGCTTGACGGCAAAAGGCTTGAGACGGTCTTGAGACAGCTGTTCCGCGCAAGAGTCCGTGTTTGTCGCGGCCATAACCCAGTTGACGGACTTGATCGCTACTGCGGACTTGTCCAATGACTTACCTGCTGCAAAAGCGGGCAGTTCTCTGCCGTCCTTCACCGCAACCACACCGTGTGCGTTGGTTTTCCCCGCGACCAACAGGCGGCCGTCCGTCGTGGCGAGAAGCACCTCCGCTCCCGGTACCGGCTCACCCGAATATATCGAAGTCACCCAGATCAGAAGCGACTTGGCCGACAGCTTGTAACTCACCGCCAGATCCGTGATCTGTACCAGGCGGGCCGCTTCGACGGTGGAACGATCGGGGTCCACAAGTTTGACGTGCCACGCGCCGCCAATTTCGGGTTTCTTCCTGAAGGAAAGCGGCACTGAATAGCCGAACACGCGTTCTTTCGCCTCTGGTGCAAAGAAAACCTCCGAGTCGCGGGCGGGCTCTCCACCGAATGGAGCCGGGAGCGTTCCTTCTTTGACAAGGGCGTTTACCGTCGCTGCCTGTTGCTCGAGAGACCAGTGCTTGAGACCGTCCTTCTTCGAGAGTTCCGTGGTGAATTCGGGTACGAGAAACGCGGGCACCCGCTGCAGCTCCACCCGCATAGCAGTCACGTTTTCGAGGCTCACTGGGAGTAGTTGGCGGCTCTTCAATTCCACCACCGACCGTTGAGTCTTCAAGGCGATGTGCGGAGCTACGCCCGGGCCCTTGAACGGGTACCGAGACTCCGAGAGAATCGCTCGTCCTTTTTGGAGCAGGGTCTCAGGGATTTCGAGCACGTATTCGCGATTGTGGTCAAAATCACCTGTGATGCGGTATCGGCGGCCGAATTCCAGGCCCGTCACCGTCATGTTCTTAACTGTGGGTGTAATCTTGACGAGCCGCTTCACGTCGTCGGACTCTACCTCGTCCGAGAAGTGGAGGCTTACGCCACGATCCTTAGGAGAATTGTAGAACGTGGAAAAAGACGATACTTGGATCCGTTGTGGACCGCACCGGAATTGGTAGGAGTGATCTTTCTCAAGCGTCCGCTTCCCCAATGCGTCCTGAAGCCCCTGCTTTACGACGATCTTGACGAGGCCCTGCTTCCCCTGGCCTTTTTCGGGCATGATCCGGAATTCACGCTCCGCGCGCGCCGCAAGGGTGTCTTCGGCATGGGGGTCGAAGATTCGGAAGGATTGCTCTTCGCCGTCTGTGGTGACGGTGATGCGAGCCGCGAGGTCCGCGGGGACGACGGAGCGGTCGAATCGTACCCTTACCGCCCACAAGCCATTGTCCACGCAGTTGTACTTTGTTTCGTGATACGTGGTGACTACGTGCAACGCCTCGGCGTACGCCGCCGTCGCCCCCGCGAACGCCACCAGCAGCAGGACGACCGCAACCCTCGCGAAAATACGAATCGTGCTCATCGATCTACCTCCATGCCCGTTCCCCCAAAAGGTACGGCGATCGACTAAGTTGTCGATTTCATAAATACGGTAGCAGATTCAAGCACGTCACCCCGGCGAAAGCCGGGGTCCAGAGGTCCTGGATTCCGGCTTCCGCCGGAATGACGATACATGCAGTTCATTCGTCACCGTACTTACGAAATGGTGTACTAAGTTGTCTGAGCTGATTCCAGCTCCGAGATCATCTGATTTGAGGTCAAAAATCGGAAAAGACCCAAAATTTGGAATGTTTCGTACAGTTTCAGCGTCATCTCGTGCAGCTCTTGTTTATGGCAGGCGCACGCATCGGAGACGATCACGGAATAGAAATCGTTCTGAATGGCGTCCATTGCGGACAAGAGAACGCACACGTTGGTGACGATGCCGCAGACCACCACTGTGTCCACGCCCCATGTTCGCAGAGTCTGGTCCAGATCGGTCTTGTGAAAAGAGCTCATGCGGCGCTTGGGAAGATAAAGGTCCGTGGGCTGCATCTCAAGTTCAGGAATGGGATAGTCGCCGCCGGTGCCGCGGATTGCGTGAGGAGGAAACCGGCCGTTGAAGAGAAAATCTCCTTCCATGAAGCTGTCGCAAGCGAATATCACTCGGTTGCCGGTCTGTCGGAAGGCGCGTGCCAACGCGAGTATTGGTTGAATGATATTCTTGGCCTCGCTGTTGAGCATTCCGTGGTCTGCAGTGTTCACATTGTCTTTGATCATGTCCACGACGAGGAGAGCGTATCGACTCACTTTTCCCTCACTTGAATAGTCACTTCTGCCTGAACACATCGAAAATCGGGTTCCACCACTTCTTCTTAGCGGCGGGCGCTTTTTCTTCCATCTTCTCCGGCGTGTCGGCAATCACGGCCGAAGGTTCTTTCTTTTGTTCTTCCGTTTGCTCGGAAGAGGCGGGCGCCGGGGAAGATTTCGCTGCTTCAGGCTTTTCGCCTGCCGCGGCTGGGTCAGGTTTTTTCGCCTCAAAGATCACCTTACCCCAACGCTTGCTCAGGCGGTCGTACGAGTACACGACGACCTTTTCGCCTTCACGGCACTTGACCCACCATTCCTCGAATTCCGGCAAATAGGTCACGTCGAGAATGGTTCCCGAAGTAGGAACTTGGAGCGTCGTAACCTTGGTGTTTTCGGCAGGTTTTGCGTCGGTCGGGAAGGCGTCCGCGGTCAGACCGATCACAATGAGCATACAAAGTGATACGGCGATAAGGTGGCGCCATATTGCGGGTGCGTACCGCATCGCTTCTCCGGGCACTCCTTGAGGAGCACGGCCGAGAGGCGACCTTCGATCAACGGAATCACCTCTCGGGAACGCTCCGATCACTTGTTCGGCTTCGCCCAGAGAGCATAAATCGGATCGCTCGGAATACCAAGAGAATAATACTTGTCATCCTCCGGTCGGGGTTTTCCTCTGCTCTCAAACGAGTCTTCGACCGTGAAAGCTCCGGATAGCTCAAAGAATTGCTTTACCAGGTCCACTCTCTCAGTCTCGTCGGTCCGCTTCCAGATGTGGACTGCCTTGGGCGGGAACATGCGGTTGGAGAAGACCACGATGAACCGCCCGCCCGGTCCGAGCACTCGTGAGACCTCGCGAAACACCTCGATGGGTCTGGTCAGGTACTCCACCGATACGGTGTGGACCACGGCATCGAATTCATTGTCGCCAAACGGGCGGTGCGGGTCGGCATTGAGGTCATGGATGACGCGATCGGAGAGCGCAGCGTTGGACTGGAGTTCCTCACTGCTGATCCCGAGGCCCGTAATGCCCTCCAGTTTGATTTCGGGCTTCAGGTGCGAGTCTGCGCCGGCCATGAGGTCCAGCACGCGGGCGCCGCGAGGAATAAGTTGTTCGTAGAGGTCCGCCACGGTGGCCGCGGCAACCCGGTCGAGCGGCTCGACAAATCGGGCTGTTTGGTAAAACACGGTGTCGGGTGTCTCGTCGTCGCGGGCAAAGTCCTCGGCGCTGAAATATTCAAGAGTCCCCTTCGGTACAAAGGGTTCACACTCCCGCGCGGTTTCCACGCACAGGACGAGGTCTTTGAGCGCTGTCGGGGACCAGACCGCGATCGGACCGCATGCTCCCCTCGGGTCCACGCGGCAGCGATACCCTGCTCGATCGATTCCTTGACCTTCAAGGGTGTTCCAACTCGAGGTGTAGTAGGTACACTGATCGTTGAAGCAAACGTAGTGGATCTCCCCGCCCCAGCTCGATTCCAGGGGGGTCTCTATGGGATCCATAGATGCTCCACAGTGCGGACATGTGTGGGTTTCTGCCATAAAATCTTCTCCTCGGGGCCTGCCGGCTCCTCATCACGGCCCGTGCGTGCGCATGAGCAACGGATGCTCTTCTTGTATTCAGGATCGGCAAGATGTCGTTGCCGCTATGTAACAGGTAAGCCTTTTTCCTCGTAGAATCAAGGGCAGCGAGCCCATTCACCGTTGTGCATAGACAGAATTGGTGGGCAAGCTTTGTGCCGTTTGGTATAGTCTATTACTTGATTGCGCGGGGCAAGGACCTCACCTTACGACGGGTTGGGCCCAAGGCACCTATGAGAGAATCTACGGGGTCGAGGGTAGCCCCGACGTTACACGTCGGGGTTGCGAAGCAACAAGAGGCCATTTCGCCATTCCTCGCGTGTGAAATGTGGGGGCACGGGCGATCAAGACCTCTTACGCCTTCGGCGCTCCGACGTATAACGTCGAAGCCACCCATGGGTGAGGAAGCTAAGATCTTCTTATATCGAAAACATGGTTACTGCCCTTCATGGCGCCACCACGTGGTCACCTGTTTGGCTTAAAGGAAACCAATGCCGCCGGATCCTAACGACGTGCGTCCACCAGCTGACATGTCGGCGGAGATCGACCCCATCGAGCGCATTATCCTCCGCAGCATGAACGAGGGGGTCATCACCATTGAATGCGACGGAACGATCCATACGGTGAACCCGGCCGCGGTGCGTATTCTTGGGCTCAATGAAGATGACCTCCACGGAAAGCGGATCGAGGATGCTTTTCCCTCTGAGTCGGACAACCGGGATTTTGTGGAAGTCTTTTCGCGTTTAACCAATGAAGGCGCTGCAACTGCGCACGGGGAAGTAATTTTCACGCGACCGGACGGGCAACAAGTCGATCTTGCCCTCGCGACGGCATTCCTCCGTGTTGACGAATGTGTGCCTAAATTGCAGAATGCTGTTGCCGTATTCCGCGATATCACCGCGTTCAAGTCACTCGAGCGCGCAAAGAGACGCGCGGTGAATCACCTCTCGCATGAGCTTCAGACGCCGCTGGCAATCATCGAGGCGTCGGTGGGTCTCCTTGCGGAGAAGGTTGAGACCAACGCATCAACGAGCAGGGTGGTGGACCGAATACGGCGGAATCTCCAGCGGCTCAAAGACATCCAGGAAACGGTCGAAGAGATAACGAACCCGCGTGAGTTTCATCCACAGCTGTTTGACGTGCACGACACGATTGACGAATTGTTGAGCGAAGTCAGATCTGCGGCGGAGCACCGGTCAGTCGCGATTCGGACCGAACTGGCGGTCGCACAGATCGATTATCTCGATCAGGACTTGCTCCGGCTGGTCGTCCGCACACTCGCCAGGAACGCGATCGAGAATTCGCCTGACGGTAGCGAGATCCTAGTGTCGATCGAAGAGACGCCGGCTGCGCTGCTCCTCGAAGTGGAGGACCACGGCATCGGCATTCCGGTTGCGGACCAGGAATTCATTTTCGAGGGCTTCCATCATACCCAGGCGACAGATGAATACTCCAGCAAGAGGCCCTACGACTTCAACGCGGGCGGCAAAGGCCTTGAACTGCTCCGCCTGAAGATGCTCGCTGAAGCGGGCTGGTTCGACATCTCCTTCGTTAGCGAGCGGTGCCGATTTATTCCCACGAGTGTGGACCACTGCCAGGGCACTGTCGCTGAGTGCCCGCACGTAAGCGATGTAGAAGCATGTCGTCAGTCAGGCGGGACTACCTTCGCGGTGACGTTTCCGCGCAAATCCGCTCATTTACGCCGATAACGAAGTGTGGAATCGTAGTACTGAAACGATTCAATACAACTGTGTTGCCGGAATCCAGGCGCAGAGCCATTCCACCCCGCATCATACCGCGCAGATTTGCAGCATCCGAATATCTGGTGCCTGGTGTAAAGAGCCGGAGTCTCAGTTCGAGGCCAAAAAGAAAGGCAGCTCCGAGGAGGCGACCCTCAACTCGGAGCTGTCTTGTGTCCCACAGCTAGAAGACGCTGGCCCTTATCGGCCGGCCATCACCGAAAGGTTTGCGATCAGCATCCCTCTGACGGGGGCTTGACCGGCTTCTTCGCCGCGCCCGCAGCCTTCGAGGCCTCCGCCATTGCCTTGTCGGCTGCTGCCTTGTCCGCGAACGGGCCTTTCACGATGCTCGCAGCATCATCGGGCTTCTTGTCCACCGCCGCGAGCTTGCCGTCCTTGCCCTTGACCACGTAAAAGTCTGCGGCTATCGACACAGTCGCCATGCCGAACGCCACCAGCGCCACCACAACCACGATCAGTCTCAATGCCTTGGTCATTACGTGCTCCTCCTCCGTAGCAATTAGGTTGGCCTCTTTTTACTGCGGTAATTGCTCGTGAGTCAAGAGGGCGCGATCAAGTCCAATAGATCTCCTATATCGGTTCTCGAAAGTATTGACGGGTTGCCTTGCGGGTGCCACTGCTGGCTTGCCCAGCAGTGTGTCTCCATTCCGTGAAAACTTTCGAGAATCCCTATAGTAGATCGATCCATAGATGGCTTGCCCCAAGCCACCGGGCCAAGTGAGGTGTTAACCGACGCGACATGCTTTGTAGGGGCGGGTCTCAGACCCGCCCCTACCGAAGGCGGTCGCTGACGACCATGCAAAGGCATTTCTGAATCGATCCACTAAGCTATTCGGGGCAAGACAGATCAAGGTCTCTCAATCCGGAAGCAGTGCGCGGTCTGTCTGGGTGGCTCCGACGTTACACGTCGGAGCGCCGCAGGCGTAAGAGGTCTTCCTTTTCGAAGAGTGTCCTCTCCATGAGAAACGACAAGATCCTCTTGTTGCTATGCAACCCCGCCGTATAACGTCGGGGCCACCCCCGTTCACGACCATGGCCTGTTGATTGAGGGAGAGAAATGGTGGCAATAATCACGCCATGCGAATGCTATAGCCTCACGGGCGGTAGGGGCGGGTCCGAGACCCGCCCCTACAAACACCACGCGTGACGTTGGACGCAATCCTGTTCTATTGTGCCTTCTTCACCAATGCGGCCGCACGCTCGACGATGTGGTCCACGGTGAAACCAAAGCGCGCGAACAGTTCAGAAGCGGGCGCTGATGCTCCGAAACGGTCGATTCCGATCACGTCTCCACCATCCCCGATCCATCGGGACCAGCCAAACGTCGCGGCCGCTTCCACCGCGAGCCGGGCTTTCACTCCAGGAGGAAGGACCGAGTCACGGTATTCCTGGGATTGCTCCGCGAAAAGTTCCCACGAGGGCATGGAGATCACCCGCGCTCGAAGTCCCTTTTCTGTCGCAAGGAGCCTTTGTGCTTCTACAGCGAGGTGCACTTCCGAGCCAGTCGCCATCAGCAAGAGGTCTGGAGTGCCCTCCACGTCGGTAAGAACATAAGCTCCACGCTGTGTCCCGCCGGCAACGACTTCGGGGTCGAGAATGGGGAGGTTCTGCCGCGTCAGGACCAGCGCCACAGGGCCTCGGCGATCCAGGGCGATTTTCCACGCGTCGGCCGTCTCGTTTGCATCCGCAGGCCTGATGACAATCATGTTGGGCATTGCCCGCAACGCAGCGAGATGCTCGATCGGCTGGTGCGTGGGGCCGTCCTCGCCCACACCGATGCTGTCGTGGGTAAACACAAAGATCGAATGCACGCGCATGAGCGCAGCAAGCCTGAGCGACGGCCTCATATAGTCCGAAAAGACAAAGAATGTCGCACCGTACGGGATCACTCCGCGGTGGATTGCCATGCCGTTCACCGCCGCGGCCATAGCGTGCTCGCGCACACCGAAACGGATGTTTCGTCCTTCGGGAGACTCCGAAGACTGGTCCGGTGAACTCGTGATTATGGTCTTGGTGGTCGGCGCGAGGTCCGCGGATCCGCCGAGTATGTTCGGCACTCGGGCCGCGATCGCATTCAGCACTGTCCCGGATGCAACCCGCGTCGCGACGGGCTTGTCTTGCGGACTGAAGCGAGGAATCTCCGAATCCCAATCTGTGGGCAATTCACCGCGGAACTGTGCTTCGAATCGCTCCGCATCGGCCTGATAGCTCCGCCTGTAATCTTCAAACAACTTCTGCCACACGAGATACCGATCCCTACCCTGGTCGATGGCAGGGCACACATGGACGGGCACCTCCGACGGAATGTGGAACTCGGGCTCCTGAGGCCAGCCGAAGAATTGTTTGGCCGCAGCGATCGCGTCCTTGCCGAGAGGCTCGCCGTGTGCGCTTGCCATGTCCTGTTTCGGGGAACCGTAACCGATGTACGTCCGCACGGAGATGAGCGTCGGTCGATCCGTCACGGATTGGGCCGCGCGAATGGCAAGGTCGATGGCGTGCAGATCGTTGCCGTCTTCGACTCTGAGCACGTGCCAACCGTACGACGTGAACCGTTCGGATACATCCTCGGTGAAAGTGATCGCTGTCTTGCCCTCGATGGATATACGGTTGTCGTCGTAAAGGTATATCAGCTTGCCCAACCGAAGGTGGCCCGCCAACGATGCCGCTTCGGACGCGACTCCTTCCATGAGATCTCCGTCGGAGACGAGCGCGTACGTGTAGTGATCCACCACAGCAAAGTCCGGGCGATTGAACTGAGCCGCAAGAAAGCGCTCTGCCAGCGCCATGCCCACGCCTGTGGCGAAGCCCTGGCCGAGCGGCCCGGTGGTGGTTTCCACCCCAAGCGTAGGTTCATATTCGGGATGGCCGGGGGTTTTGCTACCCCATTGTCGGAAGCGTTTCAGCTCATCGAGGGAAATGCCGTATCCGCAGAGGTGCAAAAGTGCGTAGAGCAACGCGGACCCATGACCCGCGGAGAGTATGAACCGGTCGCGGTCCGGCCAGAAAGGATCGTCCGGATTATGCCTGAGAAATCGCGTCCATAGCACGTACGCCATCGGCGCTGCCCCAAGCGGCAACCCAGGGTGACCCGAGCGGGCCTTTTCCACAGCGTCCGCGGCCAACATGCGGATCGTGTTTACGCAAAGCTGGTCCAGTTCCGTATATGTGTGAATCATTGCAACCTCCGCGGCATCTCAGTATCCGTTTCCTCAAGATTGGAGGGGGAAGAATTCTGCTTCACCGCAGAGCACGTTGACAGCGCACGCGCTGGTATGGGCGGACCCATGCCTCCGCCCTTCTTCAACGGCGTACACTTCTCGAACACGGCGCACACGCGGGTGCGCCCCTACGACGATCTCCGCCGTTTCTGCGGTGATTGATCTTCTTCCGTCCTACGCGAAGCGCAAAAATGCGGGGGCATATTCCAACCCCCCACATCCGCGATCAAACGTGATTTCGGATCGTTACTCTCCCCGAACCCACAACCTTGCTATACTAATCGATCTTGCGGATTTTTTCACTGCCTAATCGCATGAACGCTTTGTCATTCGGTGACGCGGGGAAGCATAAGGGTTTTGTTTCGCAGCAGAGCACACGGGAAGCGCAGAGGCGAGGTAGGGGCGCACGGCCGTGCGCCCTTGCACAGGGCGACCCGCGGTGTTTCCTATTCCGTGGCTGGCCTCGACACCACATATATCGATGCGCTTTCAAACAAGTGACATAGAAAGGGCCGGCAGGGACGCCGGCCCCCACCATGTTTGGTGGCGGCGGGCCTCCGTGCCCGCCATTTTCACTTGTGTGATGGCGCATTGGTATGAACGGTCACCCCGAGCCGTTCGAGCATGGCTTCTGGGTCCGTTGTGGGCAAATCGCATTTGTATTGCGAGCACACGTACGCGGTCGCGTGGCCGCCGATCTCTTCATGAGCTGCCGTATACGGAGCAAGAGCCGCCAATTCCGCTGCTCTGGCTGTCTGGCGGAGAAATACCGTCTTATTGGGAATGAACGGTCTGCGGAGCGTCCGAACGAGAATTCGCGTATCGTCCTCCGACATATCTCCTGCAATGACCACCTCGAACGACGGGCCAAGCGCGAATTCGAGTGCGGTAAGGAACTGGGTGTAGGCCGAAGGAAACTGTCTTATGGCACCGGCAAACGCTCGACCGATCTCGTCGAACTTCTGCGCCAGGTTCACGTCTGCGGTGATGCGTCCCAGACGGAGGAGATTGAGCGCGGCCACCGAATTACCGGACGGGGTGGCTCCGTCGTATGATTCTTTCTTACGCACGAGCAAGCGCTCACCATCTGAAGGAGTGAAGAAGAAGCCACCGGACTTGTCGTCCCAGAAGCGGTCCAGGAACTCCTGGTTCAACGCGAGCGCATCGTGCAGCCAACGCAGATCGAAAGTGGCTTCATAAAGGTCGATCAAACCCCAGATAAGGAACGCGTAATCGTCCACACAGGCCGGGATTGCAGCCTCCCCGTCCCGATACCGATGGAGAATCCTACCGTCCGGCCCGCGCATGGCGGTAAAGATGAAGTCCGCAGCCTGCGCGGCAACCGCGGCATAATCCGGCCGATCGAACACCGCTGCGGCCCTCGCAAACGCGGCGATCATGAGACCATTCCAGTCCGTAAGGATTTTGTCGTCCCGGTGAGGCCTCACGCGGTGCTCTCGGTGGTGGAAAAGTCTCTTCAAGATTTCATCGAGGCGGGCCTCGAACCCGTCGACCGGCAGACCGAATTCCGCGGCGATTTCCTCTGTTGATTTTTCCAGGTGCAGGATGTTGGCGCCGCTCATCCGACCGGTGGCTTCGTCGTGGTAATTGCCTTCAGATTTCGTGTGAAATACTCGCGCGGCAAATCGACTGTCTTCCTCCCCGAGCGCCTCACGAAGTTCAGACAGCGTCCAGACGTAGAATTTGCCCTCTACACCCTCACTGTCAGCGTCCTCGGCCGAATAGAAGCCGCCGCCCGGATCGCTCATATCGCGGAGCACATAAGTAAAGATCTCATGAACGGTTCTGGCGTAGAGTTCCTTGCCCGTGGCCTGGTACGCCTCCGTGTAAGCGAGGGCCAGCATTGCCTGGTCGTAGAGCATCTTCTCGAAATGAGGCAAAAACCAATTCTCGTCCGTTGAATAACGGTGAAACCCGAATCCTACGTGGTCGTAGATCCCGCCTTTGCGCAATTCGTCGAGCGTCTTCTCCACCATCTCGAGAGCGTGCTCCTCATCAGTGCGCCGGTAATACCGCAGAAGGAAGAAGAGATTGTGAGCAGTCGGGAACTTGGGAGCGGACCCGAAACCGCCCCGACGGGAGTCAAAACGTTGAGCAAGCTGATCGTACGCGGCTCTCGCAACTTCGGCATCGGGTCGGTCTCCTCGCACGTCTTCAGGCAGATTGACGAGCGCTACCGCGACCCTTTCCGCGGACCCGAGCACCTCTTCTCGGTGCGACATCCAGAGTTCTTTGATCCGCGGGACCAGGTCCATCATACCGAGGCGGCCCATACGGCTTTCCCGCGGAATATAAGTTCCAGCGAAGAACGGTCTCTTGTCCGGCGTCATCACGATGCTCATCGGCCATCCTCCACTGCCGGTCATGAGATTGCAGACCGTCATGTACAGGTGATCGATGTCGGGACGTTCTTCGCGGTCGACTTTGATCGAGACAAAGGCGTCGTTCATGAGTTGCGCGGCTTCTTCGTTCTCGAACGTTTCCTTCTCCATCACGTGGCACCAATGGCATGTCGAATAGCCTATCGAAAGAAAGATCGGCTTATCCTCGCGAGCCGCGGTCTCGAAGGCCTCGTCCCCCCACGGGAACCAGTCTACAGGATTGTGCGCATGCTGAAGAAGGTATGGGCTCTTTTCGCGGGCAAGCCGGTTTGAGGTGGCCATAGCTCGCGGACGCCCCGCCGGTTCATGTGAATAGGTCTCGGATGTTGTTTCCATCGTATCGCCTCCGCCTCTCACGCGGACGACGCCCACGGCTCGTTTACCTACCGGGCGATCTGAGCCCCGTCCTCGCGACCGTCATCTCCTGCTGAGAATGTGCGGCACAATTCCGCGGAGGCAAGCACAGCCGCTCTGCGTTACAATGGAAGCGATATTCCCCCGTCTTTCCTGATCTTCCAGAAATGCCATGCCATGAGGCCCACCATTGCAGCCGGCATCAGCAGGACATGCCACACATACAGGCGCACCAGGACCGCGTCCGCAATTTCGGCCGCGCCGAACAGCAACAAAGCGGCCGCCCTTCCTGCGAACGGAACAGCTTCGGCCAGGTTGCGAGCTATCGTCCGTGCCCATAGCGCCCGATCGTCCCACACAAGAAGATAACCGGTGAAATCCACGAAAACCGTGCCAATAAGCAACAGCATGCCGATTATCCAGTTGAATTGCCGGGGCGCAACAAAGGACCCAGTTACGAAAACGCGGACCATATGCAATACCACCAGCACGACCATGATCTGCCCGCACCAGTAGTGGAGATTACGTACGAAAAACCCGTACGGAACCACGTGCGTGATATCTTGTATCGAAGCGTAAGCTCCACCTGCGGTGGGAACGTAGTGAAGCAAAAGGAGCGCCCCTGTGATTGATTCCAAAAGGAACATCCACAGCGCCAATCCGCCGAGGCACCAGGTGAACGTCACTTTCGACGATGCTTCAGGTACGCGGCGAGGATGAAGGTGCAGGAGCAGGGACCAGAAGGAATTGCTTGTCATAGGGGTACTGCGAGTGTCCGACATCCTTGACCTATCGCAAAAGCTGCATGCCGACTCATTGGTAGGGCCCGGCGTCGCTGCCGAGCCGAACTACGTGATCTGTTTGTGCATGGTCCGCCGGCACGGAGGCCGGCCGCTACCACTTTTCCAAGAGTGGCCCCATAGTCGGCCGCTTCTCTTGGTAACCCCGACAAGACTTCAAATATTACCACTTTGGCGAAGCCGCACCAATCCTCTGCCCTCAACGGAAAATGTTCAGCGCATGTCCGGAAAGCTGCAAGCGTTCATCGGCGCCCGAAAGTAGGCGAGAAAACTGGGGATCGAGAACCATGATGTGGCCATCGAACCCGCCTTCTCGAAGGTAAGAATGATGGAGGGGCAACGGACCTGCGTGGATAACGAGATCGTCTCTGCTCAGCACTCCGTCTTTGTCTGCATCGCCATATAAGGCGCCGATGTGTTGATACCGCTTCGCTCCTTTGAACTTGACTGCAATCAGGTTTCCCGGCCGCACGTCTTTGCCCCATCTCAGAGTCTTGTCCGGCCTTCCGCTTTCAAGATCGAACTCCGCCAGCCGAGGGAGCTTGGTCACCAGCATGTCTACATTGTAGTCCTTGGTGATCGTCCTGTTTTTCCATTTGCCGTACGCAGCGACAACTACGTCGCAACAGTCGATCCCAATGTAGTTGTTGCTCTGATACGGAACCGACCCGAAGACTCCGGGCACGTTCAAGAAAGACGTCACGTACCCGAGAAAACCGTCGCCTTCCCGTACCGAGATTCGAAACACGCGAGGCGACAAGCCCTTCTTGTCGGAATCCTCTATCCCCGGCGAGCGCTGAGTTCGCCCGTTCTTTTCCACCTCCACCTGAAACCAGAAGCTGCCAACATCTTTGTAAGAATGCTGTGTGCTGTTGTTTGAGCCGAGAACCGCCTTCAAGGCGTCAAGAACGCTCCGGTGGGGCTGGGTGTCAGGCGCGGGTGCAAGTGGCTCCACCTCACACTTTCCTCGCCAATCAGTCCGCTCTTTGCGTGAGTATTCGATCTTGGCGAGTCCCACCCACTTGTATGGATCAGGTTCCCACGGATGATTACAGTTCTTGTAGATTTTGGAAATGTCGGGAATAATCTGATACCACTTCGTGGTAGCGCCAGGCACTTTATCGACTGTCAATGTGACCTTTTCGCCCTTCAGCGGGTAGATCGCAGCGGATGTTGTCCACGGGCCGTCATTGATTCGGGCCTTGACGGTGACCGTACCAGGGCCAAGGGGTTTCGTACCATTTTGAGCGGCTGCAGTTCCCGCGCCGGCCATCCACAGCGCCATTAGAAATACTACCCATGCCTTCGCGAGCTTGCATCGTCTCATCGTATTAATTCGTATTCGTTTTGCATTTCGTCGCTCTCGGTCAGCATTACGCTTATTCCCTTTCGGACTGGCAGTATCGCGATCGCCACTTACGTTGGCCGTCGACGACCGAGCGAGTGCAGAATGCATGGTGCAAATCATTCTTCGGTGCGTTTGTCAACTTCTTCGTGCCGTCATCGGGCCGAAGCCAAGCAGTGGTGCTTGATCGTGACGAAGGCTCTTTCGACACCGGTCGCGGCCGAGCGACGTGCTGTCGGCCTGCATCGACAAAACACGTGCGCAGGAGGGGCAGCCCCGACGTGTAACGTCGGGGCTGCGCAGCAACAAGAGGTCCATGTCCTTTCCCGCATGAGAAGAGTATGATCAGGAGCGATCAAGACCTCGTACGCCTTCGGCGCTCCGACGTATGACGTCGGAGCCACCCTCAGAAGATGGTGTTCATGCCGGGACCTCGGACACGTTGATGCTGCACGCCGTGAGTGACGGTTACAGCAATCCGGATGTTCGTCTTGTCATGGCCGCGCTTTTCCACTATGCTCACCGCTCGCACTGGTTGGCTGGGAGGCATGGCATGGGATTTCTTTCACGATCCTGCTCACTCATGAGATACCGTGTCCGCGGTGAGACTGAGGGACCCTTCTGGGACGCGGTGGATCGCGGGGTCAGAGCGGGTGCGTTCCGGGATGTCGAGTCTGCGGGCGACCTTGTTGGACTGGGATGGACTTCGATCCATGACTTCACCGGGGCTCCCACGGACGGCGGGGGATACGTCGTGGGCTCACACGTTGCCCTCTCGCTGAGGGTGGACACCGCCCGAGTTCCGCCCCGCATCCTGGAAATGCAAGTGAAGCAGGCGACCAAGGAGCTTCTGGAGCAGACCGGCCGCACAAGGCTGTCATCCGCGCAGCGCCGGGAGGTCAAGGAACGCGTCAAAGAGAGCCTCAAGCAGCGGGTATTCCCGTCGATTCAGGTGTTCGATCTGGTTTGGAACACCGCGCTCGGAACGATCTATTTCGGCTCGCACGGCATCAAGCCTCGGGATTATCTGGAGGATCATTTCAAGAAGTCGTTCGGTCTGACGCTGATACCGCTTATCGGGTACGTCAGGGCCGAGGAGATCTTGCAGGAAAATCCCTTAAAGCAGATTCTTGAGGATCTCAGACCCAGCTCACTGATTCCGTGATCGACGTCTCCGCGAAGGGTCAACGCTATGGATTTCATCGACATACTCAAACACAAGGCATTCCTGGGCAGAGAGTTCCTCACCTGGTTGTGGTTCAAGTCCGAACAGTCCGGCGGACGCATCGACATGCCCGACGGCAAAGTCGTGGAGGTCATTTTGCGAGACCGCATGACCCTCGATTTAGCCGATGCCGACACTCCGCAGACGGTGACGATCCGCGGCGATCAGTCGGAGCTTCGAGAAGGCCTCGCTGCGCTCAGGGAAGGCAAGAAGATTGAAGAGGCGCGCCTATCGTTACGATTGGCGGACAATGAATTCACCATGACATTGAAAGGGACGTGGTTCTCGTTCGGCGGCTTCACCACGCCGCCTGTGCTTCCGCCGGAGGAGGACGATTCGGGAGAAGGGCCGGAGGGCCGCCTTCTGGAGAAGATCGCGCTGGTGGAGGAAGGTTTGGAGATCGTGGACGCACTCTTCGAGCAATTCCTCCGGCTGCGGGTATCGGAGTCCTGGGAGACGGATGAGGTCCCGCTTATAAGGCGATGGATCGAGGCAGAAACGTCCGCGGCGGAGTGAGCAACGGGCGTCGAGTCGGCGAGTTTCGTGATTGACAACCGCCACGGATTCGTCCATTATAATTTTTTGTCGGCCGTCGAGCCTGCCGTTGCAGTCGATAGGCCGCAGCACCCCATGATCCCCGATAGCTCAATCGGCAGAGCGGGTGGCTGTTAACCACTAGGTTGTAGGTTCGAGTCCTACTCGGGGAGCCAAAAAAGATAAATCATCCCGCACGGTTGGAGACCACGCGGAGCGGGATTTTCTTTCTCAGGGTGACCAGTGCGGGACTTTTTCGTGAGATTCCACCGCATACCTTATTCGCCGCCTCAATGAGGTTCGCCAGCTCAGCCCTGGAATAGTGTGTTGTCATCCGACCGCTCTTGTGTCCGAGCAAATCCTGTCTGTCCTCGAAACTCACACCAGCGGCCCGAAGCCTTCGGCCGAACGTGTGGCGCAAGTCGTGAATCCTCACGAATTCCAGGCTAACGTCCTTACGGGCCTGCTTCCATGCCGTGGTGTTCATGGTGAGTAGCCGCTTGCCTCGGTAGGTGAAAACCCAGTCAGGATCTTGACCGCGCCTGCTCTCGATAATCTCTCTTGCCACATCGTTCAGCACCACAAGCCGGTCTTCCTTATTCTTGGTCCACTCTTTCGGGATCACAAAGACGCTCGTGTCCAGTTCGGGGACTTCGATTTCCCACTCCCACCGAAGCCCGCAGATCTCTGAGTTCCGTAATCCGGTGTTCACGGCAAACACGCACATCTCCCGCAAATGCCGGGGGAGCTTTGCGAAGATCCGATCTTGTTCATCCCACGAAAGCGGGTACGGCTCCTTGGCGTCCGTCCTCGGCAGGAGACGGATCAAGGGTGCCGATGGTATCCATGAGAGACCGTTTTCATCGCGCCACTCACGGGCAGCGAGGTTTAGGATGTGTCTCACGACTTCCAGCGGCATGATGATAGTCCGATGCTTCCACCCTTGCTGCTTTCCATACTCGATGTAAGGCCTCAACGTTTCCGAATGGACACCCTCAAGGGGAAGGTCGCCTATAAACGGTTCGATGCGCTTTAGCGACCATGCGTCTTTGTCCAGCGTCTTCTTTGTCGCCTCGCTCAGGTACTTGATTGCAGCTTGTCGAAAGGTTCGTTTCGGCCTGACACCGTAGATTTCAGCCTGTCGGAGCTGTTCCAAACGGAACGCTAGAAATCTCTCTGCTTCTTTGAGGTCAGTTGTTCCACAAGCTTCGCAAATTCTTCGGCCTCTGACGACCTTGTCAATGTGCCACCACCCGTTCCTTTGCGCGAGACCGCGGGTCTTGCCTTGCGCCACGGCTTATTTCCTCCTTCCTGTTCGCCGGGACGCCGAGTACTCCGGGACTTATAATCCTCAAACCAGGCGTCGAGGTCAAGCCGGTCGAACCCCACCCCCTGCACGCCGATCCTGACTTCGGGCACATGCGGGCGCACCAACTCGTTGAACAAATTCTTGTTCATTCCGAGGTAGCGGCCAGCGTGCCGCAATCTGATCACCCGTGGGGGGAATTGCATTTCAACTCCTCACAAACCGTACGCGCCCTCGTGTTCCCACGAACGCCCCGAAATTCATCACGGTACGTCTTGCCACAGGGTGCCATCCAGCCCGTCCATAGGTCTCTCGTGCCTCGCTTTGGGGATTTTTTACTCTTCTGCCCATTTCACCAAAACCTCTGACCGTGCTACTTTCCTTCATTTTGGCCTCGTTCATTCCCGGCCACTACCACCATATCGGTCTGGTCTCCGCCAATCTGGCACCGGGATTCTTCAGAGCCCGAGCCTTCTTTTGCGTGCCTCGGCTTCGAGCTGCTTGAATTCTTCTCTGGTGAACGGTCGAAACACGGATAGATTCACCTTAATGCCCTTTGGGTGCGGCTTTCCGTCCTTCCAAACTACCAAGTTGCCGTCTGTGCAGGCGATCATCAAACTTCGTTTGCTGTTGCTCGGTCGTATTGCGGCTTTGAGATCACAACGGATCGTCAGAACATCGTCTTCCGATATTTCGAGCGTTACGTTTTCCATCAGTCCAGCTCCTTCGTTTGTGGCTTCTCTTTTCCGCCCGGCCATGACGCTGGCTGCGAGGCAATCCGGTCCACATGAACGAGCGGGCAGACGGCCAGCAACGCCACGGGGAGCTTCATCCCATGTGAGCGGCAGTGGGCAACGGGGCTGTCGCCGTCCAGGTTTATACATTGGCTTGGTGTGGTGTCGTCGCCACGCACGCGGACGCAGCGGAATCGCTCTAGTATCCGCTCGGCTTCCAATGAATTGATGAGGGCAAGGTCCAATAAACTGCGTTGGTCTAACATGGTATGCGCCTTTCGCTGTTGTGGACCGGTAGACGGTCGGTTGATCTTGGTCCGTTCTCAGACGGCTTGTGCCCGCACATCCGAGACGCTATCAGGGTCATGGAAAGTCGCAGTCTCAGGTGCCCAAAACAGGCTCAGCCTCCCGAGCGGCCCGGATCGATTCTTGAGGATACGCACTTCGGCTTCGTGGATGTTGGCCGTGTCGTCATCTACGGCCTTGCGGTACAGGCCAATGATGATGTCCGCAGTCTCTTCGATTGCTCCCGATTCCCGGAGATCCGACAGCCGCGGCGCTCGTTTCTCCCGGTCGGACAGCCGGTTAACCTGTGACAAGGCAAGCACCACACAGTCGAACCGCTTCGCCATGTCTTTGAGCTGGTAGACGTACGTCGAGAGTTGCCGATGTCGGGATTCGTAACGCAGCTTGTCCGATGTCCCGAGGAGTTGGATATGATCCACAACGATCAAGCCGAGCTGGGAGCGTTCAGGGAGCTGGTCAAGCACGTGCTCGCAGCGCTCCTCAATGTCCCGCGGGGTCGCTGGTTTGTCGTCAACGAAGAGCGGCAGCCCACCGAGGCCCGCGATGCTCTTCTTGTAGTTGCCAACAGCGTCACGGTTGAGGATCGCCCGGAGCTGCAATACACTGGAACCGGATTCCTTCGCTGCAATCCGACGCGTGATTTCTTGGCTGGACATTTCCAGGCTGAAATACACGACGAGGCCGCGCTCTTTGGCCGCAGTCAGGGCAATATCCAGCCCCATGCCTGTCTTGCCCATTGAGGTCCGGGCCGCGAGCACGACCAGGTTGCCCGGTAGGAAGCCCCCTGTGCTGGTGTTGATCTTGGCAAAAGGGGTCATGGTGCGGTGTGTGGTCGCTTGTCCGTAAACCTGCTTTTCCAGCGCCTTCACATCCCGCGTCGCTACTATATTAATTGGCAGAGGGTAATGCGGCACCCGCTTTTGCCGGGCAGCGTATGCAGCCTCTATATGGGCGATCTGTTCCGCTATGTCGTCATCCGCGGCACGGTCGAACGGTCGCTCCTGTAGGAACGTGGTAATCTTTTTCGTCGCGGTGACCACACACCGCCAGCGATACAGGTTGAACAAATCCTCGTGGATCAACTTCAGGTATTGGAGCAGACTGCCGGTCTTGATCGCATGGGGACAGCGGCCCGCGGTGCTCAGCTCTTGGAGTGTCTCTGGTGAGATATACCCCTTGGCTGGTTGCTCACTCCACGCGGACAGCCCTTGGAGTTTTGCCTTGAAATGACCGGCCGACGGCATGAGCCCTTCTTTCGACAGTTCGCCATACGCGAGGCACAGGTTTTTGTGCGGGAACGAGTAAAAGAGGTCGGTATCCATCCCGCCGATATAATCCAGAGCTTCAAGGCAGAGGTCGTCTTGTTGCTGCTCCATCAGCCAAAGTGGACAGCCGAGGAGTTCCGCTTCAAGTTGAGGTGACGCCGCTTTCAGGGTGGCGTCCTTAAACACTTTCAATCGTTCGACTGCTTGCATCATTCCAACCTCGGGAATTTCCAGGCTTCATCATCGACGTACGATGATTCCCGCCTCGGTTTTTGAATGTCGCCACGCTGGGTGCCATAGGCGTTGACCCCCTTCTCGAATCCGGGGATCGTATGTTGCGGGTGGTCCATCCACCCGAGAGGATCTTCCAGGTATCGAGTGATTCGGCCGCGGAGTTCTTCCTCGGGAAACGTAACCAGTAGGCGCTTGATTGCAGCGCTGTCCCGGCCGCCGATGACGTGGTACTTTTCACCGATGATTCGGAGATGCTCGTCGTGGAAGTGGTCAAGTACGCGTTTGACCCGAGGGTCGGTCTCTTTTTTTGGTGACGGTGCCTTTCGCTCTCTTACGGACTTGGTGACAGGCTGCTGAGTGTCCGAAGGACACGAAGCAGGTACTTCTTCAATTCTATTCTCTTCTATTCTTTGGTTGGTCATTTTGACCAAGGGTCCCTTGGTTGTTTTGACCAAGGGGGGTCTGGTCGGATTAACCCTTGGTTCTGGTGCCCCTTGGTCTTGGAGACCAGGAGTTGCGGGCTCGTATGGTGTGAGGAGATAGATCCTATTTGGCTTCCCCTTTCGGCTCTCCCGCCGAATGTGCCCTTTCGTTTCGAGAGCCTCCAACACACGAGAGACCCGGCGGACATCGGAAATGGTAAGGAGCCGAGCGATCTTTGCCCGGCCAATCTCAACATATCCTTTGCGGCGTCCCCCATTACGGCGATCGGGGAGGTCATGGCACCGAAGAACCACGAGCGCGCGGAATTCGCCTGATGACAGGTGCTCATCGCTGGCGAGTGATAAGGGGATCATGGCATAGAAATCGCCGTGATCCACTGCCTCGCCTGATGTTGGGGGCCGTGGCGTCAGCATTTGCGGCATCATTCCGTTGTGCGGCGCTCGTCGGCCTGTGCCACTGCGGTCAGGCGCTCGGGGAATTGCATGAGATCGTTGACGACATCGCCCACGGGCACCACGGCCCGGCCGCGCAACATCCGGTTTTCGTACTCGACAACACCGGCCAAGGGGATTCTGACGAGAGGTTTGCAAGGCGTGCCTAGGTCAACCCACTGGAGAGCGCCCGTGTCCCGACGTCGGTCAACCGTTCTCAGGCCGCATTGCCACCGTGTCGCCAACTGCTGGCGCGTAAGAAATGCTCGAGATTCCATCGTATTACCTCCGGGCCGTGTTGGCCTGCTCAGACAATACAACGGAATTTAATTATAAAAGCCGGGATGTTTACCGGAGGGGCTGGCGTGAGAATTATAGCCAGGATTTCGGACGACGGAAGCGCTTGTAGCTGTCTCCGCTCCCGCGTCTTCGCCCAAAGATCTTGCGGACCGGGAATAGCGCTAAAGGGGCAATCCATTCCCGGATTTTGGCAAGGCGAGTCCCTGTCATGGGAGGTATTCGTTCCAATTCGTCGGCAGCTTGATCGAGCCACAACTCCGGCCGTTCGTCATGCAGGCGGTACGCGTGATCAATGCAATGCCGTTTTTCCATTTGGTGCGCCTTGAATCGGTGCGAAGCCAGCTTCGCGAGTTCCAATGAATGAATGTGGCGGGTACGGAAGAGGGTAGGCAATTGAGACCACGACCACACATCCCAGACGAGAAGTCCTTTATGGGGATCCAAGACGAGACCATGCGGAACTTGGTGCCTGAGCAGTATCTCCAAGTCGTCTTTTGTAATGCTCCACCGCTCCTGAATCTCCACTGAGGTCAGCCAATACCCTGTTCCTGTGTTGCGCAATTCAAGCACCTTTTCAAGATAGCTGACATCGTCGAAACGACTAAAGATGCAGGATTCTGGCTGAGTCGCGATGGGAAACCACGATAAATTTGCCAGTGAATCCAGTTTTTCTCTTGGCATTCTGACTGCAATTTGTGCTTCGTGCTTGACCAGCCATATCGGCAAGCCGCTCTCCAGGATCACGTTTTTCAGTTCTTCCCTGGAAATGCTCCATCGTGTTAACAAATCGGGCGTCGCTATCCATTGGCCGGACGAATCGTCAAAACAGTCCATAACAAAGGTTGCTGCGCCGCAGTGCTCGGAATATTCATGTAGGTGGTGCTCGTAAGTGAACCGGAAGTCCTGATAGCGTGCATCGACTCGAATCTCAGCGGGAATCGCCGACTCTTTCTTGTCGATCAACTTCAGCACGAGTTTTGAAGGAATGCGCGGAATTTTGGCCATAGGCGACCCTCTGACAGCAAGAGGTGGTGTCAAACTATATAGGGAGCGTCATGAATATGCAAGTAGGCTGTGCGACGAGTCAGTTGATATACTGGTACGCTATTTTGTTTCGTCTTGTTCGGAACGTTCCTCTTGGTAAGTAAGTCGCGGCCGGCCATAGCGTTCCCAAAGTATGCTGTCAAGGATCTTGCCAGGGCTAAGGCGCTGTTTCTTGGCCTCGCTCAGAAGCCGCTCCGCGAGCACGTTGTCAAGCGTGATGGTCATTTTCGTGTATTTGCGATCTTCCTTTCGGCCGGTCCGGTGTGGGAGTGGCAACGGGCTTTCGGGAAACACAGGCGGAATGGTCCGCATGGTCTGAATCATTTCCTGAAATGTCTCGCGAGCGATCTGCCGCACCCGGTGTTCCCATTGGTCGGAACGGTCCGGGCGTTCCTCCCGTGCGGCATGTTCCGACTGTTCCTCTCGCTTGGGCTTCCGCGGTACGGTCTTCCTCGTGGTCGGTCTCTTGGGCATGGTGCGTTCCTCCCGGTCGGACTGCTCGGCATTATCCGATTGTGCCGCATGTTCGGCAAACCGGTCAAGCTGATTCGTGCTCTGTTCGTTCCGCATGTTACGCAGCTTTCAGAACACGCACGACTTGGGTTTGACTGAACGCGGTTCCTCGCCGGGTGCGAAACCCCTCTCGTTCCAAGGCACGAGCGATCTCCCTCGTGCTGCACCCCTGGTCGCGCAACTCCACAATCCTGGAAATGCAGCGCTGCTCCTCGGGATCGGTCACGAAACGGCCCCCTTCCACCTTCCACCCGTACGCGGGTCGTCCACCGATCCGCTCCCCTTTCTCGCGTTTCCTCATGAGCGCCTGTCGCGTCCTGAAGCTGATCAATTTCCGTTCCCTCTGATTCAACCCTGCACGAACAAACCGCATGAATTCCGCGTCAAGATCGTCTTTCGTCAATTCGCCCTCGGTGCAGGATAGAAGCCGGACACCTCGCCGAATACACAGCGTCTCGATTCTCAGACTGTCCTCACCATCACGGCTCAGACGGTCAGAGCGCCACACCACCACCACATCAACCGCGCGTTGATCTATGGCCTGTAGGATTCGCTGAACACCGGGCCGGTTTGAGAGCAGCTTTCCGCTGATTCCGTCGTCACACTCGGCTATGGTGACGGTCAAGCTCTCTCGAACGCACAACCTCTCTATCTCAGTCTGTTGGTAGTCCAAGCTCACCGAATTCTCATCGTCCTTGGAGATCCTGATGTATGTGGCCGCGGATTTCATCTCCCCTTCCTCCCGTTCGGAACGTTATGACCAGTCTTGCACACTTGAGACAACATTGTCAAGCATAATGTTCCGATCGTTCGGCACATTGAGCAAATTACTGTAGCGCCCTGGAATGACACAAGAAGACAAGTATTGTGCGGAATGGTCTGCACATGCCGAACACGAAAACGACCGTTATTGTGTTCAGAGAATCGTGCTACGGTCTCCAAGCCGTCGTGGACGGACGACGAAAAAGCGCTTGACTTGCAATATCAAAAACGCGTACCGTTCAAGAAAAAGCTTGAAAGTCAGGGGGGTAGCAATGATAATCTTTGGAAACAAGGGGTATTGCGATCACCTCGGATACATCATTCTTCAATGCCGTTCCTGCGGCCAAACTAACCCCTTTTCTGTTTACCAGGTTCGGAAGAAATTCACCCTGTATTTCATTCCCACCTTTTCGTATTCAAACAAGCAGTACATCGAATGTAGCGCGTGCAAAGCCGCTGTTGAAGTTCCGGCGGAAATGAAGCAACAACTCGCAGCCTCCATTTTGTCCCAAGAACAATTGTCGCGGTTAATAGCAGACATCAACAGAGAGAGGCAAGATATTGAGCAAACGAAGCAGATCCAACAAGGGCCTGCCATGAAGACGTGCCCATACTGTGCGGAGGAAATTAAGTTTGAGGCTAAGTTTTGCCGGTTTTGCAATCACGATCTTTGACGAGAGCCAGACCAGGGCTCGGTGGTGAGTAAACGTCTCTTCATGCAACGGATTGACTGGGGGATGACATGAGCGAATCAGTGGAGAAGGCTGTCTCGGTTCAGCGAAACAGTTACGCTGTAGCTGGTCTCGTGCTTGGCATCGTTTCTGTCTTTTTCTATCAAATCGGGATACTCCCGCTTGCTGGAATTGCCCTTAGCGTCGTCGGTCTCGTGAAGGCGAAGGATTATGCTGGCAAGGGCACTGTACAGGCCACCATAGGGTTGATACTCAGTTGACTCTATACCATTCTCTATTTGAGATTTTATGGGCACATCTAAACTCTCTTGGAACAATGAGTTCGATCTGAGCTTTGCAGGGTATTTTCTGTCCGCCCACCCTGCTTCTTGAAAACGGCCCCTCTCGCCGTCACTGACGAATGAGAACATTCGCGCGCTACTCTCCCTACCAGCGAGCCCACAAAATCGCATGACGAGGTTTCTGGTAAGCGAGGCGCGGTCTCTGTTGTGAATGGCGGCTCAGGTCAAGGGCAAAGATCAAGTCTCGGGAAATGTTCTCGCGGCCAGGGTCTTGATACAGCAACGCGGCTCTCGTGATTCGGGTCAGAAGGTCAGTGCCCGCAGACTTGAGGCAGACATACCTACCGGTCGGTAAGGTGATGTAACTGCGAGGTAAGTGTTACTCACCGGGCCAAGTGCGAAAAAATTACGCACCGACGTTCTGGTTAACCTGCCGGGTTAATCGCCACCCCACCGGGGAGGGAGGGGGGAACGGGCCACCCCCCGTTCTATTTTTCTACGCGGGGGCCCCAGAGGCTTCTTCTCACCAGAGCACAAAAAATCAAAACTTTACCTCAGCCATATCGATTTGGTAACATCGGCTCCGTCAACTCCATCCTGTCATGATGCTATGGGGGGAACAATGGAAGCGTTGGCTGTCTTGGTTTTTGCGGGTATTGCCGGGCTTATAGGATACTCTATGGGCAAGAGCAACGTTGACACCGTACGTGCAAATGCTGAAAGGGAAAAGCAGAAGCTGGTCTCGGAAATTGCGGCAGAGCGCGCGGAACTGGCGAAGGTCAAAGAGAGGCAAGAGAGGGAAATTGCCGCCCGAGAAACCCAGCTTGACCAAAGGAGATTATCGGAACAAAGGAAAATCGGGGTGGAACAGATGCGGGCTCAACAGGACCTTGCAGACGAACACAAGCGACTCAGACGGGAAATTGAAACTCAACGACTACAATTTGATTTCGAGACCAAGCGCCAAACAAAGTATCTCGACGAACGAGACGAAGCATTCCGGACAGGATTCGTGAATGGGAGAAAGTGGTTAGCGGATATGATCGCCGAGACTGAGTCCGTGGCAGATATGAAACTGGAGCGCCAACTGTTGGGAAAAGAGAGATCTGCGCCGAAAGCTGCTGAAGCGGTCAAGAGAATTGGTGCACAGAAAAGAGAGATCAATCTAAAGCTCAAGTTTCTTGAATATCAACTCCGCTCGTACGAAGAATATTTTCCATTTCTCGAAGATTATCGGGAAGCTATTCTCGACGAAAGGATTCCTCTGTTGCCAGGAAGCGATAATCGAGAGCAACTTCAGGAAAGTGATCCGGTAATCCGATTTTTGGACAAAGAGGAATACGACAAACTATGTCCCGCGGAGAGGCATCAACTCGCGCTTGACCGGTACCTAAAGCGGCCAAAGACTAATTGGGAGGTCGGCCTCCTTTATGAGCGGTACGTGGGATATCTTTACGAGCTGAAAGGCTGGAAGGTAACGTACCGAGGCGCAATAAAGGGCTTTGCTGATTTCGGTCGCGATCTCGTCTGCTATCAAGATGATAAGGTCAAGATCGTACAGGCGAAATACTGGCGTCAGGAAAAGGTCGTGCGGGAGAAACACGTCTTTCAGCTGTTCGGCACTGCCTGTCTCGTGAAGAGACAACACCCAGACCGCCGGGTGGAAGCGGTGTTCTATTCAACTACGCAATTGTCCGAAGAGGCTTTGGATGTCGCCAAACAATTGAAGGTCAACGTGCGCGTGCGGCCATTTGACCACGACTATCCTTGCATCAAGTGCAATATCAACCCCAAGACAAAGGACAAGATCTATCATTTGCCCTTTGACCAGCAGTACGACCATGCTGCGATAGGCAACTATCCGGGAGAGTGCTACGCGAAGACCTGTCAAGAGGCCGAAGAATTGGGCTTCAGGAGAGCATGGAAGTATTCTGGGCCTACAAAATCCCCTGGAACCAGCGTCTAACCAACTCTCTCGTGCTCGCGCCCTTTATCATCTCGCATCGGCTGATGTCTGCCACGCCATGCTTGTCTTTCAACGAAATGCTGTGCCCCGCGCCTGCTCCTGCAAACGGGCTTCTGTCCACGTCCCCGTGTAGATGCGGACTTTCCAGAGATTTGCCCCATCAAGAACTGCTCTCTCGAAGTCACACTCGTTCAAGCAAGCCATCGCGAGGTTGGTTGCTGTCAGTTGTGCGCTGGAGAAATCGGACTCGCTGAAATCAGCCCAAGCGAGATTCGCTACTAGCAGTGTTGCTTCCCGCAGATTTGCCCTTCTAAAATGCGCATAGACCAGATTCGCCCCCGTCAGGTTTGCTCCCGCGAGTTGAGCTGATGTACAATCAAAATGATGGAGATTGACATGCTCTAGCTCAGCTCCTGACAGGTCTACTTCGGATGACAGAGCATCCCGAACCAGTGCATCGAATGAAGTCGCGGTCTCTTGTAGGATGATTTCCGGATCTCTGCAACGTCTGATGTTATCGCGGAAGTGCCGATAGATAGTGAACTGACGCAGCATTGGAAAATCTCCATCTCCAATTGGCGGATCGCTTTGGCGCTCACTCGCATTGCAGGCGGAAAGCCTGGCAAGGGATCATTCAGAACATGCCCGATTTGCCACCGCCATATACCGGTACCAGGGGCTCGTTTCAAGATGAAAAAGCCCCGGTCACGGGGATCTTCAAACACTTTCTTCGATGAAGGGCGGCATTCGCTTGAACGGACGGCCAAGGGAAAACAGGGGGTCGGCCATTGCTGTATAAATTCAGCAGGCTTGCCCTCAGTTGCTCGAATAACTCCCGCAAGTCCCGCAAAGGTCGTCAGGACGAACCGGTGGTCTCGGTATTTCGCCACAACCTTGTGGTCATGACCACCACTTTTTGGGGTATCTTTTGGGTAGAAGATCCGCGTGTAATTTGCGGGAGTGGGGTGTGATTTGTTGTGCTTTGCGGGGAAAATGGAGTACCGGACGCCCGGATAACATCATGTTATGATTGACGGTTATTTCTCTCTTCGCGACTGTTAACCACTAGGTTGTAGGTTCGAGTCCTACTCGGGGAGCCAAAAAAGATAAATCATCCCGCTCGGTTACCAACGAGCCGCAGCGGGGTTTTTCGTCTCAGAATCGTCACTGCACCAGATCTGGCCGGTGCGTGAATCTTTTACGCCACCATTATTTGACAAATGAGGGGGATCGATTAACTCTCGACGACTCGCCTCGCCCGGTGTATTTTTACGGTCTCCGCTAGACAAGCTCGTCCTCTTCAGCCACAGATACCGACAGGAGGCGCCGGCTCATGCCCACACGAACGATCAACCTTAAACTGATTCTGGGGAGACGAGCGAATACCGCCGAATTGCGGCGTGCACTTTGGACCACGCATTACGAAATTAACAAAGCCGTCGAGCGAATCGAGCGGTTGCTGCTTTTCTGCCGAGGCGCTGCCTACCGAAACTTCGACCACGATGGCAACGAGATAGCGATAGCGGAAAGCGAAGTCGTTGCGAACGCCCTGACCGTTGCTCGGGAGGCCCAAACACGCAATGGAACGAAAAAAATCGTTACTGATGAAGATGTCCTTATTGCGTTGCGGGAACTCTACGAGCAAATTGTTCCTTCTTGCTTGTTGGATGAAAAAGGGAACCCGATGAAGGGCGATGCCCAAAGTTCCAACGCGTGGGTGAGTCCTCTGATGGACCCTGAAAGCGAAGGCGGCTTATCTGTATTCAGCAAAGTCCTGGACCCGCCACCTGAGTGGGTGCGGATGAAGGCGGCCGACCAAACCGGGTGGGAAGAGAAGTCGAAGGAATGGCTGGGTTCGGCGGACGGGAGAAGGCTCCAATCAACACCCGGCAGCCCGCCGGGCTGGGTGAGAAAGCTGCGGAACGGTCAGCCATGGCAGGACTCATTTATTGTGGATCAGGCCAAGAAACGCGAGGCGCTCGCACAAGGCAATGCGCCCGTTATCAAACGTCTCAAGGAATTGGGCTTGTTGCCGCTTGCGGAGCCAGAACTTCGCCGTAAACTTAAACCCAACGAAAACGGGGTATCCGTATGGGACCGGCTCGCTATGCGGCTTGCCGTTGCCCACCTGCTTTCCTGGGAAAGCTGGAATCATTCAACGAAGAAGGCGCACGATGAAGCAAAAGCCACGCGGGATGCCCTTCAGGAAGAGTATCGTCGATACGAGAAACAATTCAGGGAACTACGCGAATATGAAACGGAGCGGCACGAGAGACTTAAACTGGAGGCGTTCGCTGACGATGATCGCCCGTTCAAGACAGGTATCCGGGCCATCCGCGCCTGGAGCCGGGTACGCGAAGAATGGCTAAGAAACGGTAAGGCTGCACAAGACCGCAAGCAAATCGTGAGCCATCTCCAGACCAAGCTCCGTGGCAAGTTCGGCGACCCTGACCTGTTTCTGTGGCTTGCCGAAGAGGGCAGAGACCATTTGTGGAACCAATCCGACACCCTGACGTCCCTTGTTACACTCAATGAGGCCCAGCGGCTACTCGAGAAACGCAAACCTTATGCCCTGATGACCTTTGCAGACGCCCGTTTCCATCCTCGCTGGGCCATGTTTGAGGGGCCCGGCGGCTCCAATTTACGCAATTACGATATTGAGAGTCGGAACGGCGAGTTGTCTTTGCAGCTTGTTCTTCTGCAAGAGACAGAGACTGGTGGACTTGTTGAAAAGACGTTCAACGTCTGTCTGGCACCTAGCGGCCAGCTTTGCCACCTGGCCGTCGCTAGAGAAGGAAAGAAACTACTCCTCAAGTACCGCTCAGGCCATCAGGAGTTTCAGGGAGTTCCCGGAGGGGCGGAAATCCTGTTCCATCGCCCTTACCTCGAGCATGCTCAGAGAACGGATGAACTGATTGCCCAAGGCGCACCCGGCCCGGTTTGGTGCAAATTCACCGTTGACGTGCAACCTAAAGCCCCAAAAGACTGGCTGGACCGGAGAGGGAAAGTTGCCATTCCGTTAGAAGTCCGCCATTTCGGTACCGCTCTCTCGAACCAGAGCAACTACGCCGGCAAATTGGAAACGGGACTGCGTGTCTTATCCGTTGACTTGGGACTCCGAACGTTTGCCTCCTGTTCCGTTTTTGAATTAGTGAAGGGACGACCTACAGAGGGGCTCTTTTTCCCCGCTGCCGATGGAAAGGACACGCGAGATCCTGAAAAACTTTGGGCCAAGCACGAAAGAAGTTTCAAGCTCTGCTTGCCAGGGGAAACGCCGACCAAACTGCACGGAGCAACCAGAGCAGCCGCCAGGGATGAACTGCGCGCCCTCAAGCGCGATATCAGCCGGCTCAGGGATATCCTACGTCTTGGTATCCGAGTAGATAATGTAGAGAGGGACGAAGGTGTCAGGGCCTTCGTCGAATCTCTTGAAAATGGATTAGCGAATTCCGCCCTGGATTCAAGCATCCTTGAAAGCCTGAACGACCCAAAATTCAGGTCCACGCCCGAACTTTGGCAGTTTTGTTGCCAGCAGGTTTATGATGCCGCTGAAAAACGTGTTGCGCAGCGTTTCGGCGAATGGCGCGGGCGCACCCGGCCGAAATCCATGTCATGGGCGGACTGGCGCGGTAGACGTTGCTATGCGGGCGGCAAATCGATTTGGATGCTCGAATACTTGGAAGCCGTTCGCAAACTCATCATGAGTTGGAACCTTCGCGGGCGGTCTTATGGGAAGGTCAATCGACAGGACAGGAAAGCCTACGGGACGATTGCTTCTCGTCTACTCCATCACATCAACAATCTTAAGGAGGATCGCGTCAAGAGTGGCGCTGATTTCATCATCCAAGCCGCGCGTGGATATATCCCTGTTAAGGACGGCGTCGGTTGGGTCAAGAAGTTTGCCCCGTGCCGGGTAATTCTCTTCGAAGACCTCGCGCGGTACAGGTTCCGTTTGGATCGACCTCGCAGAGAGAATTCCCAACTCATGAAATGGAACCACCGCGAAATCCTGACCGAAGCAGCCATGCAGGCTGAAATTTACGGAATGGTCGTCGTAACAACCTCCGCCGGATTTAGCAGCCGGTACGCGGCGTCGAGCGGCGCCCCAGGGATGCGATGCAGGTATTTGAGAAGGGACGATTTCGAGGACGGCCGGCCCAAGCCGTATGTGGTCGCTGAACTGGAATGGATGCTTGGTAATAGCAGATCCAACGAGGTGGCCGAAACACAGAACGCGCTGAAAGAGAATATCCAACCAGGAACCTGGGTACCATGGAATGGCGGTGAGATGTTCGTCACACTCAAGCCGAACGGGAAACCGCATATGATCCACGCCGACATTAATGCGGCGCAAAACCTCCAGCGGCGGTTCTGGAACCGGTGCGGTGACGCGTTTCGAATCACTTGCACAGCCGACACGATCGATGGCGTTCAATGTTATAAACTTGATCGGGAGCCCGCGCCTCGTCTGTTGGGCGCGTTGCAGCAAATGGAAGGTGGAGGCGGTCCATTCTATCTGAAGGATGAGACGGGCGGTCAGCGATATGTGATGACCCCATTTGCAGGCAAAACCGGAAGGACTCCACCGGTGAGAGAAGATGTTTCTATCGAAGACGCACTCGAAGAGGCGCTCGTCGAGCTTGACGAAGACTCAGGCGGGGCCAGGGAAACCTTCTTCCGCGATCCTTCCGGTATCCTCTTTAACACAAGGTACTGGATTCCATCAAAACTGTTCTGGTCGCACGTGAGGGCCAGGGTCTGGAGCGTGCTCAGAAATCGATAGAAGAAATTTGAGAGGGGGAAATGACCAGATCGGCTGCTGACGACGAAGATCGACATCTTACGCCGGTGCGGGGTCTGAATGAGTTCGTTTATTGCCCGCGCCTTTTTCATCTGATGTACGTGCAGGGTCTCTTCGACGAGAGCATTGACACGCTGGAAGGACGTATTGCTCATCAAAAGAGACTGAGCAAAGGCAAGGCAGGTTCGGGGCGGGGAGAAGATGAGGATAGGAACTTGCCCTGGCGGGCGGACTTGGTGCGGGAATTCACGTTGTCCTCAGACGCCTTGGGAATTATCGGAAAATTTGATGTCCTGCTTTCCGAATCCGATGAGACCGTTCCGGTTGAAGTTAAACATGGCCCTCAGCCTGACGGAGGAGAACCATTCACGGTCGGTCCACACCAATTGCCGGCCTATGCATGGGGTAACGACCAGATTCAGTTGGCCGCGCAAATGGCACTGCTGCGAGAGGCGGGTTATGATTGCAGCAAAGGCCGCCTTTACTATCAGCAATCGGGGGCACTCGTTGAGCTTGCGTGGAACAGCGAATTGTCTGCCGCATTGAGCTGGGTCGCGGAACGGGCCCGGATGTTGGTCTCTGCGCCAATGCCCGACCCCTTAGCGGATTCGAAGAAGTGTATCCGCTGTGCGCTCAACCATGTCTGCCTTCCTGATGAAACGCTGTGTCTCCAGGGTGAGCAGCCCGAGCCCAGACAACTGTATCCCGGCCGCGACGACTGCGGAGTCCTTCATCTCATCACGCCGGGGACTTATCTGGGCAAGAATGGCGAAGCGGTGAAGATCGCGGTTCCTGGCGAGAAGGACGTTCTCGTTCCAATAAAAGATATCGCGCATGTTTGCTGTTGGGGAGCTGTCCAGGTTTCCACCCAGGCCGTGCTGGCACTGGTAGAGCGTGGGCTGTGCATCAGCTGGCTCACCGGAGGCGGTTGGATTCGGGCCATTACGACAGCGCCGCTGGAAAAGAATGTACATCTGAGAAGGGCCCAGTACCGTGTCTGTGATGACTCGGAGACGTGCCTGCGACTCGCCCGGTGGATTGTGACCGCCAAGATTGAGAATCAGCGGATTCTAGTGAGGCGCAACGGTGGAGAGGCGTCGCCCACACGATTTCTTAGAGTCCTGCGCGCCTGCAAGCAGCGTGCAGAGAATGCGGACAACATCGAGACACTTCGCGGCATTGAAGGGTTTGCCGCAAGATCGTACTGGCAAGCATTCCCTTCATTGATCCACGAAAAGTCAGGCGAGCGGTTAGTCATGAATGGCCGCAACAGGAGGCCGCCGAAGGACCCGGTCAACGCCCTGCTTTCCTTTGGCTATTCCATGCTCTTGCGAGATCTCATGACCGCCTTGCACAGTTGCGGTATGGACCCGATGTATGGTTTCTATCATGCGCTGGTTCCCGGACGCCCGGCCCTTGCCCTGGACCTGATGGAGGCGTTCCGCCCCTTGGTTGTGGATTCCGCGGTGCTCCGGGCAATTAATGAAGGAAGCTTCTCACAAAAGGACTTCGTCCAATCGAAGGGATTTTGCACTTTGAAGCCCCACGCGAAGAAGCGGTGGATTAAGGCGTACGAGCGACGCGTCAGTGAAATGGTAACCCACCCTGTTTTCGGATACCGTTTGAGCTACCGCCGGATATTTACTCTGGAAGCTCGGCTTTTCGGACGCTTCCTTTCAGGAGAAATCCCTGAATATCATCCATTGATGACGAGGTAGGCCATGAGGCATTTCGTCCTGATCTGCTATGACATAACCGACGATAGGAGACTGCGACGGATTTTCACACTGCTCCAAGGGTATGGCGAGCATGTCCAATATTCCGTTTTCTTGTGTCAGCTCACCGAAAAGGACATGGTGGTTCTTTCCGAAAAGATTAAGGACATCGTAAATCAGAAAGAGGACCAGGTAATCCTTATCCGACTTGGCCCTGTCGGGAGCAAGTCAGATTCGGTGCCACGCGGCTGGCAGGTCATCGGAGCGCCCATTTCGATTTCAGATCACTCTTTGATGATCTATTGACTTAGCACTGCTGATTCGGTAATTTCTTGCACGACCTACAGGGTCGATAAAGATTCAGCGGCAGTGCCACGAGGCTATTAAAGTAGTCGGACCGCTGATAGTTATCCATTTTTGATCGATCTTTGAAAAACGAGCGGCGAGTTCGTCCAGAATTCCCTTGACCTGCTCGGAAGCGGTGCTGAAGATGATTTTTTCAGGCTCGAGTAATATCGCCCCCACGACAACGACCGCAAATCTTATCGTGGAGACTGGCTGCTCGCAAATGAGGCCGTATCCTCCTGTATCTCAAATGGAAATTGGAGAGGCGGCCTGACCGCCCCGATCAATGGTGGATAGCTGGCACCTGGTAACCTATCAACCGCAGACAGATATGCAGATGCCTGACCGCCCCGATCAATGGTGGATAGCTGGCACCACGCTCTTTAACTCCCAGTCTGAGTGGCGCCTGCTGGCCTGACCGCCCCGATCAATGGTGGATAGCTGGCACTTCTTGTAGGTAGCTTGCCATAGTGCTTCACCGCGCCTGACCGCCCCGATCAATGGTGGATAGCTGGCACTTGTTTCCTTTCACGATATGATGTTGGATGTGTTGGCCTGACCGCCCCGATCAATGGTGGATAGCTGGCACGGCCGTAATATGGCGAGAGGCGATCATCTCGATGCGCCTGACCGCCCCGATCAATGGTGGATAGCTGGCACGTGGCAGCTTGACACGTACGGGGCGAACAACCACAAGCGCCTGACCGCCCCGATCAATGGTGGATAGCTGGCACTTCCCTGTAAAGCGCCGCGACCCCTAGGATGTCAGGGCCTGACCGCCCCGATCAATGGTGGATAGCTGGCACAAAAATTGGGAGTTTCGCCGCCCCTTCGCCTCAAGCGCCTGACCGCCCCGATCAATGGTGGATAGCTGGCACTCCATAGAAGACCAAGATCCTGCTCCAAAAATTTGGCCTGACCGCCCCGATCAATGGTGGATAGCTGGCACG
>Ga0172369_10000574_pt1 | contig 54985 bp, 36 predicted proteins | sample LakKiv25m_FD_114539 | JGI IMG/M metagenome (GOLD analysis project Ga0172369, IMG submission 114539) | Freshwater microbial communities from Kabuno Bay, South-Kivu, Congo - kab_022012_11.25m | ecosystem: Environmental > Aquatic > Freshwater > Lake | place: Democratic Republic of the Congo...
CATTTTATTTTGCAAGTTTGTTAACCGAAATATACGAAATCTTGCATTGTTTATAAAGCCATTTTAAGCCTAACTTATTATTTTTACAATGCGTTATGACGTTTTTAAGGACTGACTAAATATCAGATCGACTAAAAATAAAACGTTGCTTTAAGAAACGGAAAGAAAAGAAAATTTCCGGATGTTTCCTCCAGAGGACGGATACCGGCTAATTCCCATGCGGTGTTTTCTCCTCTGAATCTAATTCCTATCAAAATTATCCCGTTGAATTTATGTTCCATCAATTCCTTTGCGTTTGTATATTCAATGATCCCGCTAAGTTTTCCGGATAGTTTCTGGTTTATTCCACCCATAATTAAAAAGGAATTCCCGCCTTCTGCCAAATCTCCCATAAATGCAAAGGCAATATGAAAGCTCGTTTTTGGCTTGCTATAACTGAAAACATTGCCAATTGAGTACAATTGATTCTTAAAGGTCAATGATCCCCATACGGCTGATTGAAATTCTTTAGTCCTGAAAAAATTATGTTTAACTCCAAGAGTAAAACTCTCAATAAACTCAGCGGTGATCGGAAAAAGAAAAAAGCCGCCAATGTGGGTTCGGGATCCCGCGCTGAAGGTGAAATTAAGAAAGATTATCTCGTAACTTGAAAAATATGCACCGCTGTCCATCGTGTTCGCAGTCGGCATTAAAAACAATTCATGGCTTCCCGGCTCATAGACGTATCCATTAACGCTGTTTTCCGATTGAGCAAAAACAGATAAGTAAAAAAACAGACACAAAGTCAACACAAAATATTTTACGCGTAACATTGAACCTCCAAATTAAACCACCTTTTATCTGACCTTTCCTGTGATCCTCTCCCTTAACTGGGAAAAACGTAAACCTGAACGATAATTACTGATCGCGAGTTGAAGAGCGGCTGGATCGCCAAGTAAAAAAACTTTCTGTTTACCTCTGGTGACAGCAGTATAAATCAATTTTCTCTGTAGCATAATTGAAAATTCCTTAAGTACAGGAATTACAACAACGGGGTATTCACTGCCCTGTGATTTATGAATTGAGACGGCATAAGCCAGAACTAGATCGTCACTTTCTTCTGGTTTATAAAATACATTTTTTTCATCAAATTCAACGTGTACAATCTGATTGATTTTATTATAGGCAGCAATCTTACCGATATCTCCGTTGTAAACATCCTTGTCATAATTATTCCGCATCTGCATGACTTTGTCTCCAACGCGAAAAATCCGGTCACCTCTCCTGAATTCAGCCCCATCGGGATTAATCGCCGCCTGTAATCTAATATTCAGATTATCCACACCTGCGGCTCCGCGGTACATGGGAGAGAGCACCTGAATATCTGCCATAGGTTCAAATCCATAATTCAGAGGAAGATATTTTGAAACAAGATTTACGATCTTCTCAGAGACAGTGTTCGAGTCATAAACATTTCCAAAGAAAAAATCAGGGTTGTTTTCAAGCTTCTGATCAGTTGCCGGCATTTCGCCATTGTTTATCATATGAGCATTAACAACAATTGAACTTTGTTCTTCCTGGCGGAATATTTTTTCAAGCTTCACGGAAACAACTTCGCCCGAGTCAATTATATCTTTTAACACTGTGCCCGGTCCTACAGATGGAAGCTGATCAGCATCGCCAACAAGGATTATCCTGGCATCTTCCGGCAGCGCAAGTGCAAGATGTGAAAACAGCACTATGTCCACCATCGACATCTCATCAACAATCAGCATATCGGTTTCTAAAGGATTGTCTTCATTTTTGTTGAATCTGCCATCGAGCGGAGAGTATTCCAAAAGCCTGTGAATTGTTTTAGCTTCCCGCCCCGTTGCCTCAGCGAGTCTTTTTGCTGCTCGTCCGGTAGGTGCCGCAAGCATAGGCTGCATTTCGAGTATCTCACATATATCAATTATAAACCGGATTATTGTTGTTTTACCTGTACCGGGACCTCCGGTAATTACAACAATATTCTTTTCGAAAGCCGCCAGAATAGCCTTTAGCTGTTCATCTGCCGGAGTTATACCTGTCTGGTCTGAAATTTTTTTGATAAATTGTTTAATATCATGAAAATAATCAGAACTTCGGGTGGACAGCAAAATTTTCTGTGCGGTTACCCTTTCTGCATACTCCATTCCTTTCAGATAAACTGGATTACTTCCGGAGTCTTCGGTAAGAAAATTATTTTCGTCGATAAAGACTCTCCCTTTATATGAAAGCCGCTTGAGAGAATCTGTGATCTGTTCAGAGAATACCCCGAGTGTGGCTGCAGATTTTGTAACAAGTCGATCATAAGGATAGCAAACATGCCCTTCATCTGAGAGAGAGCGAAGAGTATAAACAACCGCTGCATCAATTCTTCTGGGATCATCATGAGTAAATCCGAGTTTCTCAGCAATTTTATCTGCTGTAATAAATCCGATACCATATATATCATCAATAAGTTTATATGGATTATCGCTTATAACAATTTTTACGGCTGCTCCGTATTGTTTCAATATTTTACCAGCCGTTCCGTGTGTTATACCCAGCTCCTGAAGGAATATCAGATTTGCCCGTTGTTTTTTCTGTTCTTCCCATTGAGCAGAAATATCAGCAAATCTCTTTTGTCCAAACCCGGGAACATCCAACAGGCAATTAATATCACCATCGATTTTGAGGAGTGCATCTGGTCCCAGAGATTTAACTATCTTCTTTGCCATTGCCGGCCCGATTCCTTTAAAAACACGAGAGGCTAAATATTTTTCAATATCAATTGCGGAAGTAGGAAGAACGGTATTGTATTTCTCAACCTGAAACTGTTTACCGAATTTGGAATGAATTGTCCATTTGCCTGTCAACTCAAATTCATCACCCTCGTTGAGGTCGTGAATATATCCGGTTATGGTGTCAATCGTAAAGGCATCACGTTTGAACTTTGCAACAGTATAACCGTTTTCTTCGTTTCTGAAAACAATTTTAAGTATTTTTCCCTGAATAGTATCCATCATGAATGTTTTATCGATTACTGAAAAAAAAGAAATTCAATAAAAATATCCGCCTGAGAGCTGATGCAAAATAACGAAATAATTCCTCTGAACAGCGCTGATTGATAATCTATTAGTCCAAAATCTTATATTGGAATAAAACCCCATTGACCAAAGGATTTATGCCGGACATTATTAGAAATTCTACGTCATTGTTTGTGGGCGACAGCAGAAATAAGGTTATTTAGGGAGCATGATTTCTGAGCTTCTCATAGCCCTTGGAAATTGAGATTTTAATCCCTCTGCAGTAAGTATAGCTGCGCCAAGATATAGGCCATCATATCGTATTATCTTTTGTCCCGGATTTTCGGAAAAGGATTTGAGAGTCCCGCCTCCGAAATATGTGTTAAATTCATCGGTAGTCTGCAAATCAATAATATTCTTTGAAGAGTGTTTTCCGAAAACTCTTACCGCCTGAGAGTGTAAAGCAAGTTTTCCGTGTTTATCAATGCTGCCGAGTTTCTGGCCTATCCTTGCGAAAATATCCAGCGGTTTGATCTCCCAGCCAGCGTTGTTAAAAAATATATCCGTACCCTTCATAAAAAAAGTATATCCTTCGAGTACAGACCAATCAACACAAAATTTTTCCGAAAAATATTCAAGGTGTGGTCTGAGATCTTTATGTGCCGGTGGAACCTGTCTGAATACGGATCGGTTGTTGTTCTGCATAGGATTTAATGGTTCAGTTTCGGCAGTTTTTACTATTTTAGCCAGAAAAAACCCCTCGCTTCCAATCTCCCAGGGTAATAACCTTTTGGAATAATGAACTGATGAGTTTTCTACTGAATATTTTTCACCCGTAAATCCGCTATGTGTGGGAAGAGGAATATCAATTTCCTGAATTTCTGCCGGGTATTTTTTTAACAGTTTGTCTATTACCTGTTCATTCTCTTCGATAGTCAGAGTACACGTTGAATAAACAAGAGTGCCTCCGGGTTTAAGCATTTTTAGTGCAGCTATGATAAGCTTGAGTTGTTGTATTGCAAGCTTATCCGCATGGTTTTTATGCCACCAGTTATTAATATCACTTTTTTTTTGAAGTATCCCAAGTCCGCTGCAGGGAACATCCACAAGAATTTTATCGAAATAATTTTCAAAAATTTTACTAAGAAGTTCCCCCTTGAAATTAGAAACTGCAAAGTTGGGATGATTCATCCTTTCAAGGTTATAAACAAGGGCTTTTGTTCTGTCTATTGAAATTTCATTCGCCGCCAGTGTTCCTTTTCCATCCATAATAGCAGCAATCTGCGTGGTTTTCGAACCCGGGGCTGCGCATAGATCAAGGACTTTATCATGGGGTTTTGGCTGTAATACAAGAGGTGGAAGCATTGAGGAAAGGCTTTGGATATAATAATGTCCAAGATTGTGTTCCAGGGTCTTTCCGATCCTGCTCCCACCAGAAATCACTTCGAGTGCGTTATCTATTTTTTTAACTGGATGTACTACAATCTCATATTTTGCCAGTCTCCGGATCAACTCTCCAGGTTCTGTTTCGAGCGGATTGATTCGAATGAACGACCTTGAATTCTCAGAGGAATACTCTATGTAATTATTATAGAAAGCCTCGCCGAAATTATTTTTGAAGTATTCGCTGATACTATCATTGAATCCGTTCAAGCTATGCACATTATTTTACTGAATTAAAATTGATGTCTGCTTCATCCGGATTTTCAATCCATTCGGCAACAAAAATGTTTGTATCGCGCGTGGGGGTTCGGGAAGCATTTCGGTTTGAAGCGAAAACTAATCTTTTTCCATCAAAAGAAAACATCGGGAAAGCATCAAATGTACCTGAATTTGTAATTTGCTCAAGTCCGGTCCCGTCAGGATTTATCATAAATATGTCGAAAATCCTGCCGCCCTGGGCTAAGGAATGATGATTGGAAGAAAAAAGTATTTTCTCACCGTCTGGGTGAAAAAAGGGTGCCCAGTTCGCTCCGTCAAGATTAGTAACCTGCCGCACGTTCCCGCCATCAATATCGGAAATATAAATATTGAGTGCCTTTGGCTCAACAAGATTATCACTAAGCAGACGCATATACGATTCCGCCTCTTCCCCAGTGGGTCTGCTTGCACGCCAGACAATCGATCTTGAATCCGGAGAGAAAAATGCTCCGCCATCGTAGCCGGGTGTATCGGTCAATTGCAGAATTTCACCTGTTGAAAATTCATATCTGTACAACTCAAGGTCACCTGAACAAGTAGAAGTAAAAACCATGTATTTACCATCCGGTGAAACCGTTGCCTCTGCATCATAGCCTTCGTTTGTAATAAGAGACTCAGTTACCCTGGAGACAGGGTCATAAACAAAAATATCATATCCTGTATAAATCGGCCAAACATAACGACCTTCTTTGAACATCACGGTTTCAGGACACTTATTGTTTGCCTCATGTGTGGAAGCATAAACAATTTTTCCATCCGCAAGAAAATAACTACATGTTGTCCGCCCAGTTCCGGTTGATATTAATTCATATCGATTTCCGCCTGCCAGGGGGCTTCCATCTGCATTCATGCGAAAAATCTGATCACAACCCTGGTCGTTAATCGCTGACCAGTCACTTTGAAAGATTAGTTGTTTGTTATCAAATGACCAGTAAGCTTCGGCATTATTACCGCCAAATGTAAGTTGTTTTATGTTACGGAGATGTTTTTCTCCCTGAAATCTGAGCGAATCTTTAAGTGGATAGTATTCTGACTGCGGGAAATATATATTTGAAGAAATAATTGTCAATAAAATAATTACTCTTAACACTAATTTGTGCCTTTCTGATTTGTTGAGATGTTTTTTCTAAATAATAAATAAAAACCTAATAACACGAGAGGAATGCTAAGCAACTGTCCCATATTAAGAAGTAAACCTTCCTCAAAATATGTCTGGTTTTCTTTGATAAATTCAACGAAGAACCGGAATGAAAAAACGAGTATAAGAAATAATCCAAATATTGTACCTTGTGGTGTCCGTTCCTTTTTGGTAAGGTATAATTTATAAATTATTCCAAAAACTATAAAATAAGCAATTGATTCATATAGCTGAGCCGGATGTCTGACAACATCATCAACTCTTTCGAAAACGAAGCCCCATGGCAAATCAGTCGGAGTCCCTATTATTTCGGAATTAAAGAGATTTCCCAGCCTAATAAGAGCTCCACCAAGAGCAGCTGTAATAACAACTCTATCCATTACCCAAAGATACGATTGATTCTTTTTCTTCTTTGAATAATACCAGACTGCCGATAATATACCGATTGCTGCGCCATGGCTTGCGAGACCGCCATTCCATACTTTGATTATCTCAAGCGGATTTGTGAGATAGTATTCCGGATTGTAAAAAAGACAATGTCCGAGCCGTGCTCCAACAACTGTACCTATTATCACAAACCATAAAAGGTCGTTAACATCTTCCGGATTTTTTGATTCCCACCTGAAGATTTTTGTCATTATCTGATATCCGGCAAGGAAACCTGCCGCAAATAATATACCATACCATCTGACAGTTATAAATCCTATCGAAAATATTTCAGGGCTGATATTCCAGTTGATCACACTAATCCCATGAGTTGATATTTATTCCTTAATGAAGTATTCACTAGCAAGATAACAGAGAGAAGCGATTAAAATTGTTAGTGAACCAGACGCCAAATTTAAATAATAAGAGCTAAATAACCCAATGAGAATAAAAGCAAGCCCGAAAAGCGCTGAAAAGAACATCATTGATGAGAAACTTTTGCTTAGTTTCAGGCTTATTGCCTGTGGGATTGAAAAAAGAGCTATTAGTAATACGATACCGACAATTTTGATAAGGATAATTGTGGATAAGGCGATAAGACAAAGCAGCAGCATATCGATAAGTCCCGTTTTAATACCCATTGATGCTGCAAATTCCTCATCAAAAGTTACTGCCTTAAATTGTTTATAAAACATGGAAACAAGTATTATTATTACTACATCAGCACCGAGAATAAAATAAATTTCAGATGTGGGCACCGTAATGATATTGCCGAATAAATATCCCATCAGGTTCGGAACATAACCCGGAGTAAAATTTATGAACAACACTCCTATGGACATTCCCAAAGCCCAGGCAATACTAATAAGCATATCTTCATTTTTTCTTTTTTTCCGCCGAAGTGATGATATAAATATTGCAGTAAGAAGTGCAAAACCCAATGCTCCGATCATAGGGTGGAATCCATAATAATAACTCATACCTATTCCACCATAGGAGGAGTGGGCAATCCCTCCGCTGATAAACGTAATTCGCCTTAGATATACGAATGTGCCAACAATACCAATGGCTATACTTGAAAGAAACGCAGCATACAAAGAATTGATAAAAAACTGATTATTAAATAATTCTGATAACATATTTAATGAGTCTCCAAAACCCTGTGCGGAACACCATGAGCGATCAGATCCACCGGACATTTATAAACAGCTTCGAGAGTTTCCTGTGATATTTCCTTTGAATCATGATAATGGAGTTCCCGGTTAAGACAGGCAATTTTTTTTACATATCTTGAAATTACTCCGATATCATGCGAAACAAGCAGTATCGTTATATCTTTATTGAGCTCTTTAAGAATTTCAAAAAAATTTATATTTGATTCATAATCAATGCTTGCAGTCGGCTCATCAAGTATTAGAATTTTGGGCTGAACTGCAAGAGCTCTTGAAATAAGAACTCTTTGTTTTTCCCCTCCCGAAAGTTCCGAGACCTGTCTTTTTGCAAGATGTGAAAGCCTTGTTTTTTTAAGTATATCATCAATCAGCGAATCAATAATTACCTTCGATACTTTACTTGTATATGTACCCATTTTTATTACATCTGTAACATTCACTGGAAAATGGCTTTCGAAGGTTGAATACTGAGGAACGTACCCTATAGTCCCTCCTGAATCCTTTGGGTTTTTTCCAAAGATACTCACCGATCCTGCAGAGGGTGTAATAAAGCCCATTATTGTCTTAAGGAAAGTAGTCTTTCCTCCGCCGTTCGGACCAATTATTCCTAAAAATTCTTTCTCGGCAAGGTCCAGATTTATCGTATTAAGAATCGTCTGATTTCCAAACTTCACTGTCAGATTTTTAAGACTAACAGCATTTACTATTTCTCTATTTTGCTGTGGCAAATTTTTTACTCACTTCAATAAAGTTTGCAATAATATTTTCAGGTAATGGGTTAACCATAACAATATCAATTTTTAATTCACTACGAATCGTATTAACAACGCTGTTATCAAACTGTGGCTCAACAAATATCTTTTTAACTCCGCTTTCCCTGATCCGAGAAAATATTTTAAGCATTTCACCAGCGTTTGGTTCCTTTCCATGGCTTTCAATAGATATTTCCCGGATACCATATCTGGAAAGTAGATATTTCCATGCCGGATGATAAGTTACAATATATTGTTCTTTCAGGGGATTTAAATTTTCAGAAACAATTATTTCAGCAGAATCAAGTTTTTCTGCAAAGGCTTTTTGCCTCTTCATAAAATCATTTGCTTTTTCAGGAAAAAGTGATGACAAACTCTCTGCGAGATTCATACTCATCTTTTTAACTTCTTCAATTCCAAGCCAGATATGAGGATTGTGTTCGAATATTTCGATTCCTTTTTCAAGAGTAATTGTACGTATATCCGGTGATTTATCCCATCCGGAGATGGTTTTCTCAAAAAGCAGATCGGTTCCGGTCAGGATAAGGGCTTTAGCTTTTGCCATTTTCTTCACGACCTGCACCTCCGGCTCATATGTTTCATGAGACGACCCCGCAGGAATAAGAGCTTCAACCTCGAAATCAGTACCCGTGATATTCAGCACAATATCCTTTAATGGGATGATAGATGTGAGAATAATAGGTTTTTCGGGAACCCCGGAGTTGTTTTCGCTTTTCGAGCATGAAGAGATAGTAACTAAAATAACGATAAGAAATATCAGTCTGCGCATTCAGGACAAATCCCCTTAAATTCAATAATATGTTCAGAAATATTAAAACCGGTTTCAGCCTGAACCTGACCTACACAACAAATTGAGATATCTTTTATTTTTCCGCATTTTAAACAGATAATTTTATGTTTATGGGAATCATACTGAAGTTCATAACCTGCTATTCTGTCACCGGTAAATACTTTCCTGACAAGACCAGCTTTGTTAAAAAGCTCAATATTTCTGTAAACAGAAGCAAAATCAGTATAATTGCACACGTTATGAATATCACGAACTGTCATTGGATATCTTGCTGAGTGAAGTACTTCGATTATCTCAGTACGCTGGCGTGTCAGTTTAAATCCTGATTCTTTTAGTTTGTCAAGAAATTTTTCCATAGCCAAAAATAATGCTAATATTCTCCAAATGCAAATTACTTGCAATTGAGTTGTTCACATTTTAACTGCTGCTTTATTTATTTTATATATTCTTTAAATAGAAAAAGAAACAATAATAGTAATAATGATGTTCATAAGTTGATAAGTCGGTAAATATATTAATCTTCTGAATTTAGATACGTTTTGACTACTTATCCGGTACAGAAAAAATTGTTAACTTTGAATCACTTATTAACACTGTGTTGATAACCTGCCATAATTCACAAATTAGACATACGTTATTCACATACTTATTAACACTGTGAATAGTAAAAATATTAAACTGAAAGAAAAGGATTGCCGGTGCTTCTGATTGAAATACTACCTGATAAATGCGATTTTTGCGGCTGCTGTGTGGGTGTTTGTCCTGAAGATGCAATTGAACTGAAAGAAGCTGAGATCAGCATTATTGAAAGTTTATGTACGAACTGTTCGAAATGCATCTGGGCTTGCCCAATTGAAGTAATAAAATTCGATATAGAAAAGTATAAGAAAGCCAAGAATGAAAAACTATTATGATATAGTGGTAGTAGGCGGTGGTCCGGCTGGGACGGTTGCTGCCCGATTCGCTGCAGAGCGGGGAATGTCTGTGCTGATCCTGGAAAAGGACCGTGATATAGGTTATCCTGTCAGATGCGGCGAAGCGATTTCCCACGCCGGGGTTGCAGAATTTATTGATCCTGATCCGGCATTTATTTCTTCAACAATATCAAAATTTGCTTTCATTGCCCCGGACGGGACAGAAGTGGTTATCCCTCTTGAAGAAAAGGGATACATTTTGGAACGCAGGATATTTGATTATGAACTCGCAAAAAAAGCAGCAGATAAAGGCGCCGAAATTCTTACCCGTGCCTATGTAAATGGGCTAATAATTGACTCAGGTAGGGTATGCGGAGTAAAATATGAATTCCGCGGAGAACAGAAAGAAATCCGGTGCAAAATTGTAATTGCCGCCGATGGGGTTGAATCGAGAGTGGGACGCTGGGCAGGGATTAAAACTTACACAGATTTCCGTGACATGGAGTGCTGCGTCCAGATGACAGTGGCAAATATTACAGACCGTGATCGGGACACATGCTATTTTTATTTTGGTGAGAAATTTGCACCCCAGGGTTATTTCTGGATATTTCCAAAATCCAATGGTGCAGCAAACATCGGGCTTGGTGTGAGCGGGAAAGTTGGTAAAAAACGTCCGGCAATATCCTTTCTGAACGATTTTATGGAGAAAAAATATCCCGAATCAGCGGTATTGACAAGTATCGCCGGCGGTGTTCCATCGGTTACCACCCTTGAGAAAATCTCAGCACCGGGTATTATTATTGTCGGGGATGCAGCCAGGCAAGTTAACCCGCTTTCGGGCGGCGGAATAGCCAGTGGTATGATAGGGGGATCAATTGGCGGCAGAATTGCTGCCGAGAGTATTTTGGCGGGAGATGAAAAACACTTACTTACTTACGACAAAGCCTGGAACGAAAGGCTCGGTAAACGTCATGAAATCTTTGATCGTATTAAAAACGGTATTTATTACTTTACAGATGAAAAATTTAATGCAATTGCACATTCATTCAGCAAGATCGAATATGAGAAACGCACGATTGGAAATCTTTTTAAGACCGCTCTTTTAAATCACCCGTCGCTGTTGATTGATATTGCGAGGGTATTTCTGGTCAGATAAATAAATCCCCCTATTTTTTTGATCTGATATTTGCACGAGTGTCTCTTTGATCAGATTTTTTCCGATTCCGCCTCAACAATATTCACTTCGGGGAGACTGTATTTATTTAAGGCGTTCCCCAGAAAAAATCACTTTGCACACCAAGAATATTAGATTGTGAAACAACAGAAAGCAAATTAATATCGGGCGTGTAATCCTTAAAGATTTTATATTTGTTTTCTGAAAACTTCTAACTTATGAAAAAACTTCTTTTAGAATTACTCAAACAGCATTTTTATCTGATCATTCAGGTATGGTCGGACAAAATTAATCAAGGCTACCAATCTAAACTCAACAGCGCCCAGACAACTACATTCGTTGAAAACACACTTAACACGATAATGGAAATTATCGAAACAGCGGATTATTCAGTTGCAGATCAATATCTAATCGATATTTACTCATTATTTACAAAAAATGACCTGAACCTTCTTGAAATCAGCAATTTGTTCAGTCAGGGCAGGTTTTCAATAATTAATATTATAGAAAATGATAAATCTTATGATTTCGATGCAATAATTCTGCTCCGTTTCCTCGATGAAGTTATCGAACAACTTTACGCCCGCTTCGGTATGCTTTATCAGGAGACCAAGCTGAAAGAAATGAAGACTGACAGGGACAGGATTGAATCAAAACTGCTTGTAAGCCAGCAATACCTGAAAAATATTCTTTCAACTTCTGACTCAGCTATAATGGAGGTTGATGAAAAAGAAAAATTTATTTCATGGAATAAGGGTGCGGAAAAAATTTTCGGCTACAAGGAAGAAGAAGTTATTGGAAAACATTCAGGTCTCCTGCTCCCCGATGGTGAAAAATACTCGGGAGAACTTTATAACATAATTGAATCTGTTAAATCTGTCGGGAGTTTATCTCTGAATGAAACAGAGAGAAAAACGAAGGACGGCAGACTTATCTCAGTAAATCTTACGGTTACGAAACTCCCCAGTAACGATGGAGAATACGTCGGCAGGTCAATTATTATTAAAGATCATTCAGAGGTAAAGAAATTGCAGCAGCAGGTAGATCAATCCGAAAAACTTGCTGTTATTGGTAAATTAGCCGCAGGAGTTGCACACGAGATAGGAAACCCGCTGGCGTCAATCTCGTCGCTTGTTCAGATACTTCAGAGAAAATCGAATGAAGAGTTTACCCGCGAACAGCTATCAACAATCAAGGAAAATATTGACAGGATAAGCAGAATTGTTAGAGAATTGGTTGATTTTTCCCGCCCCCCAAGTCATGAACTGCAACTGACAAAAATTATGGATGTGGTTAAAACAGCTTTGGGTATTGTTAAATACGACAAAAGAGTAAAAAAAGTACAATTCATTAATGACTTTTATCCGGAATTGCCGCAAATTAATATTGTTCCAGATCAGCTTTTGCAGGTTCTGGTTAATATACTGCTTAACGCATTGGACGCAATTGAGGGAAATGGCACTATCAGAGTAAGCACTAATGTTGTGCAGGATTATATAATAATCGAAATAAATGATGATGGATGCGGTATGGATGAGTCTGTTATCCGGAATATTTTCGACCCATTCTTTACTACAAAAGAGGTCGGAAAAGGCACTGGTCTCGGGTTATCTGTCAGTTACGGAATAGTTAAAAAATTCAGAGGTGATATTCAGGTTGAAAGTGTGCCCGGAAAAGGAAGCACATTTTTTGTGAAGCTGCCCGTAGATGTGTGATTATTATAACCTATAAATTTTACAGAACATACCGTATCGATGGATATCCTTTCAACTTTTCGTAATCACTGTTACGCTGAGTTTCATCGATAACCATAACTCTTAATACCAGGCTGAAGTAATTTCCCTTTTTGCTGATATTGGAAGCCTGAAGATCATATTCTCTTTTCTCCATAATTTCAGTGATTGCAGAAACTGTTTTTTCGACATTATCACAAATTATGCGGAATTCCCACTCGGCGGGATATTGAATTGCAGGCACATTATCTGGTAAAACTTCCATAATAGTCATGTTTTTTGATTATTATTAATAGAAATTCGATAAGTATCATCTCAAGGATAATAGCAAAGATAATGCTTGAATGATATCTGTATAATACAGAACAAATTCTATTTTAGACTCTATTATAATATCATGTATATAAACATTACGATTATTGGCGGTTAAAAATAATCGCTTTATTACAGGAATCTCTTTTTTTACATTAATGCGCTCATTTTCATCCAAGTATCCTGGATTATCGACAATCCTCTCAAGACCGACTCCTAATCCAAGATAATATAAAATATAAGGCAAGGGCTTATAACCGCTAGGACTATAATTCTCTTTATAGGTGGAAATATTGTGACAGATTTTAAGTAGATCACCGTTCTTACCAATCGTATCCTTATTTGCAATAACTAAATCGGCGATTTGGCATATTTGAGTGAAATTTCTGTCGTAGTATATTTTTATTTCGTTTTCTAAGGCCTTTGAGAAATTTAGCAATAAAGGAGCGTAGTCTAATATATCTTCGGTCAAAATAGCAAAATTGAGGTATTGGTTCCCAGAATGTATTAAATGCTTACTTTTTTCAGACAATTTATTAAACCAACTCAATTCAGAGATATTTATTAGATCAGAATTACTTCTTATACTATCCAAAAAGTATTTCTTATTGCTTGCGAGTTTAAAATAACCTTCAACATCGTCTTTTGTATAATACTTGTTTCCACCCAGACCAAAAATAGTTACTCCATCAATAGAAAAGGTGAGATTATTATAGACAATTTTTTCTAAATCGCAAGGGCCTTTGTCGATCATTTCCAAAAGCATCTCGTCTGAAATTAGATTTCCCTTTGCCCACCTGATTTCAATTATTTCTTGTGTATAAAAAATTGTGTCCTCTAATTCTTTGAATATTCCTTTTTTATAAAAAAATATCAATTTTCGTGACAACTCAAAATACTTTTCAGCCTTATCCTTTGGAGATAAAATTACCTCCGACTTCTTAAGACTTTTTCTCAATTCTAATTCGCTAAGTATTGAGTAGTTATAAAAATAACAGAGTAATGAATGATCCGAAAATAAGTCATAAATGTCAATATCATCACTAATTGTTTGATAACAAATCTCGTGTTCAAGTTTTACACTCAGATTGTACTCATCAAGAATAGCGAAAAACTCTTTAACAATATCCTTCTCTATTATTTCCTGAAGAAGTTGTAAGTATTGTTTTCTAATACTTGTATTCGAAAAACTCATAATTAACTCCAGATAGAATCAGATATATTCAAGATTTTTAAACCGAGTAATAATCATGTTTTATCTTGAATAATGAACTTCATTAATAAGAATATGTCTTCTTTTCTAATGTTTATTCCCGAGCCATCTTTGTTTGATCCTTAAAAAACATTTTAATTTCTTCCCAATAGAATACATGACAATTGGATTTTTTCCACAATCCAGCTTCGACAAAATTATTTGAACTTTGACATTTGAGTTCTCTTCCATCTTTTTTTACTACAGCCCAATTTGGATTCACGTTTCTTCCCCGTTTCTTTTCTGCGTATGGAACGCCTTTTTTTCCAATATAAATAATTTCGATAGGAACATCTAAAGTAATACCATACCCACAAAGAGCCGAAACTTGAAGAAAATAATCTTTACCTAAGTGGCTAAAATGCCACTCATGTAAAGGCATATTAAAATTTTTGCTGACCCCAGATGGAAAAGATCCAGTCAGCTGATTTTTGACGAGTTCAACTTTGGGTTCTACTTCCATAAACCTTATGAATTCTTCGGCTGAAAACCAGTTGCGATTCGGTGCCACCGAAGAAGAAATATTTACCTCGTATTTTTTTGTTTTCCAGATCCCCGAATTTTTATCATTAAGCAGCGCATCACCCGTTAACCCACCATGCCGACCAACCCAAAACTTTTTAGTTGTAGAGAACATTTTTACGATTTCAAGACCGCTCATATTCGAATCCATGTTTTTCCCATATGAGGTATGTTGTCCTGAGGAGCTTAAAAAAAGATCATCAAATTTTTTCATTGCTAACACCAATAAATTAAAAAAATAGTTGTCTTTTAAGATTATTGAATATGATTCTAATATATCTTCCCAATATAATAACTGAAATTCTTTAATAAGTCTCTTATTAATGAGTTTTTTGGGTACAATTCCTATATGAAAGACATTTTCATCTCTAATATTAATTGTTTTCTTAATACTTGAGATTATTTTTACCTGGTTTTGCATTTGTTTGGAGAGAGAATCTGCATCGGTGGGGTTATATACCTTTGCTTCGACAACAATCAATATTAACTCTGGCTTAGTAATAACTATTATTAAATCTGGAGTTTCTTTTGTTTTTGGTAACTCCACGAAAGTTTTAGCTAACCCACTTACAACTGATTCTTTCAAACTATATTCAGTAAAAAATTGAATATTATTGTCCCACAAATCAGTCTTAATTTCAATTCCCAAAGGGAAATTTCTAATGAGATTTGTGAATAAATTGAAATATTTAAAATTTTCATGGCAAATAATTTGAGGAAGAACTGTCCCAGTATAGAATTTTTCCTTTCTATTTAGTGGTAAATAGTTCTCAAAGTTTTTTTCAAATTGATTCATATAAATCAAAATTTAAATTGATCTAATTTTCCCTAATCAAAAATACAACACTCTCAATATGAAATGTGTGAGGAAACATATCAACAGGCTTTATTTTTACAAGACGGTATCCTCCCGCAGAAAGCAATTTAACGTCCCTTGCCTGCGTTGACGGATTGCAGCTAATATATACAATTTTTTCCGGAGATAATTCGAGAATATCCTGAACGGTGTTTGTATGCATACCATTTCTCGGCGGATCGGTAATGATAACATCCGGCAACGGAAGAGCATTTTCCCTGATAAGGGGCATCAATGAGCTTTCAAGGTTTGCACTGAAAAATGTTGTGTTTGCGGCATCGTTAAAGCTGCTGTTTTCTCCGGCGTCGCTGACGGCGGACTCAACATATTCAAAACCATATACATGTTTGACCAATCCCGACATAAAAATTGCGATTGTACCTGCGCCGCAATAAAGGTCATACATTATTTCGCTGCCGGAAAGTTCAGCAAAATCCCTCGCAATGGAGTAAAGTTTCTCCGCCTGCTTTGTATTTGTCTGGAAAAAAGAATTCGAACTAATTCTGAACAAATACCCACCGATTTTGTCAGTAATATAGCCGTTTCCAAAAATCACTTTTTCAAAATCTCCGGTGGCAACCTGTGCTTTTTTCAGATTAACATTATTGACGAGGGTTGCTACAAAAGGAAATGATTTGTGGATATATTCACCATATTCATTAATAAGTTCGGGGTTATCATATCCTGTAACTATATTGATCATCCATTCACCGGTATCAAAGGAATTCCGGACGACAAGGTTTCTGAGAAATCCGTCATGTGATCTTGTCGAATATATCGAAATACCCCGGCTCATAAAAAAATCACGGGTAGCATTGAGTATCCGGTATCCATTATCTTTCTGCAAAAGACATTCCCGCAAATCTATAATCTTGTCAAACATTCCGGGGGCATGAAGTCCGAGGGCAAACTCATCTGTAGAATTCCGGTTCTCAATTAGATCCAACTCGCTCTCGCTAAGCCATTTTCTGCGCCCGAAAGAATATTCCATCTTATTGCGGTACTCATATATTGGATCTGCACCAAGAATATCCTCAGCAAAAAAGTCCTTCAGTCCTGCGATTCTTTCAAAATGATCAAGAGACTGCTGCTGTTTATATTCAAGCTGTTTCTGATACGTGAGAGCCTGGTTTTTACATCCTCCGCAAACTCCAAAATGCCGGCATTTCGGCTCAACCCTGTCTTGTGAATAAGAAAGAAGCTTGATTAATTTCGCTTCGAGGTGATTACTCTTTTTCTTCGTTATCCTGACTTCAGCGATATCTCCGGGATACGTACCAGATACAAAACAGACAAGCCCTGCACCCTCCTGGCCGCTATCTGTTATTCTGCCGATTCCTTTCCCCTCGAAAGCATATCCGGTAATATTCAGTGTAATTATTTCGCCTTTTTTCATTGATCCAGCCTGAATATGTACGAATGAAAACCGACATGTTTTAAGCCATCCATTTTCAGGAAAATATTACATTCGTGAGAAATCTTATGTATTACTTTTTTATGAAAACTCTTTTCAGAGGATGACAGAGTTTTTGTACTTGACTTAAGCAGATCATTTACTTCTTTATAATATTGAGTTAGGGTGGAGGAAAGATCAATTTTCTGCAGCAGAGAAAAATTTCTTTCAGTATAAAATGTCAATAGTTCCTCTTCGCTTCTCAGTTTCAAACCATTGGCGCTGAAAAGATCTGCTATGAACACAGGTGTTTCAGGTGTTTTTTTAATAAATTCGCCGGTTACAACGATCCCGCCGCCGACAAGAATTCTTCTAAACTCCTTTATTATCGATTTCTGCTCAGCAGAAGAGAGGATACCCTGAGAATATATGATATCGAAAGTCTTATCCTTAAAATCAGTAGCGTCAAATGCCATTAGCTTCAAATTAACATCAGACCCATCGGGTCGTTTAAGCTTGGCACTTAACAATGCATCGTGATCGCTTACTATGTGAGATACCTGATGACCAGAACTCATAGCTAATTTATGAGCAAGATATTCAGCAGATTCACCCGCAACAAGGATTTTTTTCCCGGCAGTCTCAATATTTTTTAAAGTAAACCCGAGCTGTTTATCAAGGCCCGGTAAAAGTATTTTTTCCATAATGCAAATTTAAGTTATTTGCATAACATGAAAGTTAAAAAGCAAAACTGTTAATTCCGAAGGTGAAATTATTTCCGTTCCTGTAATTGAGTTTCCAGGTAAATTCGAATACAAGGGGAAACAATGGATGAGCAATCGAAAAACCGGATTCATAAAATGGTTTTCCGAACTTTTCTGAAGGAACAAACGTCAGGGACGATAAGTTTTCATCTCTTATACTCGTTAAAGCTGAAGAAAGATAAAATGTGACAAAAAGGTTTGCATCCTTCAGCAGAGGGACCGAAAGCATTCTGAAAAAGTCATCATTAAAATTATATTCTAAAAAGAGGGTTGAGGTTTTATCGCCAAAAACTTCCCCGAATTTAAGAGTGCGGAAAGATTCCGATTTGCCTAAACCATTGATGTTTCCGGGCAAAGAAAAATACGTTTGGACAGGAAGGCTGCCGGTTGAAAAATTACTGCTAAACCTGTAATTGATAACGTGTGAGCGGAATCCATTTTTTCTGCCATCAAGCGAAAGGGAAATTTTGCTAAAATCCCGATCACTTTTCATAATCGAATTATTTGCAAATTCGAAATCAACACCCCATATATCATAACCTGAAGAACCTGAAACACGTCGGCGGAAAAATCCGTCTTCAATATAATTCCTATAGTCAAGGGTCACACCGGCACGAAAAATATTTCCGGAATATCTGTCGGCAGGAAGGTTAACAGGGTAGGTTTTGTCCTTTGCGAAAAAAGAATAATCAGAATTGATTCCGCCGGGATTGTCGGTAGTATTTGTATAACCGATCCGGATGTTAAATATTTCTGCAAACTCGAATTTTATATCAGCATCAATCGCTTTTCTATAAAAATAACTTCTGAAATCATATTTACCAAAAAGACTCGTGACAGTTGATGTAAAGGCATTATAGTTATCACTTTCACCAAAAATAACTTCCTGGTCGTTTCGATATGAAAATGAGGTTTTTGTAGTTCTGTAATCACCTGAAAGATAAAAGCCGCCGAAATTATGCAGCAGTCTTTTATCTGCAAAGCCATAATTAATCTGACCGTTCAGGGAGAGTCTTTTTCCGTCCGAGTCGTCATAATAAAATCCGGGTGAAAGCTGATGCCCGCGCATTCTGTTAAATTCATATATTGTTATCAGTCCGTCAGAAGCAAAATCATCGGAAAAGTTAATTCTACCGGAAAGAATCGAAAAACGGTCCCAGAAAGATACTGGTATCGACTCGATGCTGTCAATTCGGGTATATGCGGAAATTTCTTCGGCTGTATAGGGTATTTTCTGGGCGGATTTCCAGAAGAGAGAATCCTTAAACGCTGCACCAGAAACAACCTTCTGTATGTTTCGACCGAAAAAATCATCCTTATATACAAGATTTATATCATATTCCGACATAATCGATCCGATCTCAAAGCCGGCTTTAACTAAACCCAAAAAATTGATTTGAACGAACAGCCGGTAATCGATAGGCATATAAATCCCATCTTCATAAGGCAGGTACTGCTGAAATACACGCACTTCTTCAAAAATCCCCGCAGTATTTGCCGCCGAATTAAGCCGGGCATCAACCTTCAGCATATCGTATTTCCCATCGGCTATATAAACTGAACCATAAAACCCCGGGTCACTTTTATCCCGGGTTTCGAATTCTATAAGATAAACTTTCAGGTTATCCTGAAACAGGCTGTCCCTGAGAAGATAATCGTAATAATCAAGCGCTTCAGTATCGATAGGTCCGGGCAGCCGTCTTCCGAGAAACTCAATGTCGTCATTGTAAAAGCTCTGAATGATCCGGTTACCGGTAAGTCTGTTTATGCTTGAGGGAACATTTGCGCTCTGCTTTTGGGCAATGATTTCTTCTCTGTACTTATTCGGTGCCTGAAAATATCCCTTAGAAATATTCTCCAGAAGACCGGTGATTTTTAGCGTGTCATCTTCACCAACACCAATAGAAACACTGTTATCTCTTGCACTGATATCCGTGGTGGTTCTAATCAGACCTTTAGTGTATGCAGTAAAAGAATAAGAAGATATCCTTTCGTTTCTGCCGGCTTTGGCTTTAATTGCTTCCTGAATTATTCTTATTGCCGGATTTATCCCCGGAACAATTGTTACCTCGGGGAGCTGAAGACTAACGGGGGCAAGCGCTATTTCGAAATGGGCTGGTTTGCCTGGTGTGACTAAGAGCGTGTCTGAAAGGTAGCCAAGATATGATACAACAAGCCTGTGGTTTCCGTTTCTGAGTAAAAGCTCAAAAACACCATCCTGGTTTGCAGATGTGCCCATATTGGATTCCATCACACGGACGTTTGCAAAACTTAATGGTTCACCGGTAATCTTATCTGTGATTTTTCCCCTGACAAAAATATCCTGAGCCGAAGAGAACCTTGCCGTCATTAATGTGGTTAAAAAGATAATAAACGTGATTAAATGTTTATTCATAACAACCCTGTATTTTGCAATAATAATAATATCAAAAATTGATAAAATGACTAAAAAAATATTAATAACCGGGGCAACAGGACTAATTGGTTCCCGGCTAACTGATGAACTAATTAGACGCCGACACACTGTTTATGTTCTTTCCAGATCCAAAGAGAGAGCCGAAAAAATATTTCCAAAAGAAGTTAATATTTTAACCTGGGAAAATCTTTCTGATAAAAAATACGTATCCGGACTAAATATTACCACGATAATTAATCTTGCCGGCGAAAATGTGGCTGGGGGCAGATGGACAAACAAATTTAAACAGATAATACTCAACAGCCGATTGAATACAGTCAAGGAACTTAGCCGCTGTTTTCTGGGAATTAATACCCCGCCTGAAGTTTTTATAGGGGCTTCCGCTATAGGGTTTTATGGTGGAAATATTAATCTTACTGCCCAGGAATACACTCCACAGGGACAAGGCTTTCTTGCAGATGTTACAAAACAATGGGAGGATGCTGCAAATCCATTTTCAAATGCCGGGGTCAGAGTTGTTTTTCTTCGGATTGGCGTTGTGCTTGATTCGAAAGGCGGAGCGCTCGCAAAAATGCTGGCTTCATTCAAACTTTTTGCAGGCGGCCCGATCGGCTCGGGTAAGCAGTGGATCTCGTGGATACATATAAATGATTTAGTAAAAATTTTTACAGATGCAGTGGAAAGAGACGGCTATAAAGGCATGTATAATGCCACTGCACCAGAACCGGTCAGAATGGAAGATTTCGCAGCAGCTTTGGGAAAAGCTTTAAGAAGACCGGCATTTTTTAGAGTCCCTGGAATTGTGATAAAGATCATGATGGGGGAAGCAGCGAGTATAGTTCTGGAAGGGGCAAAGGTTTTACCCGGAATGCTGCTGAAACATGGCTTTGTTTTCAGCTACTGTAATATTAATGATGCATTAAATGATCTGCTCAGGCGGAAATAAGCAAGAACTTTTTAGCACTCCGGATGTTTAAGAACAGTACACAAACGGAGTCAAAATGAAAGCGAAAAATTTTATCACATTCCTAATGGTTATTATACTTTTTGGAGTTTTTAATATGAAGGCGCAGGAAGTAAATCAGAAATCAGTTTCAGTCACAATCTACAACTCCGACCTTGGGGTAGTCCGGGATTTCCGAAACATTGATGTTAAAAGGGGCAGATCCAAAATCGAGATTTCAGATGTTGCTCAGCAAATCGATCCTTCAAGTGTGCTGATAGATCTTGAGGGCAGGGTTCTTGAGCAAAACTACCAGTATGATCTCGTGAGTTTGGAAAAAATTCTAAAGAGATACATTGGAAAAGACATTCAGATGATCGGTGAGAACGGAGAGCTGATAGAAGGTAAACTTCTTTCCCCATACGGCGGACAGTTTGTGTTGCAAAAAAAAGAGGGCGGACTTTTAATGTTTCCGAATCTTAGTAAATTCCAGATATCTGTGGGAGAACTGCCCGAAGGTCTTATTACAAAACCCACCCTGGTCTGGCTTGTTGAATCCGAAAAAGAAGGACGCCAGAATACCGAGATTACTTATCAGACGAAAGGGCTAACATGGGAAGCAAGGTATGTTGCCCTTTTAAATGAGAATGATACCAGTATGAATCTTACTGCATGGGTAAATATCACAAACAATTCAGGCGCGACTTACCGCGACGCTTCCGTTAAGTTAGTTGCAGGTGATGTTAATCAGATTAAGGAAACAAACTATTCCCCCAGAATGAAAACACAAGTTCTATATGATGCTGTTGCCGCGCCGCAGTTTGAGGAGAAGGAGTTTTTTGAATATCATATCTATAAACTTCAGCGGAACTCAACGCTTGCCAACAATGAAACAAAACAGATTCAGCTTTTTGAAACAAAAAATATCAATGTTAACAAGATGTATTACTTCGATAGCCGTTATGGATACGGAGGGCAGCACGATGATTTTGATAATATCGAAGTGATCATCAGTTTTGATAATAACGAAAAAAACGGGCTCGGCATTCCGATGCCAAAGGGGAAAGTTCAGGTAAATAAGTCCGATGGAGAATCAGTTGAATTTGTAGGTGAGGATAGAATTGATCATACACCGAAGAACGAAAGAATAAAACTCCGCATTGGTGAAGCATTCGATATTCTTGCAAAAGAAGTGATGACCGATAATAAAAGGATCACCAATAGTGTTAATGAACAAACATTTGAAGCGACATTTAAGAACCGCAAGACTGAGGACGTAGAGATCATTTATGAAAAGCATCTTGGTTTAAATTGGGAAATATTATCATCATCGTTTCCATATGAGAAAATCGATGCATTTACAGTCCGCTTTAAAATACCCGTCAAAAAAGATTCTGAAGAAAAAATGAGTATAAAAGTCAGATATAATTATTGATGAGATGAGCCGGACATTGAGCCGGCTCTTTTTTTTCTCCCGGAAATCAAAACTTAATATGACAGCTTGTCCGATTATTAATATATTTAAAATATAGTTTTCTTTTTCTTAAAATAATCTTTGATGAGATAAGTTATGTTTATCGGACACTTTGGCGCCGCATTTGCAGCTAAAAAAATTGACAAAAGCGTTTCTCTCGGTACCCTGATAGCAGCGTCCCAGTTTATCGATCTGCTATGGCCTGTTTTTTTGATACTCGGAATAGAAAAAGTAAAAATTGATCCTGGAAACACCGCGTTTACTCCCCTCAATTTTATACACTATCCATTTTCACACAGTTTTTTTAGCGTCCTGATTTGGGGAATATTATTTGGCGGGGTGTATTATTTGTTGAAAAAGAATTTACGGGGAGCAATTGTGACAGGCTCTCTTGTGATCAGCCACTGGATTCTCGATCTGCTAACGCACCGCCCGGACCTTCCAATATTTCCCTGGAGTGAAACAAAAGCCGGACTTGGACTCTGGAACAGCGTTCTTGCCACATTGTTTCTGGAAACCGGAATTTTTATTGCCGGAGTATGGATTTATTTAAAAACCACCCGCCAAAAATTTAATAAAGGCGGCTTCGCCTTGTATTCCCTTGTTTCTTTTCTGCTTATTTCTTACCTGATGAATGTATTTGGCCCTCCCCCGACCTCGGAAGAGCCAATTGCGTATGTTACTCTTTCAATGTGGCTTTTCGTTTTGTGGGGCTATTGGACTGACAGAAACAGGGAGTCGTTTGAATAACAACGTAAAACGATAAATCCTGCAGTTTTTAATGATCATAAGCTTAAGATTAACAACGACTTGATAATCCTGGATCATTTTAATTTTTCATTCAGATAAATATTTTTTTGGAATATAACTATATTTTAAAGCTATTTTATTAATGAAAAACTATTCCAATAATGAACAAACTCAGAACAACCCGATCTATCTGCCCGGTCTGTATAAAACCTATCGCAGCAACATTATACGAAAAAGATCAAAAAATATTTATGCATAAAACCTGTAAGGACCACGGGGAATTCACCGATCTTTATTATGGTGATGCAGAACTATATAAACGTTTAATGCAAAGTTTTTACTCGGGAAAAGGAGTTTCAAATCCGATTACAAAGTATCACGGAAATTGTGCTTTTGACTGCGGAATTTGTGAGAAGCATAAAAGTAGTCCCATTATTGGTATAATTGACATTACAAATGAGTGTAATCTTACCTGTCCCGTGTGTTTTGCACAGTGTAATTCATCAAGGGCATTATACGAACCCACAATTGATGAACTATCGGAGATGATGGACAATCTCAGAAACATGATTCCTCCCTGCCCCGTTGTTCTTTTTAGCGGCGGTGAGCCTACAATCAGGGAAGATTTTCCAGATATCTGCCGGATGGCACACGAAAAAGGATTTTCGCATATCATTGTTGCCACTAACGGCAAAAGACTTGCCGAAGAGCCGGATTATCACAGAAAACTCGATGAAGCCCATGTTGATATCATTTACTTGCAGTTTGATGGGGTAACTCCGGAGCCATTTATTAAACTCAGGGGTGAAAATCTCCTGCCTATGAAATTAAAGGCAATTGAGAATATTCATAAATCAAGCCGTTTTCCTACAGTGGTTCTTGTGCCTACACTTGCAAAGGGAGTTAATGATCATCAGGTCGGAGATATCGTTAAATTTGCCGCAGACAATATCAAATCTGTGCGTGGTGTATTATTTCAGCCAATTGCGCTTATGGGCAGAGTTGATAGCGAGGAATTACTAAAAACGAGGATAACTTCTGCCGACGGAATAAATGAACTTGGCCGAAGTTTTAATGGTGCGATAGACAAAACAGATTTTCTTCCAACAGTTATAATAAATAATTTTCTTGATCATTTAAGAAAATCTCATGATGCTGAAAATGTTGTTGAATGCAGCGTGCATCCACTTTGCTTTACACTTTCTTATATCATAAAAAGCAATAATGAGCTTATCCCGCTGAACAGAGTTATTGACCTCGAAAAACTCGCACAGATGATCTCTGAGTTTGATCCCCGCTCAAAGACAAAGATGTTTTTAAAAGTGTTAAAAACTCTCCCAAAACTTATTAAAAAATCCTCACTTAAAATCACCCCAAAGATTATTGTGTTGCTCTATAATATGCTAATGCGCGGCTCAGTTGAAGCTGCTCTCAGGTTCCATGAACAAAGCGTTCTGCTTGTTGGTTTTGATCATGGCTCCGATCTGAATAATTATGACTGTGAAAAAGTTGAACGCTGTTTTATTAATTATTCTGCCCCAAACGGAAAAATAATTCCTTTTTGTTCATATAATATGTTTCATCGGGAAGATATTGAGAAAAGCTATTCAAGGAGTATTGAATAGTTAAAACTTCCCAACATTAAGGATTTTATTTAAGGAGCATCTGATTTATGCTCCTACAAAGCTAAACAAGAATTCACGGAGATCGAAATGAAACTGTTTATTAATTCTCTTGTTCTGTTTTTGCTGACACCTTTTATGGGCTTTGCACAATATGCGGGATATCCGACAGATTATTCGAAACCATACCAGCTGCCCTTTTCAAAAAATAATGAGATAATGTCAATTCCAGCTGTTATCTCAGCGGGTGACAGCGTCCTGATGGTTTTTTATTCGTCATCTACCACAAATGATACCATTTATACACACTCAAGCAGTGACGGCGGGATAATCTGGTCTTCCCGCAGGGTCGTGGGGATTGTTCAGAAAAATTCAAATACCGGGTTTCTTAGCTTCTCCGGTATTTCGGCAAACGATGGCAGAATAATTCTAAGTTATTCTTTGATCAATGTTGGAGGATCAAGTCCGACTAAAATAATTTATTCGGATGACGGCGGCGATAGCTGGTCAGAGCCGGCAAACATCATTGGAACAGTTTACATTCAAAATCCGGTTTTTACTAAATCACCAGAGGGGAGGATCTATATCTCTTCTTATGGAAACTATTTTTTTTACAGCTCCGATAATGGGGCAACATGGAAAAGTAAGAATATCGGGAGTCCTCATATGGCGCTCCTTGCTACAGATACCCTGAACCTTTCTGTTTACAGTACCAACATTAATGTGATTTACCAAAAGAAAAGTTCAGACGGAGGGAGCACCTGGTTACCATCGGAAACAATTCTATCGTCTCCATTCTTTATTGAAAGACTGAGAGCAATTCGGGATGACTCAGGGAACTCATATTTATTTTACCAGGTTAGAAAACCCGCCGATTTTAATATTCTTCAGGATGATATTAATTATATCAAAAGTAACGATGATGGATTAAACTGGTCCGAGGAAACTCAACTCACATATTTTGTAAATAATGATAAAAATATTTCAGTCACAAACTGGGATGGTTATCCATATCTGATTTTTACAAGCAATAGATGGACAGGATTAAATAATATTTGGGCTGCCAAAATATCGACCACAGAAGACACATCTCCACCGGCAACTATTTATTATTTTGTACCGCAAAAAATCGGCTCCATTTTTCATCTTGCTGCATATGCCGGCGACGAGCAGGGAGTAAGAGATATAAACGTCTCCCTAACTCGCAACAACATACCGCTTTCTGACGTTAATATGTATGACGATGGATTTCACCTTGACAGCCTTGCGGGCGATAATAAATTTGGTACAATGCTTATTAATAATAATCCCGGGGACAGGGTAGATTTTTCATTTTTTATTGTTGACGATGAACGCAATGCAGCAGAATTAAAGGGAGGCACTTTCGTTTTTTCGCCTCAATTGAGAAATGTCTGGATGAATGCAGGTTCTTTTGTCAACTGGTATTCTTCAATGGGTATGGAAGTAGAAGAGGGAATTGAGCCAAACCAGCAGTCCGGTGCCAGGTACTCTGCATTATATAAAAACCAGGATATGCAGGCATCTAAAGGACTCTGGCTGGGAGCCGCTGATTTCACAGACGAGAGCGGAAATTTTTATCCGAATAAGGTCGTGCACTGTGGCCCAAGAGTAAAAGGGGAAAACGAATTTTTCCCGGTAAAACTTGAAGTTATAAATAAATTTACGCCGCCATCAATAGTGGTTAACGGCGTGTCCTCATCTCTATATCCCGCAGAATACGATTCGATAGACGCAAATTTATTACCGGAACGAATGATCCTTAATGAGGTAAATACACAGCTTGGTCTGACGATGGAAAGAAAAATTATGCAATTTTCCAGTTTAGAACATGATAATTACATAATTACGGAGTATAAGTTTACAAATACCGGAAATACAAACGGAGATGGAATAATTGAATTGCCGGGTAACACACTGAATGGAGTAATGATATATTTCCTTAACAGATACGCAATTAACAGAGATTCACGATATGTTATCGGAAATGCAACCGGCTGGGGAATCAACACGATGATAGACGGAAGAGGTGACGGGGTATTGCCAGATCCGGCAGGAGAAAATTTCAGGACTCAGTTTGCCTGGCATGGCAGATATTCGCAGTTCAATACATATGACAATATTGGCGCGCCGATCTGGCAGCCGGCATTACCATATAATTTACCCGGAGATACCGTCGGAAGGTTGAGCGCCGCACAGTTTATCGGGACACTTACTTTACATGCCGACCAATCTGCATCAATTACTGCTGATGACCCAGGCCAGCCAGCCACAACTTCTTATCTTGATAGCGATTCTCCAATTACAGTAAATAATGATCCGTACAATATCCCTAAAATGGTCTCAGAATATACTGAAATGACCCGGGGACACAGAAGTCCGCGACATGCATGGGCAGTGGAGCCGTCCGGGGATTTTGCAAATGCAGCGAACGATGCGGGTCTCGGATCGAGCGGCGGCTTCTCGGCAGCTACTGGATATGGTCCTTATAATGTTGCCCCCGGAGAAGATATTACGATTGTAATTGCGGAAGGTGCTGCAGGTCTGAGCCGGAGCGAATGTCTTAGAATCGGCAGGGAATACAAAGAGGGCACGATTGACCGTATAGCTAAAAATATTGCCGTGCTCACAGGAAAAGACTCTCTGATGAAAACATGGACAAATGCAGCTTCCAATTACGCGTCCGGCTACAATATTTCCGAACCACCCTTCCCGCCAGCAGAATTCAGAATTTTATCAAAAAATCCGGCTATAAATCTTACCTGGGTTTCAGCCTCCGGCAACTCGTCAGAATACTACAGAATTTATCGAAGAGCTGACCGTGCAGACAGTGTTTTTAAGATGATATTCGAAACCGAGCCGGGAATCTATGCGTTTGATGATGAAAATGCCAGCCCTGACGAGAATTATTTTTATTATATTGTCACAGTCGGCGTTAACGGAGGGACCAGCAATCCCATTTATACAGTAACGTCAGTTCCTGTAAATGTACTAACTTCCTTAAAGCAAAATCCGGAAAAGCCGGGAATCTATTCTTTGAGTCAGAATTATCCCAATCCCTTTAACCCCAATACCAGAATCAACTTTTCGCTGCCGTCTGCTGGCAATGTATCGATTAAGGTATATGATATACTGGGACGGGAAATGAAAACACTGATCAGCGGGTGGAAAAACGCAGGCACGTTTTCGGTCGATTTTAACGCCTCCGACTTAGCCAGCGGTATTTATTTCCTGGAAATGCGGACTGGCGGTTTTTCGGAAAGAATTAAAATGAATCTGGTAAAATAAATCCGGAGAAAAAATGCTCTCGCCCCGCTCTGCGGGGCTTGCGGCAGTCAGGGACGCAAAGAAAATAAGCAATTATTTACTTCCTTTGCGTCTCTGCGTCTCTGCGGTAAGAAATCGCCATCACTTTAAAAGACACATCTTTTTTGTCTGAGTAAAATTACCGGCACGGAGGGTATAAAAATATACTCCTGCTGGCAATTCTCCCGGAGAAAAACCTATACGGTAGCTGCCGGCTTCCTGCACCTCATTTACCAGAATTGCAAGCTCGCGTCCCAGCAGATCATATACTTTCAGAGTTATGAGTTCCTTCTTCTCAAGATTATATTCGATTGTTGTCTCAGGATTAAACGGATTCGGGTAATTCTGTGAAAGATCGAACCCGCCCGGGAGAGAAGAATAATTTTCAACTGTGCCTGTCACAGAGAAAAGGTTAATGAAGTAAGAAAAATTACCGTTATATTCTCCGATTATCATATCCTTTCGGGTATCACCATCAAGATCAGTAAAGGCAGGAAAAGCATTCTGATCAACTTCGATACCCGTGAATATTTCTGTGTTTTGTGTCCATTGCGGAGTCGAAGGTGTGCCGGTATTTTCCCAAAGAGTCAGAGACCCTGAAATTCTGCCAGTAATAAGATCAAAATCGGCATCGTTGTCGATATCAGCGAATACCGAGGAAGAATAATTCGGAAAAGTTATTCCTGAAAGGAGGGAATTATCAAGTGAATAATTGTTGCTCCCGTCATTAATAAACAGCGAATAATCAGCAGAACTTTCACCTGAGACAAGAAGGTCATCATCCCCATCCCCATCAATATCGGCAAAAGATGGGACACTGCTCCATGAGACGTCCACGAATCCTAAATATGAATCATTTCTTGTAAAAGATGTTCCATTGTTTACGTAAGTGCAAATTTTACCATTTAATGCACCTGAAACAATATCATAATCACCATCTTTATCAACATCATAGAATACTGGTTTTGAATAGCTGCTCTCCTGTCTGATATTTGTAAAGGCGGCAGTCGCTCTTCTGAAATAAGGTTTAGAATTATTGCCGTAATTCTTGAAATACACAAAATCACCAAGTGCATTTCCGCTTATGAAATCCTTATCGCCATCCCCGTCAAAATCTGCGAACGAAACAGATGCGCCGGAGCTGGTATTTTTTACAATAAAAAAGTATGAAGAATTGTACTGAAACTGTGCAGTCTGGGGAGTTCCATTATTCTGGTAGAAATAAATATTACCATTTGAAGTGCCATAAACAAGATCAAGATCAAAGTCATTGTCAATATCGACAAAAACAGGATTTTTCCAATAAGTACTGCTTTCCGTAAATGAAAAAAATGCAGAATTGTTTGTCCATACCGGACTTTCCGGAGTTCCGGTATTCGTATAATAGACAAAAGTCTGCAAGTCCCTTCCTATCAGCAGATCAATTGTTCCATTTGCATTAAGATCAGCAAATGCCGGATAGGAATTTCGACCGACATCAGCGATTCCGGTTACAAGAGTATTGTCCTGTTCAAAATTCGGTTCTCTGGCGGAACCAATGTTCCTGAAAGCCATTGTAATACCCGGATCTGGTCCGCCAAAAAGAGATTCACCAATACCGCAATAAAGATCGAGATCGCCGTCATTATCAATATCAACAAGTACCGGCTTGGCGTCAGTTCCGATAACAGCATTAACATTCTGAAACGCAGTTGAATCCGGAGCCCAGAAAGGGTTTGTCGAATCTCCCCGGTTCACATAATATTTAACGCCATTATAACCGCCTATAAGGAGGTCTGGTAAGCCGTCTCCGCTAAGATCAGCCATAAAAGGATAATCAGAGTTGGTGAACTGAGTCCCGCCGGAATAAACCGATGACAGAATGGAATCATTTTTTTGATACACCGGTGGGGTAGTTCCTTTGATGCCGAAATAAAAATCAGTATATTCTGAAAGATTCCCAATGAATATATCCTGGGCTCCGTCCAGATCAACATCATAAAAAAATGGCGCAGAGAAACTTTTAAGTGTAATTCCGGAAGGATTAAACAAAGTGTCAACAGGCTGCCAGAACTGACCAAATAGTGCCAGCGGAATAAAAAAAGCGGCTAAAAGACGGAACATCTTGATACCTGGAAAATATAATTAATAGATTTTATTAAATTAAGTAAATTCCACCGAACAACTGCAGGACAAGAAAATTGAACGAAACGGGTTTAACAAAAAATCTTTTTTTGGATTCTGCCGGAATCTTTACATTTGTATAATGAAAACGAACGATAAAAGGAGACAAATATGAAAACCAAAGACGAAGTGCTGAAACAACTCAACGAAATCGGCATTAAAAACATAAATGATGTTTATTATAATCTTTCAACTGCCGCTTTGTATGAAAGGGCGGTCAGAAGACGTGAAGGTGAGATATCGCACCTTGGTCCGCTTGTTGTAAGAACCGGACACCATACCGGCAGAAGTCCGAACGATAAATTTATTGTTCAGGAACCATCCAGCGAAAGCAATATCTGGTGGGGAAAGGTAAACAGACCAATGGATGATAAACAGTTTTATAGAATATATGCCAAGATGATGGCATATATCCAGAACAAAGACCTTTACATTCAGGATTGTTTTGCCGGGACTGATCCCGAATTCAGATTGCCGATCAGGATAATCACCGAGTATGCCTGGCATAATCTTTTTTCGAGGAACCTGTTTGTGCAGGCTACCGATGAGGAGTTAAAATCGCATTATCCTGAATTTACTGTAATTGATATGCCATCTCTTCAAGCCGATCCCGAAACAGACGGGACAAATTCCAATGTTTTTATTGTTGTGAATTTTGCTCGTAAACTTGTTCTTATTGGCGGAACCAGCTATGCCGGAGAAATTAAAAAATCGATATTCACGATTATGAATTACCTCATGCCGCTCAGGGGCGTAATGTCAATGCACTGCTCGGCAAACATTGGAAAGAATAATGATGTAGCAGTTCTTTTCGGTCTTTCCGGAACAGGAAAAACAACCCTTTCGGCTGATCCTGGGAGGAAACTTATCGGAGATGATGAACACGGCTGGTCAGATAAAGGTATTTTCAATTATGAGGGGGGCTGTTACGCAAAGGTTATTAGACTCTCTCAGGAAGCCGAACCGGAGATTTTCGAAACCACACGAAAATTCGGGACAATACTTGAAAACGTTGCTATGGATGAAAAATCCCGCCATCTTAATCTTGACGATGACAGTCTCACAGAGAACACAAGGGCAGGGTATCCTCTTACGCACATCAATAATATTCAGACAGGGGGTATCGGCGGACACCCCACAAATATTGTGATGCTTACAGCCGATGCTTTTGGAGTGCTTCCTCCTATTGCAAAACTTACTAAAGAACAGGCGATGTATCATTTCATTTCAGGTTATACGGCAAAAGTTGCAGGAACCGAAAAAGGTGTTACTGAACCCAAAGCGACATTCAGCACATGTTTTGGAGCTCCGTTCATGGCGCTGCATCCATCCGTATATGCATCTCTGCTGGGTGAGAAGATAGAGAAGCACGGTTCTTCATGCTGGCTGATAAATACCGGCTGGACAGGCGGACCTTACGGCGAAGGCAGCAGAATGAAGATCAAATACACAAGAGCAATGCTAAACGCTGCTCTAAGCGGAGAACTTGATAACGTTGAGACAACCGAAGATCCGATCTTTGGTCTAAGTGTGCCGGTCAGTATTAACGGTATTCCAGCCGAAATACTTAATCCCCGGAACACATGGAAGGACAAGGAAAAATATGACGAAGCCGCAAAAAAACTTGCGATGATGTTCCATAATAATTTTAAGGAATTTGAAACAGGAGTCAGCGATAAAATCAAAAACTCAGGTCCCACATACCGGGGCTGATCTTCATCTAACCTTATTTTTATATCCGCTCCCATTTTCCCGGGAGCGGATATTTTATTTTGTAAAGAAATAAATTCGTGATTTTTCAAATTGTTAACGATATTTATTTATTGCAAATTTTATCATAATGTCAGTGTGGAGATAACCTCTGAAAATGCTACAGCCTGATACGCCAATATCATTACCTGAAGAATTGTCTCCGGAATTTTTACTTCGTCACATACCAATTGGTATTATTTACTTTAATCCCCAGTTTGAAATACTCGGTTTTAACGAGCAAATATATAATCTCGACCTTTCAGGCATCCTCGATATTTCAAAGATCACAGGAAAAAAACTTAAGTCATTACCGGTTTTTAAAGAAGATGATTTCAGAGAAATAGCTGACACTTTACAGGAGGGCGAACCCTTCGAAAAAATCATCCGGAGTTTTAAAACAATTACCGATGACGAACTAAGACTTTCTTTAAGGCTGATTCCAATTATCAGAGAAGCAGAATTCAATGGCGGAATTCTCCTGATTGATGACCTTGTGATGCCAAAGTCATTTCAGCCGGGAATATTTTACAGATCACCGGAACTCAAACAACTCCTCGACAAATTATTCGACTTTTTCCTTATTACTGATCCCGAGGGAAATGTAATTTATATCCCCCAAAACGATTTTCTCCAGAAGATGAAAATTCTTTCAGGTGAAAACGTGGTAGCGCTTGCCGAATTTTTTCCGGGTCCCGCCGCAATTGAGATAAGAAGAGTTTTTTCACTATTGAAAATGAAAAAGGAGAGTGCCGTTGCTGATCTCTTATTTCCGCTTAATTCAGGAGATCTTCTTTTCGAAACAAAATTTATTGCTCATAAGGATTCGAAAGGCGCTATTGTTTACGTGTTATGTCTTTTTACTGAGATCACTGAAAAAAAGATAAAAGAAATAGAACGCAGCAAAGAAATTGAGCACTACAAAGAGTATTATGAGCTGACAAATGCGGTTGTTGATGCTGCTGTTTCACTCGATTTTAAGGGGATTATAACCGGATGGAATGTAAATGCTTCGAAATTATTCGGCATCGGCACAAATGAAGCAGTCGGTAAATTTATCGGCAATTTTATTACCCCTATTAATCCGAGATATTTTTTCAAACTGAGAGACGAAATAAAAGCGAAAGGAATCTGGGAAAGTGAATTTCAACTCGTATTGAAAGGCTCGGATGTCCACTATCTAATTCTGAGATTTAGTTATTTTTTCTCGGCAAAAGAAAAAATAATGCTGTTAATTACAGATAATACCCATCGGACAAAAGCAGAAAAGCGGCTTAAAGAAGCGGAAAAGCGATTCCGCGAAATTATTACGAATACAAGCGATTATATATGCACTATTGATAAGGAACTTATCATTACCTACGCAAATCCTAATTTTGAAAATAGTTTTGAACATGATAGAAGTCTAAAAGGCAGAAAGTTTTCTGAACTCATTTCACGCGGTTCTACATACAGCAATTATCAGGAGATGCTGAATCTTGCGCTCAGGAACATCAAAAATGTTGAACTTCCTTTGATTAACAATAAAGGTGATTTGCTGATACTTCAGTCGGATTTTTCCTCCGTAAAAGATGAAAGCGGTGAGGTAAAGTATTTTGTCGTTGTACTGACTGATATAACGCTCCAAAAAGAGGCGGAAAAAGACCTGAGATTGACAGAAACTATATTTCTCACTTCATATGATGGTATAGCTGTCGATAACGGGGGCGAAATTGTTCTTGTCAATGATGCATTTCTTCAGATTTTCGGATTCACACGGCAAAACCAGGCGCTGGGTCAGCAGATAAATAAATTGTTGGGTACAGAAAAAAGTTTGATCCGGGATGATGTATTATCCCGTAAAAACGCCGGCTTTAAAGAGCGCACAAGATTTCTTTTAACGAGGACAGATGGAAAACGAATTGTAATTGAAAGATCAATGAACTCATTTCTTTCCGAAGATGATGTTCTGACAGTCTCAATACTCCGGGACGTTACCCAGGAGCAGACTGCAAGAAAAGCCTTAGCCGACTCAGAGGAGCGTTACAGGAGTATCACAGAAAATATTAATGTCTGTATCTGGACTTACGAGCGCATTGGAAAAAGACTCCAGCCAACATTCTATTCTCCGGCAATCCAAAAAATTACGGGATACGACTCGAAGGAATTTATTAACAGGGAAAAGCTTTGGATTCAGATTATCCACCCGGACTTCACCGAAGAGATCATTAATAAAACCCGGAGATTTTATGGTAATCGCGACAACTATTCCGGCAGGCTGGAATATCAGATTATTGATAAGGAGGGTAATTCGATCTGGGTCGAAAATAAGATAAATGTTGTCAGAGATGTTGATGGAAAAGTCACAAAAATATTTGGGCTATTTTCTGACATATCATCGATAAAGAGAAGTGAAGATGCGCTAACTCAAAAGACCGAAGATCTAAAAAAGCTAAATGATACCAAAGACAGATTCATTTCGATAATTTCACACGATCTCAGAACACCGTTCAGCTCAATTATTGGATTTACGGATGTTCTCTTGGGGAAAAAGCCCGTTCCCGAGGAGAAAAAAGTTGAATATATCGGCTATATCCGGGATTCAGCAAATAGTATGCTTTCTCTTGTAAATAGTCTGCTCGAATGGACAAGACTGCAAACAGGCAGGATTAAATTTGAACCGCAAAGAATAGATGCCAGGGAAGTAATAACCCGATCTATCAATATGCTCAGGGGCAATGCGCTGAGAAAAAATATTGAGCTGGTTTCGGGGATCAATAAAGAAGTATTTGTTCATGCTGATGAAAATTTATTATTACAGGTTTTTAATAATTTGATCTCAAATGCCCTGAAATTTACGAATGAGGGCGGCTATGTTAGAATAAACGCATATCCGCGTGTTGAAGGACGTGAATATGAGTTTGTGATTGAAGATAATGGTGTTGGAATCAAAGATGAGGACAAAGGAAAACTCTTCAAAATCGATTCAAAATTTACTCTTGAAGGCACTTCGGGAGAAAAAGGCACCGGGCTCGGACTTTCACTCGTTACAGAGATAGTAAATATACATGGCGGTGAGATTTGGGTGGAAAGCAAATTCGGAAGCGGATCAAAATTTCTTTTTACAATTGCAGTTTCCTCTGCCGAAATTCATATCGTTGATGATTCCCGCACAGACAGAATTCTTTATTCCAAACTGCTCCGCAGCATAATGCCGAAATATCATATTACTGAAAGCACAAACGGACTCGAAGCGCTTGAATATCTGCAAACCGCCACGCCCGCAATAATAATTTCAGATCACGGGATGCCGGTGATGAATGGGCTTGAGTTTGTGAAAAAAATAATGGAATCAGATTTCCGTTATAAGCCCCCGGTAATAATACTCAGCAGCGATCTCACGCGAACACTTACTGAAGACTACAGAGAGTCCGGAGTGGATTTTGTTTTCACAAAACCGGTCAATCTGTCGGCATTTAAAATTGCTATTGAAAAATCCCTGAAGAAAGCAATTTTCTGATAATTGTGGCTTCATAAAACGATTCGACCTGACAAATTTATTTTACCGCAGCATCATAAAGTTTTCTATGATTGAAATGACAGCCCCAAATATTCATTTGAAAGCTGCCTCATCTTGTATTTGTTTATCCCTTTGAAAAAAGATATATTGTATTATTAAGCAATTACCGCTTGAAAGGAATTATGGACGATCAGACTAAATTGCGCGAATTTGAAGCGCGTATCCTAAATGGAGAATTGATTGAACCAAAGGACTGGATGCCTGAGAGGTACCGGAAGCAATTAATTCGTATGATTTCCCAGCATGCGCATTCAGAAGTTATCGGGATGCTTCCTGAGGGAAACTGGATTACCCGGGCACCAAACCTAAGGCGCAAGATATCCCTGCTGGCAAAAGTTCAGGACGAAGCTGGTCACGGATTATATCTGTACAGCGCAGCCGAAACGCTTGGCGCCGATAGAAACAGTCTTATAAATCAACTGCTTGATGGTCTCGCAAAATATTCCAGTATTTTCAATTATCCGACATTAACCTGGGCAGATATCGGGATAATCGGCTGGTTTGTGGACGGAGCAGCTATCGTTAATCAAACCATGCTTGCGAAATGTTCCTATGGACCATACGCAAGGGCAAACCTTAGAATATGTAAAGAAGAAAACTTTCATAAAAAACAGGGATATGAAATCATTGTAACTCTCGCACAGGGAACTGAAGAACAGCGTAAAATGGCGCAGGATTCTGTTAACAGGTGGTGGTGGCCTACGCTTATGATGTTCGGCCCCCCGGACGGACAGTCTCCCAACTCAGAAGAACTTATGAGATGGAAAATTAAGCTATACAGTAAAGATGAGCTTCGGCAGAGGTTTATTGATCTGACAATCCCTCAGGCAAAAGCGGTGAACCTCAATATTCCGGATCCTGATCTCAGGTTTAATGAAAAAAGCGGAAACTGGGAAACAGGCTCTATTGACTGGGATGAATTTTTCCGGGTGATCAAAGGGTATGGACCAATGAACCGGCAAAGGATTGAAGCGAGGAGAAACGCTGATAAAAACGGTCAGTGGGTTCGTGCAGCCGATGATGCCTGGGCAGAAAAGCAAAGATTGAAACCGAATGAAATGGCAGGCAGTTGATGACAGAAAAAAATCAAAACTGGGAACCCTGGGAAGTCTTTATTCAGCCAGGACAAGGGGCACCGCATGAACACGCAGGCAATGTTCATGCATCGGATGCGGAAATGGCGCTTCAGAACGCCCGCGATTTATTTGCGCGCAGGGGAAAAGTGTTAAGCATCTGGGTGGTTCCTGCAAGAATGATCACAGCCAGTTCTCCATCCGATAGCGGACCTTTTTTTGACCCGGCGGATGACAAAGCCTACCGTCATCCGAAATTTTATACTGTCCCAAAGGGAGTGCGTGGAGTCTGATAATATGAAATCCGATAAGAATATGATTTCCCGCCTCGCTCTTTGGATGGGCGATGATGCGTTGATAATCGGGCACAGGCTTTCTGAGTGGTGTGGTCATGCCCCCATACTCGAAGAGGATATTGCTCTGGCGAATGTAGCGCTCGATTGCCTCGGGCAGGCTAATTCCTGGTTAAAACTTGCAGCAGAATACGGCTATCCAAATAAAACTGAAGACGATCTTGCGTTTTTTCGTGAAGCCGGAGACTTCACAAATCTTCAATTGCTTGAACAGCCAAACGGAGATTTTGCAAAAACGATTGTCAGACAATTTCTTTTTGATGCCTTCAGGATCTTGTTTTATGAAAAATTATTTTTGTTTGCAGATGAAAATGTTGCAGGCATATCCGGCAGAGCATTAAAGGAAATCAAGTATCATTTTCGGCATAGCTGCTCCTGGTTGATCAGACTCGGAGACGGAACACCAGAAAGCCATATGAGAATTATCAGAGCCCTCGAGGAATTATGGGAATTTACGAATGAGATGTTCGAGTACGACGAAACAGGCACCAGATTAGCTTCACTGGACTTGATTCCGGGCACAGAATCACTGAAAGAAAATTGGTATATTTTGATTTCATCTGCTTTTAGAGAGGCAGGAATTGATATTCCTGATCAGGACAGATATTTTTCCACAGGCAGCAGAAATGGAATGCACACCGAACATTTAGGACATCTGCTTGCCGAGATGCAAATAACAGCGAGATCATTTCCAGGAGCAAAATGGTAAAAGAACCTATAGAGATCAGAAAAGAAATATTTAATCTGCTTTCGCAAATTCCCGATCCTGAAATCCCGGTGCTGAATATCGTTGAAATGGGAATTGTCAGAGATGCCTATATTGTCAACGGCAAACTCAAAGTAAATATAACACCTACTTATTCAGGCTGCCCGGCGATGAAGCCAATCGAAGATGACATAGTAAAATTATTAGAGGAAAGTGGATACCAGGCAACTGAAGTAAATCTTGTGTATTATCCACCCTGGACTACTGACTGGCTCACTCATGAAGCGAAACAGAAACTGGAAGAATGCGGAATTGCACCACCTCAGAATACAGACGAATCGCATGATCTGAATTACCAGTTCACAGGAATTCTTTGTCCGTTCTGTAACTCTGCAGATACAAGGCTGACTAGCGTTTTCGGATCAACATCCTGTAAATCACTTCACTATTGCAATGCTTGTCAGCAGCCCTTCGAACACTTTAAGTGCAGTTGACAATATAGTTAATGCCGGGAAATTACAAATGCCATAGGAATCGTTGTTTCTGAAAAATGAAAAGAATTCCTGTTTTTTCTATTTTTGTATGTTTCCAATAATTGATAATCAAATTGAAGTCATCGCTTAAGAAAATTCTCATCTACCTGATTCTTTTGGTGTTTATTCCGCTCTCCGTTTACACTTTCATTCAGTTCCAATCATTAAATGAAAGCGAGAAGGTTATAAAAGGAATTTTTGAAAACCAGCTTGAAAGCGTATTAAACTCAGCCGGACAGTATAGCACTGATATTCTAACCACATGGCAGAGCAGAATATTGACTGTCGATCTCACCAATGAAAATAAAACGGATGCTTTCACACAATTGTTTTCAGGGAACAGATCATTAAGAACAATAGCCGTGATGGATACCGGATATTCCAGGATAAAAATTCTTTTCGGTGAGGCAGATTCTTCAATCTTAAATAATGCCGCCGGAATTTTAACAAAAGAAAAACTGACCAGACTTAAAACATACCGACGAGGCGGATATAATAAAATCGAACCGCTCGGAATTATTCAGGGGAAAACTATTCTTACTTTTCTGCACCCGCAAAAAGAATATTTATTTTTTATGATCCTCCCGGTTGAAGATTTTATCCGCAATTCACTTTCGCCAAAACTCCAGGAGATCGCTGGGGATAAGCTCTCTATTGGAATAGAAAATGAGGAAGGTTCTATTATTTACAGCAATGTTGAATTGAAACCAGGTGATGTTGAAATCAGAAAAGAAATCTGGAGTCTTCCGGGATACTCTTCCGTCATTGCATTCAACGATGCCACTATTGAAAGCCTTGTAAAAGCGCGTTCTTATATTAATTTATTATTGATTGGCGTGATAAATGTTTTTATGATACTTGCCGCAATTTTTCTATTCAGAAATATTAAGAGAGAAGTAGAGACAGCTCAGCTCAAAGCAGACTTTGTGTCAAATGTTTCCCATGAACTTAGGACCCCGCTTGCTCTGATAAGTATGTTTTCAGAAACTCTCGAACTGGGAAGAGTGCGGACCGATGAAAAAAAACAAGAATACTATGGCATAATAAGCCGGGAGGCTGGCAGACTCAGCAGAATAGTCAATAAAATCCTTAGTTTTAGTAAAATGGAAGCCGGTAAAAGAATCTTTCAGTTTGCCCGTTTCGATATTAACGAGGTAATTACCGAAGTGATGAATACTTATAGTTATCATCTGACAAGCAACGGTTTCGACTATTCAGTTGATCTTCATACTACGCATAATCTCATTATGAATGGGGACAAAGAAGCTTTTACAGAGGCGTTTATTAATATTCTTGATAATGCAATGAAATACTGTCGCTCTGTTAAAAGCATCAAGGTTTCGACAGGATTCAGAGATGAATACGTTTTTGCCGAAATAGCGGACTCAGGAATTGGTCTTAGTGATGCTGATATTCAAAAAATATTTGATAAATTTTTCAGGGTTGAGAGTGCGCTTGTTCATAATACAAAAGGGACAGGGTTGGGGCTGTCTTTGGTTAAATATATTATGGACGCACACAAAGGAAAAGTTGAAGTCATTAGTAAACCCGGAACCGGCAGCACATTCAGATTACTTTTCCCTTCTGCAGAAAGAAAAACAAATTTAGGAGATAATTATGGCAAGGATTCTGATCGTTGAAGATGAACCCTCCATGCGCCTGGGGTTGAAAGATAATTTGGAATTTGAAGGATATGAGGTTGAATTTGCCGAAGACGGCAAATCGGGACTTTCCAAAATTCTTTCAGCAAGGTTCGATCTGATTCTGCTGGATGTTATGCTGCCACAGATGTCAGGATTTGATGTCTGCAAAAAGTCAAGAGAATCAGGTGTGGATGCGCCAATTATTTTGCTGACAGCGAAAGGTGATGAAATAGATAAAGTGCTAGGACTTGAACTTGGAGCCGATGATTATATCACAAAACCATTCTCATTAAGAGAATTACTCGCAAGGATAAAAGCAGTATTGAGAAGAAGCGGGGGTGAGGGCAGTGTGCAGGGCGAACCAATTAAAATAGGCAATTTGCTTGTCGATTTCCAGGCATATTCTGCTATGGATGGAACTGAAGAAGCACAGCTTTCGCATAAAGAATTTGAGATACTGCATCATCTTTGGAAAAACAGGAATAAAACTGTCAGCCGCGATTCGCTTCTGACTGAAATATGGGGATACGATTCCAGCCCGACTACCCGCACAGTCGATAATTTTATTTTAAGACTTCGGCAGAAGATTGAAGAAGACCACGAAAAACCCAGAATAATAATTACAGTTCATGGAATTGGCTATAAACTTGTGATATGATGCCTGCATCAACCGACTTAAAAAAAATCCCGCCGGAAATCCTCGCAAAAACTGAAAGATTTGAAGTGTCTGAATTTCTCGGAAAAGGAAAGTCCGGGTATTCTTTTTTGATCTTTTTTGGTTCCGGTGAATTTGTACTCAAAGTTATGCATAATGAGCCAAATCCTTATTATAACTTTTCCGGGAATAAGGTGGAATATGAAGTCCGTTCACATAATGTACTTGAAGAAATCGGGATAAAAGTACCTGTCCTCCTTGAATCATCAATTGAGGAAAATTACCTCATCAAAGAATATATTCCTGGGTTGACAGGTCCTGAAGTAATTTCAAATGGTGAAGTTACTGATGATATTATTAAATCTTTGATCTTTTATTCAATGAACGCAAAAACAAAAGGGTTTAATCTGGACTATTTTCCGGCAAATTTTCTAATCACCAGCCGGGAGCTTTATTATATTGACTATGAAATCAATCCCTATTCTGAAGAATGGAATCTGGAAAACTGGGGAATATGGTATTGGGCAAATCAGCAGGGGTTCACCGAATATCTGAAAACAGGAGACCCAAAACTTATCAATGAAGACATAAACAAAGGCATTCCTGTAAAAAGAGGTTTTGAGGATATCGTAAAAAACTGGCTTAAATATTTTTGATAACGATAGTTTTCAATATTAATCAGCCAATAATTATCAGACCTTTACAGGCAGAAAAATTATTTTGATCTTAATTTGACCATCGGCAAAAATCAAAAAAAACATCGCCCGAAGGCAGTTATCATCATTTAGCGAAATAAACATAAAATAATTCCCGTGCCGCCGATCTTTTTTCTCATCGATTAACATTTTTACCCCGATTTATTAAGGCTTTGTTTGACCTCGTTTCAACCCACTTGAAATTAACAATGATTTTTTCCAATTTATATTTTTATTTCATAGGAGTGAGCATGAAGAGATTTACATTTTTGGTCGTTTTTTTGGCTGCCGGCATTTTCAGTGCCCAAAGCCTTGTTCAGGTTCTTCCTTGTCCGGGTAATGCATACGGGCTCACGTTTGACGGAACGTATCTCTGGGCATCAGGATCGTCTGGTTCCACCTTTTATAAAATTGATCCACAAAACGGCGATATTCTGGGAACCTATGCGGCTGCTGTTACCACCGAAACAAGGGGGCTGGCGTGGGATGGAATGAATATGTGGGGCTACAATTATATTTTTGGATCATCAACAGCAAATAAAGATAAAATTGTTAATTACGGACCCAACCTAACTCCGCAGGACACACTGCTTTCTCCATATGAGGATTATATCGGCGGAATGACTCATGGTTTGGGAGATCTTTGGATTTCCGTCTATTATACAGGATCAAGTTCTTACCCGACATGGATTGTCAGAATTGATCCCGAAACGGGAAATTTTCTCGACACATTGATCACTCCGGGAAAACAGCCGCAGGGACTGGCTTTTGACGGGTCGAATTTGTGGCTGGCTATGGACGACAACGATGGCGATCCCGAGCGGATATGGAAAATCAATCCATCTACCGGTGATACTCTGATGTCTTTTCCTATTCCGCCTTATAACTCGACTGTTACAGCAAGTCCGAAAGATATGGCTTATGACGGGCAATATCTGTACCTTGTTGTGGGACCAACTAACAACAAAGGCATTTATAAATTTGATGTCGGTGGTCAGGGGACACCTGCAATTAATCTCTCTCAGAATTTTTTCACTTTTCCAAATACAGCCATCGGTGATACAGCTAGCGGTATAATTACCATATACAGCAACGGCAGTGCAGATCTGGTTGTTGATAATATTACATTCAATAATCCGGCATATTTTAGCGATCCCCTTCAACTGCCGATTAATATTCCACCGGGAGAATCTTTTGAAGTAAACATCAATTTTGCTCCGTCTGACTTTTCCTTTTATTCCGGTACTATGAATGTCAGTTCAAATGACCCGCTCCATCAAAATGTGCTTGTTTCATTGAACGGACAGGGCGTATTAAGCGGTCCTTCTATTTCGCTTACCCACGAATCACTCGAGTTCGGGCAGGTTTGGGTTGGATATGAAGGTATTGCCAGAAAATCTTTCGGAATAATTAATTCAGGAGATCAGACGATCACCATAGGGCAGATAAATAATAACTTAACTGAATATGTTATCGAGGACGCCTATTTCCCGATCCTGATTCCACAAAACGACACAACTTATCTGACGGTAGCGTTTTATCCTACTATGGCGGGAATATATTCTGACACACTTGTGATTTTATCCACCGATCCCGATTCACCTGAAACCCGGCTACCATTGAACGGTCTTGGAAATTTTGGGGATTATAGTTATGGGCATACATTCTGGACAATGCAGGTACCGGATAATCCTAATACTTCAGCCGATGAATTCAGGGTTGAAGGATTAAAATGGATGAACGATATAACCGGAGATGGAATCAACGAAGTGCTGATTGCAACAGATAATTACTACGTCCTATGTGTTGACGGAGCAAGCAGTGGAACAGGGCAGATATTATGGAAATTTAATTCATACATGAATAATTCAAACGCCGGTTCTATTGGCGCAACCTGGGAATATGGAGTTCAGGACGCTATCCAGGTGCATCCCGACCTGAATAACGATGGATTTAATGATGTTGTTATTGGTACCGGTGGCGGAAATGAGCATGTTTATGCCCTTGATGGAACCAACGGACAAATAGTCTGGGAATTTGGTGATAATGTTAATTACAGTCTCGGCGATTTTTCAGCCATTGATGTTCAGCGTGATTTTAATCTTGATGGAAAAAATGATGTTCTTGCTATTGCGGATGGTAATGAAACAGGAACCGGTTACAAAAAAGCGTTCCTGTTCAATTCTACAAATGGCCAGATCATCTGGACATATACGTTCCCGGGGCCGAATCCTTCCTTCGGAAAAGCTATTATTTCCATCGATGATATTTCAGGCGATGGAAAGCCTGATGTTGTGATAGGTTACGGCAATAACGGCAGCACTAATCTTACAACGGCAGCCCTCAATGGAACGAATGCCGGAGTTTTGTGGACATTCAACTCAGTTGCTTATGAACCTAAAGAACTATTGGAATATCCGGTTGCGGGTGAAAAACCGGATGTGATAGTTGCTGAATATTTTGGAAGGGTTCACAGAATAGACGGAGAAACCGGTGCGCCGATGTGGACTAATTTCTTCGGAAGCAGCGCAGGAATGATCCAGATTAATCGTATCCGTGATGTAAATGCCGATGGATCAGATGATATTCTTGTGGCAGCTTTTTCCGGCGGAGTTGCCTGCATAAGCGGAGAAACAGGGCTATTAATCTGGTCATGGCCAATGAATTATCAGTATGGGGTTTATTCTGTTCCCGATCTGAACAATGACGGACTTGATGATGTAATAGCAGGCGACCAGAACGGTGTTGTTTTCCTTATCAGCGGAAATGGATCGGAAGTTTTCTATTCCTATACTTTTGCAGGTGACAGGGTAAGCGCAGTTAACTGTATGCCGTCAATCGATGGGAATGCAAGCTGGGAACTGCTCGCAGGATCAAGAGCCGGTAAACTTATCTGTTTCTCCGGCGGGCTTAATGCAATTTCCAGCGGCTGGATGGCAGAAATTTCAATTGCCGACAACGGCGTAAAAACAGGAACTCTTGAATTCGGACAGTTGCCCAATGCAAGTGATGGCATCGATCCGCAGTTGGGTGAACTTGAATTGCCGCCTGTCCCGCCGACAGGAGTTTTTGACATTCGTTTTATACTTCCAACCACACCCCAGCTTCCTTCTTTGATTGATTACAGGAATATCGAAAATACGGAGGCTGCCTGGGAAATTAAAATGCAGCCCGGCGCTGGCGGATATCCCCTTACGATTTCATGGGATCCCTCTGATTTGCCGGATGGCACATTTCTGTTAAAAGATCCATTCGGAGGGATGTTTGTTAATGTGGATATGAAATCAACAGATTCTTATTTACTTACTAATACCGCTCTGAATACTTTAATAATTGAATTTTCCGGAGCTTCAACCGCAATCGTTTCAGTCTCTCAGGGATGGAATATTCTTTCGGTTCCCCTTATTGCGGAGGACATGGCTGTTTCATCCTTATTCCCGGGGGCGTTGTCGAATGCCTTCGGTTTCGATAATGGATATTACCAGGCGGAAAATCTTGCCAACGGCGAAGGTTACTGGCTGAAATTTGAACAGGCAGAAGAAATATCCATTTCAGGAACGGCTGTTTCGGGCGACATAAATGTCAATGCCGGATGGAATCTTATCGGTCCGTATGATTTTCCGGCGCCGGTTTCCGGCATTATTACCGATCCCCCAGGTATTATACAAAGCCAATTTTTCGGATATGAAAACGGATATGTGCAGGCAGATGTGCTCTCCCCCGGAAAAGGCTACTGGTTAAAAGTATCACAGAATGGCGGGCTGATTCTAAGCGCTTCAGCAAAGGCTCAATCGGCTAAGGATGCATATTCAGGCGGCGCATCAATTATTATCAGAGACGCATCAGGCGCAGAATTCAGGCTCTTTGCCCTTTCGGAGCAAAAAGGATTTAATGAATTGCCGCCGCTCCCACCGGCAGAAGTTAAGGACGTTCGTTTTGCGGATGGAACTTTTGCAACTGTAATCTCTGAAGAAGGTGAATATATCAATTTTCAGGGGCTTTCTTACCCAATATCAATTCTTGTGCAAAACTCTGAATTTTTAATCCAATATTCTGCAAAAGGCAATGATCTCAGGTCGGCTGTTAAACATGGAGAAGAACTTGTTATCAGCGAAGCTTCAGCGAACAGGATTCATATTAGCGGGACAATCATTCCATCGGAATATTCGTTATCCCAGAATTATCCGAATCCCTTCAACCCGGAGACCATTATCAATTACCAGCTAAAGGTGGACGGAGAAGTGAGTCTGAGGATATATGATGTTTTGGGCAGGGAAGTAGCGCGATTGGTAAGCGCAAAAAAGGATGCCGGCTGGCATAAGACCACCTTTAATGCTGCAAATATGACAAGCGGAGTTTATTTTTATTCAATTGAAATAAAGGGCGCGGACGGTTCTGTTTTCAGCGATGTGAAAAAGATGCTGATGGTAAAGTGATTTTCAACTAATTGGAAAAGCTATTAACTCCTTTTTTGAGGGGCGGCAACGAACATTATGCCGCCCTTTTTTATACCGATTTGAGCAAAGATTAATTCTTAGTATTGTTCTACAGTTCCGGATTTGCAAAGAATTTGAAAAATGAATAATGTTTACACTAACAGAATATTTAGAGAATCTTAGTCAGCACATAAAGAAGCCAAATATATTTTCTGTTTAACATCTCATTCATATCAGTGTATAACTTAATTTACTGAAGCGGCAGGATTGAATAATACTGATAATAATCATAAGTTAGTGAATGAATCCATGAAATAGTGGTTAACTCTCAATAATGATCAAAACACGCAAAAAAATCAGAATACGGACAAACAGAGACGTAAATATTCTTCTTGTTACAGTATCGGTCATTCTTAGTGTTGTTATCACTATCTATTTTTTTAATCTATTCAGTTCATTTGAAGTTTCCGCGAAAAGTTATTTTTTTCCTGGTCAGAATGAAACGAAATTTCAGAATTTTGGAGTCGCAGACGAGGACACCAAACTGATAAATTCATACAGAGACCTGAATTTTGAAGATAAATTTATTTTTAAGATTGAAAATCCGGAGGGGTTTTTTGAAAAACAATACATTATCTCCGCGGACAATTTCTGGTTGAGGCAAGCCGAATTTTATGATCTGGACAGGGACGGAACAAAAGAAATTATTCTTCTCTATCACAGGGATGACTCTCTTTTCATTTCAATAATTGATCATACAAAAAGAGATTACTACCGGCAGGAATCTCTTGTTTTTGTAAGGGAAGGAGAAAAATTTTACAAAATCTGGGATATGCTGATCACAATTCCTGGAATTATTCAAAATAACAAAAGTGAACCGGTTTTATATTTTTCAATAAAAACCAGTTTTGCCGTTCTTCCCCGCGGCGTCTATTCTTATAATCTCGAAACAAAAAAGCTGAACCAGTTTCAGTTTGGTGCATCAATCGAAAACATCTTTTTTGTCGATTTTAATAAAGACGGCGAAGAAGAAATTGTTCTTGGAACTTTCGCAGCAGGCAACACCTGGCGGCTTGATCCGAGACCGCAATTTGATGATTTCAGCGCATGGTTCTTTATATTGGATCAGGATCTGAAAATATTAAAACACACAGGCATTCCCGGTGAATTTTCATCCATGATTCCAGGTAAACTGAAAAACGGAAATATTGTTGTTTTATCAAGGAAAGAAGATGGTCAAAGGGTAAGAAAGTACGATTCAAATGGTGATCTGATCCTCGAAAAGCAATTCCCGGAACATAATTTTATAAATTTAGCAACTAATCCTATGCCTGATGAAACAGATATCGTTCTGTTGGCGCAGGACACATTATTCTTTTTTAATGAATTTTTTGAGCAGACTAATGTTTTAATCCCTGAGATAAGAGACGGAACAATTTACTTTACGAACCTGGATGACGATGAATTCAGCGAAATTTTATTGAGTAACACTGAAAAACTCATTATTTATGACCACGACCTGAATTTGATATCTTCACAGCAAAGGGGTTTGCCAAGGTACCTGAATGGACATTTGCCAAGCTATCGGATATTAAATGACGGAACAAGAGAGATTCTCGAGAACGGTCATCACTCATTATCAGAGGTTTCGGTTAAATATGAACCAAGGTACTACTTTTTGCCCATATTCTTTATTTTCGTGCTTTTATCAAATGTTTTCATTTTGCTCACCACTAAATTTTTAATTGTCAAGATTTATACTATTATTTCATACTTTATTATTTCTACAAACAGAGTGACAGATCAAATATATATTTTTGACCTTAAGTTTAATCTGCTTTTCGCTAACAGAACTGCAAAAAACATGTTCGGACTGGAACCTGGATTCTTGATGGGAAAGAAGAATATCTTTCCCCTTAGTGAAAACCAGGATTTCAGCAAAATGCTCAGCTATAGTCTGAAAAGAAGAAGACCGGCTGAAACCATAGTTACTATTAATAAAAATGGAGTTATTCAAAAATTCAAATGCCGCGTTGTTCCATTTTCAGCGCCATGGAAAATACCAATAGCTCTATTTGTCAGGGCGGGCGACATCTCAAGACTAATATTCGAAGAAAGACAGAAAGTGCTTACACATTCGATTCAGAAGGTTGCCCATGAAATAAAAACACCTCTTTCATCAATTCTTCTTAATCTGGATTCTATTGAACAAAACGCCGAATCGAAAGGTCTCAAAAATTATGAAAGAGATATTTTTACTGCCCGTCAGGAAATTAACAGAATTAAAAGTTTTATTAATAAATTCCTGAAAATGACCAATTTACAGGAACCGAATCTTCAGGCGGTTTCCCCGTCCCTTCTTGTCAATTCAGCTCTTCTGAGGTTCTCAGCGTATCTTGAGAAAAATATTAATGTGATAATTGAAGGTGAAGAAGGACATTTTGTCTGGTGCGATCCTTTCCAGTTAGAAGATGTATTTCAGGTATTTATCGAAAACAGTATCGATGCGATGAGCGGAGCAGGGGAAATAAAAATTCGCTGGTTCCGTGAAGATTCAAGCCCCAGGGATCTTATCTTTTTTCAGATAGTTGATAACGGAGCGGGCATTGATGAAAAACTTCGTGACCAGGTATTTGATCCATATATGACTACAAAACCGCAGGGTACGGGAATGGGGCTGGCAATTGCGAAGAAAATACTTGAAGATCACGGCTCCGATATTAAAATCGTATCCCCTGATGGCGGGGGCACAATTATTGAGTTTTGTCTCACAGAAATATTAAAACCAGAAAAAAATGAAAAAGACTAAAATATTAGCGATTGACGATGACCGCACTTTTCTGGAATCTCTGCAAAGAGTTCTTGAGAACGATGAATACTCTTTTGAAGGATTAAGCGTATCTAATGATACTCTGAGTATAATCAGCAAAAAGGAATTCGATATTATTCTTCTGGATATGAAGATGCCGGGTATAGACGGAATTGAAGTACTTAAAAATATTATTCAGTATTCTCCATATTTACCGGTCATAGTTATCTCCGGACAAAGCAACATTAAAACAGCAGTTGAGGCAATGAAATTCGGAGCATATGATTTTATTGAAAAACCACCCGATATTCAGCGGCTTAAAACAATAATCAAAAATGCAATACTTAAACGTGATCTGGTTGAAACAAAAGAACGGCTGATTGGTGAAATTGAAGAAGCTTACCGGATGGTTGGTGAAAGCCAGGCTCTTGCGGGCGTTTGCCAGGACATAAGCAAATTTTCGAAGGGAAATTCTAAAGTGCTTATAACCGGAGAAAGCGGGACAGGAAAAGAACTTGTAGCAAGAGCATTACATTCCGTTGGTACAAGGAGAGGAAAACCATTCATAAAAATCAACTGTGCCGCAATTCCAAATGAACTTCTTGAAAGCGAACTTTTCGGATATGTTAAAGGCGCATTTACGGGTGCAGTAAAAAACAAACCCGGAAAATTTGAGGCTGCTGAAGAAGGCACAATTTTTTTAGATGAAATTGCCGAGCTTGATAAGAGGCTTCAGGCAAAACTTTTAAGAGTACTTGAAGAGAATGAGATTGAGGTTTTGGGAGAGACCAAACTAAGAAAAATTAATGTTAAGGTTATTTCGGCAACCAATAAGGAATTGGGATTAAGGGTGGAACAGGGGCTGTTCAGAGAGGATTTGTTCCATAGGTTAAATGTTTTCAGAATTCACATACCGCCACTCCGCGACAGGGAGGAGGATATTATTCCGCTTGCCAATCATTTTATAGCCAGGTTTAACAATGAGTACAATAAACAGATAAAAAGTATTTCGAACAGAGCGGCATCCGTTCTTATTGGCTATCACTGGCCCGGGAACGTCAGAGAATTGCGAAATGTTGTGGAAAATATCGTTGTGTTTAATAACAGTGCACGGGTTGAACTTGAGGACGTTTTGTTTTCCCTGAGCAAAGTTAATCAGGATAACCACGATTTCAGCAAAAGATTTGAAAGTCTTTCGATTGCAAGGGATACTTTTGAAAAAGAGTATATTTTAAAAATTCTTATCGCGAATTCGTGGCACATGAACGATAGCGCAAAAGAGCTTGGAATTGACCGCATAAATCTATACAGGAGAATGCAGCGCCTGGGCATCAAAAAAGATTCCTCTGAATAGGGTGTTCATTTTTGTAACATTGGCGCTGAAAAGTCCATTTTCAGAAGATTGATCAGATGAAATTGACAACCAAATCGTGCGAATTTTCGGGAAAACATTTTTCAGTTTATCGTATAACCTGTTTTAAGAAAATGCTTTAACAAGATTTATTAAATAATGACAAAGGATTCTTTTTTACCTCCCCGTTTCAGATTTTGCAATCAAATCACAGAAAATATAAACCTCGCCATTAATAATGTTGCAAAAATGTAACGCCATGTTGTGTTTTTTGCAACGACACAAATTTCTATTTTCAATAAATACAACAACTTAATCCCGGCATAAAAATTGAATGTATAATTATAGAGCAAGGATGTGAATTCCTGAAATTGCAGGAAGATTCTATCGGACAGATAGAATATGCGTAGAGTTGTTGCATTTGCTTTTTATTGATCCGGAGGCGCAAGACGGTTCACCTGCGTTATCCGAGGGCGGATCACAAAAGAATGGTATTACGGTAAGTTGTGATTGATAATATAAAATTGCGATCCACACCATTTCCACATAGGGCGGCGAGAGCCGCCCTATGTGTTTTAAAACGCGGCGTTAATATAACCAATAGTGTATTTCAAATTCTAATTCATAGTTTAAGGGTAAACGCCCATAGATAAAACTACTTCAGGCTTGACTACACAGCATTTTTTCTAACCCTTCGCTTCTTTTTTTCTAATTTGTGAACGAATCAATTTAAGAAGCTCATCTTTATTAACAGGTTTTGATATATGAGCATCTGCACCCGCACGCAGAGATTTATCTCTGTATTCTGCTAATGCGTGAGCAGTCTGAACAATGATCAATATTTCCTTGTTGAAAAGACGAATCTGACGTGTTGCTTCGTATCCATCCATTTCGGGCATTCTGATATCCATTAGAACCAAATCTAAATCAGGATTATTGCGGCAGAGTTCAATAGCCTTGGTTCCACTTTCAGCCAAAAGAGTTTCTTTACTGACAGTTTTAATTATTTGAGAAAGATATAATGCAGAGGGTGCATGATCTTCAACAACCAGTATCTTTAGACTTAATTTATCAGTGTTTTTCGGATCGGTGCCGTAGTTTTCCTTGCTGATTTGATCAGAAATCCCACTATATTCCTGGTGGGGTCCGCTGGGGATTGTAAAATAAAAAGTTGTTCCGGTCCCCACTACACTTTTAAGCCAGATTCTGCCTCCCAGCATTTCAACGTATGCCTTGGAAATTGATAATCCAAGACCAGAACCCTGATAAGCATTTTTATCAATAACATCAGCCTGAATGAATCGCTCAAAAACGGCTTTCTGCCTGTCAGCCGGAATACCGATGCCCGTATCTTTTACGAAAAACTCCACTTCATTTTTATCCACAAGGCCATTCTCATTCTTATGTGGTTTTATGGAACACCCGAATAGAATAACCCCTTTTTTCGTATATTTAATAGCATTTTTTACAAGGTTGAAGAGAATAGCATTCAGTTTTTCTTTATCAGTTTTAATTATTGCCTGCTCAGCCGTCAAGTTATTTCTTAATATCAGCACTATCCCTTTGGAGTCCGCCTCGGACTGAAAAAAATTAAAAACGAAATTCATAATTTCATTAATATTAACTTCTACTGTAACCACCTCCATCAGCCCGGCTTCAATTTTCGATATATCAACTATCGCATTGATAGTGTTGAGCATTCTTGCCCCGCTCTTCTCAATTATCTGGATATACTTTTTATGCTCATCACCAGATAAATTGGGTTCTTTAAGTAATTCTGCAAAGCCCAGAATGCCATTCATCGGAGTTCTGATCTCATGGCTCATATTGGCAAGGAATGCTGATTTAAGCCTGTCGCTTTCTTCAGCTTTTTCTTTCGCCGCCAGTATTTCATTCTCATAATTTTTTTGTCTTGTGATGTCCATAAACGCTGTGGCAAATTCCCCTCTTTTGGGTGAAAAAACAGAAACAAAAAAATACTTATTCATTGGTTCAAAATACTGCTCAAATAAAACTGGTTCGCCTGTCTCGGCAACCCTGGCATAAATATCAAGATTTGGCGCAGTTTGTACTCCAAAAAGTTCAGTGGCTAATTTCCCGATAGCGTTTTCTCTCTCTATGTTCAGATATTTTTCAGAAACGGGATTTGCTTCGATAATTCTGTAATTATTAGGTTTTCCATTATCATCGTAAATAATCTCATGCAGATAAACTCCTTCCTGCATAGTATTGAACATACTTTGATATTTTTTTTCGTTTTCCTCGGCCCTGTTTTTAGCCTCAATTAAATCCCGCTCAACCTGTTTCTGACGAGTAATGTCGTTATAAATAATTGCAACCCCATATCCCTCAAGAGGAATAGGTTCGGCTGATACATTGAGCCACGTAATCGCATTTTTGTCCTTCACAATACCCATCTCGATATTGTGTACAGGACAACCCTCTTTAATTGCACGAACGCTGGCATATTCTGAAACCGGCATTGATGAGCCGTCTGGTCTTATAATACGCCATTCGACGCCGCTTATTGTCCGCCGTACGTGCTCTTCGCGGGAGATGCCAAGCAGCTTTTCTGCAATTTTATTTGTCTCAGTGATCTGGCCTATCGAATCGGTGAGAGTGATACCAACCGGGAATAGATCGAAAAGAACCTGATATTTGGTCAGGCTGACCCTTAAATCTGCTTCATTTTTCACTCGCTCAGTAATATCAGTTGCGATACTTAATATTGCCGGCAGACCTTTCCATTCTACACATTTTGCGAAAACCTCCATGGGGATAATATGTCCGTCTTTATGAAAATGGGCAACTTCGAAAGATGCATATCCGGTTTCGGCAATCTTCCGAAACCGCTCATTAAGCAAGGCGGCGCTTTCAGGAACATCAAGGTCGTGCAGATTAAGGGACATAAATTCGGACTTGGAATAACCATGCAATTCGAAGGTTTTTTTATTTGCAAACAAAAAACGACCATTTGTATCATGCACAGTGATAGAACCCGGGGCAATATCGAGCATTTCAGCCATTATCTGCTGCTGTTGCTCTGCCTGTTTACGTTCGGTAATATCGCGGAAATTTAAAACAATTGATTCAACGCTGGGATTAGCCAAAAGGTTACTGAATGTTGTTTCAACCCAATGCCAGTTCCCTTTTTTGTCAATAAACCGATATACCAGAGTTGGAATATAATCCGGATCTGCAAAAACTTTTTCAAGTTCAGAAAGAACCATCATTAAATCGTCCGGGTGTGTATATTCTGAAGGATCATCTGGTATAATTTCGGTTTGACTATATCCAAACCTTTTCCTTGCTGAGGGACTGACATATTTGAATTTGCCTTCTGCATTTAACAGCACAATGCCATCCGGTGCCTTTTCGATAAGAGCCTGATAATGCTTACCGATTTTACGTATTTCTTCCTCTGCCTTTCGGCGTTCGGAAATATCGGTGTGCGTACCAACAATTCTTATTGCTTTTCCTTTTTCGTCAAAAATTGCTTTTGCCCTTGAAAGAATATCTACCCAATGACCGTCTTTGTGTTTCATTTTAAATTCAATCATGAAGCGGTCTATTTGCTTTAAAATGAGTTTCTGCTGCAGTTCCCATGATTTTTTTACATCTTCCAGGGCAGTTGTTGTTTCCCAAACCGAGAAATCATTTGGAATTTCATGATCTTCGTAACCGATCATTTTTTTCCAGGCGGGTGAGTAATATATTTTATTGGTAAGAAGATTCCAATCAAACAGGCCATCATTGGAAGCATTCATGGCAAGATTAAAACGTTCTTCGCTCTCTATTAAAGCTAATTCTGCTCTTTCACGTTCAGTTACGTCATCATATACAGCAACGATTTCTCCACTGGGAAGTTTGAATACCCTGTTTTCATAATAGTTAGAATACTTTTCATCTATGTAAACTTTAGCGGGAAAATAAGTTGATTCTCCAGTTTCCCACACCTTCCTAAAAATATCAATCAAGCCATATTCATCAATATTGGGTCGAATATCTTTCAGACTCTTACCTATAACCTCCTCTTTATTCAGCATCTCATGTTTCAAGGCAAACTGATTAAAATCCTGAATGATATAATCACTGCCAGACAAACCTTCATTCATTACTTTGTAGATTGCAACACCACTATTTACAGTATTAACCAAACTTCTATATCTTTCTTCGCTTTCTTTAAGTTTTACTTCCGCCTGTTTGCGTTCGGTGATGTCCAAATGTGAACCGAGCATGCGAATTGGTTTTCCATGTTCATCATAAATTATTGATGCTTTGGCGAGTATCCAGCGATAACTTCCGTTTTTATGCCTGAAACGAAATTCATTTTCAAAATTCGGATATGGTTTTTCCAGAAAAGCATTTACCCGGCTCAGCGCTTTTTTCAGATCATCGGGATGAGCATGGTTTTGCCATTCGCTGAAATCGCTACTGATTTCATGATCTTCATATCCAATCTGCTTTTTCCATTCAGAAGAAAAATACACTTTATTATTTGTCAGATCCCAATCCCATAACCCGGTATTTGATGCTTTAATCGCAGATTCGAGTTGTAGTTTACTTTCCCGCAGTTCTTCCTCTGCCTGCTTGCGCCCGGTGATGTCAATAAAATTTACAATAATTTTTTCCAGATCATTTCCGGAAAAAACAGGATTGGCATTTACATTCACCCAGGTGATATAATCTCTGTCTTTTGTTTTTATTCCCAATTGATAGGAGTCGAGTTTTTGTTTTGTGGCAATTACCCTGCTAACCGGATAATCTTCAACTTTCATTTTTGACAGATCTTTATTTACAAAG